>ERZ1673962.176-NODE-176-length-53893-cov-35.484100_pt1 | contig 53893 bp, 47 predicted proteins | sample MGYA00580188_ERZ1673962 | MGnify/ENA primary metagenome ERZ1673962 (study PRJEB41334, sample SAMN05608104) | rock metagenome | biome: terrestrial subsurface; feature: shale formation; material: shale | place: USA: Pennsylvania ... | reverse complement strand
CAATCAGAAATACTGGTGGCTGCATAATGATTGCACTTAATACTTGAATTCGAGAGCGCTTATGTATTTAGAAACCATTAAAAAGGGCATGCCTGTTAAACGCTGGTTATTTTTAGGTGGCGTGTTTGGTCCTGTTGCTTGGTGCTTGTTTAATATGCATTATCGACGTGCATTGATACGCAATATAGGTGTAAATGCGTGTCTATGGCGTGCTTAACTGGTCGCTCTAATTAAACTGAGTTTTGATTGGCTTTGTTGTTGTTTTAAAAACGCAGTAAATTCATCTTTTGAGAGTGGTTTAGAGTAGTAATAACCCTGCAGTGTTTCACAGTTTAGCTCTTCAAGTATGCTTATTTGTGACGCTTGCTCCACCCCTTCGGCAACTACATGCAAATCAAGGTTATGCGCAATAGTGACGATAGAGTCCACCATATTGCGGCCACGTTCAGTCTTCATATCATCGATAAAGGCTTTATCTACCTTAAGCGTATTGAGTGGAAACTGCTTTAAATACGCAAGTGATGAATAGCCGGTACCAAAGTCATCCATTGCTAAGTGAATACCACGGGCACTTAAAGAGCGCATAATCGCAATGGCTTCTTGTGGATCGTCCATTACGGTGCCTTCAGTAATCTCAAGCTCTAAAAAGTACGAGGGCAGTTCATTTTTTTGTAAAATCACATCTATGCGCGAGGTTAGATCGGGTAGGCTAAATTGTTTTGCTGATAAGTTAACAGCAACACGGGCATTAAATAAGCCTGCATCTAACCACTGTTTTACATCGCGACAAGCTTTGTTTAAAACTACTTCACCAATTTCAATAATTTGCCCTGTTTCTTCGGCAATTGGAATAAATACCCCTGGGCTAATAACCCCCTTTTTCGGGGTAATAAAACGTACCAACGCTTCCATTCCAGCAAGCTTACCAGTACGAATATTCATTTTAGGCTGGTAATACACCTCAAAATGATCTTCTTTTAAGCCAAAGCGCATTAGGTTTTCTATTTGCAGTCGTTTTACTGCTTGGCGGTTCATGGTGTCATTAAAGAACAAGTAGCTGTTACCTTTCTTTTTCGCATGATACATAGCGGTATCGGCGTTCTTTAATAGTATTTCGGGGGTGTTACCATCTTCGGGAAACAACACTATACCAACGCTTGAGGTGATAGCAAGTTCATGGCCTGCCATTTTAAATGGTGTAGCTATGGCCGCCAAAAACTGTTTAGCCATGCGAGTGATAGTGAGAATATCGTTGGTGTTTGACATAACTAGCGCAAATTCATCGCCGCCAAGGCGATAAAATACGTCATTTTCACGGGTGAGCTTATTTAAACGCATAGCAAGCTTTGCCAGTAAACTATCACCTAATTGATGGCCTAATGAGTCGTTTATCTTTTTAAAGTTATCTAAATCAAATACGAGTAATGCATGATGAGAGTGCTGCTTTGCGAGTTTTTGTAAGTCAGAAAAAAACAAATTACGGTTAGGTAAGCTGGTGGTGCGATCTATGTTTGATAAATTATTGAGCTCTGACTCCGTTTTTTTACGCTCGGTTAAATCAGAATACACCACCACATAATTTGTTATTTGATTTTGTGCGTTTTTAATTTCATCTATTGAAATTTCAAATGGCAGCAGAGCATGATCGCTATTGCGAAGCTTTACTTCTTCTTGAATATGTTCGTGCTTTCTAACGGTATTTTTTATGGATTCTATATAGCTTTTGTCGTAACCGGCTAAATGAAATTCTTTTTTAAGGTATTGCTCGCGTACGCCGCCAAACAAAGTTAAAAAGCTGGGATTAATATCTACAAGCCTAAAGTCTTTATCATAAATGGCCAGCGCATCAGTGAGTGACTCAACACATTTTGCAAATAAGTTAAGTCGATCTTCCGTTGATTTTAACTGCGAGATATCTCTCACTGTGCCAGTCATTCTCAGTGGGCTAAGGTTAGCGTCTTTTTCAATGATTTTTCCGCGGTCGAGCACCCAGTGCCATTTACCAAAGCTGTCTTTAATACGATAAGTTGCTTCAAAAAAAGTACTTTCTTCGGCAAAGTGTTTTTTTAGTAGGTAATCAACATGGGTTAAATCGCGGGGGTGGATCAAGCTTTTATTCGGTGGAAATTCTACTAGGTTATTACTATTCATCACGTATTTGTCATTGATACGAATAACTTTACCGGTTTTGATATTCCAATCCCAAAGCGTGTCACCACTACCTTCTACGGTACTTTTTAATCGTTTTTCAGAAAGCTGTAATTGAGAGTGTGAACGCTTGAGTGAGTGAACAATCGTTAACAAATAAACCACAACTAACGACATTATTGCGCACACGCTCACGACCAACGCATTTAAATTCAAGTTAAACGATGACTCGAATGCACTCGCTGAGTAGGCTGTGGCCAAAGAGGCCAACAATAGAATGTATTTTATTATTTTTATTTTTTTCATTGTCTTACTTCTTATTAACAAAAGACAATCTAAATCAAGCGCGAGCAAGAGTCAAAGAGAATGCGAATAAAGTGGTAGTTTCTCAGACAAATTCACAGATTTGGCACTTAAAAGCTCATATCTTGGGCGATCTGCATTAAAAATTTCAGCGGCGTAGGCTTTTAAATCTTCAAGCGTTAATGCGTTTAAAGAATCCAGCAGGCGTTGCTGCATATTAAACCGATGATCGCCATTACCTATAGCAAGCCATAAACGTTGTGAACGTAAACGCAAATTTTTGTCTTTTTCAGCAATATGGGTTGTTAATCCATGTTTTTGTTGCAGCCAGTCTTGTTCTGTTAGTTCATTAATTGTTGCTAAATACTGGCTAATAAATAAATTATGCCTGTGCAGTAACGTGGTGGGCTCAAATTTTGGTGATTGTATATAAAAGGCAATACCAGCACGGGTATTAAAAGGAGCGTATCCTGCGCCTACTAAATAACCGAGTTGTTGCGTGGTTCTGAGTTCATTAAAGTAATCTTGATTAATTAAATGATTTAGCGCCATCATTTTCACTTTTTCAATAACGTCATCGCTTTGTGCTTGGTAGTAAATCACCATGGCATTATCGCTGCAGGCAAGTTCAAGCTCGTAGCGGGTCACTTTAGTAATTTCATAAAGTGGGCGCTTTAAATCGTTGATAACGGCTGATTTTTTAAGGTGCTGAGCGACCTTCTTTTGAAACTCAAGCGCATCATTTTGCTGCCAATTACCATGTAAAAAAGACTCAACATGAAGGGCATTAAAAAACGCTTGTCTAAATTCATTAAACTGATGGAAACAGGTGTCTTTGAGTGCATTTGCTAACTCGTCAGGCTGAGGATTCCACGGCATTATTTTAGCGCCTAAAATACTAAATAGCTCACTAACGGGTTTGTTTTGATTGCTATTACGCCAATGTCTAACTAATTGCTTTTTATATTCTGCAAAGCGTTTGGCACAAATTTTTACGTTAAATAGTGCATCAATCAGCTGATCGACTAATTCGAGTTGGCTTGAAGAAAGCCCCGCAGTGTGAAGCGTTAAGCCACCTTGATGAGAGGTTAAGTGAAAACTTAAGCCCGCAAGTTCCGCTGGGTAAAACTGTTCGCCAACACTGTCCATGAATAAATCTGAAAATAACCGCGTCAGTGCCATATGTTTCACATCTTTTACTGCAAAGTCAGAGTCCATGGCTAAATAAAAATGCCCTTTGGCGACTCTAAAGGTGGCGTCTTGTTTAAACCAAAAGTCAAAGCCTGCTTCTTTTACCAGTAATGTTGGATGTCGTTGCTGTGATTCAACCGGATATAAAATGACATCTTTAGCTAAATAAGGATTAGCCGTGGGCAATAGCATTTCACTTTGTGGCTGGCTAATCTGTGCAAGTGCTTCGAGCCAATGTAGCGACAATTTTTCAATTTTATAGGGGGTGTTATACCAAGCAGCTGTGTGTTCAGGCTCTACACCCGGATGAATAAGCACTAAACGCATGTTGTGCGGAGTTAACCATTGCATCGCCATTTCATGCGTGCTGGCTTTAAAGCCCTCCATTAAATAGTCACCCTGTAAGTAATTAACTTCATCGTAATGTTGCATGTTAATACTTAAATTACTAACCCAATCAATTAGGCGAGACTTTTCTTGGTTATCAAATGCGATTTGTAATAGTTTTTGCTTATCTTGATATAGGCGAGGGAGTTTACTGGTGTTGTTATTAATTAAACAAATGTATTCAAACACCATTTCAATAATATCTTCGTAGTATTCAATGCCTTCATCGGTCAGCGCCATACTAATATTAAAGTCTTTAAAATTACTGCCATTAATTCCGCCACCTGCAGAGAGGGCATTGATCCAACCTTGCTCTTTAAGCACAGAATACAACGAGCCTTGCCCCTCATAACCTAGTAAGTGCGCAATAAAGCTGACCGTTTTATGACGATAAAAATCGTCAATGTTTGGCATGGCAAAGCTAATAATCAGCTTTTGTACATGTTTGTGTGGCTCAATATGAAGCAACTTACCCAAGTCTTGGCTGCGATAAAGCGGCGCTTCTATAGGTGGCTTTAACTTGCTGTTATTGCCTTTAATCTGCCAGAAATATTGAGTTGCCCATGCCTCAAGTGTATCTAATGACTCATTGGCACAAATCACTAACGTCATCCACTGAGCTTGGTAATGCTGATTAAAAAAGTCACGTAATTCATCACTAATACAGCGTTGTCTATCTGCTAATGTTTGTAAGTTTCCCACGGAAAATTTAGCAAATGGGTGTGCAGGGTTAACCGTTTCTTTATGCACTTGATAAATTCGACGGCCATCGTCTTTAATTTTTAATTTAAACTCAGCCTCAATAGCATTACGTTCTTTTTCTATTTCAGCGGGGTTTAGTGTAGGCGCTATAAAAAACCGGCTAAATTGCGCTAATGCTGTTTCAATATAATGGTTATTAATATCAAAGAAATAGCAGGTATGCTCTGTGCCAGTCCACGCGTTGGTATTGCCACCAGACTGCGAGACAAAATTATTAAAACTTCCTGATTCAGGATAAAGGTCAGTGCCTAAAAACAACATATGCTCTAAAAAGTGCGCTAAGCCTTGCCTATCAAGCGGATCGTCAAAGTGACCAGCGTTAACAGCCATGGATGCGGCAGCTTTTGCTGAGTCTTGATCGTGCACTAAAAGTACTTTTAGACCATTGTCCAGTGTTAGTGTGCGGTAAGCTCTGTTATCATTGGTGCTGATTTTCAAATGATGCTCCTGAAACTAAACGTATAATTGTTAACAACAGATGATAACTTCAGGAATGCGACGCTATTTACCTGAACATCATGAAAGAACTATTTTAAGAAAATAAATAGGTTTGAGTTATTAATATAGCGGAAATTCGAGCAAATTGGCTACTGTTTTATATTCTTTAATTGGTTGATTTTTTATGAAAACAATCTTGATAATGCGTCATGGTGAAGCAACACCGATGCACTCTGATGATGTCAGTAGAAATTTGACTTCTGTGGGTCAGCAGCAAGCTGAAAAAATGGGGCTATGGTTGCAAAAAATGCACGCTCCCAGTGGCCTGTTAGTTAGCCCCTATGTAAGAGCGCAGCAAACGGCTGAGGCTGTTAAAAAAAATAATACCTTTTTATTTGAAGAGACCTGCCAAGATATTATTCCTGAAGGTAACCCGCAGGTTGCAGCCGATTACATCGAAACGTTAATAGCGGCGCATCCTGCGTGTAATACTTGGCTAGTAGTGGCGCACATGCCCATAGTAAGTTATTTGGTTGATCAGTTATGTGTGGGCCATATGCCTATTTTTAATACCGGTGCAGTTGCCGTAATTAATTATAATGAGCAAACCCAGCGCAGCGAATATAAAAACATAAATGCGCCTGACACTGTTTAATGCCAAACAATTTGGAAAATATAAATTATGACAATTGAACGCCTTCAAACTAATGCGCGTATGAGCCGCATAGTAAAGCATAACGGTATTATTTATCTGTGTGGACAAGTTTGTGCAGACGCTGAAAAAAATATTAAAGAGCAAACTCAAACTATGCTCGATAAAGTAGCTACTTTACTAGATGAAGCCGGCAGCTCGAAAGAGAATATGCTAAGCGCGACTATATATGTAAAAAGCATGGAGTATTTTGCTGAGATGAACGAGGTGTGGGATGCCTGGGTACCTGAAGGCTATGCCCCTGCACGCGCCTGTGTTGAAGCTAAAATGGCTCGAGATGGCTTGCTTGTTGAAATTTCGGTTGTTGCTGCAGTTAAGTAATTAGCAGCTATTAAGCTGCTAATCTTTTGAATTTAAAATGCTTAGATGATTAATACAATTAACTCTTTGGGTCCATGTGCGCCATAGGCAAGCGTCTGTTGAATATCGGCAGTTTTTGATGGACCCGAAATAAACACCACATTAGTAGGCAGCTTATTATGCCACTGCTCCTTTTCAAGTAACTCACTAAAAGTGGGGTAGAGTGTTTGGCTATCCACAATAACAAAGTGTACAGGGGGCACTAACGATAAAGTGCGCGGCTCAGCAACTGTAGGCCACAACACAATCGTGCCCGTTTGCGCAATTGCGCAGCGTGAGCCTGTAATACCAGCCGCTACCTGATCAAACAACCGCTCTTTATGTTCACTAAAGTCAAAGTTATACTTTTCGAGAGTGATCGCGCTGTTTAGCTGTTCAATCTCGTTAGTATATTGGCACTGCTCGCCGTATAGTAAGTGATTAATATTACGTTTTTTTAATTCAATATAAATATGTGTCGCTAATTCGCTGCGAGCTATGCTTATCACTTGCGCATGGTTACTTTTTAATTGTGTAGTAAACTGCTCAAGGTATTGCTGCGGGGTTAACTTAGCATAGTTAACAGCGTATTCTTGAGGAAGTTTGTCATAATCTACTTCTTGTATCTGCTGTTTCAGCTTGTTTAAAATACTTCTGCGTGCATTACTCATTATGATTCCTTGCGTTGCTTTAGCTGCTTTGCTTTTTCACGTTCTTTCACCCGTTGGTGCAATGTTTTTGACGCTAGTTTTGGCGCTGTTCTAGCTTCGGTCCAAGGGCCAAGTTTCGCGGGTAATAAAAACCGTAGCCGTGTTACTAGCCACATGCTCGATTGATACAGCCAAGGAGAGCGATGAATGATGGACCAGATACTCCATATCAACACTTCTTTATTTTTACGACCACTGCCTTGGCCTTTCATTATATGTGGTTGCTGCGATGCTGGTTTGACGCTTTCTTGGCGTAGTCGTAACAGTAATTTAGGGATCGGAATTTTAACCGGGCATACATCACCGCATGCGCCACATAACGACGAGGCGTTGGGGTGATGAGTAGTTGCTTCTAGCCCAAGCATGTGGGGCGAGACAATTTTCCCGATAGGCCCAGGGTATACTGTGCCATAAGCATGACCACCAATACGAGTATACACGGGGCAGTGGTTCATACAGGCACCACAGCGAATACACTGTAATGTTTGACGTAGCTCTTCATCGCTATACATTTGACTACGGCCATTATCGAGTAACACCAAATGTACCTCTTCTGGGCCATCTTTTTCACCGAGCTGGCGTGGGTGACTAATCATATTAAAATAGGTTGAGATCGCTTGGCCGGTTGCACTGCGTGTTAATAAGCTCAGAAGCGGGGGAATATCAACAAGCTTTTCAACCACTTTTTCTATGCCGGTGATGGCAATATGTAACTTGGGCACTGTGGTACACATACGGCCATTGCCTTCGTTCTCTACTAAACATAATGTGCCCGTCTCGGCAACGGCAAAATTAACCCCAGTGATACCCACATCGGCATGGCAAAATTTATCGCGAAGTACTTTTCTCCCTTGCTGAATGAGTGCATCTACGTCGGTGGTGTGCTCAAAACCGGCGATGTTTTTTGTAAACAAATCGGCGACTTGCTGCTTATTTTGGTGAATCGCCGGCATAATAATATGTGACGGGTGCTGTTTAGCGAGTTGTACTATGTACTCACCCATATCAGATTCTAAGCACTCAATATTATTAGCTTCGAGATGATCGTTAAGCGCGGTTTCTTCAGACACCATCGACTTGCCTTTAACCACCGTTTTGCCATCTTTATCAGCAATAATTGCGCTAATAATTTCGTTGGCTTGCGAGCAGGTTTCGGCCCAATGAACCTTAATACCGTTTTGTGTCAGTTGTTGCTCTAACAGCTCTAACAAAATCGGTAACTTTACTAAACTACGTTGTTTTATTAGTTTACATTGCTCTCTAAGTGTTTCTAGCTCATCAAGGTCGCTAAAAGCATTTTTGCGTTTCTCGACCAGATAATCCATGGCGCCGCGAAAATTACTGCGCAGTTCATCGTTAGCTAGGTCGCGTTTAACATTTTCTTTGAAAGAACGCGCTGAAGCGGCATATTTACTTTCGTCTTGTGTCGCTTGACGTGGATCGATATGTTTTTCACTCATATCTCACCTCCTGCGGTGGTGCGACTTAATAGGTAGCTGGCGATATGCTCCCCTTGTAATGGCGCTTTTTGATGCCTCAGTGCGCCATTAATGTTCATCATACATCCCCAGTCAGCACTGACATAACGTACTACGTCGGCGGCTAGTAAGTTGGCGCTTTTATCGGCCACCATTGCATTAGAGATATCACCATGCTTTACTGCAAAAGTGCCACCAAAGCCGCAGCATTCACTTTCATAGTCATGGGTTATTAACTCGACTTGGCTGAGCTGGGATAATAATTTTTTGCTGGTGATATGCACGCCCATTTCTCTGCGTGCAGCGCAGGAAGTATGCATTGCAACCCGTTCATAAGGGCCGCTATCGGTTAGTTTTATTTTTAATGCATGCACTAAAAACTCAGTGAACTCAAAAATACGGTCACAAAACGCATTTATGTTAGGCTCATCTTTAAGTAGTTCTTGGTAGTGATGGCGCATCATACCGCCACAAGAACCAGAAATAACCACAATTGGAATATCTAATGCAAAATGCTTCACTTGCTCACGCGCCACCGCTTTGGCTTGCTCGGTATAGCCAGAGTTATAAGCGGGTTGGCCACAGCAGCTTTGCCCCTGCGGAAAAATAACCTCAATGCCTTGGCGCTCTAAAAACTCAATTGCGTCAATACCTGAGTCAGGAAACAGCGTATCGTTGAGGCAGGTGCCGAATAAGTAAACCTGGGTTGGGTTTGTCGGGTAGTGTCTTAGGTGTATTGTATTTAACTGGCTCATTGCTAATCCTTGTTATCCTAAATGGTTAAGTGGGTCGGTAATATTAAAGACGTAACTGGCGATCAAACCGAGTAATCCAGCAGTGAGTACGTAGTAGAATGTGGGTATGATAGTACGCTTTATGGTTGCCCCTTCTTGATTGAGTAAACCCACCGTTGCAGAGGCGGCAACGACATTATGAATTGCAATCATATTCCCAGCGGCAGCGCCGATGGCTTGCAACGCAACCAATAACGCGCCGGAAATAGACAACGCATTGGCCACTTCAAATTGAAACTGGCTAAGCATCATATTACTCACGGTATTTGAGCCGGCAATAAACGCGCCTAGGGCGCCTACCATAGGAGCAAAAAGTGGGTAGATGTCACCAAAAGTCAACGCAATTAAATTAGCCATAGCAACAGGCATGGCGTCTAAGCCGGCGTCGTTCACGCCAGAATTAATTAAAATACGTACCATAGGAATGGTAAAAATTAACACAAAGCCTGCACTGAATAGTACTTTTGAGGCATCTTTAGCGGCATCAGTAATTTCAGATACTTTCATTTTATGAATAAACAGCGTCAGCAATGATACAAACAACAAAATACCACCAGGTAAATACAATGGCGCAATACTGCCGCTAATATCCGGCTCGTCTAAAATTAGGTTAAATTGTAATGAGAATTGATTAAGCAGTGCTTTTAAATCTGTTGACAAACGACTCGCCACTAATAATAACGCCACTAGCAAATACGGCAGCCACGCTCTAAATAACGACATAGGGGCTTTGATTTTAGTGGGGGCGCTAAAAGCAATATTCCCCAGCCAAGTTGTTGGCCATTTTTCGCGCGGGGCAAAGTCCCATGACTGAGTGGGTATTAAAAACTTAGCTTTCGCGCACGGTACGACTATCGCTAGCCCAACCAAGGCACCAATTATTGAAGGAAATTCAGGGCCGATAAAAACACCGGTTAACGCATACGGGATGGTAAACGCAAGTCCAGCAAATAGAGCAAAAGGAGCCACTTGAAAGCCCTCGCGCCAGCTGTTATTTTTGCCAAAAAAGCGCGTCATCATACAGATCATTAATAACGGCATTAAAGTGCCAGTAATGGCATGGCCAATGGCAACTTCAGAGGTTATTAATACTAAAAATTGCTCCCAGCTACTGTTATTTGTCAGTAATTGTTCACTGAGTAACGCTTTATCTAAGCCATTACTAACACCAATAATAATCGGCGTACCCACCGCACCAAACGATACCGGTGTCGATTGGATCATCATGCCAATCATAATCGCTGCCATAGCAGGAAAGCCCATCGCTACCAAGAGGGGAGCTGCAATCGCAGCGGGTGTACCAAAACCGGTTGCGCCTTCAATAAATGAGCCAAATAACCAAGCAATAATAATAACCTGAATCCGCCTATCGGGACTGATATCGGCAAAACCACTGCGAATCGTGCTGATCGCACCAGAGTGTTGCAATGTGTTGAGCAACATAATGGCGCCAAAAATAATCCATAATACAGAGATGGTCACCAGCATACCTTGAAGGCTGCTTGCTAAAATACGGTTAAATGACATTTCCCAGGCAAAATAAGCAATAGCCATAGTAACGATTAACACCACGGGCATGGCACGCTTTGCTGGCCATTGCAACGGGATCAGCAATAAAGCGGCAAGTAAGATAGGAGTAAAAGCAAGCAGGGCTTGCAGGTATATCGACATAGAGTAACCACGCTTAATTTTTTATAGTAATTTTTATGCTGTTACTCTAGTAGTTAATTTATTGTTTATATATAGTCTGTAAATTAATGAATTGTTTCCAAAAAAGGTGTAATGAATGGCTAATGCCCATGAACTGACGTTATTTTCATTAGTAGTTGACGCACAATCATTTAATAAAGCAGCAGAGGTTGCGGGGATATCGACCCCGGCTCTTTCTAAAAAAATCAGTAGGCTAGAAAAGGATTTAGGTGTGCAGCTATTATATCGAACTACCCGCAAACTAAGCTTAACCGAAGCGGGCAGCTCGCTGTATCAACATGCAAAGTCAATAGAATTACAATTAAATGACGCATTAAATAGTGTTAGTGCCTACCGTGGAGCAATTAGTGGTTCGATTAAAATGACCGTACCGACCATTTCAGGGGAGCTACTGTTAGCGCAAGTAGTGGGCCAATTTTGTGAAAAGTACCCTAATGTGAATGTTGATATGCGGCTAGAGAATGACTTTATTGACTTGGTTGATAAACGCATTGATTTAGCGATTAGAACCGGCGTATTAGCAGATTCAAGTTTAATTGCAAAGCCTATTATTAAATCGCGTTGGGTGGTGTGTTGTGCGCCTAATTATATCGAAAAATTTGGCGAACCAAGCAACTTAGACGATCTAAGTCGACATAACTGTTTAGCCTATACCTATCAAAATAAAGGTGCTCGCGAATGGCGTTTTACTCACCAAGGTGAGGAGGTTAGTATTGCCATTAAAGGAAACTTTTCGGCTAATACCGCACAAGCACTTAGGCAAAATGCGCTATCGGGTTATGGCATTGTCTATGTACCACGTTGTTGTGTGTATGAGCATTTGCTAACTGGCGAACTGGTGGCTATTTTACCTGAGTATCAACCTCGTGAACTAGGGGTATATGCTGTGTATCCGTATACGCGCCATCAGCCAGAAAAAATTAAACTGCTGATCGAGTATATTACTAATGCCTACAGTGAACTTAGCGATTACTTTTAAGCTTGTTTTGTTTGATGGGCAGCAGAGTATGTTGAGGAACTACAATAAAAGACACAACCAAATGCTAAAGCTTATACCACTTAAAACGGTCGACATAACCACAGTGCTGGCAAGCGTTGCTTGGTGCTGTTTTATTTGATTAGCAATAAGGTAGGCATTAACACCTAAAGGCGATGCACTTAATAATATAAGTACGTTGAGTAGTTGCGCCTCTAGCATAAACACAAATCGGCCTAACAATAATACTAAGCAGGGCAGTAATACTAGCTTTAATAATGTGGCGATTAGCGCGGGTTGCCAGTTTTGGCTTATTTTATAAAATGCTAAATTAGCTCCCAACACAAATAGTGCGCAGCCAATAGCGGGTTGTGAGAGTAAATTTAAGCCATTAATAATATCCAGTGGCAATGTAAGGCCTAAAACATTAGCCAATAACCCTAGGCTAATGCTAAGTACCACAGGGTTTAACAGCATGTTTTTGGCAAATTGTTGCCACGAAAACGCACTTTTTTCGCTTTTTGCACTCACTAAAAAGGTGAGAGTAAATAACAATGCACTATGAAAAGTGATAATCATAAATACTATACCAATCATTTCACGGCCAATTGCTGCAATAATTATTGGTAAGCCAACCAGTACGGTATTTGAATAGCTACTGCCAAGAGCAAATACGCTATGGCGTTGATAATCACTGTGCTTAGTAATTAAAAATCGGTCTATTAAAGCGCCAATTATAAAAACACCCACAACCGCAATATAAAAACTTAAAAAGCCATTTAAGCTCACACTATTGTGTAAGTTAGCTTGCGCCATATTTAAAAATAAAAAAGCGGGAATACTAATATAAAAGGTAAATTTACTAATACCAGTTATATGTTGTTGTTCTAAAAATTGTGACTTAGTGCTAATAAAACCAGCAGTAACAATAAATACCAGCGGAAATATAATTGAAAAAATAGACACTAATATCGCCTTAAATAGTATTTAACCAGAGCTGTGGTTATTTAACGCCTAAACTCATCACTTTGCGGTAAATTAATTAAAATAAGTACAGCGCCTTTACCACCATATTCAAGCGGTGCTTGGTGCATTGCAATTACGTCTGGGTGTTGTACTAAATACTGCGGTACTTTGTGCCTGAGTATATGCCCACCAATACCATGAATTATGCATGCACAGTAGTAATGTTTCTTTTTGCATTCGTGGATCAAACCAGCTAGTTCATCCTTTGCAGACTCTTTATTTAAGCCATGCAAATCTAGGGTTAAATCTGGAACAAAGTCACCACGGCGAAGTTGCTTAGCTAAAAAGCGGTCTTGGCCATCTTGTACATAATTAACCGTACCATTGGTATCAATATCAGGTATATATTCATCCGAAAAGAAGAATTCTGACTGTTGTTGCTTTTTTTGCTGGGCAAACTGCTTTGCTTGTGACACTTTAGGCTTATTAGTAAAGCGGTGAGTGTCTTGTTTAAAAACGCGCGCACCACTGATGCTTTGACGAAACATGTCAATGTCATCATTGCTAATTGGGCTGTTTGAATAAGGATCTTTTTTCATAGCGGCAGTCTAAACAAAAAAAGGGTAAAAATCGAGATAAAAGGCGTTACAATAGGGCAATCGGGAGGCGATTGTGGCCTCGATTGAATTAATAATTTTGAAAGTAGCAGGCAGATAATACTGATGAGTGAATTACTAATAGAAGAAGCAACCCTAGATGAAGCTGTTGCAGAACTTTCAACCTTACACGATTGGCTTCGTTGGACAACTAGTCAATTTGCAAGTAGCGGTATTTTCTTTGGTCATGGCACCGATAACGCATGGGATGAAGCGGTAAGTTTGTTATTACCGGCGCTTAGTTTGCCTATCGATGCACCCAAAGAGCTGATGCATGCGCGTTTAACCAGTACTGAAAAAAATCGTTTAGCGGGCTTAATTGCCGAGCGCATTAACGATTTTACCCCAGTACCTTACCTTACCAACATTGCATGGTTTGCTAACATGCCATTTTATGTGGATGAACGCGTATTAATTCCTCGCTCGCCTTTTGCTGAGCTTATTAATAATCGCTTCACCCCTTGGTTAGAAAAACCAGAGTCAGTAGGGCGTATTTTAGATTTATGTACAGGCTCAGGTTGTATTGCTATTGCCTTGGCACAAGCGTTCGAAAATGCGCAAGTTGATGCGGTTGATATATCCTATGAAGCGCTTGAAGTGGCTGATATTAATATCACTGACTATCAACTAAGTGACCGCGTATTACCGATTCAGTCTGACGTATTCAGTGGTGTACCTGGGCAAAAATACGACTTAATCGTAGCAAATCCACCGTACGTTGATGCTGAAGATATGGCTGATTTACCACGTGAATTTCACCATGAACCAGAGCTAGGATTAGCATCGGGACACGATGGTCTTGATGTAACACGTACTATTTTAGATCAAGCTAGTGAGCATCTAACAGATAACGGTTTGTTATTTGTCGAAGTAGGTAACTCTATGGTACATATGGATGCACTGTATCCAGGCGCACCATTTGAATGGATTGAGTTTGAACAAGGCGGATTAGGGGTGTTTGTTATTAGCAAACAACAACTAGATGCCTACTTTGCACAGTAATAATTAGTACTAGCCATTCATCCGAAATGGCTGGGCAAAACAATAGCCGAGTTAATCCTCGGCTATAAGTCATTAGGAATGAGGAAAGTTAATGGCAGGTAATAGCATAGGGCAGTTATTTAAAGTGTCCACCTTTGGCGAAAGCCACGGCGTTGCATTAGGCGGCGTAGTGGATGGCACGCCCGCAGGCCTTGAAATCACTGAGGCCGACATACAACACGATTTAGACAGACGCAAACCTGGGCAAAGTCGCTATACCACGCAGCGCCGTGAGAGCGACCAAATCAAAATTTTAGCGGGCGTTTTTGAAGGTAAAACCACTGGTACTAGCATTGGTTTATTAATTGAAAATACCGATCAACGTTCACAAGATTATGGCAAAATTAAAGACGTATTTCGCCCAGGCCACGGTGACTATACCTACTGGCACAAATACGGCCTTCGCGATTACCGTGGTGGTGGCCGTTCATCTGCGCGCGAAACCGCTATTCGGGTTGCCGCAGGCGCTATTGCTAAAAAGTATTTAAAGCAATTTCATGGTATTGAAGTACGTGCGTGTTTGAGCCAATTAGGGCCAATTAAAGCCGAAAATTACGATTGGGATGAGGTGGAAAATAACTTATTCTTTTTCCCAGACGTTAGCAAGCTTGAAGCACTCGATGAATATATGCGCGAGCTTAAAAAGCAAGGCGACTCAGTGGGCGCGAAAGTCAAAGTGGTCGCTAAAAATGTGCCTGTTGGTTTAGGTGAGCCGGTATTTGATAGGCTAGATGCCGAACTTGCACATTCATTAATGAGTATTAACGCTGTAAAAGGCGTTGAAATTGGCGATGGCTTTGATGTGGTTGAGCAAAAAGGCTCAGAGCACCGTGATGAGTTAACCCCTGATGGTTTTACCTCAAATCATGCCGGCGGCGTATTGGCAGGTATTTCTACAGGGCAAGATATAATCGCATCCATTGCGCTTAAGCCAACATCAAGCATTACCATTCCCGGTAATAGTATTAACACGAGTAATGAAGCGGTTGAGATGATCACTAAAGGTCGTCACGATCCTTGTGTAGGCATTCGTGCTATTCCGATTGCTGAGGCAATGATGGCCATTACTTTAATGGATCATTTACTACGTCAACGCGGTCAAAACCCACATGTTAACCACGAACACGGGCCAATTAAAGGCGCTATTTAAGCGCGCTTTACTATAAATTAATAATAAACGCGCATTAGCGCGTTTATTATGTACAGGCTATACATCTTTATTGCCGCTCAATAATTTCCATGTGCTTAGCGCACCTAAAAATAAAGAGCAGTCATTATGCAAAAAAATAATCAATCTCACGTTACACAAGCTGAATATAAAGCCACCATAAAACGGCTTGAAGAGTTTAGCCGCTTTACCGACAGCAGCATTGGTATTCCGTTTACTAAATTTAGTTTCGGTGTCGAATCATTGATAGGGCTATTGCCAGTGGTAGGCGATTTAGCCGGGCTTATTTTATCTGGGTATGTACTAATTGAAGCGCAGCGATTGGGTGTTGGTAAGCGAGTAAAAAGCCGGATTATTTTAAACATGTTAGTTGATTTTGTAGGTGGGCTTATTCCATTTTTTGGAGATATTTTTGATGCCATGTTCAAAGCAAATACGCGCAATACCCGCATACTTAAAAAGCATTTAAGCGATAAGCTAACCACAAATCCATAAACCATTTAAGTTAATAAATGTGTAATTAGCCCCCATTATTAATTATTTATTTGGTATCAAAGAAGTACTTAGCGATGACCTGTTTTTGTTGCCCAAACTGATCAGAAATTCCAATTCCAATCCCAATTATTTCACCTTGTGCTTGCGGTGGCTCAGCTTGCATGACTTTATTAAACGCAGCCAATGCAGGGTTTTGCTCATTTGCAAGTAGGGTTAAATGTGGCTGAAAGTTTTGAAACACATTTGGGCTACCATAACGCTCAAAGGCCACGAGTTTATTAGGGTAATGCTTTACCCAACTTGGTACTGGCGCTTGATGATCGCGAAGTGGCTCAAGTTTAAGTGTCACTTCATCGGCTAAGCGTTGTAACTGATAAGATTTTTCTAAGTCTATAAAGGCCCAATTACTGGCAGATACACTAAACCCATTGGCTTTAATTTCAAAAGGTTGATGTTTCTTTACAATACGCTCCACCACCTGCTTAATTTCATTTTGTACCTCTTGCGGATAATCAGTCAAATATAATGTGGCATGCACGGGTAAGCCTTGCTGATAAAACGTGGTTATTTGCTGTTTGGCTAGTTCATTGCTGGTTGTAGCCATGAGCTCAACAATTGGCGAAGAGGGAATAGCAAACACGTTAATACTCACGCTTTTTGCATAACTATTGGCAGAGGCACTCAGTAGCGCTAAAAAAGTAAGAATGCTAACTGGCCATGCTTTAGTGGTGTGTTGTTTAACCATAAGAGTGTATTCATTTAGGTTTTTAGTTTGCATATGGTAAGCGCAATTAGGTGTTCAGTAAATAAAGGCATAAAGTTTTTAAATTTCTGATTTTGTGACTAATATTATTTTAGCTTAAACAATTAATGATTAACTTACTTCATAGGCTTTGAATATTGCTAAATTGCAATTTTCAACGACGTATATTTACTGCTTTTAAAAGTGTCGCAAGGAACGTTCAATGATATTTAAAGCGCTTAAAAAGTTAACAAAAACAGTACGCTTTTCTATTCGTTTGACGGTTGTGGCAGTATTTGTGTTGGCAACGTCTATTACCGCTATTATAGCTACAAGCTTACAGTATTATTTCAGTGAAAAAATGGCGCTCGAGTCGAATGTGCAACACTTTAATATGACCACTCAATCGGTTGCTGATTACCTAACACGCATTAATGAAAAATCTGAAAATACTTTATATATGATGGTAAAAAACACCTCGTTAGTCGGTGAAAACCTTTCAGATAAAACAGAGCTACGAAATGTATTAAGTGAAATGATGGATTTGAACCCTTTGTTTTATGCTTTTTATATAGGCTATAACAATGGTGACTTTTTTGAGGTTATTAATCTTGAAAGTAGTGCGATGGTTCGTCAGCGCCTTGGTGCAACGGATAATGACCGCTGGGTCGTTATTCAAATAAAATCTGAAGAAGGGCAAAGAATACAGCAAACGCTTTATTTTGATGCGTCATTTAGCTTAAGAGAAAAAACCAAAAAACCGACGTATTTTGATCCCCGCGAGCAAGCATGGTTTAAGCAAGCAAACTCACAGCAAGTAAACAAAACCAAGCCTTATCTATTTACCCATTTACAAACCTCTGGGCAAACGTATTCGATTAAAATAGCGGGTAAAAACCATGTGCTTGGCTTAGGGATTATCGTTGATAACATGTCTAATTATTTAATCGAACAGCAACAGCGTTTGGAGATGCACAGCTCAACACAGTTACTTATTTATAACCGAGAAGGAGAAATTATTTCATCAAATCAGCCCTTTAGCTCAACGGTTGAGGCAAGGCTAAATCGGTTGATACTGGATGAGCAACAGCAAAAAATAGTTGCCAAATACCCTACTATCACAGTTTCAAATGAAACCAATTGGGCACCTATGGATTTTAGTGTCAGTGGTAAGCCTAAAGGCTACAGTGTTGAATATATAAATGCGATTGCTGAACTGTTGGGTATTAAGGTTAATTATATTAATGGACTCAGTTGGCAAGAATTACTTAATTTATTTGAAAATAAGCAGATAGATGTGATTCATCCGGTACTTAATACACCATCGAATAATACATTGGGTATGCTCAGTACACCCATGGTAAATTTGCCTTTAAGTATCGTTAATCAACAAAACAACCCACCAATCACCCACATACAGCAACTTGCTGGTAAGTCAGTTGCAGTGGGTGAGGGCTGGTCAATTGTAAAAACATTGCAAGCGCAATTTCCAGAAGTTAACTTAGTAGAGGTTCCCAATACAAAAACGTTGTTAACGCATGTAGCCAATGGTGATACCTATGCGGGAATAGACAGCAAGGCGGTATTACAATATATCCAACAACAATTTTTTATTGAGGGGATCCAGTACAATCCGCTTGATGAAGACAGTGCCGCGCTTTTTTCAAATGACTATCACTTATTATTTCATAACCAAGACGCTCAATTAAAAGCCTTGTTTGACTATGCAGCCACGCAACTGCCTATGCAATTTAAACAACAACTTAGTGATAAATGGCTTAATACTAATCCAGAGAAAAAATCAAAAGTTGTGGGCACTGTCCCCTATGAGCAATTAATCACTTTATTGGATGATGATAGTAACTTCTCTAAGCTACAGTTAGTGAACATTGATGGTAAAGAACAGTATGTTTTTATTAAGCCACTATCTGATTATTTAGCGCTAGCTAGTACGGGCTATTTAGCCATTATGGTTTCTAAAGAAGATGTATTGAGCTCCACAAGAGAAAAAATAAAGCTTTCAATAATAATTACGGTTGCCTGCTTAATTATGATGTTACCAGTGTCGTGGTTTTTTGCATCCCCCATTGTCGGTCCTATTAAAACGCTGGTGGGTGAAAATAATAAAATTAAAAATCGGCAGTTTAAACAAGTCTCGACTTTAAAAAGTCATATTAAAGAAATTAATACTTTAGCCAGCTCTATGGTTGAAATGAGCAAGTCGATACAACAACACGAAGAAAGCCAAAAAGCACTCATGGCTTCGTTTGTTGAGCTTATAGCTCAAGCAATTGATGATAAGTCTCCCTACACTGCGGGACACTGCGAGCGCGTACCTGAACTCGGTATTGAGCTTGCTAAGGCCGCTTCAGAGTCAGAGTTACCCGCTTTTAAAGGGTTTAAGTTTAAAAATGATGGTGAGGTTGAAGAATTTAGTTTAGCCGCTTGGCTACATGATTGCGGTAAAATAACCACTCCAGAGCACATTGTCGATAAAGGCACTAAGTTGGAAGTGATTTATAATCGTATTCATGAAGTAAGAACACGGTTTGAAGTCCTTTGGCGAGATGCCGAGCTTGATTACTATAAATCATTGCAACACAGTCCTCAAAATCAGCTCGACTTAACCAAGCAGTTGGCAGCTAAACAGCAACAGTTGCTGGACGACTTTGCTTTTATTGCACAATGTAATATTGGCGGCGAAAAAATCACAGAAGCTGCCCTTGAGCGTTTAACTGCGTTGAGTAATATTACTTGGCAGCGTCATTTTGACGATAAGTTGGGGCTTTCACCAGTAGAAATGTATCGCTATGAAGGGACGGATGACACGCTTCCCATCACAGAAAAATTACTCAGTGATAAACCTTGGCACTTAATTCCTCATGATAAGCCGATTGAATATGATGAGCGTTTAGGGATTAAAATTGCCCCATGTAAATATAAATATAACCTAGGGGAGCTTTATAATTTAACAGTTTCAAGAGGCACTCTTACTAAAGAGGATAGGTTTAAAATTAATGAGCACATGATAAGTACGATACGTATGCTCGATACACTGCCGTTCCCTAAAGAACTTGAGCGCGTACCGCGTTATGCCTCTACCCATCACGAAACATTAATCGGCACAGGCTATCCGCGTAAACTCAATGCGGATGACTTATCGATACCAGAACGAGTATTGGTGCTAGCTGATATTTTTGAAGCCCTAACGGCGGCCGACAGGCCCTATAAAAAGGCAAAAACACTCAGCGAGTCGATGAGTATATTAGCCAAAATGGTGGCCGATCATCATGTTGATAAAGCCGTGTTTGAACTGTTTTTAAGTTCAGGTATTTATCTTGATTACGCTAAACGCTACCTCAGTGCTGAACAAATAGATGAGGTAGATATCTCTCAATACTTGTCATAACAACAATGAGCATGACTTAGCGTGTGTAAACTTAAAGAGATTTATGTGAACATCTCTTTAAATCGCTAGCTTTTTACTTTGTGCAGAAAAGTACGTACAATTCGCCTCGTTTTTAGTGCGCTTTATATTAGTTTTATATGGCTATAAAGCATCGGGTTCAAACGAGTATACGAAATATTTATGCATCAAATAGCGGATTTAATTTCTATTTTCGAACACACTTTTTTCCAAAGCTATAATACGCGTTTGGTAAAAGGTGAGCACGAGCCTATCTACATTCCCGCAAATGATACAACGCCTTATCATCAAATTGTATTTGCCCATGGTTTTTACGCCAGTGCGCTGCACGAAATAGCCCATTGGTTAGTGGCAGGTTCTCAGCGCCGCTTAGTTGAAGATTATGGTTATTGGTATTGCCCCGACGGGCGCGATGCTTCACAGCAAGCAGAGTTTGAATCTGTAGAGGTAAAACCCCAAGCAATAGAGTGGGCGCTCAGTGTGGCCGCGGGATTTGATTTTAACGTATCGGTAGATAATTTAAATGGTGAACAAACCTGTCGATTTGCGTTTCAATCGCGTGTACATGCAAAGTTATTACAGCTGCTGCAAGACGGATTTAACCCACGTACTACAAGGTTACTAAAAGCACTGTGTAAATTTTATAACACAACGTGGCCTTTAAATGCTGCGCAGTTTTCATGGCATTCTCCCGAGGAGCTAAAAGATGCAGTTTAAGTTAGGGCTGATTGTAAACCCGGTTGCAGGATTGGGCGGTAGCGTGGCGTTAAAAGGCAGTGACGGCGAAGACACCGCCGCTAAAGCCATTGCATTAGGCGCTGAGCCTAAATCAAATAGCCGCACTAAAGCTGCACTTGAAGTGCTTGTACCTCATCAGTCAAATATTACTATTTATACTGTTAATGATGAAATGGGGGAGCAAACAGCAAAATCACTCGGCTTTAATACGCAAGTGGTTTATCAAAGTAGCTCACCCACAACCAGTGACGATACTGAAGCGGCAGCTCGTTTATTACAGCAGCAAGGTGTAGATTTAATTTTATTTGCAGGTGGCGATGGCACAGCACGTAATATTTGCCATGCGGTAGAAGACTCTGTACCTGTGTTGGGCATTCCTGCAGGGTGTAAAATTCACTCTGGAGTATATGCCATAACGCCAAAAGCTGCAGGCCGCGTAGTTGAAATGTTAGTTAAAGGTGAGTTGGTAACATTAAGCGATGCCGATGTCATGGACATTGATGAAGTCGCCTTTCGCCAAGGAACAGTAAAAGCAAAACGTTATGGCGAAATGCAAGTACCCAGTGAAGTGCGCTATGTACAAGCGGTTAAAAATGGCGGTAAAGAAACCGATGAATTGGTACTTGCTGATATTGCCGCTTATGTGGTCAGTGAAATGGATGCCGATACCCTCTATGTAATGGGCAGTGGCTCAACGGTTGGCGCGGTGATGGAAGAAATGGGGCTTGAGAATACGCTGCTCGGTGTTGATTTAGTTGAAGATCAAGCTTTAGTAGGCCAAGACTTAACAGCTCAACAATTACTTGAACTTACGACAGGGCGTGAGACAAAATTAGTGATCACTCTAATTGGCGGTCAAGGGCATATTTTTGGTCGAGGCAATCAACAACTCAGTCCTGCGTTAATTAAAGCGATAGGTCGCGATAATATTATTGTTGTGGCTACTAAAACAAAATTACAGGCTTTAAATGGCCGACCGCTAATTTGCGACACCGGCGATAGCGAGTTAGATGATGAATTAAGTGGTTATATCCGTGTAACCAGTGGGTTTAACGACCATATTATGTATGCAGTAGGTCATCAAGATGGGCTGCACCTTGAGGAGAAGTAACACATGAGTTTAGTAAATTACATAGATGCTGCGCAGCAATATTTTGATGATTTAGTGATTAAAGCAACCGATGACGAGTTATTTGCCGGCGGTTATTTACGTGGTCACTTTGATTTAGCGGTAGGGTATGCCCAAGTTGAGGAGCTAAATTTAGAAATTACTGAGCTAAACGACACCGTTGAAAAAAGCCTAGTAAAAGCCTATCGCAATGGCGAACTTAATGAAGACGATAAAGCACTCGTAGTAAGAATATGGGATGAAGTAAAAGCACTCGCATAAGCTTTTTTTATTCATTAATATAGCGCGGCCACTGAGCCGCGTTTTTTTGTGCCTAAAAAAGAACTTGTTTATTCAGTTAAAATTTACCTCATTCCTTAGATACGCTAAAGTAGCACAGTCTAAATTCTAGGGAACAAGTGAAATGAATAACAATAATGATGCGACAATGCCAACGGGCATAGTTGCGCGATTTTTAAATTTTGTTGAGCGGGTAGGGAATAAGCTGCCTGATCCAGCAATTATCTTTTTGTTTGCCATGTTATTAATCTGGTTTTTGTCTTGGTGGTTTTCAAGCGTCACATTTGATGCAATAGACCCTCGTACTGGCGAAGCCATTATCATTAATAACATGCTTGCCAGCGATTCGTTGGCCACTTTTTTATCTTCTATGGTAAAAACATTCACCGGTTTTGCGCCACTGGGTGTAGTGCTGGTTGCAATGCTAGGTGTGGGCGTTGCAGAGCATTCGGGCTTTATTAATACCGGCCTTAAATTAATGCTCAAAGTAACGCCTAGAAAATTACTAACACCCTCAATTATTTTAGTGGCTATTGTGAGCCATACGGCGACCGATGCAGGGTATGTGCTGGTTATTCCACTTGCTGGGGTAATATTTTTTGCAGCAGGTCGTCATCCGCTTGCCGGTATTGCAGCGGCATTTGCCGGGGTAAGCGGTGGCTTTGGTGCTAACTTTATTCCATCTGGAATTGACCCATTACTGCAAAGTTTTACGCAAAGTGCAGCACAAATTATTAATCCAACAATGAGCATTAACCCGCTTAATAACTGGGGCTTTGCTTCAGCATCAAGTTTATTTATTGTGATGTTAGGTTGGTATATCACCGATAAAATTATTGAACCACGTTTAAAAAATTCACCCGTTGATGGCGAAACTCAAGACCTACCAGCATTTGAAGATGCGCGTAGCGACGAAAAGCGCGCCTTTCTTATTGCAAGTAGCGTAATGATTGCAGGTATTGCGTTATTAGCGTATGTATCCGCACCAGCTGATTCAGCGATGCGCAGCAGCGATGGCTCTTTAACAAACTTTAGTTCACCACTAATGCAATCAATAGTACCGCTTATATTTTTGTTATTTTGGATCCCAGGCGCAGTATATGGTTTTACCGTAGGCACCTTTAAAACCTCTAAAGACATGATAGATGCGATGAGCAAAGCCATGAATGGTATGGCGTATTACATTGTTATGGCATTCTTTTGTTCATTATTTATTGCTGCATTTAGTAAATCAAACCTAGGTGCATTACTGGCAATTGAAGGGGCTCAAGTATTAAAAGCAATGGAGTTACCGAGCTCTGTAACGGTCGTAGGGATTATTTTCTTAACTGGTTTTGTAAACTTATTTGTTGGTTCAAGTTCGGCTAAGTGGGCACTATTAGGTCCGGTATTTGTGCCTATGCTAATGCAACTCGGTATTTCGCCAGACTTAACGCAAGCGGCGTACCGTGTGGGAGATTCTAGCTCTAATATTATCACCCCGCTCATGCCATACTTCCCACTAGTTGTGGTGTACTGTCAAAAATACGTTAAAGGCACAGGCATAGGTACGCTTATCGCGATGATGCTACCGTATTCAATCGCCTTTATGATTGGCTGGAGTATCTTCTTGCTAGGCTACTGGGCACTCGGTATCCCATTAGGACTTGATGCCAGCTACGTGTACCCAGCAGTAGCGCCTTAACAAATTTAATCGCTATAAAAAAGTAGAAGCCCCACCATGAACTGGTGGGGCTTTTTTGTGTTAAATGCATTATTCATAAAGAGGTTTGAGGTATCAAAGGCTAGTGGGGGCGGGTCACGAGGTTCGAGCTGTGGGGAGCGGGCTAAGTGAATTATTTACAAAGGGGTGTAGGTACACTGCACTTTAAAGCTCATAAAAGTTGGCTGCGAGTTAGCGAGTTATGAAAATTGAGCTAAACTGATACCTGAATTCCAGACACAAAAAAACCTTGGCACTTTCGTGGCAAGGTTTTTTTACTAAAGGGTCGTTGCTTACTTAGCGGTGAAGCTAACTGGGCGACGTTCTTTACGAGGACCGCTACGCTTATCAGGGCGTTGGCCTTCTTTATTAAAGCTACGCTTCTTGTCACCAGCAGGGCGTTCAGAACGCTCGCCGCGTGGCTCAGAAGGGCCTTGATCTTGTGTTAATGTCATACCCATTGGGCGTTTACAAATAAACACTTTTTGGAAGTGATCAAGTACATCTTTAGGCATGTTTTGCGGTAATTGTACCGTACTGTGACTGTCGTGAAGACGAATGTCACCGATAAACTTGCTTGAAATGTCTGCTTCGTTAGCAATTGCGCCAACAATGTTCTTAACCTGAACACCATGCTCACGACCTACTTCGATTCGGTATGTATCCATAGGGCCTGCATCACGGCTGTTGCGCTCGCGTGGTTTACGCTCAGCGCGCTCACCACCGCGTTCGTTACGACGACCACGGTCATTGCTACGAGGATTACGATCATTACGTTCGTTACGCTCACGCGGTTGAATCTTAACTTCTTCAACTTTAATTGGTGATTGTTGCTGTGCTAAACACAGTAACGCACCCGCTAAGTCTTCAGGAGCAAGCTCAAGTTTTTGTGCCATGTTAGCAGCCACTTCATTGAAGAAAGTAATATCTTTGTTTTCAAGAGCAAGCGTAAGCTTTTCTTGTAAGGCATTGATACGTTTTTCTTCAACAACTTTAGCTGTAGGTAATTCAACTTGTGCGATTTCAGATTTAGTATGACGAATGATATTTTTAAGTAAGTAACGCTCGTTATGCTTAACGAAAAGAATCGCTTTACCAGTACGACCAGCACGACCTGTACGGCCGATACGGTGAACGTAGGCTTCAGAGTCTTGTGGAATGTCGTAGTTGATAACTAAGCTTAAACGGTCTACATCAAGACCACGTGCCGCTACGTCTGTTGCAATAACAACGTTTAGCATGCCGCTTTTTAAACGATCAACTGTGCGCTCACGCGCTTGCTGGTTCATGTCACCGTTAAGTGGAGCAGCAGAGAAACCTTCGCGCTCTAATAACTCAGCTAGTTGCACTGTATCGTTACGTGTACGTACGAAAACAATAGCACCTTCATATTGTTCTGCTTCTAAGAAACGAACAATGGCTTTGTTTTTATGTACGTGTGCATTCCAAAACACTTGCTCTACTGACGATACAGTTGAGTTGCGTGCAGAAATATGAACCTGTTCAGGGTTGTTCATATATTTGCTGCTGATGTTTTGAATTTGCTTAGGCATAGTCGCAGAGAAAAGACATGTTTGCTTTTCACGCGGCGTTTTTTCCATGATGTTTTCAACATCATCGATAAAGCCCATACGTAGCATTTCATCGGCTTCATCAAGTACAAGTGCTTGTAAAGCATCAAACTTGATAGTGCCACGGTTTATGTGATCGATTAAACGACCCGGTGTAGCAACAATAATCTGTGCGCCACGACGAAGTGCGCTCAACTGGATGCTGTAGCTCTGGCCACCATATAGTGCCAGTACTTCAACACCACGAGTGTGTTTTGCATATTGTTCAAATGCCTCAGCTACTTGGATCGCAAGCTCACGGGTTGGTGTGAGTACAAGGATCTGTGGCTGTTTCACAGACGGGTCAATATTATTTAGTAATGGCAGTGCAAATGCTGCTGTTTTACCTGTACCCGTTTGTGCTAGTCCCAGTACGTCCTTTCTTTCTAGCAATAACGGTATACATTGAGCTTGGATTTCAGATGGTGTCTTGTAACCCAACTCTTCAACTGCCTTTAAAATTGCAGGAGAAAGATTTAGAGATTCAAACGTGACTGGTTCTGACATTAATACGCCTCAACGAATTTAAAGAGGCGCGCATTGTATAGGAAATACGAGGCAAATGCTTGTATAAATTACAACTAATTTATATGTGTTTGATGTTGGTCGAAATTTAACCAGCTCAAGTTGTGCGTTAATTAAGCTGGTTAACAATATACCTACAAATTTACTGGTAAAGGCCTAGGTTTTCTTTGGCGTAGGCTTCAAATTCAGTAAAACCACCAATGTGTGTTTGGTCTACAAAAATTTGTGGCACAGTCGGGCATGGCTTGCCTGCAGACTTCTCTAAATCTTCTTTACTGATACCTTCTTTGATGATGTCGATGTAGCGGTATTTAAAATCATCGCGGTCATTAGCAAGTTGCTCTGCAACATCTTTAGCGCGAACACAAAAAGGGCAGCCTTCACGGCCAAAAATTACTGTTAACATAACGCTCTCCTCAAATTAGTTGACCCTAGTTTAACTAATTTCATTATTTATTACAGTGCAAAAAAACGATTATTGTGTTCGCTTTTTTTAGGGCCTGTAAAAAAATAAAAAATATTTTATAAAAAATCTTGAAATAAAATTGTCCGCCCATAAATAGTTATTTGAGGACGCCTGATGGGTCTTCATTTAAACAGAACTATTTGAAAATTATATTATTAATTAAATTTTGCTGTTACTTGTTCAAACGAAAAGTGGCAGCAATATATCGCTTAAATATGAGGATATTATTATGCGTACAGTAGATTTATCACCCCTATACCGTTCATTCATTGGTTTCGATCATTTAGCATCATTAATGGATGCCGCTGCACGAACTGACAAGCAGCCAAGTTTTCCTCCATACAACATCGAAGCGCTTGATAAAGACAAATACCGTATCACTATGGCAGTTGCTGGATTTAGTGAAGACGAGTTAAGCCTACAATCTGAAAACAACACGTTAGTTGTATCAGGCACTAAAGCAGGTAAAGATCAAAACGATGAGCGCAAATTCATTCATCAAGGCATTGCCGAGCGCAACTTTGAGCGTAAGTTCCAGTTAGGTGACCACGTTAAAGTACTTGGCGCAGACCTAGCCAACGGCTTACTAAGCATCGACCTTGAACGTGAGATCCCAGAAGCGCTGAAGCCGCGTAAAATTGAAATTGGCTCAGGCAATATGCTCGAAAGCAAATAGCTAAGCTAGCACACGTATTTTCCCTGTGAAAAGCCGCCATTTGGCGGCTTTTTGCGTTGTTAGTCTTTTAAATCTATTTGCATTTGTTTTAAAGCGTTAATTTTATCTATCGCAACTTGCAGTTGTTCTTGTGAAAGCTTTTTTTGCCGGCCTTTAGCAAGTAAGTCTTCAAGCTTTAATATTTTGGCTTTTGCAGCAATAACAAAACGTTGCTCTAGCTGTCTTTGCTGTTCAAGGTGGAAATCTTGATATGCCTGGTGATTATTTAAATCACCGCTGTACTGAGCAACTGGCTGAGTATTTTTTACTATGTTGGGTAAATAGGCAGGAGAGGTTATTGGTGGCAAAGGCTGAGGGCTAGTATTACTAATTGTAGCCGTTTTCAATTGCGTGCTTTTCAGCTCTTGGGTCATGTCAGCAGTAGTCAGCTCAAGTGACGTTATTTGCTTAACACTTTTAGCTTGGTTAAGGGAATCAATATTCTTTATCGTTGGTTTACTAGTATATTGAGTAAAAAGTGCGTACATACCAACACAAGCTACAACAACAGAAACGAAAACTTTTTTGCTCATAAAATTACTCCTGTCTTATTTTGCCACTTGAGCCAAGTATCCTCATACTGTTGTACCGCTTTTTGTTTTGCGATGGCCTTTGTTGCTTGGTATCGAACGGTTTCATCTTCTGGCGAAAAGTACTCAAACTGATGCTCATAACTGTGTATCACCACCCATTCACCACTGGGTGTACGTATAACAGGAGAAATAGTGTTTTCTTTAGTTGTGAACGCAAGTTGTACAACCCAGCTACTTTTGTTTTTACGGTTTAATTCACTGTTGTATTGAGCATATATATCTTGTTTTCCTGATATTACTAATGCTTGTTTTAGCGTTTTGTTACCGGCCAAGGTGCGAAAACCTACAGCATTGGCTCGATGAGCAAATTGAGCTCCATGTGCTTTTACGTGGCTTAAAAATTTAAACTGCGATTTATTGGCTTGATAAAACGCTTTAATTTCGTTTTTGTTTACTTGTTTCTCTAGTTTTTCAAGAACGGGGCTTTGCATATGCATCATTGTATTTATGCCTAGCCAGCTTTGAATGGAGGGGCGCAGAATATCTCCTTTAGCTATTTCATACAGATGTACAATATCAATATTCTGTTTTGCCAAAATCGGTTTGGCTTTTGAAAACGCTATATTGAATTGCCGTTTTTTTATTAATTCACTTTTGAATAGTTCACTATCTCCTTTGTGGAGTTTAAAGCGTACCTGCATTGATAGTGAATCGACAAATTCATATAAATTAATAGCGTTATACAAAAGAGGGGTTAAATCAAACTGCTGCATTTTTTTGATGGCGCTTTGCACATACTGGCCATTTTTAGGGTAGGGCCCTAATGTGTGTTTAAGCCATTGGTTATCATAAGTTTCAAGCTTTATCGGGCTTGACTGTGTGCTTATAACTAATTGTGAATCGAACAGATTTTTTAAGTAACGTTCAACATGGTATTGAGTACTAAAACCAACGGCAGATTGTCGTTTTATTATCGCAGGTGTTTTTAGCGCAGCTTGTTGTAATAAAAACTGATTCTCATACAGACGAGTTCTAACTTCATTGATTGTAATATCAGGGTTGTGCTTTAAATAAGCACGATGCATAAAGTTAATTTCATCACTGCTGTATTGTGTAAATGATGCCATTACTAGGGAGTGGTAAAACACACCTAGTAATGTGATCACTAAAATAGCCATTTTTTTCATTAGCGAGCAACCATGGCGTGGTTTAATAAGTGCACCACCATTGCTATTGCATGGGGCACGACCTGCTTAGCTATATTAAGGCGATCAAAATGATCTTCTGAGTTGAGTACAATCCCACCTTGTGCATAAGAAAATGAACCGCCTTGAGTTAATAATGGGCGAACATCTTGGCTATTTTTATCTAAAGGCGAGAACGTTTGCATTGCTTGAGTAACGAGTGATAAATCGTTGAGCTGCTCTTGGTCATAGTAATCGTTTACCCAACTTTCCCAACTAGAATGATTTAGATCTGATGTGGTCCATGTGTGGTGAGGTTGTAATAAATCAGTAGTATGAAATACAAACCCTAATACTTGGGGATTGCCGCTTTGTAAGTAACTTTGATACCAATATTGCCCTAAATTATCGATAGGTTGAAATGGCATTTCTTCAAAGTCATCGTACATAGAATAGGTTGAGTTGCTATCGATTCTGTAGTGAGATTCTGTTACACCATAACTGTTATATTTTGAAGAATCGGCATTAAACCAACCTGTTTCTCCCCCTTTACCATCATCAAGATAGTCACCTTTAAGCCAAGCAGATGCAAGATTATCAATATTTCCCCAAACGGTGAGCTTTTCATAATTATAACCACCAAAATCGTTTCCATGTTGGTCTGCACCTTGGGTATGATTTTGAAAATGCCAATAGCTTGTATATTTAACTATACTTTGCGCTGCTCCCCATACTGGCGCTTGAACACATGAACCTGTAATAGCACCACAGAAAAAGGTGTCTTCAAAGTCATCTACATCATAAGCAGCTTGTCCCAGCAGCTCGGCTAATTCAGAGATTGTCAGATTGTTTTGTGCAGCGTACTGACGTAGGGCAGCATATTCGGTGCTGGCTGGGTGTTGCTGCATATAATTTACGGCATCAAGAACAATACGTTTGTGAGTTTCTTGACTAAAAGCTTGAGCTTGGCTTGTACCGAGTAATAAAAGTGTCGCTGCAATTAATTGTTTTTTCATTTTATTCTCATCATAGTTTGGAGTAAGAGGTGCTATTAAAAAATAAGCTCATTACACTGACATGACAAATAAAACATTTAATTAACAATATTACCTATTTTGGTACTTTAATATTAACTATCAAGAATGCTGCCGTCAATTGACGGCATTTATATTTAAAGCTTTTCAATATTATTTAAATAGTTGTTAGCTTGCTCTAAGGTTTCTTGGCGCAATGATTCATCTTGTTTATCCCAATTACGATAAACCATGCCTATTCGCGGGTTTTTCTCAAGTCGTTCTCGGTGTTTTTGCATAAACTGCCAGTAGAGGCTGTTTAGCGGACACGCGTCTTTACCCACTTTTTCTTTTACTTTGTATTGGCAGCTTTTACAGTAGTCGCTCATTTTATTTATATAGTTGCCGCTAGCCGCATAAGGCTTAGTGGCTATGATGCCATCGTCAGCAAACTGGCTCATCCCTCGGGCGTTAGGCATTTCTACCCATTCAATTGCATCGATATAAACACCTAAATACCATTCATCCACTTCATCGGGACTGATGGCGGTTAATAAACAAAAATTGCCTATTACCATTAAGCGCTGAATATGATGGGCATACGCGCTGTCTAAGCTTTGTGTTAATGAGTGGCTTAAGCAGTTCATTTTTGTTTTACCATTCCAAAAATAACGTGGCAGTGCACGGGTTGCATTAAGCTGGTTTTTGTAAGCGTAATCGGGCATGTTTTTCCAATACACGCCACGCACATATTCGCGCCAACCCAGTACTTGACGAATAAAGCCTTCAACCTGAGAAATAGATATTTCATCTTGGCGTTGTTGGTATTCTTTGACAACACGGTCGATAATATAGCGAGGGTGTAAAATTTTGGCATTTAACGCAAATGATAACCGGCTGTGATAAAAGGTATCTTTATCAGGGCATTGATCTGTCATCGCATCTTGAAATTGACCAAAGCGGGGGAGTAAATGTGCACAAAAGTGATCAAGTGCGCTTATTGCTTGTTTACGGGTTGTTGGCCAGCTTAATTGGGTTTCTATTTGCCCAAAGTATTTTATTTTATGTTTATCTAAACGCTCAATGATGGTGCTAACATCATTTTTAAATAATTTGGGTTTGGGGATATCGGCTAAATCGCTTTTTGAAAACTTATTACGGTTATTCGCATCAAAATTCCATTGACCGCCATGAGGTTTTTCATCGTCCATTAAAATATCAAACTGCTTTCGCATTGCCCGATAAAAATGCTCCATAGTGACGTGTTTATCTTTTTTAAAGCGTTTGTCTATATCGTTAAATGCTAATAAAAAATGCTCGCTGTCACAGGCAGTCACAGCTAATTCGCTGTTAGTGGCAAAGTCGTGCAGTTGTGTTTTTAAACGGTACTCATCTGGGTATTGATATTCAATTGAGGTGCATTCATGCTGCTTAGCTAAGCGAGTTAAAAGAGCGGGTAAGTTATTATCGTCTTTGGTGTCATCTAACGTTAAATGCAACACGTTAAAGCCGGCATCTTTTAAGGCGTTAGCTAAGTTTTCCATGGCTTTAAAAAAGGCTGATATTTTTTGCACGTGATGCTTTACGTACTGCGCTTCTTGCATGAGCTCGGCAATCACAAACACGGTGTCATCGGATTTATCTTTAAACCAAGAATGAGCGGGGTTTAGCTGGTCACCTAAAATTAGTTTTAAGGTTTTGAATTTTTTCATAATGAGCCAAAATTATTTTTATACGCTGTATTTTAAAAAGCGATCGATTTCTACATGTCGTTTTAATCATAGAGCAAAGCAATAAACAGCATTGCTTTTTTTATCAACTTATTACTTATTGTGGTTGCTAATTTAGGTGTATATCTTTATAATAACGGCCATTGTTTAGTAGGTTATAAAATTTACTAACAGCGATATTAAGTTATTAACTTTTTATCTATTGGCGCGGGATGGAGCAGTCTGGTAGCTCGTCGGGCTCATAACCCGAAGGTCGTTGGTTCAAATCCGGCTCCCGCAACCAATCTTAATAGTAGGTTTATGCTTACTACTTTATATCGCGCATTCTAAGTAATGCGCGTTTTGCGTTTAAGCTAATGAAGTTTAATTTGGTCAGGGTACTGACTCGCAACCAAGCTTGGCCCTAGGCCACACAGTTTTGCGTTTTTTGGTGTGACGCCCCGCTTGGTTCGGGGCGTTGTTGTATCTGCACCGTTTGATTTAATGTTTATCGATTAAATCAAAATTTAAACTCAGTATTTTAGGGCTATAAGCCCTTTTTTTGTTTGTATGGAGGATTTTCGTGACAAAACTTGAACAAGATTTAGTAACCATGTTAACGCCTGCGGTAGAAATGTTAGGCTTTGAATTACATGGGCTTGAGTTTGTACAAGCGGGTCGCCATTCTACCTTAAGAGTATACATTGCTCATGAGGATGGGATTTCAGTTGACAACTGCGCCGATGCAAGTCGTCAAATTAGTGCGATTTTAGACGTCGAAGACCCAATTACAAACGAATACGATTTGGAAGTGTCGTCTCCTGGTGTTGATCGTCCATTATTCAAACAAGATCACTACGAGCAGGCGCAAGGAGAGGAAGTACGCGTGCGTACTAAGCTTCCACAAGATGGTCGCCGTAATTTTAAAGGCGACTTAATAGCAGTTAGCAGCGATATGATCACACTATCTAGCGATGGTGCGGAGCATTTAATCATGCTTAGTAACATTGAACGTGCGAACATAATCGCAAAGTTTTAATTCGAGTGCGAAGGAATAGGGCAAGCGAGGCATTACCCATGGCAAAAGAAATATTATTGGTTGCTGAAGCCGTTTCCAATGAGAAAGCGGTTCCAAAAGAAAAGATTTTTGAAGCTCTAGAGTTCGCATTAGCGACAGCGACAAAGAAAAAGCATGATGGTGAAATTGATGTACGTGTTGCAATTGACCGTAAAACCGGCGATTACGATACCTTCCGTCGCTGGCAAATAGCTGAAGTTTTAGAAGATGGTTCTTTAGAGAATCCATACAGCGAAATCACGTTAGAAGCTGCTCAAGTTGAAGAACCTGACTTGAAAATGGGCGACTACGTAGAAGAGCAGATTGAATCAATTAAATTTGACCGCATAACAACACAGATGGCTAAGCAAGTGATCGTACAAAAAGTACGTGAAGCAGAGCGCGCCTTAGTCGTTGAAGCATATAAAGATCAAGAAGGCGAGCTGGTAACGGGTGTTGTTAAAAAAGCAACCCGTGATGCAATCGTACTTGATTTAGGTAACAACGCAGAAGCGGTTATTTATCGTGACGACATGCTGCCACGTGAAAACTTCCGCCCGGGTGATCGTATCCGCGGTCTTTTATATGAAGTGAAGCCTGAAGCACGCGGTGCACAATTATTTGTAACCCGTTCTAAACCAGAAATGCTGATGGAATTATTCCGCATTGAGGTGCCAGAAATTGGCGAAGAAATGATTGAATTACGCGCTGCAGCACGTGATCCAGGTTCACGCGCTAAAATCGCGGTTAAATCTAACGATAAGCGTATTGACCCTGTTGGTGCGTGTGTTGGTATGCGTGGCGCACGTGTTCAAGCGGTATCGTCAGAACTTGGCGGTGAGCGTGTTGATATCGTACTTTACGATGACAACCCTGCACAGTTTGTTATTAACGCAATGGCACCAGCAGAAGTGGCTTCAATCGTAATGGATGAAGATACACACTCAATGGATATTGCTGTTGAAGCTGATAACTTAGCACAAGCTATTGGTCGTAATGGTCAAAACGTACGTTTAGCAAGCCAATTAACTGGCTGGGAATTAAACGTAATGACCGTTGATGAAATGCGCGCTAAGAACGAAGCTGAGTCAGATAAGTTAATTAACTTATTTACTGAAAACTTAGATATTGATGACGAATTTGCATCATTACTTATCAACGAAGGTTTCTCAACACTTGAAGAAGTTGCTTATGTTCCGGCTTCAGAGTTTTTAGAAATCGACGGCTTAGATGAAGAAACAGTGGACGTATTACGTTCACGTGCAAAAGATGCATTAACAACGAAAGCGCTTAAAACGGAAGAAAGCTTAGAAGGCGCTGAGCCTGCTGAAGACTTACTTGCGCTAGAAGGCTTAGAGCGTCATTTAGCATTTGTTATGGCAAGTAAGGGTGTAGTAACACTTGAAGACTTAGCTGAGCAAGGCATTGATGAGCTTGTAGATATTACAGAGCTATCTTCAGAGAAAGCGGGCGAGCTAATTATGGCTGCACGTAATATTTGTTGGTTTGCAGACGAGTAATTTATTAACGGAGGTATTAGAGACTATGGCAGAAGTAAATGTTGAAAAACTAGCCGGTGATATAGGTACAACTGTTGATAAATTACTACAGCAGTTTTCACAAGCCGGTATTACTAAACAAGCAGGCGATAATGTAACTGAAGCTGAAAAAGCGACGTTACTTGATCACCTAAGCAAGCAACATGGTGGCACGGGCTCTGAAGGCCCTGCTCGCATGACATTGCAACGTAAGAGCAAAAGCACATTAAGTGTGACGGGCTCTACGGGTAAAGCAAAAGCTGTGCAAGTTGAAGTTCGTAAAACACGCACTTATGTGAAAAAAAGTGCCGTTGAGCAAGAGCAAGAACAGCAACGTCTAGCCGCTGAAGAAAAAGCACGTCTTGAAGAGCAGCAAAAAGCTGAACAAGCCGCTGCTGAATTAAAGGCAAAACAAGAGGCAGAACGTAAAGCGAAAGAAGATGCTGATCGTAAAGCCAAAGAAGAAGCTAAACGCAAAGCAGATGCTGAGCGTAAAGCGAAACAACAGCAGATGACCCCTGAGCAAAGTGCTAAGTCTGAGAAAGATCGCATCGAAGCTGAGCGTCTGCAAAAAGAAGCAGAAGAGGCCGCATTGAAGAAAGCTGAAGAAGAAGCGAAACGTCAAGCAGAAGAGGCAAGAAAGCTAGCTGAAGAGAACTCAGCACGCTGGAAGAAAGAAGAAGAAGAACGTAAGAAACGCGAAGAAACCGCGGATCACCACCTTACGACTTCAACGTACGCACGTGAAGCAGAAGATGTAGCTGATGCTCGCGAAGAGCAAGGCTCTCGCCGTGCGAAGAAAAAGAAAAAAGCGCCAGCAAAAGATAAATTTGCAGCGTCTAAAGGTAAAAAAGGTAAGCTAAAAGCGCCAGCGTCATTACAGCACGGTTTCCAAAAACCAACGGCTGATGTTAAAAACGAAGTGCGTATTAGTGAAACAATTACAGTTGCTGAGCTTGCATCACGCATGGCGGTTAAAGGTGCTGAAGTTGTAAAAACTATGATGAAAATGGGTGACATGGTTACTATTAACCAAGTTATTGACCAAGAAACTGCGCAACTTGTAGCAGAAGAAATGGGCCATAAAGTTATCATCGTTAAAGAAAACGAATTAGAGCAAACAGTACTTAATGACCGCCATGAAGATGGTAAGTCAGAGCCACGTGCGCCAGTAGTAACTGTTATGGGTCACGTTGACCACGGTAAAACATCGACGCTTGATTACATTCGTTCAGCTAAAGTTGCATCAGGCGAAGCCGGTGGTATTACACAGCACATTGGTGCATACCACGTTGAAACTAACGGCAACATGATCACTTTCTTAGATACTCCGGGTCACGCCGCATTTACATCAATGCGTGCTCGTGGTGCAAAAGCGACTGATATCGTGATCCTAGTAGTTGCAGCTGATGATGGCGTAATGCCACAAACTAAAGAAGCGGTACAGCATGCTCGCGCAGCTGGCGTTCCTTTAATTATTGCTGTTAACAAAATGGATAAAGAAGGCGCAGATCCAGATCGCGTTAAAAACGAACTAGCTCAGCTAGACGTTATCCCAGAAGAGTGGGGCGGCGATACACAGTACGTGCACATTTCAGCAAAAACTGGTTTAGGTATTGATGACCTACTAGAAGCTGTATTAATGCAATCTGAGCTTTTAGAGTTAAATGCGCCGACCGAAGGTATGGCTGCAGGTGTTGTTATTGAATCACGTCTTGATAAAGGCCGTGGTCCTGTTGCGTCTATTCTTGTTCAGTCAGGTACGCTTAATCAAGGTGACATTGTATTATGTGGTCTTGAATACGGCCGTGTTCGTGCAATGCGCGATGAAAACGGTAAAGACATTAAGTCTGCCGGTCCTTCTATTCCAGTTGAGATTTTAGGTCTGTCTGGTATTCCAGCTGCCGGTGATGAAGCAACTGTAGTTAAAGATGAGCGTAAAGCGCGTGAAGTTGCACTTTACCGTCAAGGTAAATTCCGCGATGTTAAACTAGCGCGTCAACAAAAAGCGAAGCTTGAAAACATGTTTACTAACATGACTGAAGGCGACGTATCTGAAGTTAACGTGGTACTTAAAGCAGACGTTCAAGGTTCAATCGAAGCAATTTCAGACTCACTAACTAAGCTTTCTACTGATGAAGTAAAAGTGAAGATTGTTGGTTCTGGTGTTGGTGGTATCACAGAAACTGATGCAACTCTTGCGGCAGCGTCTAACGCGATTGTGGTTGGCTTCAACGTTCGTGCTGATGCATCAGCGCGTAAAGTGATTGACTCTGAAAACCTAGATCTTCGTTACTACAGCGTAATCTACGCGCTAATCGAAGAAGTTAAGCAAGCCATGTCTGGTATGCTTGCGCCTGAGTTTAAACAAGAGATCATTGGTCTTGCTGAAGTACGTGACGTATTTAAGTCTCCAAAAATTGGTGCAATTGCCGGTTGTATGGTTACTGAAGGTACTATCAAGCGTAGCGCACCAATTCGTGTACTTCGTGATAACGTGGTTATTTACGAAGGCGAGCTTGAGTCATTACGTCGCTTTAAAGATGACGTTGCTGATGTTCGTAACGGCATGGAATGTGGTATCGGCGTTAAGAACTACAATGATGTTCGCGTTGGTGACCAAATCGAAGTATTTGAAACAGTTGAAGTACAACGTACTCTTTAATTGTTATTAGGTGGTGTTGGACATTCAAGGTTGTACCTCGATAGCCCAACATAACCTATGCTAAGATTTTAAATGGGGGCTCAGCCCCCATTTGTGTATCCATTATTTAGTTAGCTTATTATTATTTTTCAATAAGTTATAATTTTAGGAAAGTGAAATGAGAGAATTTTCTCGCACTGATCGTGTTGCTCAGCAAATTCAAAAAGAAATTGCGGTGATTTTACAACGCGAAATTAAAGATCCACGCTTGGGCATGGTGACAGTGTCTGCGGTAGAAGTATCGCGCGATTTATCTTATGCCAAAGTTTTTATCACCGTGTTTAACACTGAAGATGAAAATGCAGCCAAACAAAGTGCCAAAGTACTTAACGAAGCAACCGGTTATATCCGCTCGTTGCTAGGTAAACGTATTCGTGCGCGTATCATGCCTGAGCTTAAATTTGTGGTTGATAATTCATTAATGGAAGGGATGCGAATCTCTAACTTAGTGGACTCTATCATTCGTGAAGATAATGCTAAGCATGTTGATGATGAAACAGATAGCGAAGAAGGCACTAAAGACTAATGGCAAGACGCAGTAAAGGCCGTCCAGTTGATGGTATTTTGTTGTTAAACAAACCAGAAGGTATTTCATCAAACAAAGCACTGCAGCAAGCGAAAGGTATTTATTTTGCTCAAAAAGCAGGGCACACTGGTGCGCTCGATCCGCTTGCGACCGGTATGCTGCCTATTTGTTTTGGTGAAGCCACTAAGTTTACCCAGTTTTTACTCGATACAGATAAAACCTATGTTGTGCGAGCAAAACTGGGTGAGCGTACTACCACGTCAGACTCTGATGGTGAAGTGGTCGAAACGCGTGATGTTAATGTTACTGCTGAACTGCTTACACAGGAAATTGCTAAATTTTTAGGTGAGTCAGATCAATACCCATCAATGTACTCAGCGCTTAAATATGAAGGCAAGCCTTTATATAAATACGCGCGCGAAGGCATAGAAGTCCCTCGTAAGTGTCGAAAAATTAACGTATTTAGCTTAACGCTTGATGAGTTTGATGAGCAAGCTAACGAAATACAAATGACTGCCCATGTATCTAAAGGCACGTATATTCGTACTATTGTTGATGACTTAGGTGAAAACCTTGGCTGCGGCGCGCATGTGATTATGCTGCATCGTAGTGCTGTAGGGCATTACCCAGCAGATAAAATGGTCACACTTGAGCAGTTAGAAACGTTATTAAATCAAGCGAAAGAACAAGACGTTGCGCCTTCTACTTACCTTGACGAATTATTATTGCCAATGGATACCGCGTTAGTTGATTTACCTTTTGTGGAAATTACTAAAGAGCAGGGAATAGCATTTAGCCATGGTCAAGCTGTGGTGCTAGGTAAAGAATTACCTGAAGGTGCAATAAAAGTTCTTGCTGACGGAATTTTTATTGGTACTGGTGAACGTAATCCTGATGGCCATCTAAAATCAAAACGTGGCTTGTCTAATCAGCAACCAGAGTAAAGTTTAACTTGTAGTTATGCTGATAATTGGTAGAATACGCCCGCTTAATCGTTTTGGCTGAATTAGTGATCGGCTAAAGCACCTATTAAATTTAACTTTTGGAGTTATTATGTCACTAAGCAATCAAGAAAAAATCGATATCATTGCTAAATTCGCACGCGCTGAAGGCGACACTGGTTCACCTGAAGTACAAGTAGCATTACTTACTTTTGATATCAACAAGCTTCAAGGTCACTTTGCTGATCACAAGCATGACTTCCACTCACGTCGTGGTCTGCTTCGTAAAGTAAGCACTCGCCGTAAACTGCTTGATTACCTTAAAGGTAAAGATATCTCGCGTTACACTGCGTTAATCAAAGAGCTTGGCCTACGTCGCTAAGAACTTGATTATCAAAAAGGGAGCTTTTTAGCTCCTTTTTTTGTGTCTGAATTTTCTCGCTTTCCCCAGTACTTCTCAGTAAACCCCTTGAAATATCGAATAAAAGCCATACTATTATCTTTCACAAAGCGAATGTTTTTGGCATTGCTGTAAACACTATTTTATCTCGGTGCTAAGCTCGCAATTTTACCTGACTTTGTTATATACTATGGCGCGTAGATAAAAAGGTTTATCTACGGTTATTTACATCATTGCCAATTGTAGTACTTAATTGATTTCCAACTGAATACAATTATGTACTGTAATTGGTACTTTGATGAAAACTTAATTAATACTAAAAATACATTTAAGGAATATTTTAAGTGCAAGCAATTATAAAAGAATTTCAACTAGGTCAACACACAGTGACGCTAGAAACAGGTGCTATCGCTCGTCAAGCAGACGGCGCAGTACTAGCAAGCATTGGCGACACGTCAGTACTCGTAACGGTTGTTGGTAAGCGTGAAGCTCAACCAGGCCAAGACTTTTTCCCACTAACAGTTAACTACCAAGAGCGTATGTACGCTGCAGGTCGTATCCCAGGTGGTTTCCTTAAGCGTGAAGGTCGTCCTAACGATGGCGAAACGCTAATTGCACGTCTTATTGACCGTCCAATTCGTCCACTTTTTCCAAATGGTTTCGTAAACGAAGTACAAGTTATCGCGACGGTTGTTTCTGTAAACCCTGAAATCCAACCTGATATGGTTGCGATGATTGGTACATCAGCAGCACTTGCTATCTCTGGTATTCCGTTCAGCGGTCCAATTGGTGCATCACGTGTTGGTTACATCAACGGTGAATACGTACTTAACCCAACACTAAAAGAGCTTGAAGAAAGCCAACTTGATTTAGTTGTTGCTGGCACTGATAACGCCGTACTTATGGTTGAATCAGAAGCAGACGTACTTGCTGAAGACGTAATGCTAGGCGCGGTTGTATACGGCCATGAGCAATCACAGTCTATCATCAAGGCAATCAACGAATTTAAAGCAGAAGCAGGCAAGCCTACTTGGGATTGGACTGCACCTGAGAAAAACGTTGCATTAGAAGAGAAAGTAGCAACACTTGCTGCTGATAAAGTAGGCGAAGCTTACCGTATTACTGATAAAGTAGCGCGTAAAGAAGCATTAACTGCAGCAAAAGATGCCGTAGTTGAAGCGCTTACTAGCGAACTTGCTGAAGGCGAAACGCTTGATAAGCAAGAAGTAGGTAAAGTATTCGGTTCACTTGAGAAGAAAATCGTTCGTGGCCGTATCGCTGCTGGCGAAAAACGCATCGATGGTCGTGAACCAGATATGATCCGTGCACTAGATGTAATGACGGGCGTACTTCCACGTACTCACGGTTCTGCAATCTTTACACGTGGTGAAACGCAAGCATTAGTAACAGCAACACTTGGTACAGAACGTGACTCACAGTTAATCGATGATTTAACTGGCACGCACAAAAACCACTTTATGCTTAACTACAACTTTCCTCCATTCTGTGTAGGTGAAACGGGTTTTGTAGGTTCTCCTAAGCGTCGTGAAATCGGCCACGGTAACCTAGCTAAGCGTGGTATCCAAGCTGTAATGCCAACATTAACTGAGTTCCCTTACTCAATTCGTGTTGTATCTGAAATTACTGAATCAAATGGTTCATCTTCAATGGCATCGGTTTGTGGTACGTCTCTAGCGCTTATGAACGCAGGTGTTCCAATTAAAGCTTCTGTTGCGGGTATCGCGATGGGCCTAGTTAAAGAAGAAGAAAACTTTGTAGTACTTTCAGATATCTTAGGTGATGAAGATCACTTAGGTGACATGGACTTTAAAGTAGCGGGTACAACTAACGGTATCACTGCTCTACAAATGGATATCAAAATTGAAGGTATCACGCAAGAAATCATGCAAATCGCGCTTAAGCAAGCTAAAGCAGCTCGTTTACACATTCTAGGCGTAATGGACGAAGCGATTTCTGCACCTTCTGAAGAGTTATCTATGTTTGCACCGCGTATTTATACGATGCAAATCCCACAGAAGAAAATCGCAGAAGTTATCGGTAAAGGTGGCGCAACTATCCGTCAGCTTACTGAAGAAACAGGTACTACGATTGAAATCGGTGATGATGGCACAATCAAGATTGCTGCTACAGACGGTGAAAGTGCAGCAAATGCAATTAGCCGTATTGAGCAATTAACTGCTGAGCTTGAAGTAGGTACTATCTACGAAGGTAAAGTGGTACGTATCGTTGATTTCGGTGCGTTTGTAAACATTCTTCCTGGTAAAGATGGCCTAGTGCATATCTCACAAATCAGCACTGAGCGTGTTAACAACGTTGCTGATCACCTTAGCGAAGGTCAAGAAGTTAAAGTTAAAGTACTAGAAGTAGACCGTCAAGGCCGTGTACGTCTAAGTATTAAAGAAGCAATGGAATCAGCAGCACCTGCAGCTGACGAGTCTAAAGACGCGTAATTGCTAATCTTTCATCCAGATAATTACTGGATAGTATAAAAAGGGGCTGTTTAGCCCCTTTTTTTATGCTTTAATGTTAGCAACCTATTGTGTTCAAGACGTTAAGTAACATATAACAAGAATGAACCTTACAAGACAGCTTATGTCTTATCTATTTGCTACTTACCTCGGTATTAAGGATTTTAATGAGACTTAAACATTTAGCCTTGGCATCTTTTGCTATTTTGTCTTTAAGCGCTTGTCAGGCTACTACTAAACCCGCTGCTATTATTAATGTGCCATTTACTGCACCGCTTGCATCAGATTTTAGAAATGAAATTGCCATTGCACGTTTTTCAGAGCTATTAAATAGAGCAGACTTAAGTACAGAACAACAAGCAAAGCTCTATTATGACCGTGGAGTACTGTTTGATAGCTTAGGCATGACCACTTTATCGCGAATTGATTTTAACCGAGCGGTTAAACTTAAGCCTGATTTGGCTGAAGTCTATAACTTTTTGGGTATTCAGCATACCTTGATGCAGCAATACGAAAAAGCATACGAGTATTTTGATTCAGCCATAGAGTTAGACCAAGAACATGAATATGCGTATTTAAATCGTGGTATTGCCTTGTACTACGGCGATAGAGCGACGCTTGCAAAAGATGACTTTAAAACGTTTTTACAGCGCTCTCCTAATGACCCTTATCGTGTATTGTGGCTTTATTTAGCTCAAGCAGCACAAGACAAAACCGCGGCAATCGCTGCGTTAAAAGCTAATGCGGCGGCCCTTGATGAAAATGAATGGGCGTATCAGCTTATTGCTTTGTATGTGGGTGATTTGAGTGAAAAAGCATTTTTTTCAGGCATAGCCGATGGTGTAAGTTCACAACAAGAATATGCTCAACGTTTATGTGAAGCTTATTTTTACTTAGCTAAACAGCACCAAGCCGCAGGTGAGCTTTCAATTGCAACAGATTACTTTAAGTTGGCGCTGGCAACGAACGTTCATGAATTTATAGAATATAAATATGCACGTTTAGAGCTTGAGTTGATGGCTAGTGAAAGCGCGGGCTAACTTTTTTAAATTAAGTATTTTATTACTGTGCGCTAGCTTAATTAATGGCTCCAGTAATAAACAAAATAGCATTGGCTTTTGGCAAGTATTGCACGGCAAAGCCAATGTGATTAATAGTTATTGGCAATTTCCTGGTTACTTTGCATCGCATATTTTACAACTCCCCCCGACCTCATTAGCCACCTTAGCACGCAATAAAATAGCCCATGCACAATACGGATATGGGTTATCATTAATAGCCAATAATCAAACTGAAACCGCCAAGCTCTTTTGGCAAGCAAGCCTCGATGAGATAACAATTAAACAACAAAAACATCTCGCAGCTTCATTGCTTGCTCAACGGCGTTGGCAAGATTTAGCGTTATTAAAAGCTCACAATAAGTTACCTAAAGGGGATGCCTTTTATCATTTACAGTTACAACAGCGTGCTCCCTTCGATGCATTAAACCAACCCTTTATGAATAAATTAGGGTTTTTGGTAGCGAGCGAGCAAATTGAGATACAAAAGCAATGCACATTTAATGTGCTAATGCTGAGCGATCACCGTGATGGTTTATATAGGCTCAACCACTTTGTGAAAAAATACGCACAACACCCAGAGCCTAGTAGTAATGCATTTTGTTTTTCAAAGCCTATATATGTTGGTAATACAATTGCTTGTAACAGCACTAAAGCAACGCTTGCGCAGTGCGATTGGCAACAGTCATCACTTAAGCAGCGGCTTCCTAAAGGATTCGATTTTGCGATTATGATGCCCAAGCAAGGTACTGCCAATGTGCATCAGGGCTTAATGCATATTAACTCGCAGGCTAATTATGCAGTCTTTTTACATGAATTAATGCACTTTAATGGTTTTGAAGATGAATACGCTTTACCAGCAAAAAAACAAGCTTGGCTTTGTCAGCTTGAGGGGTTGGTTGCCCCTAACTTATTTATTGCTCATAACACTGATGCGCCAAAAGGATGGCACAAAAGCAAAAGCTGTCAGCAAGGAGGTGTTGCTTATAAGCCAAGCGCACAGTGGTCTATTATGCAATATCAACAGGTTGGACTTTCAGAGCAATATCGGGCTTTGTGGCAAACTCATATAGAGCAACATGCAGATTTATTCCCGCGCTTTTAATCATTAAATAGAGTGCTTTTAGGTTGTTTAACCAATGATTATATGAGCCTATTAAAACTGCTTAAAAGCTGAGCCGGTTTTATCCCAGTTCATTAATTTATAGACTTTTTTGTTTGATTATTGCCCCGCTAGAAGCGCTTTCTATAGACAAAAACCGTGTTTATCAGTATAATTGTACGTATTAATGTTGTTAAAAAACAGATATAAAACGTATACCCAAGTCACTTTGGTATTTAATAATAACAAGTAGCGAATTGATAAACTTTATGATTCAAAAAGGCCCTTCATTATGACTTTGCTCTGGATACCCCTGTTATCCTTATTAGGCAGTGTTATTTCTGCATGCACCGGCAAACTTTCTCGAAATCAGGCAACGAGCCTAACGGCTATTGCGCCTTTAGCCGCGCTTGCAATTACACTTTATCATGCGCCTGCGGTTCTCGCGGGAGAAACCATTCGTTTTAGCGCGCAGTGGATACCTGCTTTAGGGCTGGATATTTCCTTACGCTTAGATGGATTGAGTTTACTGTTTTTATTTATGATTTTAGGAATAGGGCTGCTGGTTATTTTGTATGCCCGTTATTACCTAAGTCAAAACGATTCACTGCCAAAGCTATTTAGTTACTTAATGTTATTTATGACTGCCATGCTGGGCATTGTTATGTCAAACAATGTGATTCAGTTATGGGTATTTTGGGAGCTAACCAGTATTAGCTCGTTCTTGTTGATTAGTTACTGGTGGCATAAATCAGAGGCGCGCAAGGGGGCGCGTATGGCACTGGCGGTAACCGGTGCGGGTGGTTTAGCATTACTGGGCGGCTTAATGCTGCTAGGTGATATTGTTGGAAGCTACAACCTAGACACTATTTTAGCTAGCAAAGCGATTATTCAATCACATGATTTATACGAATTAGCGCTGGTGTTAGTATTACTAGGCGCCTTTACCAAGTCTGCACAATTTCCGTTTCATTTTTGGTTACCCCACGCCATGGCAGCACCTACGCCTGTTAGTGCCTATTTACACTCTGCCACTATGGTAAAAGCGGGTATCTTTTTACTTGCGCGTTTTTATCCAGCACTGGCGGGAACCGACACTTGGTTTTTATTAGTCGGTTTGACGGGTTTAACTACACTTTTATTTGGCGCTTACATTGCGCTATTCAAACATGATTTAAAAGGCTTATTAGCCTATTCAACAATTAGTCATTTAGGCCTAATTACTCTATTACTCGGCCTAGACACACAACTTGCAACCGTAGCCGCTATTTTTCATATTATTAACCATGCTACGTTTAAAGCGTCGTTATTTATGGCCACGGGTATTATTGACCATGAAACCGGCACGCGTGATATGCGCAAACTCAATGGCATGTGGCGCTACTTACCTTATACAGCCACATTGGCGATGGTGGCCGCTGCCGCTATGGCGGGTGTACCGCTATTAAATGGTTTCTTATCTAAAGAAATGTTTTTTGCTGAAACACTGCATCAGCAAGTACTTGGCTCTATGTCGTGGTTAATTCCTGTGCTGGCAACCGTTGCAGGTGCGCTGTCGGTAGCGTACTCATCTCGCTTTATTCATGACGTGTTCTTTAATGGTGAACCGATAGACTTACCACGCACCCCTCATGAGGCGCCACGTTATATGCGTGTGCCTATCGAAATTTTAGTGGTGCTATGTATTTTAGTGGGGATTTTTCCGCACTTTGCAGTAGATGGTATTTTATCGGCTGCCTCATTGGCCGTACTTGGTCAAGCTATGCCTGAGTACAAGCTAACTATTTGGCACGGTTTCAATTTACCTCTACTTATGAGTGGTATGGCGGTGATTGGTGGTTTATTTATTTACGTTAATCGTAAGTACTTGTTCCAGTTTCAGGCGTCGTTACCTCCTTTTAACGCTAAAAAAATCTTCGAGCGTTTTTTAGCGGTTGTGGTTAATTGGTGTCAAAACAAAATCCAATCAACAGAAAATGGCTCATTACAACGCTATGTATTTATTATGTTAGGTGTTGTATTACTTGCCTCAGGTTGGCCATTATTTGAAATGAAACAGCTAGCTGGCAGTGTACCTAACACCCCAGTTGATATTCAAAATGCTATAGGTGCAGGGCTACTGATTATTGGTGCTATTGCTACCGTTATTTGGCATCGAATTCGGATGGTGTCGTTATTAATGCTGTCGATTGTGGGATTAATGGTGTCGGTAGCGTTTACCCGTTTTTCAGCGCCTGACTTGGCCTTAACGCAACTTACAGTAGAAGTTGCGACCATCATATTATTAATGTTGGCACTGTTTTTCTTACCGCAAAGTACGCCAAGAGAGTCAAGCTCGTTGCGTATTTTACGTGATGTGGTTATTTCCTCTACGGTGGGGGTAATTATTGCTAGTATTTGTTATGCATTACTGACCCGTCCTCTTAATTCAATTTCTGAATTCTTTGTTGCTAATGCTAAAACAGGCGGTGGGGGTACTAACGTTGTTAACGTTATTTTAGTTGATTTTAGGGGCTTTGATACCTTAGGTGAAATCACCGTGTTAGGGATTGCAGCACTGGGTATATTTAAACTGTTATCAAGAATTCCGCTTTATATGCCAGCAAGCGACAGTGAAGGGCGCCCATGGTCTAAAGACCGTCACCCTATTTTATTGGCTTGTATTTCACAAAGCTTATTACCATTGGCGCTATTAGTATCCGCTTATATTTTCTTACGTGGTCATAACTTACCGGGCGGTGGATTTATTGCCGGCCTCGTGACCTCTATTGCCTTTATTTTACAATATATGGCCCATGGTACTGCGTGGATTAATGAACGTTTTGATGTTAACTATCGAAAAATTATTGCATCAGGTATCGCTATTGCCATGTTTACGGGTGTCGGAAGTTGGTTCTTCGATAAACCATTCTTAACTACTTGGTTTGATTACTTTGATATTCCGTTTGTTGGCAAAACAGAGCTAGCTAGCGCCATTGTATTTGACTTGGGCGTGTACTTAACCGTCGTTGGCGCGACGCTAATGATCCTTGCGAGCTTAGGTAATATGACAGCGAACGCAGAGAAAGAAGAGGTAAATATTTAATGGAACTGTTATACGCATCTTGCGTTGGCGTGCTAGTCACCTGTGGTGTGTTCTTATTATTAAGAGCGCGCACATTCCCAGTGGTATTGGGGCTGACAATGATTTCTTACGCGGTTAATTTGTTTTTATTCTCATCAGGGCGCTTAACTATCAATAAAGCGGTGGTACTTGGAACTGGCGCTGATTACGCCGATCCGCTGCCACAAGCCTTAGTATTAACAGCTATTGTGATAGGATTTGCCATGACTGCGTTTGTGGTTATTTTATCGATACGAGGGCGAGCAGATTTAGGGAATGATCATGTTGATGGCACCCTAACCAGAAGTAAACGCAAGGAGAGAAAATGATTCAGCATTTAGCATCTTTGCCTGTTTTAATGCCTATGCTAGCGGCAATCATTCTGCTACTGCCACCGTGTGGCAAAAGTTTATTTGCACGGCGATTAACTTCAAGCCTAATGGCTATTTTAACCTTTGTAATTACAGTATTACTGCTGGTTCAGGTTAAAGATAACGGGATTATTGTTTATGCAATCGGTAACTGGTCAGCGCCGTTTGGTATTGTACTGGTAGCAGATATGCTCTCAACTTTACTGGTTACTTTAACCGCTTTTTTAGGCCTTGGTGTGGTTTTATATGGGTGTGTCGGCGATGACGAGCAAGGCAGCTTTTTCCATCCCTTGGTTCATTTTTTAATATTAGGGGTAAATGGTGCGTTTTTAACGGGCGATTTATTTAACGTCTTTGTCTTTTTTGAAGTGTTACTAATTGCTTCTTATGCGCTATTAATGCACGGCGGCGGTAAACCAAAAACACGTGCAGCACTGCATTACGTTATTTTAAACTTAGTTGGCTCAAGTGTATTTTTAATCGGCTTAGGTATTTTATATGGGGTATTGGGTACCCTAAACATTGCTGATATGGCTAATAAAGTACCGCAGTTAACCGGTGATGATGTTTATTTAGCTAAAGCGGGCGGGTTGCTATTGCTTGTGGTATTTGCCCTTAAAAGTGCACTATTACCACTGCATTTATGGCTCCCAAATGCCTATTCAAGTGCGACACCTGTGGTTGCTGCATTATTCGCGATTATGACCAAAGTCGGTGTTTACGCCACTTTACGCGTATATACAGTGGTATTTGGTGAGCAAGCCGGTGAACTTGAGCATATGGCGCAATCTTGGCTATGGGCGTTGGCCATTGCTACTATAGTGATTGGGGCAATCGGAGTGTTGGCAGCACAAGATTTACGTAAGCTTACCGCAAACTTAGTACTGGTTTCTGTGGGTACTTTAGTAGCACTGGTTGCACTTCAAAATATAAACGCCACAGCTGCACTATTGTATTATTTGGTGCACTCAACGTTAGTGACTGCAGCACTATTTTTACTGGCTGATTTAATTGCAACTCAGCGAGGTAAAGCCGGCGACAGATTAGTTGGCGGACGCGCAGTTAAACAACCATTCTTGTTGGGAGCGTGTTTTATTATCGCTGGACTAACCGTCATAGGTATGCCGCCACTTTCAGGTTTTGTAGGTAAAATTTGGATTTTAAAAACCACCTTAAACAGTGAGCAAGCACTGGTATTTTGGCCTGTTTACTTAATTATGAGCTTAGCGTTAATTGTTGCTATATCACGTGCAGGCACGAGTTTGTTTTGGGAGCATAAAGACAAAGGCGGTGAGGCTGCTGATGTTGCTAATGCACATCCGTTGCAAGTTATCGTACTTGTTGGCCTGCTCACAAGCTCAGTGCTGTTGGTTGTTTTTGGTGATTTGGCAACGCAATATGCACTTGAAACAGCAACACAACTTCACGATATTAGTGGTGGTATTAATGCGGTACTCAAGGGAGGTCTGTAATGCGCTTAGAAGCTCGTTTTCGTTGGTTACCCACACCGTTTCGTAGTCTATTTTTATTTATAGTATGGCTATTATTAAATAACAGTGTGTCTGTAGGGCATATTATATTGGGTGCATTGTTAGCACTGCTTATTCCTTTATTCAGTATGTCATTTAGAGATCCACAACCACTCATATTAAAGCCTGGCTTGGCGTTTAAGCAGTTACTTATTGTGCTTTACGATATTATTGTGGCTAATTTACAAGTGGCCTTATTAATACTGGGCCCTTCAAAAAATTTACGTCCAGGTTTTGTTAAAGTGCCTATCGATTTAATGCATGAAATGCCAATTACTATTTTAGCTAGTTGTGTGTCTTTAACGCCGGGTACAGTAAGTGCTGAGGTTTATCCTCTCATTAAGTCACTTAATGAAGATGATGAACCAGCGCAGCGATATTTATTAATTCACGTGTTGGATTTAGATGATGAGCAAGCACTTATCAAACAAATTAAAGCACGCTACGAAGCTCCCCTAAAGGAGATATTTCAATGTTAGATACAGTATTACTGATTGTTTTTTCAATGGTTGGATTGTCATTACTACTAAATTTATGGCGACTTATTATTGGTCCATCAGTACCAGATCGTATTTTGGCGCTCGATACAATGTATATTAACGTTATTGCATTGATTATTTTATATAGCATCAGTATGGGAACAGGTTTATATTTTGAAGCTGCTTTGCTTATCGCAATGTTAGGCTTTATAAGTACAGTGGCAGTATGTAAGTATTTACTTCGTGGCGATATAATTGAGTAAGGTATTAAAATGATAAGTGAATGGATCGTATCAATATTGCTTTTGTTAGGTGGGCTCTTTATTTTAATTGGCTCTATTGGCTTAATGAAACTGCCGGACTTTTTTATGCGTTTACATGGGCCAACTAAAGCAACCACTTTAGGGATGGCAAGTATACTCACGGCTGCGATGGTATTTTTTGCCAATTCAGCTAGTGGCTTAAGCGTAAAAGAAATATTAATCACTATATTTTTATTAATCACGGCGCCCATTAGTGGTTATATGCTAATTAAAACCGCTATTCATCATAAGTTAAAAGCCAAAGATGGAACGAAAGGACTCGATAATATCGAAAAAGATTAACCCTAACAAACGACAAAAAGCCAAATAATGGTAGTTATCCGGCTTTTTTTTTTGGTTGTTCCCATTTACAACACTTATTGAACATGTGAGTATGGCGTAAATTCAAATACAAAAAGGATATTAATATGGGTAAGGTATTACTTTTATCACTACTTATTTTTTCAACTAGCCTATATGCAGCGCAAACTACTAAGCAACAAAAAATTGATGAGCTGGTAAAGGTGATGGATATGGACGCCATGGTTGACTCTATGTATTCTCAAGTTGAGGGCATGATGCAAAATATGTCGGTGCAAATGGGGGTAAAGCCAAATGAAAAGCCAATATTTGACAAATATTATGCTGATATGACTAAGGTGCTAAAAACCAAAATGAGCTGGCAAAAAATGCAGCCTATGATGGTTAACCTTTATGATAAGCAATTTAGTGAGCAAGAGATTAGCGATATGCTCGATTTTTATAAAACAGAGTCAGGGCAAGCTATTTTGAAAAAAATGCCACAGGTGATGCAACAGTCTATGCAAATGTCACAAGCATTAGTGCAAGACGCTATGCCAGAGATTCAAGCGATTGCTGGGCAGCTAGGTGAAGCACTTAAACAATCGCGTAGTGAAGCAAACTAAACTATAGTTAACCTAAGTCGTAGCAAAATAACGTCTACATTTTCTAGCAGTCACTATTTTGTGACTGCTGTATTCTTCCTCTTCTTTAAGCAAACGTAATCACTTATTTAATGTGCCGATAACGCATTCCCTGAGTTTTAAAATAGCGGTTGACCTGTGTGTTACACATAGGTTTATTATGTCACTATTAAAACCCGATGGAGTGAATTATGTATGTTAAACAGCTAGCTAAAATCATGGGAGTGACCCAAGATACAGTGCGGCACTACACGCGTATAAAGCTACTTAAACCCATTCGTAGCCAAAACAATGGCTATCAGGTGTATACCAAAGACGATCAACAACGTTTAAAGTTTATTATTAGTGCACGGCAACTCGGTTTTTCTATTAAAGATATTCAGCAAATAGTTGCTCAATCGGAGCAAGGGAATTGCCCATGCCCACTGACACGACAATTAATAACTAAACGGCTCGAAGAAACAGAACGGCTATTTCAAGAAACACTCAAACTAAGAACGCGTATGCAAGCAGCGGTAAAACAGTGGGAAAACTCAAGCGATGGTGCTGTAAGTGCCGATATATGTAGTTTAATTGAGACCTTTGTAGATCCCCTTAACGAACAAGTTAGTTCCGAGGAAGCAAAATGAGCAACAATAAAGACACAGTGCAAAATTTTATAATTGAAGGTGCTAATTGCGGCAGCTGCGTCGCAAAAATAGAAAAAGCGCTAAAAAGTGTATCAGGTGCGCAGCGTGTTGAAATGAACTTTGCTGATCGCAGTGTGCAAGTTGAAGGCAATGCGTCATCAGCAGAGCTGATTGAAGCAGTCGAAAATATAGGCTACAAGGCTAAGCCAATGAATAGTGAGTCGGAGCAAGACGCGCTAGATGAAAAAGCCAAAGCCGATAACGCGCACTATAAAAAGCTAATGCGTAATATGGTATTGGCGCTAGGCGTTGGCGCTCCGCTTATGTTGTATGGGCTTATTTTTGATATGAGTGTCACCACCAACGCGCAGCGCATTGGCTGGTTTATTGTTGGTATAGTCACTTTAGTGGTTATGGCCATTGCGGGTAAACAGTTTTACAACGGCGCATGGCAGTCATTTAAAAACCACACCGCCAATATGGATACACTGATTGCGTTGGGCACAGGTACCGCGTGGTTGTATTCTATGGTGGTAGTCATTGCGCCAAGCGTGTTACCCGAGGTGGCTAGGCATGTTTATTTTGAAGCCTCAGCGATGATCATCGGTTTAATTAGCCTAGGCCTTGCCTTTGAAGTAAAAGCCCGCGGTCGTACTTCTGAGGCGATAAAACGCTTAATCGGTTTGCAGCCAAAAACAGCTCGGGTAGTGCGTGATAACAAAGAGCAAGATATAGCTATTAGTGAGGTACTAAAAAACGAGACTGTGCGTGTACGCCCCGGTGAAAAAATCCCCGTGGATGGTGAAGTCATTGAAGGTCGCAGCTCAGTGGATGAGTCAATGCTCACGGGTGAGCCTATGCCAGTGAACAAAAGTGAGGGTGATACCATTGTTGCAGGCAGTATTAATAAAAGTGGCACGTTGCTATTTAAAGCCACCCATATTGGCAGTGAAACCACACTTGCCAGTATTATTAATATGGTTAAACGAGCACAAAATTCTAAACCCTCCATAGGGCGTTTAGCCGATGTAATATCCGGCGTATTTGTTCCTACGGTAATGATTATTGCGGTGCTCGCGGGCCTTGCTTGGCTTAATTTTGGCCCCGAGCCGAGCATTGCTTATGCGGTAGTGGCCGTGACCACGGTGCTTATCATTGCCTGTCCGTGTGCGCTGGGTTTAGCAACCCCTATGTCAATTATGGTTGGGATAGGTAAAGCCGCTGAATCGGGAATACTTATTCGTAATGGAGAAGCGCTGCAAACCACCTCTAAAATAACCACCATGATTTTAGATAAGACTGGCACGATCACAGAAGGAAAACCCACCGTTACCGATATCATTAATTTTAATGGCAGCGATAAAGTACACGTGCTAAAGCTTGCCGCTAGTCTTGAAAGCGGCTCCGAACATCCTTTAGCGCAAGCTATTGTAAGTTATGCTGAAAATGAAGATATCACGATTGAAAAAGTCAGCGATTTTAACGCTGTGACGGGGCAAGGTGTTACAGGCAGATTAAATGGACAAACTTTATTGTTTGGCAATGAAGCGCTTATAAGCCAACACAATATCAGTATTGCAGAGGCAAAAGAGCAAGCTGAGCAATTAGCCAGCGCCGCTAAAACGCCAATGTATTTTGCTATTGATACCCAACTACAAGCCATTATAGCGGTAGCCGATCCGATAAAAGACGATTCAGCAGAGGCCATTAAACGTCTACAAAAAAAAGGTATCCATGTTGTTATGCTGACCGGTGATAACCAAGCTACCGCCAAAGCCGTCGCTAACAAAGTCGGTATTAAGGACTTTATTGCCCAAGTAATGCCTGATGACAAAGCCAGTGAAGTAACTAAACGCCAAGCTAAAGGTGAAATAGTCGGTATGACGGGTGATGGTATAAACGATGCGCCGGCACTGGCACAGGCCGATGTTGGGTTTGCTATTGGCACTGGCACCGATGTGGCGATAGAGAGCGCTGATATCACCTTAATGCGTGGTTCATTACAGAGTCTTGGCGATGCCATTGCGGTTAGTAGCGCCACTATAGTCAATATTAAGCAAAATTTATTTGGTGCATTTATTTACAATGTGGCAGGTATTCCAATTGCTGCGGGGCTGTTATATCCATTTTTTGGTATATTACTCAACCCGGTTGTTGCAGGTGCTGCTATGGCGTTGTCATCACTAACTGTGGTCACAAACGCCAATCGCCTGCGCTTTTTTAAACCCAGTAAATCGTAATTTTATAAATAGGAGTAGCATTATGTTGATGATCAATATACTCGGCGCGTTGTTAATTGCGGTTATTATTTACTGGTTTTGGCTATACAAACCTAAGCAAGTGCAGAGTAATAACAACAAAATAACGATAGTGGTTAATAACGGCGTTTATTATCCTGCCCATATTAAAGTGGCTGCTGATAAAAAAGTAACGCTGACGTTTAATCGACAAGACAGCGCCCCATGCGCCGAAACGGTGGTGTTTCCTTCACTCGATATCAGTAAAACGCTCGCTATGGGTGAGAATAACACTGTTGAGCTGCCGGCACTTAAAGTGGGTGAATATGCTTTTCATTGCCAAATGCAAATGTATAAAGGCACGTTAGTAGTGTCTTGAATATTAGGGTCTGTTGACCTTTGCGGATTACAATTTGTTCAAACTAGGAGCGGTTTAAT
>ERZ1673962.175-NODE-175-length-54037-cov-4.090178_pt1 | contig 54037 bp, 47 predicted proteins | sample MGYA00580188_ERZ1673962 | MGnify/ENA primary metagenome ERZ1673962 (study PRJEB41334, sample SAMN05608104) | rock metagenome | biome: terrestrial subsurface; feature: shale formation; material: shale | place: USA: Pennsylvania ... | reverse complement strand
ACACTGAAGGTACCGAATCCAACCAGAGCAACTTTGTCTCCAGCCTTCAGAGCATCAGTGATTACATCAGTGAAAGCCTTGATGGCTTTCTCGGTATCGGCTTTGCTCAGACCTGCTTTTTCAGCCATTGCATTGACAAGATCGGCTTTGGTCACAATATACCTCCACTTTTGATTGAAAGATTTGGTGCCGCTGAAAGTGCGATACTTATATCAGAACTAGAAAAAGAGTGTCAAGGGATTATTTTCACTTTTTTTTTAATGGCAAACCGGGCCTTCGGCCTCCCGCGACTGGTCTTTCATCGCTGGCGAAGGAGCCAGGGGTGCAGGCACTTTCAGGGCCTGTTCAAGGACTTCGTCCATATGGGCCACCGGTACGATTTCAAGCGCGGAAAGGATGACCTCCGGCACGTCCTCAAGATTCTTTTTGTTTTCTGCAGGAATGAGAACACGCTTGATATCCGCCCTTTTGGCTGCAAGCAGTTTTTCCTTGAGACCGCCGATGGACAAAACCCTGCCGCGCAAGGTTATTTCACCTGTCATAGCGAGGTTGCGATCGACTTCGCGACCGGTAAGCGCAGAAGCGATAGCTGTCGCCATGGTGATACCGGCCGAAGGTCCATCCTTGGGAATGGCTCCTTCCGGGACATGAATATGGATGTCGATTTTATGATAGAAATCTTTGTCGAGCTGCAAGGCCTCCCATCGAGAGCGTATATAACTCAGTGCGGCCTTGGCCGATTCCTGCATAACCTCACCGAGTTTTCCCGTCACCGTCAACTTTCCATGTCCGGGCAAAACGGTCGTTTCAATGGTCAGCAACTCCCCACCGACCTCCGTCCATGCGAGGCCGGTAACCATACCGACACAGGATTGCTCTTCTTTGACGCCATGCTCAAAACGCGGCACCCCGAGAAATCTCCTGACACCATCGGCATCGATCGGGAAAGCGGCTTTTTTATCCTTCGACAAGACAACCTGCCGGGCAACCTTGCGGCAGATGTTGGCGATCTCGCGTTCCAGATTCCGAACACCCGCCTCGCGGGTATAGTTGCGGATAATCGTATAGATGGCCGGATCGTCAAAGGTGATACGCTTGGCGTCGAGGCCGTGAGCTTTGATCTGTTTGGCCACCAGGTATTTCTGCGCGATATTGACCTTTTCATCCTCGGTGTATCCCTCGATGCGAATGACTTCCATGCGATCGAGAAGCGGACGCGCTATGCTGTGCAGGCTGTTGGCGGTGGCTATAAACATGACATCGGAAAGATCATACTCGACTTCCATGTAATGATCCCCGAAAGTTGAATTCTGTTCGGGGTCCAGAACCTCGAGAAGAGCCGAAGACGGATCCCCGCGAAAATCACTGCTGACCTTATCGGTTTCATCGAGCAGAAAAACCGGGTTTTTCACCTCGACCTTACGCATATTCTGAATAATTTTCCCGGGCATGGCACCGATGTAGGTTCGCCTGTGGCCACGGATTTCAGCCTCGTCACGTAAGCCCCCGAGGCTTATGCGGGCGAATTTCCTTCCAAGAGCCCTCGCAATCGATTTTCCCAGGGATGTCTTACCGACACCAGGGGGGCCGACGAGACAGAGAATCGGTCCTTTAATCTTTCTGACCAGGGCCTGAACGGCAAGATACTCGAGTATCCGCTCCTTGACTCTCTCCAGACCGTAATGGTCGGTTTCAAGAATTTTCTCCGCGTAGGACATGTCTCGACGGTCGCGGGTTTTCTTCTTCCATGGGACGGACACGAGCCAGTCGATATAATTACGCACGACCGTAGCTTCGGCAGAGGATGGAGACATCATGCGCAACTTGCGCAGTTCGCTCAGAGCGCGTTCCTCGGACTCCTTGGTCATGGACGCCTGATTGATACGCTCCTCAAGCTCCTGCAGTTCCACCTTGAACTCATCACTTTCCCCGAGTTCTTTCTGAATGGCGCGCATCTGCTCGTTGAGGTAATACTCTTTCTGACTGCGCTCCATCTGGCCCTTGACGCGCGACCGGATCTTTTTCTCAATTTCGAGGATCTCGACCTCGCGGGCAAGCAGGCTTATGAGTTTTTCAAGCCGCTCCACAGGATTGCAAAGACTTAGCAACTCCTGTTTTTCCTGCACTCGCAAACTGAGATGGGCAGCGACCGTATCCGATAGCCGTCCGGGGGCCTGGGTGCCTGCGACAGAGGCGGCGACCTCGGTGGGAATTTTTTTACTCAAAGAGACATAGGATTCGAAAAGCTCACTGACACTCCGCAACAAGGCCTCCAGTTCCGAGTCTTCCACGACCTCAACGTCGGAGATTTCGGAAAAGTCGACATGGATGCACTCCTCGTTTGCGGCCCAATGTTCGATTCGTCCCCGAGTCTGTCCCTCGACCAGCACCTTGATGGTTCCGTCAGGCAGCTTTAGCAACTGAACGATTTGCGCTAAAGTCCCTACTTCATAGACGTCATCCAGCGAGGGATCATCCACCTGGGGATCCTTCTGGGTAGCCAGAAATATGAGTTTTTCCCCATCCATAGCCTCTTCAAGAGCGCGAATCGATTTGTCACGCGCGACAAACAGGGGCGTCACCATGAAAGGGAAAATTACAATATCGCGCAAAGGCAGCAACGGTGCCCCGTTGCTGCCTGTGTCCGTGTCCTGCATAGTCATTGTGATCTATTATTTCCCGGCCATCGAGCCTAGATAAAGGTTAGGCTGATTCCGCACATTCGTAAACAACGATAGGCTTGCCCTGCTGTCGAATGACGTCTTCATTGATTACAACTTCCTTGACCCGGTCCTGGGAAGGGATGTCGTACATGACGTCCAGCATGGCATTTTCGATGATGGACCGCAACCCGCGGGCCCCGGTCTTGCGCTTCAGAGCCTCCTCGGCAACGGCCACCAGTGCACCATCCGTGAACTTGAGATGTACCTTTTCCATCTCAAAAAGCTTCTGATATTGTTTGACCAGAGCGTTTCTGGGTTCCTTGAGAATCCGCACAAGCGACTCTTCGTCGAGCTCCTCCAAGGTTGCGACAACAGGCAAACGCCCCACAAACTCCGGTATGAGACCGAAGCGTATGAGATCCATCGGTTCGGTCTTGGCGAGCACTTCACCAATACCAAGCTCCTTTTTTTCCTGAATCTCGGCGCCGAATCCCATCGCCTTGGTTCCGCTGCGCTGCTTGATGATGCTTTCCAACCCGGAGAAGGCACCCCCGCATATAAAGAGAATATTGGTGGTGTCGACCTTGAGGAATTCCTGCTGGGGATGCTTGCGCCCGCCCTTGGGCGGAACACTCGCGGTGGTTCCCTCAATGATTTTCAGAAGCGCTTGTTGCACTCCTTCCCCGGAAACGTCGCGGGTTATGGATGGCGAATCTGATTTACGCGCAATTTTATCGACCTCATCGATATAGATAATTCCGCGCTGCGCCTTTTCCAGATCGTAATCCGCTGCCTGCAGCAGGCTCAGAATGATATTTTCCACATCCTCGCCCACATACCCGGCTTCCGTCAGGTTGGTCGCATCGGCAATCGCGAAAGGTACATTCAGCAACTTGGCCAGGGTCTGGGCCAGCAGCGTCTTGCCGCTGCCGGTCGGTCCAAGCATCAGGATGTTGCTTTTCTGGATTTCAACATCATCACCGCCCTGAACCATTTCAACACGTTTGTAATGATTGTAAACAGCTACGGAAAGGATCTTTTTGGCCCTTTCCTGCCCAATCACGTACTCATCCAGTGCGTCCTTGATTTCCGACGGACGCGGCAGGCGCTTGGGCCCGCTTTCGGTATCGCCCTCGAGCTTGGCTTCCTCGGCAATGATGTCTTTGCACAACTCTATGCATTCATCGCAGATGTAAACCTCAGGTCCCGCTATGAGCTTTTTGACATCATCCTGTCCTTTTCCACAAAAGGAGCAGGTCAAATAACCGGACTTTCCATCGTGATCGCTCACAAAATCCTCCGCGCTAAAAAGCTTAGGTTTTCCCTTTTACTATATCATCAACGATACCATACTTTTTAGCTTCCTCGCTACCCATGAAAAAATCCCGTTCGGTATCGGCGGCAATTTTCTCCAAAGTCTGCCCGGTATGCCTGGAAAGAATGCCGTTGAGAGTTTCGCGCATCCGCAGAATCTCCTGAGCATGGATATTGATATCGGTCGCCTGCCCCTGGAAACCGCCCCAGGGTTGATGAATCATGATGCGCGCGTGAGGCAAGGCGAAACGTCTTCCCTCAGCCCCTGCCGTAAGCAGCACGGCGCCCATGCTTGCAGCCTGACCCACGCAGAGGGTGGAAACCGGACACCGCACATACTGCATGGTGTCATAAATGGCCATCCCCGCAGTCACCACCCCGCCGGGTGAATTGATATACAGGAATATCTCCTTTTCAGGGTCTTCTGACTCGAGAAACAACATTTGGGCAATAATCAGGTTGGCAACCTGATCGTCGACCTGTCCGCCCAGAAAGATAATGCGATCCTTGAGCAAACGCGAATAAATATCATAAGCCCGTTCACCTCGACCCGTCTGTTCAACGACCATGGGGATAAGACTCATAAAATCACTCCTCTGCCGTTCCGGCATTTTCAAGGGCATCCTTGTCAACCATCTCGATCTTCGCCTTGCCGCTCAAAAAGGCAACCACCTTCTCTTCGGCCATCTGAGAGACCAAGGCACGGCGGCGTTCATCGCTACTGTAGAAATTCATAACAACCTCTTTGGTGGCGCCGCTGGCCTCGACAATTTCATCGAGCTTATCCTGAATTTCATCTTCTTCGATTTTAAGATTTTCCTGCAAGGCGATCGCTTCGAGAATCAAGCTCGCCTTGACCTGCCGGGCGCCCATTTCGCGATAGATCTGTTTAAAGGATTCGGCATTGATGCCCATGTCTTCCAGGCGCATCCCCTGGGCCTGCATGCGATTCTGGAAATTCTGCAACATGTAGTCGAGTTGAGAATCGACCATGGACTCCGGAATCTCAATCGGATTGGCTTCGAGCAAGGCGTCGATCATACGCTCGCGAAAGTCCTTTTCGATGCGATCGTTTTCCTGGGCTTCCAACGATTCGCGAATTTTGGCTTTGAGATCCTCGATGGATTCCAGGCCGGCCTCTTTTGCAAATTCCGCATCCAATTCCGGGAGGATGCGTTCTTTGATTTCCTTCAGACTGACGTTGAAGACAGCCGGCTTCCCAGCCAACTCCTCATTACCGTAGTCCTCGGGGAAGGTAACCTCGATTTCTTTTTCCTGCCCGCACTCAAGGCCGACAACCTGTTCTTCAAACCCGGGAATAAACGTATTTGAACCGAGTTCAAGCTGATGTCCTTCGGCCTTGCCGCCGGCAAAAGCTTCGCCGTCAACAAAACCTTCGAAATCGATAATCGCAATATCACCCATCTGGGCAACTTTTCGATCGCTGGTCTCCACCTTCGCCTGACCTTTGCGCATCTCATCGAGACGCTCCTCCACGGCTTTATCGTCAACGCAGAAGGTTTCTTTCTTCAGTTCGAGGCCGATATAATCTTTAGCGCTCACCTCGGGACGAACTTCAACCTCGGCCTCGTACGCAAAGGGTTGGCCCGGCTTCAGCTGACCGTTATCGACCACCTCCGGCGCCGATACCGCATCGACCTTATGTTCTACCAACGCCTTGAAAAAAGTTTCATTCACCAATCTTTCGAAAACCTGTGCCTCAACTTGCGGGGCATATTGCCGTTCAAGCACACTGCGGGGCACCTTGCCCGGACGGAAACCGGGTACCTTGGCAGTTTTTGCAAGCTTTTTATAAGCTTTGCCGAATTCCTCATCGACGGTATCGACGGGAATGTCGAAGGAAAGCTTTTTCTTGATGTTACTGATATCTTCAACCTTAACATTCATCTGTGATTACCTCGCAAAATAATTGGTGTCTTATTCTTCAAAGCCTTGTGGATTCGCGATCTGCCGGCGCAGCGACCAGCATATTTCGCAACCCCTTTTATTGAAATGGAAATTTTGTTATCTGAATGGTGCGAGAGGGGGGAGTCGAACCCCCACGGTTGCCCGCTGGATCCTAAGTCCAGTGCGTCTGCCAATTCCGCCACTCTCGCTAAGTCAGGAAGCCACCACCGCCATTCAAACGAAATCGTTTAAAAGTGCGGTCTTCTAGAACGCAGAAGTACAAATCAGACGCTTGCCTGCAGCCTTCTAAGTCAGGGCCGATAAAGCAAACGTCATTAAAACAAAAAGCCCGTCAGACGTCAACCGGGCCGTCGACCTGCTAGGTCCGGCGCCATGGTCTACGGTAGACGGGCATCGTTGATAAATGGGGTGAGTGAAGGGGCTCGAACCCTCGACAACTGGAGCCACAATCCAGTGCTCTACCAACTGAGCTACACCCACCATGAAAGCGGCGGCATTCTACTCAACCGCCACACTGTTTGTCAATTGTTTTTTTCCGCCCGAAGCGCCGTCTGACAACCCTGCCTCCGACCTGATTGCGATTGTTCCGTCTCCGGTCGAATTCCATCTCAAAACACGGCTCAGCCGCGACAATCGGAGGAGTGGACTATAGCCAAGCCCGACCACCAAGTCAACAAAAAATCAGCTATCCTCCGGATATTTCTATGGACTGTCAATTTAATTGAAAAAACATCCCCTCCTCCGCGCAAGCGTCTTAAACAGTATCGAATGTTCGTCTTTACCAGGCAGCTCTGCCGGTCGGTTCCGCCATAAGCGTATACGCGATCGATACACCCTGCCATGAAAAAGGAGAATTTTCTTGATAATCTCATAGCCGGTTTCTATAATTAGCCATTTACAGTATGCGACAGTTGGGAAACGGGATGTCCTTTTTCATAAGTTTCGAAGGTATTGAAGGAAGCGGGAAAACCACGCAAATCAAGTTGTTGGCCTCCCGGCTCGAGAGCCTGGGATACGATGTGCTGATAACGCGTGAGCCCGGTGGCTGCCCCATCGCAGATCAAATTCGCAGAATTCTGCTCGATCCCGACAATGACAACCTGGATCCCAAAGCCGAATTGCTGTTATATGCCGCGGCACGAGCCCAGCATGTTGCTGAAATCATACTGCCGGCCCTCGAACAGAATCGGATTGTGTTATGCGACCGCTATTGCGATGCTACCCTTGCCTACCAGGGTTATGCGCGCGGTCTCGATCTGCAACTGGTTCAGCAGCTCAACATCCTGGCTGCCGGAATGTGTCGTCCTCACCTGACGCTGCTGCTAGACATGCAGCCCGAGCACGGCATCGAACGGGCCAGGGACCGCAACGCCGCAAACCAGGGTCCGGACGAGGGCCGTTTCGAACAGGAAACTCTGGCGTTTCACAACAAGGTACGGCACGGATATCTGAAATTGGCTGAAGAGGAACCTCGCCGCATAAAAATCGTCAACGCCGACGGCACCCTTGAGGAAGTTGCCATGCGTATCTGGCGCATAGCCTCGAAATTTTTAAATCCCCAGGGGAGTATGTAATGTTTTCTCGGGTGCTGGGACACCAAAGGCAAAAAAATCTGCTGCAAAAAGCCATCAGTTGCGGTCGTCTCCCACATGCCTATCTGTTCGAAGGTCCTGACGGGATCGGCAAACGCCTCGTCGCGCTGGCGCTGATCAAGATGCTCTTTTGCAACAACGAAAGCGCTTGTGGGGACTGTCCCGCATGTCAGAAGGTCGATCATCACAATCATCCGGACCTGCATCAGGTCGGCCCGGAAGGAAACAGCATAAAAATTGAGCAGATCCGCACCTTGCAAAAGGAACTATCGTATCGCCCCCTTGAAGCCAACCACAAGGTGTGCCTTATCGACGGAGCGGAAAAAATGAACCTTGCAGCTGCCAACGCACTGCTGAAAACCCTTGAGGAACCAAGGGATCAGACGCTTTTGATTCTGCTCACACCATCTCCCGACAGCATACTGCCGACCATTCGTTCTCGTTGCCAGCGGTTACCATTTTCCCGCATTCCACGAGAAAAATTGCAGGAGGTATTGGTTGAACAACTGCAGATCGGCGATGCTCAAGCGCATATTCTTGCCACATTATCCGAGGGAAGTTTTAAAAAGGCATTTGGCAAAGACCGGGAACTCTACCTGAAACGGCGCAGGGAATTGTTAAAAACCCTGACCGGGCTGAGTAAAGGAAGCATCCTTCCCCTGCTCAAACTGGCCCAGGAATTTGCGGACGAAAAAGATCTGCTCTTCGACATTCTCGAAATAATCCAGGCTTTTTATCGCGACCTCCTGCTCCTTAAACACGGTCGTCCCAAGGAGGATCTGGTCAATATCGATATGATGGAAACCCTGGAACAGACATCCCGCAAAGAGGACACATTTTCCCTGCTCGGGAAGCTCGATGCCCTTACGACAACGAGACGTCATCTCGAAAGAAACGCGAACCGCCAACTGGCCATGGAAGTTTTGCTGCTGAAACTCGTAGCATGACAAAAATCCGAGACTAGTCATCCGGAAAGACTAATGACGACAACCCTTTCCAGATGTTAACCGCAGAGAGGCAACCCGATCGACAACCGGGTTATCTCGCAGCTAACCCGACAGAGGCTATGATAAGAATCGTTTCCATAAAATTCCGCACTGCCGGCAAACATTATGATTTTAATGCCGGCGACCTGGAGCTTTCGTCTGGGCAGTCGGTCATTGTAGAAACCGACCGCGGCCGAGCCATGGGTATCGTCGTCGCGCCGCCTAGAGAGGTGGCAAACGACCAGGCACCTGAAAACCTGAAGAATGTCCTTCGTTCGGCAACGAACGAAGATATCGCTTTGGCAGAAAGGTCCGCCGCCAGGGAAAAAGAAGCCTTCCGTTTTTGCCTCGAACGCATTCAAACCCGTCAGCTGGAAATGAAACTGGTACGGGCCGAATTCCTGTTCGACGGCTCTAAAATCATCTTCTACTTCACGGCCGACGGCAGAATCGATTTTCGAGAACTGGTCAAGGACCTGGCCCACTACTTTCATACCCGCATCGAGATGCGTCAGATAGGCGTAAGGGACGAAGCAAAGCTTATCGGCGGCATCGGCATCTGCGGGCGTGCATTGTGCTGCTGTACTTTTCTGACCGACTTTGCCCCCGTATCGGTCAAAATGGCCAAGGAGCAGGGTCTGGCCCTGAACCCCAACAAGATTTCCGGTCAATGCGGCCGCCTGTTGTGCTGCCTCAATTACGAGTACAAAACATACCTTTCACTCAAAAAGGGCATGCCCAAATGCGGACGGCATGTTCGCGTTGAAAACCAGCAAGGCGAGGTCGTAAGCCAGAATGTCCTTGATCAGACGGTAACCGTCAAGCTGGAGGAAAACAACCAAATCGAGGTCCCCGTCAACAAGGTGCAGATTCCGGATACCCAGCCAAAATCAAAATCCGCCGAAGAATCCCGGCAACCCAGAACACGCCACAAAAAGCCGCAACGTCAGAGAAAAAATGCCCCAACCAGGGAAGCTGACAGTACGGCTAAAGGCGGAGAAGGACAAAACAAACAACCGTCTTCCGGCAAGGCAGGCGGAAAGCGTCGCGGCCAAAAGCCGGCCCAGCGGGATGCGTCTTCCAGAACCGGCAGTGGCCAGAACGTTCGCAGACGCCCCAGAAGAAAGAGCCGTTCCAAAAACCGGCCAAACCAAAATACGCCCCCAGGAGACAAGCAATGAGCAACCGCTTTTATGTAACCACGCCCATTTATTACGTAAACGACGTGCCTCACATCGGTCATGCCTATACCACCGTCGCCTGCGATATGCTGGCTCGTTACAAAAGAGCACAGGGGCATGAAGTTTTTTTTCTCACCGGCACCGATGAACATGGCCAGAAAGTCGAGAAAGCCGCTCAGGCAAAGGGCGAGACTCCTCTCGAGCTGGCCGACCGTGTGGTGAAACGCTATCAGTCCTTATGGCAGAAACTCAATATCTCCCACACCGATTTTATCCGCACCTCACAGGAGCGACACAAAAAGGGTGTCCGCAAACTTTTCGAACAGCTTTTCGCTTCGGGGGATATTTATCTGGGAGAATACGAAGACTGGTACTGTACCCCCTGCGAAACTTTCTGGACCGAAACCCAGCTCATGGATGGGTGCTGTCCCGATTGCGGACGTCCGACGGACAAGCTCAAGGAAGAGTCGTACTTTTTCCGCATGAGCAAATACCAGGAACAGCTGCTGAAGCATATCGAGGAAAATCCGGATTTCATTCAACCACGCACAAGACGCAATGAAATCATTAATTTTGTACGTGAAGGCTTGCGCGACCTGTCCATATCACGCACATCCTTCTCGTGGGGGATCCCCGTACCCGGCAACGAAAAGCATGTTATCTATGTATGGTTTGATGCTTTGACCAACTATATAACCGCTCTGGGCTATCCCGACGATCCCGAAGGTTACTGCCGAAAATTCTGGCCTGCGGATGTTCACATCATCGGCAAAGATATCCTGCGTTTCCATACCGTCTACTGGCCAACCTTCCTGCTGGCCGCCGGCATGCCCCTGCCCAGAAAAGTCTTTGCCCATGGCTGGTGGACCGTCGAAGGGCAGAAAATGAGCAAAAGCCTGCAGAATGTGGTCGAACCCAACATGCTGGTCGACAAATACGGCGTCGATGCCATCCGTTACTTCCTGTTGCGCGAGGTACCCTTCGGACTCGATGGAGACTTTTCCCATGCGGCGCTGATTCACCGCATCAATTCGGACTTGGCGAACGACCTCGGCAACCTCCTGAGTCGATCCACCGCCATGCTCAACAAATATTTCGACGGAATTCTTCCCGAACCCGTCGAGCGCTGTGCCGAAGATGAAACCTTCGTCGCAGCCTTTGCCGAAACGGTCCGCAAAGTCGATGCCTTTATGAACGAACTGGCATTCAACAAAGCCTTGCAGGCAACTTGGGAATTGATCGGCCTCGGTAACAAATACATCGACGATACGGCTCCCTGGGCGCTGGCGAAAGACGAAAACCAGAAAGAGCGTCTCGGTACAATCATGTACAATCTGCTCGATTCCCTGCGTCTGGTGGCGCTTCTGATCGCACCCGTCATGCCCGATACGGCAGGCAAGATCCTTGCCCTGCTCGGTGATGAAGCGGAAGCGGTTACCCTGGCCGGCAACGACTGCTGGGGCATTCTCAAGCCCGGCACCAAGATAGCCAAGGCCAAACCCCTGTTTCCCCGCATCGAAGCAGAATAGTAGAATCGATACCTCACTTTAAGACCAGGGGGCGCATCAGCGCCCCCTCGTCTTTGGAGCTATACCCATGAACTCTATACAACCGACATTCATCGACACCCATGCCCATCTCGACAACAGCCGATATGACGATGATCGCCAGGACGTCATCGATCGGGCCATCCAATCGGGCATTTCCCACATGATCACCATCGGCTGCGACCTGAGCAGTTCCAGGGCAAGCGTAAAATTGGCCCAGGAACATTCCGCCGTATATGCCGCCATAGGAATCCATCCCCACGATGCGGCCGAACTCGATGTTGCCGCCCTGAACGAACTGAAAACGTTAGCGGGTCAAAGCGCCAAGGTGGTGGCCGTCGGAGAAATCGGCCTCGACTACTACCGCGATCGCTGTCCCCGCGATGTACAGAAATGCGCTTTTCGCCAACAGATCCGCCTGGCCCGCGAAATCGGCCGCCCGATCATTGTTCATGACCGGGACGCTCACCGGGATGTCCTTGATATCCTCCGCGAGGAGAAGGCTTCAGAGGTTGGGGGTGTGTTGCACTGTTTCAGCGGTGATCTCGACATGGCCGGGGAATGCATGGAAATGGGATTTTACCTGTCCTTCCCGGCCACCATCACCTACCCCAAAAACGACGACCTTCGCGACGTCGTCGCATCCGTACCGACCGATCGCCTGTTGATCGAAACCGATTGCCCCTATCTGTCGCCGCAGGCACTGAGAGGCAAACGCAACGAGCCGGCTTTGTTGCGCCATACCGCGGAAGAAGTAGCCCGCATCAAGGGCCTGACGATGGAGGATGTTTCCCGCATCACCAACCTTAACGTTTACCGTCTTTTCGGCATAGGAAGCGTAGACCTGTCTACCAAAATCGCTTACAGAATCCGCAACTCGTTATATCTCAATATCACCAACCGGTGCAGCAACGCTTGCGTCTTTTGTGCAAAGTTCCGTGATTTCGCCGTCAAGGGACATCATCTCAAGCTCGATCACGAACCATCGGTGGAAGAAATTAAAAGAGCTATCGGCAATCCCCGTCAATATGAAGAAGTCGTATTCTGCGGATACGGGGAACCGCTGTTGCGTCTCGACGTCATACGGGAAATAGGCACCTGGTTGCACAGCCAGGGGGTCCCGGTACGCATCAACACCGATGGTCAGGCCAATCTGGTTTACGGCCGCAACATCCTTCCCGAACTGGGTGCCTTTGTCGACGCCATTTCCGTATCGCTCAATGCCGCCGATGCCGCCACCTACCAGAAAATATGTCAATCCCGCTTTGGCGAAGACGGTTATGAAAGCGTAAAAACATTCATCAGGGAGGCCAAAAAGTATATCCCCTCGGTGACTGCAAGCGTGGTTGCCATGCCGGGCATCGATATCGATGACTGCAGGCATATCGTAGAGGAAGATTTGAAGGTGAAATTTCGAGTCCGTCCCTACAACGAAGTCGGTTAAAAAAACGAAAAGCCTGCTTATCTTCAAGCAGGCTTTTCTATATAAAATTTTTCCCATCCCATACCAGGCCGACTCGCCTCTTCAGGTACCAAGCTGAGTGCAGTATCGCTCGAAGGTTTCCGCTCCGGCATCGATCTTCAGAATACGGATGCCCATACCACCTTTTTTCGCGACCCGTATAAGATTGGCCGGAACCTTTCTCGCCCATCGGACCTGCCCCTGCGCCGTTACCGTGCCGTGATCCGGGAGCAACAGTTCAAGACAAAGCCTGGTTCCGGGGCGCAAGGGCTGTGCCGTTTTCAGAAACAACCCCTCCCGATGCACGTCCTCGGTAAAGGCTGTCCTGACAGGTGTCTTTTCACCATAGCGCACCTGAATCCGTCGACGAGACCGCTGCAACCCTCGTTTCCCGATTGCCATCTCCCCTCCTTCTTTCCCTGAGTTGGTTTATATACGAAAACGGCCCTTTTCCATTGTAGCGGCATCAATCCGCGGCTTGCTTGTGACGCTGGCCGGCCCTTGTCACCCTTGGCACAACAAAAATTCCGACCGATTTCCATACACATTAACCGGCTTTTACCTGAAGAACAAGCCTATTTTTAAAAGGATTCAATACAAGTGAGAAAATAAAATGGATTCCCAATGTCGGGATATCCGATAGAATATCAATTGTGGTTGTCATTCACTGGAGGAGGGTTCTCCGCTTCTTTGACAAAGGATATAACGACATGAAAGGCTTGCTTATCAAAGACAAGACCCATTGGTGCGATTCCTGGTCCGCGCGCATAGCCACTTCCCTCGAAATCCTCGATTCATCCTATGATATGCTGATTTTTCATCACAGACACAACGTGGAAGACATCCTCGCACTCGTATCCGAAGCACCATCGCATCTGTATCGGATCCTGGATGTTGAAGAAGCCCCCGAGAACATTTCCGACTTCGTCAGCGACACCGGAAAATTTTACCGCATTCTCAAGTCCCCATAATTCCTTGCTTCCAACCGTTCAACACAGCAAACGGTTTCACCGCGTGCAGCATCGAGATAACCAAAAAACGGGGAAAAAACGTGGAAGGCAAAAAAAGACGCGTTACTCAGGAGGTCGAGGTAACGCGCCAAAAGATGGAGGGTAAGACCGTTGCTCGTTTTTTTTTCGAACAGGTCTCTTGCTATGAAAGATAGCTCCTTCTTCGGTCGCTCGCCACGTTGGTTTCCGTAAAATATCGCTGCTGAAGCAACACAGATGCACTGTGTATCTGGACAGTTCGATGCCAAAGAAGACCGGGACTCCCTTTCTTCCGAAAGGTCGAGTCCCGGACCGGTCGCATCTGTCTCTGATAAAGAATGATCCGCCACCAGACCATCCGCGATCAGTGTCTTTTCCTTCGCTCCTCCAGCGACAATATCTTTGCCGGAACCTGCCTCGCAGCCTCCTTTTCGGATAGAACCTGTCGTGGATCATTCAAAACGTTCTTGAATTCTTCAAACTGTTCCCAGAACATGGCGATCATGGCATTCATCCGGGAGATGGGATCGCGATAACGCTGAAGGCGCATTTCCAGTTGAAACTGCATGCCGTAGGCACGGCGACGATATTCCTCCGGCAGATCTTCGATCATCTGATGAATGATTTCCGCCCGCATCTTTTCGAAGGCTTGCGGATCTTTCTGATACAGACCCACCATTTCGAGGACACGGCTCTTCCTGTCTGTAGATTTCATACCGCCACCTCCTTGGTTTCATATTAACATCCCTTGAGGTTGAAGCAAGAAAAGGCGGCAAATCGGGTAGCTTGTCGTTTATCCCCCTGCGCGAAAACCTGGCGACGCCATGCAGGCACGGCAGAAAGTGTGTCGCACATCGATCGGGGTGCATAAACGGACTCAGCGATGAAACCGCAATGCGAAAACATCAATACGCCGAAAGATCAAGATCGATAATAGGGGATCCGGTTTTCAGTTTATCCCACAAGCGATTGTCCCGCCCGTATCTATGGGTCACATCCGAAAGCATCTGCCGAAATCGTTCCGGAGACCATTCCGGCAACCTTCGCGCGGCCTGCCGGCCCTCCTCAAGTAAATCTCGCATCGAATTTTCGAGCAGATACAGTCGCTTCTCCTGCAAATTACTGGCGTGGAAACGCACCATCAGAAAGGTCTGCCGTGCCAAAGCTCCCCATACCTGCCGATCGAAATCCCGGTGATAATTCAACCAGTAGGTATAAACCTTCCTGACCAATTGCCCAACTGCGAACAGCACCCCGACCGCAGCGCAGTCTCTTTGCAGAAACAAACCACAACCGATTTGCGGTTTGCCGTCTCCGAAATAATCGATGGCAGAGGTTCGTTCCAGAATTCGTATGCCAACCTCCTGTGACCTGGTACCTGCTAAAACGAACCCCATTTCTTCAAAGGAATATTCAGTCAAAGGCTTTTCCGATGTTGCATCAGACATAAAACACCTCCGGATGTTCAAGGATGACACTCAACAGCGGCCTTGTCCCATAAATCTTCTTTTCGTATACTGACGTTTTCCATGACATTTAATCATTTACAAAGCGGAAGGTTCCATCATGCTTAATTTTAACTATCATAACCCGGTTCGCATTGTATTCGGCCGTCAATCGATAGCCAGACTGACCGAACTGGTACCGGAAGACCTCAGGATCATGCTCGTCTACGGCGGCGGATCCATCAAGCATAATGGTGTTTATGAACAGATAAAATCCGCCCTCAGCAACCATGACCTGGTCGAATTTTCCGGAATAGAACCGAATCCCCTTTATGAAACCTGTATGCGAGGCGTTCAGTTGGCCAAAACCGAACGGGTCGGCTTTCTTTTGGCTGCAGGCGGTGGATCCGTCATGGATGCGACCAAATTCATTGCGGCAGCTGTTCGATATCCGGGAGATGATCCGTGGGACATGGTCCTTAAAAAAGCTCCGGTGACCTCGGCCCTGCCCCTCGGATGCGTCGTGACTCTTCCCGCAACCGGATCCGAAACAAACATCAACGCCGTCATATCCCGACGTTCAAGCGCGCAGAAAATCCCCTTCAAAAGCGAATTGCTTTTTCCCAGGTTTTCCATCCTCGATCCTGAAACCACTTTTTCTCTACCACAACGCCAACTTGCCAACGGCATCGTCGATACCTTTGTCCACGTCTGTGAACAATATCTCACCTACGACGTCAAGGCATCACTGCAGGACCGGCAGGCGGAAAGCATTCTTTTGACCCTCGTCGAAGAAGCGCCGAAATTATCGGGGCCGCAGGACGATTACGACGTTCGGGCCAACCTGATGTGGTGTGCCACCCAGGCTTTGAACCATACGCTGGCCTGCGGAGTGCCGACAGACTGGTCGACTCATGCCATTGGACACGAATTAACCGCTTTTTGCGACATCGACCATGCAAGAGCCCTCGCCATAGTCATGCCGGCCCTGCTGAATCACCAACGCCATCGTAAAACCGACAAACTTATCAAATTCGCCCGTCGGGTCTGGAACATTGATAATCCGAACGGTGACCGGGCCATCGACGAAGCCTTGAAATGCACCGTACGCTTTTTCAGGGATCTCGGCATGCCCACCCGCTTGCGTGACTGCCGGATCCCGGCCACCGTGATTCCGAAGGTCGCCAAAAGACTCGGACAGCGAACCCCTCTTGCGGGCGAACATCAGGATCTTGATGCGAGGAAAGTAACCGCCATCCTCGAAGCGGCAATGTGAAGCGGAGCTGACGTTACGTCGACAGAATAACATACAATAGAAAATACAGAGCCTACGAGAAACCGGTGAGCGGCCTGCGACTTCTACGGAAACATGCCGGATAACGCCGCCAGGAATAGCTTTATGCGACAATCGCATCACCATCGAAATCACCACAATGGGACTTGTAACCGCCGCCGTTTTTGCATAACCTTCGTGTAACGTTACCATTCCGGGGAGGGCTGCATATGGCCAGAAAAGGCATCCTATACGAACAGGTGGCGGCCGCTATTGAAACATTGCAGGCCAAAAACCGGAAAATCACCGTGCGCGCCATCCATGCCGTGACCGGCGGCTCCATGTCGACGGTACTCAAACACTACCGTCGCTGGCAAAGTGAACGTCTCGGGCATCGCGACGAAGCGCCGGATATCTCTCCGCAGTTGACGCAAGCCCTGCGTGAAGAGCTGCAAAACTATGCCAGACAGGCTCTGCTGTCCATGGAGGCGCGCCTGAAAAGATATGCCCAAAAACTGAAGGAGGCAGAATCGTGCCGTGACCGGGCCCTGGAAAAAATAACGCTGCTGGAAAGCGCCCGGCACCAAAGTCGAGAATATTTGGAAACAGAGACCGACGCGTTGCGTAAACAGCTGCATAAGGCACTGCAGAGCAAAGACAACCTCCTAGCGAAACTGCATGAGTCGCAAGAACGCCGCATATTCGCTGAGCAGCGTCTTGCCGAAACCGAAGCACGCGTCACATCGTTGTCGCAATTGCTGGAGGAGACCCGGGAACGTCTCCGGCAGGCGGAGTCAGACGCCAGACGACTTGAAATCGAAGTCGAAAAGGCCAACGAAAAACCCCTTTGTGCCGAAAAGGAACTGCGAAAATCGACCTGCCGGGAAAAACCTGTCCCCAAAAAACCGCTCGCTTCCCCAGGCAACACACCCCCCGACCAACCCGCAACAGATGAACAGCAGGGAGCCTTTGAATTTTAATCAAAAAGGGCGAAACTCCCGAAGGAATCCCGCCCTTTTATAGACTGCATGTCAATCTGTACGTCTCCGCCCTTGCGGCAGTTGGATCGCTTTAATCTCCAGAAATTCCTCAAGACCGTATTTTCCCATTTCACGGCCATACCCCGATTGACGATAACCGCCAAAAGGCGCTTCGTTATTATAGGGTGCACCGTTGATATCGACCTGCCCGCAACGCAGGCGGCGCGCCACCGACATGGCGCGTTCTGCGTCATTCGACCAGACACCACCCGCCAGTCCGTAAGGTGTTGCGTTGGCCAATGCCACCGCCTCATTTTCCGTCTCATAAGTCATGATCGACAAAACGGGTCCGAAAATCTCTTCCCGCGCGATGGTCATGTCCGGTGTCACCCGTCCGAACAAGGTCGGCTGAACGAAAAACCCCCGCTGCAGTCCGGCCGGAGCTTCCCCCCCCAGCAGCAAGCTTGCTCCTTCCTGAATACCGCGGCGAATATAATCGATGACCCTGTCATATTGACGTTTGGATACCAGAGGACCAAGTCGTGTCTTTTCATCCAGAGGATCACCGGGAACGAATTTTTTCGCGGTTTCTACAGCGATCTGCACCGCTTCTTCATAACGGCTTTCGTGAACCAGCATGCGGGTCCAGGCGTTACAGGTCTGCCCCGAGTTCACGAAACAGGCCTTGACCGTCCCTTTGACCGCTTCTTTGAGATCAGCATCGTCAAGGATCACGGACGGCGACTTCCCGCCCAATTCCAGCGCCACGCGCTTAACGCCCCGGGCTGCGAGTTCGGCGACTCTTTTGCCGGCAGCGGTTGAGCCCGTGAAGGAGACGACATCGACCTCGTCATGGCTGGCGATGCGTTCACCAACCACCGCCCCTGAACCGCTGACGAGATTGAAGACGCCTGCAGGCAATCCGATTTGATGAACAACATCCGCCAGTAAAAACGCACTGAGCGGAGTAACCTCACTCGGTTTGAGCACCACCGTGCACCCGGCGGCAAGCGCGGGAGCCACCTTTGCGATGACCTGAAGCAGGGGATAATTCCAGGGCGTAATGGCCGCCACAACCCCCGCAGCCTCCTTGACGACCAGGGAATGTCCGATCCGCTCCTCGAAAGCATAGGACCTGGCATGATTGACATAGGATGCCAGGATGCTCAGAGGCAGTCCGACCTGGATCATTCCCGTCAATTTACGCGGCATGCCGAGCTCCCTGGTGATCAGATCGGTCATTTCCGCCATGCGCTTTTCAAGTTCGACATGGATTTTTTCCAACCATGCCGCCCGTTCGTAGGCGGGCGTCGTCGACCACCGTTCAAAGGCAGCCTGTGCCGCTGCAACCGCGGCATCGGCATCCGCCTCCCGGGCGGCGGGCACCGTACCGACCACTTCTTCGGTAGCCGGGTTCACGACCTTGAATACATCGTCGACGGATGGCGGCGACCATTGGCCATTGATGTACAAGTCAGCCCTTTTCAGCATGCTTCCTCCTGTCATGAAGTTCGAAAATTCATGTCAGTATATCAAATCGCCGGGTCTATCTGAACCCCGCGTGGAAAGAGAGAATCCGATGGCGACAACCTCACCAAAAAGAAATTTTCTTGACAACGGTCAAGGGGCTGGCGGAAGGGCTGTGCGAGGATAGGACCATCGAACGAACAAACAGACATCTCCACCCTTCAGCAGCGGGAGAACAAGCATGAAACGGAATATCATTCATATCGATGAGGAAAAATGCAACGGATGCGGTCTTTGCGTGCCTGCCTGTGCGGAAGGTGCCATTCAGATCATCGACGGCAAAGCCAAACTCGTGGCCGACAATCTGTGTGACGGCCTGGGTGCCTGCCTCGGCCACTGTCCACAGGACGCCATTCATATCGAAGAGCGCGAAGCCGATGATTTCGACGAAACCGCCGTCGAGAAAAATAAAGGCGAAACCGACCATGCAGTCCGCACCGGAACGCATGATCAACACTCTGGCGGTTGTCCATCGACTCGCCTCATGTCTTTCGAAAAGCGACCCGCCACTAATCTTTCCAGAGATGGCGGACAAAAGTCGGCCCTTGCCAACTGGCCGGTCCAGCTCAAACTTGTGCCGGTAAGCGCTCCCTTCCTCAAGGGGGCAGACCTGTTGCTGGCGGCCGATTGCGCGCCCTTTGCCTATGCCGGTTTTCATCAGGAACTGCTGTCAGGCAAAGTACTGCTCATCGGTTGTCCGAAACTGGATGACGCGCAGGAATATCAGGAAAAACTGGCTTCGATCCTGAAACGAAACGATATCCGCTCGCTGACCGTTGCCCATATGGAAGTCCCCTGCTGTTCCGGGTTGGTGCATCTTGCGCAACAAGCCCTTGAACAGAGCGACACCGGTCTCGAACTACAGACCGTTTGTATCGGCATCAATGGCGACCGCTCATAGCGACGCTGCACATCACACGCGCAAAAAAAAACAGGACGAATTTTACGGCCTGTTTATCACTACCATCATAGAAAGAGTCCTGGCCGAATTTCGCCGGCCAGGACTCGGGAAAAGCAACGGAACCCGTATCAACCTTCCGCTGTTGTCGGCCCTATGACGGTTTTGACTTCGGAAATACTGTTGGCCGGGAAACCTCCCTTTTCGGCGTGTGCCAGGATTTCCTTTTCACTGGGCGAAATGTACACGCAGTAGATCTTGTCTGCTGTAACAAAACTTTCGACCCACTGAATTTCAGGACCCATCTCTTTGAGGATGGAACAGGAAGCCTGCGATATGTCCTGCAGTTCCTGCGGGGAAAGCTCGCCGGCTCCGGGAATTTCGCGTTCGATAATGTACTTGGGCATGCTCCGTTTCCTTTCGTTGGTTGCGACAGGGTCATGGACAGATATTTCATAGAACATCGTTTCATAATGCCGCGAATCGATATCCGATGCAACAGATAATCTGGACAATGACTATCGGTGGCTAGCCTTTTCGCCCAATTGTCGATGCAGCCAGGCCGCATTCACCTCCAGTACATAGGTGATTTCTTCGGCTGTCAAGGGTCTGCCGTCCGGAATGTCGTGCCACTTTCGCAAACAACCGCGGCAACATGTGGCGGTGGCATGCTGCGCGACAAAAAAGGGATGCTTGCTCATAGGGGTCTGTCGCCCGTCATTGGAGGGACTGGCCGGGGCCAGGCGCTGCCGGATAAAATCGAGACCATGAGCCAGAACCGTTTCCATCCCCTTTTCTGACAAATAGCGTCTTTCGTGTTTACGCAGAAAAAACCGGCTGCGAAAACGGGAGCGCCCAAGGCGTTTAAAAAGTGTCTCTATCGGCACCATGGTCTCGTTGTCCTGCCCTATTCCTCAATTCGCGAAATCTGAATATCGGTGCCACCCTTCTGAGTATTTTCGGACAGCACGACAGTTTTGACCGTCGTACCGTTGTCGAGGGTAATCGTTACCATTTTGCCGGTCGGCATGGCCATCTCGAAGATACGCGGCTGGTCCTTTTTCAATTCGTTTTTATAATACTGAGAGACTTTTTCGATACTGTCGTCACTGTGCACGGAAACAGAAAGGACGGAACCGCCCTCCTCCTGGCCTTCAACCTGCAGCGTCCCCCCTTCTTCTGCAATCGCGCCGGGATAAAGACTGATGCCGAGGTCTTCGGGCAAAGCCTTCCGGCCATATTCCATGGTTGTCGTCCCATCCTTGCCGGTAACGGTCACATCTCCGAGTTCACCCTCGGCGTCGCGGGTTACGGTGACCTGCCCTTCCGCTCCGGAATAAACTTTTTCTTCCTTTTCTCCGCACCCCATCAGCATCACCACCAGGCCGAATGCAACCATCGCTGCTTTGAATCTCATCCGAAAACCCCTTTCCGAATTGAAGAAATATCATCCCAAAACCGGTCTAATCCGGTGTAATGGCGGGAATTGTTGTCTAATGTATTTAAAGTTTAGCCGTTCTTACAGGGTAATCCAACCATCGAGCATGGGGAAATACAAAGCCATGCGGATTTCCCGGTGTGCCTCCATGCTCCGGAACAAACGTGCGTAAAGCTCCAGTTGCCCCCTGTAAACCTCCGCCTGTTGCCGAAAAAAATCCTCATCGTCCAAGCCCTTGCAGTCTCCCGTTTTATAATCGATAATCCATCGCACACCGGTTTCATCCACGAAGGTACGATCGATTTCCGCATGCACCACCCGATCATCAAGCATGCCGGAGAGGGAAAGCTCGCAGGCACCGTGATCATGATCGAAAAGGATCCACCGCCCGCGTTCGCTGCCAAGCGTAGTGACAAGGGCCAGAGTGACGCGTTCGACGGCATCGGCGAGACGATCTTCCGGCACCCCCATGCGTCCCAGACGATGAACAAAAACCGCCCGGTCCCGCTCCACGCGCTCGACGGTCCAGACATCCGGCCCTTCGATGGCGAATCGCTCCAGGTAGGCATGTACCAGGCTGCCGATATGACGGCCCTCTTCCGTTTCCGGCATGAGGGTCGTCTCCAGATCGTGCCGAACCGTCGATGACGGCCGCAGTATTTCGACCGATGGCATTTCCAGACCGGAGGGCATCTCCGGAACATGCCAGTCCTGAGGCAGCCGGCGCAGGGACCGAACAGCCGCGATGGTATCCGCGCCGTTTCCTGCCTGGTCATCCAGGCCGCAAAAGAAATCGCCCAACGATGGCCAGAGCTTTTCCAGAAACGAGCCACTGCCGGGACGCCAGTCGCCATCTTTGGTCGTGCGGGCGTGACCGAGCAGATGCAGGCGTTTTTTGGCGCGGGTGACGGCCACATAAAGTACTCTGCCGGTTTCCAGGTCACCTTTATGTTTTTCGATGTCGCCGATCGCATCGTAGATAAGGTCGCGGCTCTGTCCGTCCATCGGAGCCAGAGGCGCCAGCAGAAGGCCGGTTTCCGGCAATTCGATCCACCGCATCAGGGGGGGATCTTCCACGCGGGGTCGTCGTCCCAGTCCCGGCAGTATGACGGTATCGAATTCCAATCCCTTGGCTTTGTGAATGGTCATCACCTGCAGCTTTTCGTCGGCCCCGGGATCGGGAGCCGCGAAAAGTTTTTCGACCTTGTCCTCAAGGGCTTCGAACGGCAGCATGTCCCCACCGTGATCGAGCTGTTCCAGCAACCCGAACAAGGCCTCGGCATCGACCACTCCCGCCTCGTCCAGGCATGCCGGTCCTCCCAGACCCAGCCAGGCGCCTTCCACGAGCATACGCAAGGGGACCCGGCCGCGCTGCGTCAATGCCTTGTTCAATACCGCCATGCAGCGCTCCACGCGCCTGCGCCCGTCCGCCGAAAGTCGCATGATCCTCTTAGGTTGCCGCAACAATTCCGGGAGGGTCGCATCCGGCATCTGACCACACAGCGCATACATATCGTCCAGGTTCAATCCGCACCAGGGCGCGCGCAATACGCTCAGCCAGGCGATGCGGTCGCCGGGATGCAGAAGCGCATGGGTCAACGCGAGCAGGTCCCGGGCGACGGGTCGGTCGGACAAAGCGTCGATTTCCTGGGCGCGAAACCTTAAACCGGCTACCCGAAAAGCGCGCAATATTTCCCGCAAATGACTGCGTGCGCGGACCAGAACGGCAACGGTGCCGTCAGGGTCGCTGCGGCGGGCCTGCCGGACCAACTCTACGACCTTCAAAGCCTCCGTGCGATCATCCCGCCTTGGCATGGGATGGCAGGTCACCGCGACCCCGTCGAGAGCCTCACGGGCCGCAACCGATGGGGCATAGGTCACGCTGCCGAGTGCTTCGTCCTCACGATTGGGGAATATTTCGGGGAAGACCTGATTGACCCAATCCACTATCCCCGCCTGTGAGCGGAAATTGGCCGTAAGGTACAAAGGCTCGAGATGCAATTGATGAATGCCCCGATACCGTGCCTGCAGATAAAGACCGACTTCAGCTTCGCGAAACCGATAGATCGACTGCATGGGGTCGCCCACCAGAAACAGGGTGCGTCCATCATCCTGCTGCCAGCCCGCAGTGAGCTTTTTCAGCAACAGAAACTGCCCCCAGGAGGTATCCTGGAATTCATCCACCAGGATATGACGAATGCGACTGTCGAGATGCAGCAGCAGGTCGGTTGGCACCTCGACATCACCGAGAGCCCGCCCTGCAGCCAATGCCACCTCGACGAAATCACACTGCCCCTGTTCCTTGAACACCAGCCACAGTTCCGCCACGGCGCGCGGCAAAAGTGTGGTAAGAGCCTGAAGGACAAGCCACTGATCGGGATCATAAACCACCGGCGGCAACGAGCGTACTTCTCCAAAAAGCTCCACCGCCTCCTCATCGAGCCCCAGCTCTTCCAGCAAGCTTGTCATGTCCTCTTTCATGCCGGCAAGCGGCTCGTTTTTGCCGGCAGGGAAACCGCAATTCTTATCGAGACGTTTTCGCAACGTGCCTGCGCGGGTCAGAACGAGTTCGGCAAAACCTTTCCAAATAGCGATATTGTCCGCCGAAGGCGCCGGGAAATCCTCCAATTCCGCCAACGCCACGATGCCGTTTTCCTTGCCGAGGTTCAGCAGATTGGAGGCGGCGAAAGATCCCAGGCGCACCATCGTCGCCTGCTGCCCGCTGCTCAATCGACCGTACAGGCGTCGCAGCAGACTTTCGACGAAACAGCGCAGTCCCCCCTCGAGAATCCGGCGCCGCTCTTCGGCATCGTGTCCGTAGAGATGCCGCAGCCACTGATCCCTTCGGCCAAGCATGCCGACCAGCAGACCGCAAAGCCTTTCCATGCGATTATCAAGATGGCGCAGCAATTGACGAGCCGCATCACCGTATGCACTTTCTTCATCGGCCAGCCCGACGATTCTTTCGGCAGTCTCCCGATAAATATCCTTCGCATCCTCGGCGATGGCGGCCTGGGCACCGAAACGTGACAGCCAGGGCATGCGGCGGACCAGGGAGGCGCAAAAACTGTCGATGGTCTGAACCGTCAGCCGCACCGGGTTTTCGAGCAACCGCCAATCGCGTTGCGCGTCGTTTTTCAGCACTGCTTTGGCAAGACGCCAGGTCGTTCGGGCATGTTCCACTTGAGGTTCCGGTCCTTTCGCGGATTCAAGGGCCTGCACGAGACGATCCCGCATCTCTCCGGCTGCTTTTCGGGTGAAGGTGATGGCCAGCACCTCTTCCGGTTGTTCTACCCCACCCAGCAACGCCAGGATGCGTTGAATGAGCAATTCGGTCTTACCGCTGCCCGCCGGGGCCTGCACGATAAAAGATCCTTCCGGATCGACAGCCCGCCGGCGGGCGTTTTGGTCGGAGGATTGGGTCAGGCGCAGCTTCATATCAAAATATCATCCTCGGTCATATCGTCCTGTTCTGCTATGCGGCACAGGGAATGCAGATCGCACCGTTCACATGCCTGGCGACTGTTGACCGGATCGACGGCAGCATGCCCCCCGGAAAAATCGTCGCCGAGTTTTTGCAGGGTGCAACGCCAGTACCGCAACAGCTCGGCCCAATCGGCAATCTTCGATTCCCCGAGCCGGCGATGGGCGCCGGCGCCGGCAATCCCGGGCACCAGATCGTCCCTGCAACCGATACCGACAAAACCGCAATCACCGCGCCTGACCCTGCCAAACGCCACGGCCGCAAGATCGGTGTCCCGACGACCGAAAGCGTAAAGGGGCAACTGTGGTTCGACGGGCCGTTCGCCGAGCCAGTCGCCGACCGCTGCAAGACCGGTTTTATAGTCGACAATGACCTGCGAGCCGTCGGCAAGCCGGTCTATGCGATCAATGCGGGTCTGCAGGGACAAGGCACCGATTCTGGCTCGATGCCAGATTTCCAGTGTCTCGACTTCGAAGGGCGGTCGCTTCGCTTCGACGGAGAACCATTCCCTCATCAGCTCCAAAAGACGGTGACTTTCCAGAAACCTCTGGCTGCGGGACAGGGGAAACCCGCGTCGCGCTTCGTGTTCATCCAGAGCCCGTTCGATGTACCGGGCCAGGAGGTTATCCAGGGACTCGGGATCCAGGGCCGATAGTGCCTGCCAATTGCCGGTTTTCTCCCAGAACCATTCGAGAACCCGATGTACCAGGGACCCACGATCGAGCCCGTCGAATCCCAGACTGCCGGATGCCAGGCCCCACGCTCCGAGACGATGCCTGGCGTAGGCACGGAAAGGACAGAGCGCCTGGTCTTTGAGAATGGCGGTGCCGCCGGATACCCTGGTATCGGCCTGAATCGACGGCCCCGTTGAATCGACCAGGGTTTCCAGGTTCGCGGCACAGGCCTGAATCAGCAAAGCCGGCCGCAGACTGTCGGCCCGTTCCGGTTCGATCAGCGGCAGATGATGAATCAGGGGGCTGGGCTGACGCTCGCGCCCATCCTGGTTTTCTGGCCAGCTGACGACAAGATCGGGAGCGGAGGTCAACAGACGCCGAATCACCTTATGGGCAAAATCGAGTTCGCGATCGGCATCGGCATGGGGCATTTTATAGCGACGCTGCAGGGTCAAAGGTATGAATGGGTGTGGACGCGCCGGGGCCGGCAACGCTTCGTCATGAGCACCCAGCAGCCACACGGCATCGAACTGCTGCCCCGCGGCTTCCAAGGCTCCCAGGACCTGAACCCGTCCTTCGGAACCTTCCGGCTGAAAAACCGCCTCTGCAGCCAGACGCCTGAGCAGACTCAGCGCTTCATTTTTGGTCATCGGTTCGCAAACCGCGTCAAAACGCCCCATGCCTGCAAGCAACTCTTTCCAGGCCGAAAAAACCTGATACTCGCGGCTGTCAAGACCGCGGTCTCCTGGCCATTGACAAGCATCGAGAATTTTTGCAAAACCCCGTGCCCAGGCGCCGGGCAGCTGCGATCCGCCTTGTTTGTCAGCACTCAAAACGGTTTCAAGCAGGCGCGCCATAATATCCGCGCGGCCAAGATTTTTTTTGAATCCGTTTCGGGCGAACCGGATGACTTGCTTCAGGGGCAGTTCAGCCATGCGCAAATTGCGCAACTCTCTGTCGAAAACCGCCCTCGCATGCTGTTCGGAAAGATGCCCCCATACAAACGGGGAACGCAACAGATAACTGAGTCTGTCGAGAGATACGGTTCGTCCAAGGGACAGCAGCTCGAAAGCCGCGGTCACCATACCCTCTTTGAGCAACGGTGATCCGAGTGACAGGTTGAAAGCTTTCGCGGCCGTTGTACCGGGCAACAAGGCTGAGGGGGTGAGTTCTTCCCGAAAGATCCTCTGCAGGCGCTCCTGATAAGCGGCCATATCCACCGCAATGATACCGATGCGTTCAATCCGCTTTTCCAGCAAACGGCGCACCCACCGGGCGCAATGGCGTACCTCTTCCTCGGCATCGGCGAGAGGGACACGACCAGCGTTTGGCGCCGGGCAGTCCGGCGGCATCCACCGCTGTACGGTGACACCGAGACTTTGCAGGGTCTGGGACAATGCCACGATCGACGGAGAAAGATCGTCGAAGCCGCCAAACCACACTTCCGTCGGCAGCCGGATCCGATTCGCCTGCAAGGCCACCTGCAGCCGATCGGACAGCAGGGTCGGATCCTCCCATCCCCCCATCCGGCACAGGTCGCGCCATCGCTGTCGCCAGCGCAAGAAGGTACGATGGTCTTCGCCCCCTTCCTCGGATCGGAAATCGATCCCGTATTCGCATAGCAACCGATGTGCCTTAAAAGCCTCGTTAGCAGCATCGGGAACTCGCAAAAGACCGTCACCCGAAATTTTCAAGTCCTCTTCGATCGCCCTCTCCCACAATCTTAAGGCCTGGTCATTATCGAGAATCCCGTCATCGAGTCCCAACCGGCCCGCCAGCTGTCGCTGCCATGCTCCGCAGGAAAAGACACTCGGGCTTCGCCAGGCGGATCGGCCCTCGTTTTGCTGCCGGCGATCGTACGCCTGCCGCAGATAGCGAGCCAGACGCTTGTTTACCGTCAGCACCAGCGCTCCATTTTCCAACCGTGCAAGCAGGTCCTGCAGCTGCAGGGTGCTGACCTTCATGACTCGGCTCCCCGCAAGAAAGATAGAAACATCCGGAACACATATATCAGCCCTGCCCCGAATGCGTTGGCCATAGCGTCGGCAAATTGAGCGACCCGATGCCCCCCCAGTGCCTGTGCCCCTTCAAGCAAGGTTCCATAAACGACGGATATCAGGAAGGCGTTACGCCAGGCATACGCAGCCCCCTGCCGGGGAGTGAGTGCCCAACCTCCCAGAACGGTCAGACCGGCATACGCAAGCGCATGCTGTGCCTTATCCCATGACAGTATCTGGTGAATCACCTCCGGAGGAGCGGGAATGACGGACAGAACGAGGATAGCCAGGGCAAAAGCGACAAACAGGACAAGACGTAGCGTTACCGGTATCTGGACCATATGGAACCTTTTGGGAAACCGTCAAGGGGCAATGCGCCCGATCGTGGATAAGGGTAACAAAAAGAGCGACTGACGATATCCCAAGGTATCCTATTTTCGTTTTTAAAAAAAGCCATAAGAAAGTTCCAAAGAAAGGTTCTCGTTTGCCCCTTGTCAAAGCGAGGATATATGATTGGATTATGGGAGAATACAAAACCCCAAAAGGAGGATCAAACCATGATCGGATTTAACCGGACACTTAAAACCGCTATTTTGCTCGCCCTCGGAATACTCGTATTCTCCGTAAGCAGTCAGGCGGGAAGGATGGGGCCCGGCGGTGGATACCACATGATGGGATCGGGCATGATGTCGCAACTCACGACCGAGGAACAGCAGACCGTCAATGAACTGATGCAGAAGTATCACGCTCCCATGATGGAGCTCAAAAAACAGATCTTCGCCAAACGCGCTGAGCTGAATGCCGTTCTTGCCCAGGATCCATTCGATGCCAAAAAAGCGCGCGCCCTGAGCAAGGAAATTGCGGCGCTCAAGTCCAGATTTACAGAGCAACACATGGAAATGTTCATCGAAATGCGCAACAAAGGTGTTTCCTACTACGGAACATGCATGTCGGGCGGTCGCATGGGGCGCGGCATGATGATGGACGGTGGCATGATGGGACCGGGGAGAATGATGGACTATGACACGATGGGTCCCGGCATGATGGATGGAGACATGATGAATCAGAACATGATGAAGCCCATGGAGAAATAAGCTCTCCCACCAGCTTTGCGTAAAATCATACTGCGAATGGTGGTCATGAACCACCGGGCGGCATCTCGTAGAAAGCGATATGCCGCTTTTTTTATTTATTGTCAGGATAAAAATCCGGCCGGTTGACTTTGCGGATCTGGCCACTAGTCTTTTACCATGCTGTACCTTGGTAAATTCGCAAAAAGAAAGGAGCAAAAATGCACGGTACCGGAGTAATGAATGGATGGAGCATGATGAGCCCCGGCATGTGGATTTTCATGCTGCTGTTCTGGGGATTGGTCATCGTCGGGATCGTGAGTATTATCCGCTGGCTCGTCGGTCGAGGGCAACGCCAAGATCGATCGCAATCGGAGACGCCGCTTGAAATCCTTCAAAAGCGTTACGCACGCGGGGAAATCGAACGCGAAGAGTACGAGCGGATGAAAAAAGACCTTGAATAATCTCTGCCCATCATCGGAGAACAACGAGGCGCATGAGAATACCCGAAACAAGGTCGTCAATAAAATGATCGCGCAAGTACAGAAGAAAGGTGAAAAGATGAAACCGGGTGGGGCATCCCGATGAGGGCGTCCCTTGTCTGGGGTGTCGCCATAGTCGCGTTCGCCCTGGGCTTTTTCGTGCTGGAACGCCTTTTTCCTCTGCGCCGGGCGGCACGGCCACTGGCCGGACGTCTGCTGGTCAATCTGACCTTCGCCGCGGTCGCTTTCGTCACCGTCTCTCTCACCGTGCGCCCGGCGGTCCAGGCAACCCTTGGCTGGACCGGGCAAGCAACATTTGGACTGGCACGCCTGGAAGCTATTCCCCCTATTCTCCAATTGGTTCTGGCCTTTTTACTGATGGATATCACCTTCTACTGGTGGCACCGGGCCAACCACCGCATTCGACTTCTGTGGCGTTTCCATAACATCCACCACCTCGATCCGGACCTCGATGTCTCCACGGCTTTCCGTTTCCACTTCGGCGAACTGGCTTTCTCCTCCGTCTTCCGTGTGGCTCAGATTGCCCTGATCGGCCCCTTTCCTGGCAGCTTACTCCTCTATGAAACCGTCTTCCAGACCGGCACGCTTTTTCATCACAGCAACGTGCGCCTGCCGATTCCGATCGAACGCCGGCTGGTGCGTCTCATCGTCACCCCACGCATGCACGGAATCCATCACTCCCAGGTACGCTGGGAAACGAATTCCAACTATGCCACGGTCTTTTCCTTCTGGGACCGGCTGCACCGCACACTGGTCCTTAATATTCCACAGGATGTCATCGACATCGGCATACCGGGCTATGCGGAAAAACGGGACAACGCCCTCGGCAATGCCCTTCTGGCTCCGTTCAGGGCCCAGCGCGATTACTGGTACCGGACAGACGGCAGCGTTCCCATGCGCTCTGTTACGAAAAACAAAATAAAGCAACTGGCTCCCTAAGGCCAGGGCCGGTTCCCCTGCACCTTCACTTCTTTGCCACAACAAGCACGGACAAACTTCCTCCTTCCACGATCTCAGCTTTCAGCCCCGTTGCCAGGACCAGGTCCCGAATTTGTTCAGCCCGAAGGAACCGGCTTCCCATCAGAGTTATTTTTTCCAGCACGGCAAGTGTCTTGATCGCCAGACGATCGATGTCGAATTCCTCGATGACCAGCACCCCGCCGGGAGTAAGCACCCTGCCCAGTTCACGAATCACCTGTTGCTGAAATCGGAAATGATGCAAAGCATCCGTAACCATGACCCGTTCGAATACGGCGTCGGAAAATGGAAGACGTCCCGCATCTGCCCGCACCGCGCCGAGCCCGTTCTTCGCATAGGCGCGACGCAGCATTCCCAATGAAATGTCGCATACTACGAGCTGTCCGACCCGGGGGCGCAGAACCTCCGATACCCGACCGGTCCCTCCGCCAACATCGAGCATAGCTCCGTTGACCGGAAGTTCGAGCAGCCTTGCCCACAGTTCCCTGTTCGGTGGTCCCAGCAGGCCTCCCATGAGCCGGTCGTAAATCGGTGCCAACAATTCGAAGTGAGAAAACACCTGTATTCTGACCTCCCACTAGATTGCCCCTCTTTCAAATAGTCCTACACTCGCTGCTGTTTCTCTTAAATTGTAGCATCCCGTGTAAAAAAACATCATTGATGATGCCATCATGCCTTAATTTGACATCCCCGGTGGCAGGGATAACCTGAAAACATACCATGCCGTTATCGCCAGATGATTACATGTGCAATGCCAAAGAGAAAGCAGTCCCGGTTTTTGGAAAGGCGACTTCACGATGGTCCCTTCGTAGTCAGACCAGGAGAGGCTCCCCCATGAGAATCCGAGAACGATCATATTCCGCCTACCCCTGGTATCTTCGCCCCTTCTTCTGGAATCAACGAAGAAAATACGGAAAAATTCTAAAACCCGGTCTGCTCTGGGGACGCGCCCCGAAGCTGTTCATGGCCGTGGCGCTGCTTTACGGTGTTCTGGACCGAAAAAACTCGCCCATCGATCCGTCTCTTAGAGCTCTGGTTACTGTGCGGGTCTCACAGATCAACTGGTGCCGGTTCTGTGTCGACATCAATTCCGCCCTGCTGGCCAAGCGGACCGGCTCCACCGCCAAAGTCGAGGCTCTGGAAAACTGGCGGGACTCCGAACTGTTCGACGATCGGGAAAAGGCGGTGCTGACCTATGCCGAGGCCATGACCGACTCTCAACAACAGGTCGATGACGGAATGATCGCCCGATTGCATGCCTTCTTTGACGATGACGCCATTGTCGAATTGACCGGGCTGATAGCCTTTCAGAACCTGTCGAGCACGTTCAATGCGGCGCTGGACGTAGAATCCCAGGGGTTTTGCAAAGTCCCTCCCCCCTGAGCCCCTGAAGCTCCGTTATCCGGGCCACCCGAGATTTCGGGAGTCCCTGTATCATGCCAAAAAAAAATGGCCGCCGTTACCGGCGGCCCATAAACAGGGGAGGTGAAACTTCGCAGATGTCATGTAGATTTCACCAACCTCTGCGGGGAGGTTCTTTTACCTGATAATGGGCATCGTAGGTTCGGACCTGACCATTTGCTATTACCATTCATGGGGCTGAATCTCCGCTTTGGTACGGATACGGTATAGTTTTTCCACCGGCAAAACCGCGACGAAGCCGTCCCCCTCGATTCCGCGGTGGGCGGTCTCCATGATGGCTGTCACGAGGGTGTCGACAACCGACTGACGGGTAAATATTTCGATTTTGATATTGGCCACCATTCTGTCGGGTTTATAGAGGTTCGCATACTCCCCATAACCTTTTACGGGCGATATGCTTACCCCGTCGGCCCCCAATTCGCGGAGCTTCTCTTCAACGGCCTCCAACACCGAACCTCGAACGATAGCCACAATTTTTTTCAATTCCATGCGTTTTCTCCGTAAACCTGACGAATCCGTCGGTTTCATACCGCTTCTCAGACTGTTACAACTTTACGCGACGAAGCCTTAGGGCGTTGCTGACCACCGATACCGAGCTGAAACTCATGGCCGCGGCAGCAATCATGGGGCTGAGCAACAAACCGGAGACCGGGTAGAGCACCCCCGCAGCGATGGGTACGCCCAATGCGTTATAACAAAAAGCGAAAAACAGGTTCTGTCGGATATTACGCATGGTTGCAAGGCTGAGCGAACGGGCCCGTACTATACCGCGCAGATCGCCCTTGACCAAAGTCACGCCGGCGCTTTCCATGGCCACGTCGGTACCGGTACCCATGGCGATACCGACCTGGGCCTGTGCCAGAGCCGGAGCATCGTTGATGCCGTCGCCTGCCATGGCCACGAAGCGGCCCGCCTCCTGCAGCTCCTTGATCTTCGCCGCCTTGTCCTGAGGCAGGACCTCCGCCCGCACTTCATCAATATTCAATTGATCAGCCACCGCTTTGGCCGTGGTGAGATTATCCCCGGTAAGCATGACGATGCGAATACCGCTTCGATGAAGCTGCCCGATGGCTTCGGGAGTCGTCTCTTTTATGGGATCGGCAACGGCCAGCAACCCCGCAGCCTTGCCGTCCACGCCTACGAACATAGCCGTCTGACCTTCCCTGCGCAAAGCCTCGGCGCTTTCCAGAAGATTCTCCGCATCGATGTCCCTTTCCTCCAACAGTGTCTGCGTGCCCAGGACCACCTCGGTCCCATCGACCCTGCCGATCACCCCTTTACCGGTAAGGGACTCGAAGTCGTCGGCCTTGACCAATGCGACTTTCCGGTCCTTGGCACCTTGCACTATGGCCTCCGCCAATGGATGCTCACTGCCACGCTCCAGGCTCGCCGCCAGGCGCAACAGCTCATCATCCTCCATGCCGGTGGCCTCCACGGCAACCAGTTTGGGTTTGCCTTCGGTGAGAGTGCCGGTCTTGTCCACCACCAGCGTATTCACCTTGCGCAGATGTTCGATGGCTTCGGCGTTCTTGAACAGCACGCCGAGAGTCGCGCCCTTACCGGTTGCCACCATGATCGACATGGGGGTCGCCAACCCGAGGGCACAGGGGCAGGCGATGATCAGCACCGCCACGGCATTGATCAATGCGTGGGCCATACGCGGCTCGGGGCCGACCAGGGCCCACACAACGAAGGTGATCAAAGCCGCTGCCACCACGGTCGGCACGAAATAACCGGCTACCATATCGGCCAGTTTCTGGATGGGAGCGCGACTGCGCTGCGCTTCGGCAACCATCTGCACAATCTGGCTCAAGAGGGTATCGGCGCCAACCCGCTCGGCCTTCATAACAAGCGTTCCGCTCTGATTCACCGTCGCGCCGGTAACCGTATCCCCGGCCTGTTTGACTACCGGGAGGGGCTCGCCGGTAATCATGGACTCGTCGATGCTACTGGATCCTTCCAGAACCACACCGTCCACAGGGACTTTTTCCCCAGGCCGCACCCGGAGGGAATCCCCGACCTCGACCTCATCGAGAGGTACATCCTCTTCGTTGCCGTCATCGTCGATGCGGCGCGCGGTCTTCGCGGCAAGCCCCAAAAGCGCCCGAATGGCCTTGCCGGTCTGGCTGCGCGCGCGCGATTCCATGACCTGCCCCATCAATACAAGTGTGGTGATCACCGCGGCGGCTTCGAAATATACGGCGACATCCCCTTCCGCACTACGAAAGGAAGCCGGGAAGATTTCCGGCCAGATGGTTGCGACCAGACTGTACAGGTAGGCCACCCCCACGCCAAGGCCGATCAGAGTAAACATGTTCATGTTGCGGTTGACCAGCGACTGCCAGTACCGGACGAGTATCGGCCATCCACACCATAAAACCACCGGAGTAGCCAGAACCAGTTCGACCCAGTTGCGGGTTTGAGGAGAAGCCAGCCCTTCGATCCAACCGGCCAATCCCGGTATCATCTCCCCCATGGCCAGCACCAGAACCGGCAGACTCAAAACCGCCGCAACCCAGAATCGGCGCAGCCACCCCTGCAGTTCGGACGTATCCTCTTCCTCCTCGATAGTCACGACCTTGGGTTCGAGATCCATGCCGCATTTGGGGCAGCTTCCCGGGCCGATCTGCTCCACTTCCGGATGCATCGGACACGTGTATTCCCGACGATCGTCCTTGCGCGCCTCTTTTCTCTTTTTTATTCGCTCCTTATCAAGATATTCTTCAGGATCTTGTTTAAATTTTTCCAGGCACTTTGTGGAGCAGAAATAGTAGGTTTTTCCCTGGTGCTCCGTTTTTCCGGCAGCGTTTTCCGGAAGTACATCCATACCGCATACAGGATCTTTCAATGCAACCTCCTTGGTAGATTTCGGGAGATGAAGGGCGTCAAACTTTAATGCTTTCGCAAAAAACATCTAAATGGGACGGCTAAGCAAAAAACGTCAAATGCAAGGCGCGCGATGGTCGAGCCATGAGGCATACTTTCGTACGTCGAAGCAGCGAGGCAATCATAGCAACGCAGCAGTCGGCGAGTTTTTGCGACGCCATCAAGCTTTAATCTATCATTAACTTTACTCTATCCCGTTTTCAATAAATTTCATGATAAGATCCGGGCTTGTTGGAAAGATATATTTCTGTTTTTCCAAAAAATCGGCCGCCGTTGCCGACGGCCCATGGAAGGAGAGAGTCGGGATCGCCGCAAGACGATCCCGGGGGAGTTACTTCTTTACCGTATGGGTGTGAAACTGGCGGACCTTACCGTCCGCCAGCTTCGCTGCAATGCGAAAATGCCAGACTCCCGGACGATCCAGGTTCACATCCACACCGAAATGGCCCTGCATGCCCATCATTTTTACGGGCTTCCCTATCACCTGTTCGGGGTCGGTGATTTTCACCGCCACAGTGCCACTGTCGATCGATTTGCCGGTTCGGGTATCGTTGAACATCACCATCAGGTGATGGGTGGCCTCATGACCTTCCGGCAGCACTTTCGGGTCGATGGGCACCAGGTGAAACATGGCCTTGACCCCATCGACTTCCTGAACGCCGGGCAGAGGTTTCATCTCCTGCATACCCTGCATCTGTTGCATGTCGCCGTGGTTCCCGGCCGTTTCATGTCCCGACTGGTGTTCCATGGCCAGCGAAGCCGTAGCCAGGAAAATGCCACCGGCGATCAGGGCCATGGTCCAGGTGATTTTCGCGTGTTTCATTTCTACCTCCGTTATGATCTGGTGTTTGTCGGATTGTTCCAATCATGTGCGATCACAAGGATCGCCCCTACATGTATTTTCCGAGTTGTATACCTATTACTCCAATTCCCCCCGGGCCGTCGGCTCCAGGGTTGCTTCCAGTTTCCGGCCGCGCCACAGGTAGTAGATGACCGGATAGACCATCAGTTCCATGACCCCCGAAGTCACCACCCCGCCGACCATCGGCGCGGCGATGCGCTTCATGACATCGGCACCGGCGCCGTGACTCCACATAATCGGCAGCAGACCGGCGATGATGACGCAGATGGTCATGACCTTGGGCCGGATACGCTTGACGGCGCCATGGTGAATAGCCTGTATCAGGTCGCCGCGATTGTGCATGCGACCATTGTCGCCCCACAACTTGTGGGCCAAGTCGAGATAGAGCAGCATCACCACCCCGGTTTCGGCATCGAGTCCGGCCAGTGCGATGATCCCGACCCAGACCGCCACCGAGGTTTCGTAGCCCAACAGATAAAGCAGCCAGAAAGCCCCCACCAATGAAAAGGGCACAGCGAGAAACACGATACCGGTCTTGATCAGACTCTTGGTGTTCAGGTACAGGATCAGGAAGATGACCAGTACCGTCAGCGGAATGACCAGCATGAAGCGCTCTTTGGCTTTCTGCATGTATTCGTACTGCCCGCTCCAGACCATGCTGTAACCCGCCGGCAGCTTGACCTTCCTGGCAACTTCCTCCCTGGCGCGCTTCACATAGGTACCGACATCGATGCCCTTGAGATCGACGTAAATCCAGGCGGTGCGTCGGGCATTCTCGCTCTTTATGGCGGGCGGGCCTTTTCTGAGACGGATATCCGCGATCTGTCCGATGGGAATATGCTTGCCCCCCGGGATGGGGATGAGCACCCTTTTAAGGGCCGGCAGATCGTTGCGGTAGTCCTGCATGTAGCGGATATTGACCGGGTATCGCTCCAGTCCCTCGACCGTCTGGGTGACGTTCATGCCGCCCACAGCGCTCTGGATGATGTCCTGCACATCGCCGACATTCAGCCCGTAACGCGCCGCCTGGTCACGATCGACCTCGAAATCGAGATAATTGCCCCCCACCACCCGTTCGGAATAAGCACTCAAGGTCCCGGGCAGGGTGCTCACGACGGCCTCGACCTGTTCACCGAGATCGTTCAGGGTCTGAAGGTCCGGCCCCATGATCTTGATCCCTACAGGCGTCTTGATGCCGGTTGAGAGCATGTCGATGCGCGTCTGGATCGGCATGGTCCAGGCATTGGTCTATCCGGGAAACTGAATGGCCTCGTTCAGTTTTTCGGTCAACTGCTCCACGGTGATGATCTCCTGCTCGGGCCAGACCCAGCGCAGCGGTTTTTTCAGCCATTCCGTCCAATCCGGCCAGCCACTGTAAAAACGCTCCACCGGCACCTTGCGCCACTGATCCTCCGGCTTGAGCATGATCGTGGTTTCGATCATCGACAATGGCGCCGGATCGGTGGCGGACTCGGCCCGCCCGACCTTGCCGAACACATGATGCACCTCGGGAAATTGCCGGATAATACGGTCGGTCTGCTGCAGCAACTCCTTTGCCTTGGTGATGGAGATCCCCGGCAACGTGGTCGGCATGTAGAGCAGATCCCCTTCGTACAATGGGGGCATGAACTCGCTGCCCATCTGCGACAGAGGCCAGGCGATGGAAAGCATGGCGGCAAGCGCCAATACCAGTGTGGTTTTGCGCCACTTGAGCACCAGATTGACAACCGGGTGATACATGCGGATAAGCAACCGGTTAACCGGATTCGATTCCTCGGATTTGATCTTCCCCCGGATAAACCAGGTCATGAGCACCGGTACGATGGTGATCGACAACAGGGCCGCAGCGGCCATGGCGTAGGTCTTGGTATAGGCCAGCGGTTTGAATAACCGTCCGGACTGTTCCTGCAGTGTGAAAACCGGGACGAAGGAGACGGTGATGACCAAGAGGGAATAGAAAAGCGTCGGTCCTACTTCCTTGGCGGATTCGAGGATAATCTCGGCTCGCGACTTGCCGGCCGGGGCGCGTTCGATATGCTTGTGCGCGTTCTCGATCATGATGATGGCGGCATCGATCATGGCGCCAATGGCGATGGCGATACCGCCCAGGCTCATGATATTGGCATTGATCCCCTGGGCCCCCATGATAACGAAAGCCATGAGGATCGCAACCGGCAGGGTGAAAATGGCCACCAGGGCGCTCGGCAGGTGAAACAGGAACAGGGCCGTCACCACCGCCACCACGATACTCTCCTCCAGCAGCTTGTGCTTGAGGGTGTCGACGGCCCGCTCGATGAGCCCCGAGCGGTCGTAGACGGTCCGGATGTGCACGCCTTCGGGCAGACCGGCCTGCAACTCCTTCAGTTTCTTTTTGACGTTTTCTATGGTTTTCAGAGCATTTTCGCCGTAACGCATGACGACGATGCCACCGACGGTCTCGCCGCGGCCGTCGAGTTCCGCCAATCCGCGACGCAGTTCCGGTCCGATGCGTATCTGGGCAAGATCCCGCAAAAGAATCGGCGTTCCCCGACCGTCGGTACCGACGACGACCTTTTCCAGGTCGGCAACCGACTGGATATACCCCGGACTGCGTACCATGAACTCGGTTTCCGCCATTTCCACCAATCGTCCACCGACGTCGTTATTACTGCGTTGGATGGCTTTTTTGATCTGAGGGATGGTGATGTGATAGGCGAGCAGCCGGTCGGGATCGACAGCCACCTGGTATTGCTTGACGAAGCCCCCGATGCTGGCCACCTCGGAAACACCCTCCACGGAAGTCAGCTCATAGCGCAGAAACCAGTCCTGGATCGAGCGCAACTGCTGCAGATCATGCTTGTCGCTCTCCAGGGTGTACTCGTAGACCCATCCGACTCCGGTGGCATCAGGCCCCAGACTCGGCGTCACCCCCCGCGGCAGTTTGCCCGAAGCATAGTTGAGGTATTCGAGCACCCGGGAACGTGCCCAGTAGAGATCGGTACCGTCTTCGAAAATGACATAGACAAAACTGTAACCGAAAAATGAATACCCCCGCACGACCTTGGCCTTGGGCACAGCCAACATCTGGGTGGTGAGCGGATAGGTCACCTGATCCTCCACCACCTGCGGCGCCTGCCCGGGGTATTCGGTGAACACGATGACCTGCACATCCGACAGGTCGGGGATCGCATCGAGCGGCGTGCTTTTCAGAGCGTACAGCCCGGCAACGATGAGAAACACCGTCAGCAGAGCCACCATGAATTTATTGCGAATCGACCATTCGATTATTTTTTCAAGCATTTATATAACCCCGTCATTGATATAACCCCGTCATTGGTCACTGGTCACTTGTCACTGGTTAAAGGCAAAAACCCCAGTCATCAGCCTTGAACAAATGACCAATGACAAGGGACAAATGACGATTTTCCTTTACTCAAACATCGCCTCGAGATCTTCCTCCGGCATATCCTGCCCGACGTGCTCCTCGAGCGCAGCCGGCTCGGCCTTTTTCGGCTCCAGCATCTTCTGGATCGCCTCGCGCAGTTTGCTTTCCGAATCGAACAGGAACTGGGCGCTGGTCACCACCGTCTCCCCTTCCAGAAGCCCCTGAGTAATTTCGGTGAAACCCTCCTGGTCCTGTACGCCGGTCTTTACCTGGCGCGGTTCGAACTTGCCGTCGCCCAGAGCGACGAACACCGTCTGTTTCTCTCCGGAATTGAGCACGGCCTCGCTCGGCACAGCCAAGGCATCCTTGACTTCCTGACCGTGGATGCGCACATTCACGTACATGTCGGGTTTGAGTTCCAGGCCAGGATTGGCGAATACGATCCGCGCCTTTACCGTACGGGTCTGGGGTTCCACATAGGGATAGATATAGTCGATGTTCGCCTTAAGGGTCCGGCCGCCGATAAAAGGCAGGATCACTTCGGCCTCCTGCCCGACCTCGATCCAGGGCAGTTCGTATTCGTAAATATCCGCATAAATCCAGACCTTGGAGATATCGCTGATCTGAAAAAGCTCCTGACCGGCCTTGATAAACTGGCCGGGCATGGCCATCTTCATAGTCACCACCCCTTTGGAGGGAGCGTAGAGGGTAAGGGTTTTGCGCACCTTACCGGTCTTTTCCAAGCGGCGGATCTGCCGTTCGCTGATGTCCCAGTAGCGCAGGCGTTGCCGGGCCGCCTTCAAAAGACGGTCGCCACCGGCGGCGATTTCTTCAAAGGAGCTGTTTTTCAACGCATCCCTGTTGCGCAGGGCCAGCAGGTATTCCTCCTGGGCCGAAACCAGCTTGGGACTGTAGAGTGCCAACAGCGGCTGCCCTTTCTTCACCATCTGCCCGGTTTCGTCGACATAAAGCCTCTCGATCCAGCCGTCGACCTTGGCATTGACGGAAAGTATCTTCGGTTCATCGTAATTGACGGTGCCGACCGTGCGGATCTTGCGGTGCATATGGCGGCGCTTCACTGGAGCGGTGCGCACCCCCATGTTCTGCGCGGTGACGGGATCGATGGCGATGGTCGCGCCGCCCGGCGCTTCGTCTTCATATACCGGCACCAAGTCCATGCCCATGGGCGATTTACCCGGCTCGTCGCGGATGTAGGTCGGGTCCATCGGCGCCACCCAGTACTTGATCTTGCGTTCGCCTTCGGGCTTGTCAGCCTGCTGCATCTCTGCAGCCTGCGTTTGACCGATGGTTCCGGATTTGACGGGGGTGAGAGCCATGCCGCAAATGGGGCAGTCGCCCGGCTCGTCGGTAATGATCATCGGGTGCATGCCGCAGGTATATTGCTGCTTGCCGGCCTGCTCCTCGGCGTTGACCTTGGCTATGTCCTCAGGGTCGGCTGTGTTTCTGTCCAAAGCAAACCAACTCCCTCCAACCACCAGGGACAGCAGAACCAAAAAGATTATCCAAAAACGTTTCCGTGAAAGTTTCATATCCTTAATTCCTATATAAAAAACTCAATTCTCCGCTGTTGCCGATCCCAGTTCCACTCCCACCGCCGCTTCCAGTCGCGCAACGCTGCGCTCGTGATCGCTCAGGGCCCGGTGGTAATCGATGCGATATCGATACAAGGTCAACAAGCTGTCGAGCAGATTCAAAAAATCGGTATCGCCGACCCGGTATGCTGCCAGACTCGCTTCAAAAGTTTGTTCGGCCTGGGGAATGATTCCGGTTTTGAACAACGCCACCAGCTTGCGGTTTTTCGTCAGTTGAGCAAACTGGTCGGAAATAGTGAAATCGACACGATTGCCGAAATCGACAAGTTGACCGCGCGCCATACGCAACGCCGAGTCGGCCTCCGCTACGGCTTCCCGCCTCTTACCCTGCCACAGCGGCAGATTGATGCTGACGCCGGCACTGACAAAATCGGCCCCTTCGGCCGGATCGCCCGGTATATCCTCGCGCTGCCGATACCCGGCAAACAGGTTGAAATCCGGATAGTAATCGAGTTTTGCCAGTTTGCGCTGAGCCTGGTATCGATCGACCATGGCCTCATAGCCAGAGAACAGCGGGCGATGACGGCGCGCCAGGCTCAGCAGCTTGGTCAGGCCGGTTTCGACCACCGTTGCCGAGAGACTTTTGGAGGGCGTTAAAGGCGTATCGGCAGGACGATTCAGCAGGCGGTTGAGTTCAGCCACTATCGAAGTGCGCTGCTGCTCAAGGTTGAAAAGCCTATCCTGAAGCCTTGACCGCTCCACCTGCGCCTTGAGCACATCCTGCTGCAGCCCGGTGCCAACTTCGTACCGGGTTTCGGTCAGGCGTATGACGTCATTCAGAATATCGATATTCTCACGGCTAAGGTCGATGGCATGTTGCTGAAAATACAGACGATACCAGGCGTCCTTGACCTTTTGCACCAGCTGCAGCCTGGCGTCCTGATAAACATCCCGATACCATAAGGCCTGTTGTCCCGCGACCTCTTCCCTGGCGGCCAGTTTGCCGGGAAAGGGAAATTTCTGGGACAACTGTATCTCCTTGCCGGTCATAGGAGTATCATCTCCGGAGAAACTGTCGATCGGATAGTTCGACATGGCGAAACTCAATCGCGGATCATCCAGGCTGCCGGCAGGGATGACCTTGTGTTCGGTCATCCGCCAACGAGCTTCGGCCGCCTGCAGATCGGCATTGTTGGCCAGCGCATCCTTTACCAGGGCATCCAGTTGCACCTTTTGATCCTGCGTCTCGACAGCCGGCGACGGCATGGTTTCCTGCGCCATGGAGGTCATCACGCTTACCGATAACAGCAAACCGGCCGACACCCCTGCAATAAATGTTTTTTTTCTCATTGTAGAAACCCTCCGGTGAAATCTGAAAAATGAGCCTACTTTCCAAAACTATATCCGATTTTGTCGATAGGACGACTTCAGTCTCATATTCATGAAGGAAAACCCGCATGAATAGAATCCTTGCGCCGGTCAAGGTCTGGATAGCGACCCGCAACCGCCCCGACCGTTCACGGCATTCGTTCTGATCATGCAGTTCCTGATCATCCTCATGGCACGGGAGCAGTCGAAAAATTGATGCTATCGCAAAAACAGCAGTTGACGAGTTTTTGCGACGCCATCGATAATTAAAATAATATAGTTTTTTTAAGGAAGCGTTTTACCTGGACCGTCGGCGGTCGATATCCAAATAAATCGGATTTTGAGGGACAACGGATTCACCGAATCCTTGCCTGGCTCCACCGCGCGACATGCGAGCCTGTCAGGCTCCGGAGAGATTAAATCAAAAAGGAACAGGTGCGTAGAAAGACGGGCACTCCCCCGCCACGGGCATGAGGATTCGTCCGGGTGAGGAGATTCTGAAAGGTCAGCGCCATCGGGCGCAAAAGCGGTACGTGGGGAAGGTCAGCCGCCAGATGAGCACCGGCATCGACCTCCAGTCTGGGATTGACGGTGGCCACCGGGGAAACAGGCGCCATCGCGGTCTGGCAATGATGACCCAGCTGCACGATGCCGGCACGGGACGGAAGTTCATAGGCCTTCCCCTGGCAGCAGGGCGGGGTCGTTGCGCGAGCACGATCAAACATCCCGCAACGGTGCATCACCCCACCGAATACCCCGGAAGGGAAAAGGATGACCAGCACGAGCAAAGATGTCAGGAAGCGCAACAGCATATCAGAGATTCCGAAAAGTTCTGCCCACAGTAGCCGGGCTTTTGTTTACCATTCTTCTTTGTTTTGACTTAAGGAAAAGTCTACTATTGCAACAATACCTTGTCAAGAACCATTCCACAAAAAATTAGAATTAAAACAATCACTCCTCCGCCCGGTGGCTGAACAACGCAGTCGACAAATATCGCTCCCCCGTATCGGGAAGGATCACGACGATCTGTCTGGCGCGATTTTCCGGGCGGCCTGCCACCTGCAGAGCCGCACAAAGAGCCGCCCCCGACGAGATCCCTGCCAGCACGCCCTCTGACCGGGCCAACCGCCGAGCGGTTTCCATGGCCTGTTTGTTTTCGACCTTGATGATTTCGTCGACAACCTGCATATTCAGGACATCCGGCACGAAACCGGCACCGATGCCCTGGATCTGATGGGGCCCGGGAGGACCACCGCTAAGAACCGCCGAATCGGCCGGTTCGACAGCCACAACCTGCAGGCCCGGCTTGCGGTCCTTGAGCACCTCACCGACCCCGGTTATGGTTCCACCGGTCCCGATGCCGGCCACCACGATGTCGACCCTGCCGTCCGTATCGCGCCAGATCTCCTCGGCGGTGGTGCGGCGGTGAATAGCGGGATTGGCCGGATTGCAAAACTGCTGCGGAATAAAGGCGTGTTCGAAGTTCGAGGCCAGTTCTTCGGCCTTGTCGATGGCGCCCTGCATACCCGCCCCTTTTGGAGTAAGAACCACTTCGGCGCCGAACGCGGCGACCAGATTGCGTCGCTCCACGCTCATACTCTCGGGCATGGTCAGGATCAAGCGATACCCCCGTACAGCGGCCAGCATGGCCAGTGCGATGCCGGTGTTGCCGCTGGTCGGTTCGATGATGACCGAATCGGCATGCAACATCCCCTGTTCTTCGGCCGACAGGATCATGCTTAACGAGGTTCGATCCTTGACACTGCCTCCGGGATTGAACGATTCGAGCTTCGCCAACACTTCCGCTCCTCCGGGCGGATTGATTCGGCGCAGCCGCAAAAGCGGCGTTCCGCCAATCAACTCGATGAGACTGTCATGGATATTTGCCACGATAGTTTTCCTTTCGCCTATTTATATTTCTCTTGCCCGGAGATCCCGAGAGACATCACTCGCCACCAGGGAATCATGCGATTGTCTGGCCCGGGCGATCACCAGGATCGTCCCTACGCATTCCCTGTCCCGGTAACCACCAGATTGTAGGGGCACCCCTTGCGGGTGCCCGATCCTTTACGATTCTCCCCCCTTTGCGGCACGCCGCAATCCTTACAATTTCCCCAAAGCCTGATCGAGATCGGCGATGATGTCGTCGACATGCTCCAGCCCTACGGAAAGTCGGATGAAGTCGGGCGTAACCCCTGAAGCCAGCTGTTCTTCCGGAGAAAGCTGCTGATGAGTGGTGGAAGCGGGATGAATAACCAGCGATTTGGCATCCCCGATGTTGGCCAGCAAAGAATGCAACTCCAGGTTATCGATGAAACGCTTGCCCTCGGCGACACCGCCATCCTTGATCCCGAATCCGATCAGGGCACCGAACAAACCTCGATGGAAATATTTCCGCGCCCGCTCAAAGGATGGATGCGAGGGCATTCCCGGGTAATTGACCCAGCCGACTTTCGGGTGATTCTGTAAAAATTCGGCGACCCTGGCGGCATTGGTACTGTGGCGCTCCATGCGCAGATGCAGGGTTTCCAACCCCTGCAGCAGCAAAAAGGCGTTAAAGGGACTGAGTGCCGGCCCGACATCCCGCAACAGTTGTACGCGCACCTTGAGGATGTAGGCAAGGTTGCCGAGCACCTCGACAAAATTGACACCATGGTAACTCGGATCGGGTTCCGACAGTTGCGGGAACTTGCCGTTGTCCCAGCCGAATCGACCGCTGTCGACAATAACCCCGCCGAGGGAATTGCCATGGCCGCCGATGAACTTGGTGGCCGAATGCACCACGATGTCCGCACCATGAGCAATAGGGTTCACCAGATATGGAGAAGGAACCGTATTATCGATAACCAGGGGCACGCCATGCTCGTGAGCGATGGCAGCAACAGCGGCTATATCCAGAGTATCGAGCTTGGGATTGCCCAGGGTCTCGGCATAGACGGCCCGGGTCTTGTCGGTCATCGCCGCCCGGAAGTTTTCCGGATCGGAAGGATCAACAAACTTTACCTCTACGCCGAATTGCGGCAGCGTGTAACGAAACAGGTTATAAGTACCGCCGTAAAGGCTTGTCGATGCGACGATTTCCTGCCCGGCACGGGCCAATGTCAACAAAGACAGCGTAATGGCCGATTGCCCAGAAGAAACCGCCAGAGCGGCCACGCCCCCTTCCAGAGCGGCCACGCGCTGTTCCAGAACATCCGTCGTCGGATTCATCAGGCGCGTGTAGATATTGCCGAACTCTTCCAGGCCGAAGAGACGCGCGGCATGATCGGCATCATCGAATACATACGAAGTGGTCTGATAGATGGGCACCGCCCGTGCTTTGGTGGTCGGATCCGGTTTCTGACCTGCATGCAGCGCCAGGGTATCCGCATGATGCAATATGTCGTCACTCATCAAAATATCCTTTCCTGCCCCGATAAACCACTACAACAACCGGGGATCTACTCCTTGATATCGTTTTTTATTGATTTTTTTACTCAACTTTTGACTCACAAAAAACCGGAAGCCTTTAAAGATATTTTCAGGCTTCCGGCCTGAGATGGTCCGTCAGAAGGGGACCTCCACCACTTCCATGTCGAGCAGATTCAGATGAAGTTTTCGATGCCGCAGAGCCCCGCCCTCATCGATAAGTACCTTGCAGGCTTCAGCCACCTGGAAACTCGCCGCCACACCGGGCGTAAAGGATGGATTCCCGAGTTCGGATTCCACCCCCTTGCCGTTCTTGAAACGGCTGTACAATTTCTGCAGTGTCGTGTCACCGGGATATTGGGTAGCCACATGCCCGTACCAGCCGGCGATGGCGCCATGCACCAGAGGAATGCCGATTCTTCCGCAGATATCGGCCAGAGCCAGCCTGGCCGGGACATTATCCACAGCGTCGACCACGACATCCGCCTCTTCTACGAGAGCTGCTCCATTCTCCTCTCCGAAGGCGGCCCGAACCGGGACCACGGTCACGGCCGGATTGATATCGGCAATCCTTTGTGCAGCCACTTCGACTTTGGCATGCCCCAATAGACGGGGCGAAGACAGCAATTGCCGATTGAGATTGTGCTCCTCAAATGTATCGGGGTCTATGGCGGTAATTTTTCCCACCCCCAGGCGAGCCAATTGTTCGAGCACATATCCCCCGAGGCCTCCGCAACCTATAACCGCCGCATGACTTTTAAAGAGTCGCAACTGCTGTTTGTTGGTAATCATATTGCGATTACGCTGATAACGCGCCGGGAGCAGCCCGCATTCCAGAATGGCTTCTTCAACCTGTGCGATGGAAACATCGCAGCTTTGCGCCGCGGCCACTTGAGTCTCCCAGGAGACGAGCCCCTCTTTTGCCGAATTTTGTATGATGCTTTCCAGATTTGCCATGAATCAACCTCCTCCCACAAGCGGAGAGATGGAAAGCGTATCACCGTCTTTCAACTCCTGATCATCTTCCACATGTCTGGCATTGACCAACACGGCTCCGATCTGGTCTTCCGGAAGATTCAATTCTTCAATGACCTGCGAAACCATTGTCCCCGCTTCATACTCGCAGCGTTTTTCCTTGAAGCGATCATTACGAAAAGTAGCGAAAAGCTTGACAAGCACATTCATACCAATCTCCTCTCCTCAAAAGTAGGCGCGACAACATGCCCACGCATTCCCCAGCCGTTTACTACCTATATAGATATATTAATCCTATTTCTTTTGTCAACAATTTTCTCAACCCTCAAAACCCCGCGGAAGTCCGCTGCAACCTATCGGTATCGTTACACTTTGGTAACTTTATCCTTTTTTTATAAAAACCTCTTTTCCGTGTATCACCTTTTTATTGATTTTTTTACTCATGTTTGATATTTATTTACCTATGTTTTTTGTAGGCTTTATTCCATCCACCTTGCCAGGAGTATGCGCGTGCAATTGCATTATACCAGCAACACCGGTTTCGTATCCCGCACCCTGCCGAAAAAGTTTTCATTCTTAATCACGCAAAGCGCATTGTACCGGGCATTCTAAAATCATCCGACCTTAAACGTGTAAAACCATCGGGCAAACCCGGAAAGGAAAAACCATGACACTTGAGGAAGTTCTTTACTGGCTCAAAAATGAGGATGAACGATCTCTTGACCAACTTTGGGATAAAGCTGACAAGGTACGCCACTCCCGTGTTGGCGATGACGTTCACCTGCGCGGCCTACTGGAGTTCTCCAACCATTGTTCGCGTGACTGCCACTATTGCGGTTTGCGTGCCGCGAACAATAAACTGAGTCGCTACCGGATGCCGGAAGAAGAAATCATGTCATGCGTGGAAGAAGGCGTCGCCTACGGTTACGGAACCGTCGTCCTGCAATCAGGCGAAGATCGCGGACTTGACGTCGACTGGATGGCAAATCTCATCAGGCGCATAAAACGGGAAACACCTCTGGCCGTAACCCTGAGCCTTGGGGAACGCAGTGAAAAGGAACTCTCCTTGTGGCGCGAAGCGGGTGCGGACCGCTACCTGTTGCGATTTGAAACGTCGAACCCGGAACTTTACAAGAGCATCCACCCTTCCCTCACGGGCCAGGAGCCTGATCGGCTGGAGCTGCTCAGAACCATAAAACGCATAGGTTACGAAACCGGCAGCGGTATCATGGTCGGTATTCCGGGACAAACGTTCGACGATCTGGCTAAAGACATCGAAACATTCCGCGATCTCGATCTCGACATGATCGGTGTCGGCCCCTTCATTCCGCACCAGGAAACCCTGTTGGGCCGCAAGGCCAAAACTCCCGGGATACTTCCGGAAGAACAGGTTCCCAATACCGAACTCATGACCTACAAGGTCATGGCCCTTGCGCGCCTCGTCCAGCCGTTGGCCAACATTCCGGCGACATCGGCTCTTGCCACACTCAACACGCCGACCGGACGGGAACTGGGGTTGTCGCGCGGCGCCAACGTGGTCATGCCCAACCTAACCCCCAAAAAGTACCGTGCCCTCTATGAAATCTATCCGTCCAAAGCCTGTATTGACGAAACGGCAGCCGACTGCCGTTCCTGCATGCATCGGCGCATCCGGTCCATAGGCCGCCAGGTCGGCGAAGGAAGGGGAGATTCTCCCAGTTACAAGAAGGCGTAAATATTCAAGCCCTCGGTCCTTTTACGGATCGGGGGCTTTTTCCGTTTACAGACCTTGACATCCTACTGTTTGTTTAGATTGGGATCCGCGCCCCTCAGCACTCAGCACTCTACCCGGCCCGGATTTATACTTGACTTTTTTGGTTGTATTAGTGATCATTGCTTTCATAGTATTGTTGTCAGCCAAATACTTTTCGGAGGAAAAAGGTATTGATGTCACAAGAACAAATCAAAAAAGATATCCGTCGCCTGGCACAGGAGCGCAACGCCTTGATACTGGCGCACAACTATCAGCGTGACGAAATCCAGGAAATCGCCGACATCACCGGCGACTCCCTGGCCCTGTCCATGGAAGCGGCTCGCACCGATAAGGACATAATCGTTTTTTGCGGTGTTCATTTCATGGCCGAAAGCGCCGCCATCCTGGCGCCGGACAAAAAAGTGTTATTGCCACGCCTGGATGCAGGCTGCCCCATGGCCGACATGGTTACCGCGGAGGGACTGCGTGCTTTCAAGAAACAACATCCCGAAGCCACGGTGGTCACCTATGTCAACAGCACAGCAGCCACCAAGGCCGAAACGGACATCTGCTGTACCAGCGCCAACGCCTTACGCGTCGTGCGCTCCCTGCCTACCAGGGAAATCATTTTCACTCCGGACCGCAACCTGGGGCGCTACGTGGCATCTCACTGTCCTGAGAAGACCTTTCATTTCTGGAAAGGGTTCTGCCCCACTCACGATAACCTGCGAGCCGACGCGGTCCTGAAAGCCAAAGCCGAACACCCCGATGCTCCTTTTGTCGCCCATCCCGAATGCCTGCCCGAAGTTCTGGAACTGGCCGACCATATCTGTTCGACCAGCGGCATGTACGAGTACGTGCATACCCACCCGAGCAAAAAGTTCATCATCGGAACGGAAATGGGCATCCTGTACCGTATGCGCAAAGAAAACCCCGATAAGGAATTCATCCTGGCAGACCCCGAGGTCCTCATCTGCCCTAATATGAAACTGATCAATCTGGAGGATCTGCTGGAAGCGTTACAGACTCTGGCCCCGGTCGTCACCGTCCCGGAGAATATCCGTCAACGTGCCAGGCTTGCACTCGATCGCATGCTGGCGGTACCAAGGGATTAATGCCGCCCCGGGCCTCCCGATAGAGCGCCCGGGGCCTCACGAATAAAACGAACTAGTTTTCATCCGGAAACTCCGGATGGATACGAACTGAAATTCGACATGCAAACTATCGTCGCGGACAATCATCTGCTTGCCCTCTTCGAAACGGGCCACAAGGTACTGAAAGCGGAAAAAATACTTAAACAGGCCGGCATCAAAATCCGCCTGATACCCGCCCCGTCGGGGCTGTCAAAAGGGTGTACCCTGGCCATTCGTTTTCAAAGCACCGATCGCCGGGCTTTCGAGAAGGCTCTTGCAGCGTCAGAGACAGCCCCTGAAAGCATCTACCGCAAAGAGCGGGAAAACTGGTTGGCAGCTTGAGTACGCTCGCCCTCGACCAGGCACCGAGGCGCCGTCCGACGTTCCGTCCTTCACAATGACGACCATGATTTTTCCACTTTACCTCCCCCGCTGACACCACCGGACATCGCTGCGGAGTTACCTTCCTTTATCCCCTGCCGCACAGCCACGATGCGGGCATGATCAGATTCCCACCTGAAACGCTAAGGGTATGCCTTTTCAACTTCTCCAACCGCAACCATATGGAGATGCCGGCATATCGACCGAAAAGACTCCTGAATGTCCCTGAGCCATTGGATTTCGCCCCCCTGATCCATGCCGGAGCCTCATTGTTGACAAAACTTGCGGGAAATCCTTGATTATGGTAATTATACAAGGTAATTAGAATCCAGGTGTTTTTCAACCCAACCCAACAGAGTCACTCCTTTTTACGCCGGATCTTTATTGAGACAAGAGCATGTCATCTTCCTGGCATTTGCAGGATAATAAACCGATACTTCGTGAGGAAACCCGTGAGACTTTCGACCAAAAGCCGTTATGGCCTGAGAGCATTGTTCGACATCGCCTACAATGCCGGCAATCAGCCGGCCCAGATCAAAGACATTTCGCGCCGACAGGATATTTCCCCGCGCTATCTGGAACAAATTTTCCAGAGTTTTAAAAAAGCGGGGATTCTCAAAAGCAAAAAAGGACCTCAGGGAGGATACTTCCTGACCCGCAAGCCCGACCAGATAACCGTTCGGCAAATTGTCGAAGCCGCCGAGGGTGATACCTTGCTGGTCGCTTGTGCCTGCGAAACGCCCAAGGGCAAAGGGCGTTGCGAAATGAACGGACAGTGCGTCACACAAACCGTGTGGTATGAAGCGACCAAGCATCTGAATTCCTTCCTTGACAGTCTGACTTTGCAGACCCTGTGCGAACGCGGTCAGGACATGGGCGTCAAACGCGAAAGCGATCATCGCTTCATGTACTATATTTGAGCCTGGTACGCTCAATCCTGTAACGATCCCCTGCATCTGGCGCTTTTTGTTTAGCCATCCCATTCAAAGCATTTTGCGAAGGAATCAAAATTTGATTCCTTCGCCTTTCCATTTGCGGTATGGTACGGATGGTCTGAAACCTGAAATTGTTCCTGCAAGGCACATCTCAGGTTGACCCGGAAAGGATTTCGTTTAATCTAAAACGAATCCGCGATCGGTAGATTCGACGGGACCATATTCTCAGGGTTTCTTTCATGAGTGACTGGAAAAAATTTCTCGCAGAACCGCGTATTGCTTATTTTTCGATGGAAATCGGCCTGACCTCCGAAATCCCCACCTACAGCGGTGGCCTTGGAGTTCTTGCCGGCGATACCATCAAATCGGCAGCCGATCTCAAGGTCCCCCTCGTGGCCGTCACTCTCGTCAGTCGCAAAGGTTATTTTTCCCAGACCATCGACGAACAGGGCCAACAGCAGGAAAGTTCCAACCAGTGGAATCCCGAAAAACAGCTCGAATGTCTCCCGGCCAAAGTGCTGGTAACGATTGAGCAACGCGACGTAAAGGTGCAGGCATGGCTTTACCGGGTAACCAGCCCCTCTCGCGGTCAAATTCCGGTTCTGTTCCTGGACACGGACATCCCCGGCAACGCTGAAGAAGACCGGCACATTACCGATCATCTCTACGGCGGAGACCAGTCCTATCGGTTGAAGCAGGAAATCGTTCTGGGCATTGGCGGCGCCCGTATTCTCGACCAACTCGGGTTTGAAATCCGCAAATATCATATGAACGAAGGCCATGCCAGCCTGCTGACTCTGGAACTGTTGGCCCACAGTCGCCGTCCCATCGAGGACACCTGGGACGAACGCAACTCCTGGAATACGCAGGCGGTCACAAACAAGTGCGTGTTCACCACACATACGCCGGTTAAAGCCGGTCACGATCAATTCCCCTACGGGTTGGTCGAAAAGGTCCTTGACCATGAAATCCCCCTCGACCTGCTCAAGGATCTGGGGGGACAGGATCATTTGAATATGACCCTGCTGGCCCTGAACCTCAGCAAATACATCAACGGTGTCGCCAAAAAGCATGGCGAAGTTTCCCAGGCCATGTTCCCCGGATTCGAAATTCACGCCATCACCAACGGTATCCATCCCTTCACCTGGACGTCGCCCTATTTCGTAAATCTTTACAGCCGTTACCTCCCCAGTTGGGCCACCGAACCCGAATTGCTGGTGCGTGTCGACAGCATTCCCGACGATGAGATATGGGAGGCTCATTGCGGCGCCAAGGCATATCTTTTCCAATACATTGCCGAAACATGCGGAGTCGAACTCGATCCGGATATCCTGACCATCGGATTCGCCAGGCGGGTCGCAACCTACAAGCGAGGCGATCTGATATTCACCGATATCGACCGCCTGCTGCGTATCGGCGAAGGAAAGCTGCAACTGGTATTCGGCGGCAAGGCTCATCCCAACGACGAGCCGGGCAAGGAACTGATTCACCGCATCATGCAGAATATCCATGATTATCAGGACCGGATCCGCATGGTCTACCTGCCCAATTACAACATGGAGATCGCCGCGCGCCTTATACCCGGCGTCGATCTTTGGCTCAACAACCCCATACGGCCCCTTGAGGCTTCCGGCACCAGCGGCATGAAGGCAGCCATCAACGGCGTTCCGAACTTCAGCGTCCTGGATGGCTGGTGGATTGAAGGCTATATCGAAGGTGTCACCGGATGGTCCATCGGGCCGCCCCCCAACGGCAATTCCATCACCCAGAATCATACCGACGAAGATGTAGAAGACCTCTACAACAAACTTGAAAAGGTTATCCTGCCGCTCTACTACGAGGATCGCCCCGGCTGGATCCGCATCATGAAAAACGCCATCGGCAAAAATGCCTACTATTTCAACACTCACGTCATGATGCGCCGCTACGTCACCGAAGCCTATTGCCACTGACATCGCATGGCGGGGCAAGCAGCCTCCCAAGAGATAAAGAACAGAAGGACGGTTGACCTCCTCCCTCCCTGATGGATAGAATGCCCCATTAAAGATTTTCAGGTACCGGCCAAAATCAAGGCCCTTTTCCCGGATTGAATCATGCATATACAGGATATATTCGCCCGATACAGCACGACTTTTTCTTTCGAGTTTTTCCCTCCCAAGACCGACAAAGCGGCGGAACGCCTGTACGAAACCATCCGCCAGCTCGAAGCCCTCAATCCACACTTCGCTTCGGTTACCTACGGAGCCGGAGGGTCGACCCGCGAACGTACCCATGATCTGGTCATGCGCATCCGCGAGCACAGCGCTCTCGACCCCATCCCTCATCTGACATGCGTTTGCAGCCCCGAACAGGAGATCCGCCAGATCCTGCAGCGCTATGCCGATGCCGGCATCAGCAACATACTGGCCCTGGCCGGAGATGCTCCGCCGGATAAACCGAACTACGACCGTTCGCAGGACGCATTCCCCCATGCAGCCGATCTGGTTCGCTTCATCCGCAAATTCAACGACGAGCATCGTCACCCGGACCGTCGCGGTTTCGGTATCGGCGTCGCCGGTTTTCCCGAGGGCCATCCGACAACCCCTAACCGCCTGCTGGAAATGGATCACCTCAAGGCAAAGGTCGACGAAGGTGCGGATTACATCTGCACACAACTCTTTTTCGACAATCGCGACTTCTATGACTTCCGCGAGCGTTGCGAACTTGCAGGCATCCATGTGCCGATCATTGCCGGTATCATGCCGATCGCCTCTATTGAAGGCATGAAACGCATGGCCGAACTGGCCGCAGGAGCACGCTTTCCCGCTCCGTTGCTGAAAGCCGTGGAACGCTGCCAGGACGATCCCGAATCGGTCCGCCGCATCGGCATACACTGGGCCACGGAACAGTGCCGCGACCTGCTCGACAACGAGGTGCGCGGCATCCACTTCTACACCCTCAACAACTCCGACGCCACAAGACAGATATTCCTCTGCCTCGGCCTCCAGAATCATCAGTAATACAATTTAGCAAAAAAGACGGCAGAAAAGTTCCTTCGTTTCTGCCGTCACATAAACCGTACCCCCACTCCCCCATTTCCCGAACTCCCTCCCGACATTTCGACACCTTTCCGTATTTTTTTGACTTACCTCGTGTGCGAGATACATTTTACAGGTAATTCGGCAGATGGATCTCCCATCTGTCAAGCATCCATTCCCGGCGTACAAGGAGGTTTTTCATGGAAAGCAAAGAAGCTTACGAAAAAAAATTACAGGCCCAGTTGGATGAATGGAACGCAGAGATTGCCAAACTCAAGGCAAAAGCCGACAAGGCGGAAGCCGAAGCCCGGATCGAATATCACCAAAGGATCGAAGAATTGCGCGCCATGCAGGAAACGGCCAGATCCAAACTCGACAAACTCAAAGCCGCAGGCGACAATGCATGGCAAGATCTCAAGGAAGGCCTCGATCAGGCCTGGGAGGACCTCGGCAAAGCCGTCAAAGCAGCTCGTTCAAGGTTTTCCTGAACAACTTTGTTCCCGGCTCCAGGCAAAGTTTAAAAAAAATCAATGCTTTGATTTGCCCGCCTTTCCGAAACGGCGCCAAATACCAAAGGAGAAAGTGCCCGATGAAATTCTTCAATACAAACCGGTTCGCGCTGTTGTTATGCATAACCGTCCTGCTCGGGACCGCCCAGCCCTGCATGGCCGAATCGACAGACGGACAAACATCGATGGAAGAGGTCAAAAAGGAGACGCAGGAACTGATTCAGACGCTCAAATCCTATAGCGCCGAACAACGGGACGAAGCGGTGCAGGAAACCAGGGAGGCCCTTGAAAAACTGGACAAACGCATCGATGCCCTGGAAAAAGATATCGATCGGAACTGGGATGAAATGGATGCATCGGCTCGCGAACAGGCACGGGAAAGCCTGAAAGCTCTGCGCAGGCAGCGAATCAAACTGGCGGAATGGTACGGGAGCCTGAAGACCAGTTCAATGGAGGCCTGGGAACATATGAAAAAAGGGTTTTCAGAGGCATATAAGGCTCTTTATGAGAGGTGGTCCCCGAAATTCGGACAGTGTGTTAAGGTGGATTGCCACACACTGAC
>ERZ1673962.174-NODE-174-length-54195-cov-4.798079_pt1 | contig 54195 bp, 45 predicted proteins | sample MGYA00580188_ERZ1673962 | MGnify/ENA primary metagenome ERZ1673962 (study PRJEB41334, sample SAMN05608104) | rock metagenome | biome: terrestrial subsurface; feature: shale formation; material: shale | place: USA: Pennsylvania ... | reverse complement strand
CGATATGGTCGCGTGAAATGAAGCTATAGGTCTCCGGTAAACCCGGGGCGATTCAGTAACCGATGTCTTGCCGTGATAGCCCCGTTCTCAAAATCAAATCCCGAAGGAACTCCTCCGAGCGCTTTTCGGCACAAGCACGAGCGAAACGCTCGATCTGAATTGCGATCTTCGCAGGAATTGGGTCTCCGCCTCCATGGATATCAAAGGCTCGAAGTTCATTCAGGTGCTCAGCGTGAGCTTCACAGATAATCCGGCAGGCATTGCCAAGAGCGCCGCCCCCAATAAGGTCCACCATGTCGGCCTCTCTCAAGCGGAAGCGAAGATCGACAAATGCGGTGTTCAAGGCGTTCGCCGACAACCCTTCCGTAATATTAGGATCGTCTTGCAGTCGATTGATCCATGCTCCGAGCGGATGCAGGACCATGAGGTCTGGAGGTGGCTCGGGTGCTTGGATGGACTTCATGAGATCGAGGCTCGCGAAACCCGTTCCTTCAGAAAGCCCGGAAAGAGCGTGAGCTCCAGCCTCGAATACCCACGGCGCCACCCCGACGATGTCGTGACGAGCAGTGCCACCGTCCCGCCGCGTGACATTCAGAACTGGCTTGATGGCGCCAACGATCCTGTTCTTGGAGAGGGCGTCGAAGGCTTGGGCATAGGCGGGGTATAGTGCCGTCGACACCTGCCCGCTCAGTGCGTCAGGCTCTGGATGCGACAGCATTTCTGCAAGTTTGACAACAGCTTTGCGGTCGGCAGCTGGGATTGGCCCGGAGATCCCGATCGCAACGGGAGATCGAGATCCATCTTTTACAGGGTCGATGACGCCGTTGATTGAGATGGTTTCAAATGTGATCCGCGCCGGACCCGAAATCCGGGCTTTGTCGACACGAACCGTGATCAATTTTGTGCTTTGATCTCTTGTGGCCGTGATGGCAGGAAGAGGTGGAAGCGATGCCGGCAGCACGCCGAAGGCGTAATCTCCGACATCGGTTTCTTGGCCGACTTTTTCGACATGAACGCGGAGGGCGTCGACGACATCATGTGGCCGAAGCTTCAAGACGGTTGCGTCTTCACTTTCGTGCAGCGCGAGGGAGCCAGCGTCGGTGACGCGACGAAGGCGAGCGAGTAGGTCCAGCGTTCCATCCGCCCGTCTTATTGCGATGCGATCGTCTCCTGTATCCTCTTCAAGCTTCTCAGCCCCAATCTCGAAGATTTGGCGCTGGATAAACGGGCGAGTGATTTGCTTACCAAGGACGATCAGGTCCGCATTCCGATCGTTACAGCGGAGTCGGAGCATATCGTGGCGATTGTCGTAGCCAAACGTCACGGTTCCTCCCTTTGGGACGAACATCTGATCATTGCTTGCGATCCGAAAGTGCCAGAGCTTCTCAGATCTTGCGATCAAATCGAATTCGTAGGTTTGCTCTTCGAGTGAGAGACCAAGGATCGGCGTTTCGGCTTCAGATCTCGTGTCGACTGAAAGTCGATCGAAGGAGTCGACGTGCAGACCAGAACTTCTCGCTGGCACGTAGTTCGAGGGAACCTTAACATTCTCAAGATCTCCGGCTGGCGGTGCAACGGCCGGCCAGACCCATGATTTCGCCTTGAGATCTGCACGCGCGTTGAGGTCTCCAGCGGCGCCGGGGACCAAGACCTCGAAGATGGCCTTTCCAGGGTCGCAGTCAGGACCGAAGCCGAATTTATCGAATGTGACGCTCGCTTCGTTCCGCTCACCGATGCGGATACTCCTGTATCGTGACGCGTTACCAATTCGCGCGCGCACGATCCGTTCCGCGCCCCCAACATCAGGGTCGAGCCTTAGGAAGATTGTGAGGTCATTCGCATAGAGAGCGCTATTGCCGTTTCTGCCAAGAACGGTGCCATCAAACCAAATTGCCGTGTCGATAGGTGCGGCAATTTCTAGGGGTGATCTCACCGAGAACGAAAGGGATTCACCGATTTCGATCCAGGCAGAGAGAACTGCGGGGTCAGCGGTTGGGCTCGCTGTCCCAAATCCAGATGCGCTGAAAGGAACCTTACTTAGGACAATCAGTCGCGTCGCTGGAACTTCAACTTTGCCGGTAGCCTCATCAACACGATGAAGTAGCACACCACTGTCTGCATCGAAGATCATGACTTCTTTTTCGACGGGTGCGAAAGCAACGTCGATATTTGCGGTCCCCGCAATCCATTTGATTTTGTCGGGCCATGGGGCGTCGATCGATGTCCGTTTTCCTCCGGGTATCTGCCGTGGGAAAAGCCCATCTTTGATCGATTGCGATTTCGATGAGGCCTCAGGCAAGAGGCCAAGTCCATTTCGATGCCAAATGACTGAGGGAGGTCCAACGAAATCGGATCGTTTCTTACCTATCTGGCTGGCGAATGCGTCATAGGCGCCGAAAAGGGCCTTCTCGCCCGCGCTCGCGCCGGTGTCGCCGCGACGCCAAGCGTCGAAGCGACGCGCATAGTGTGCAGACTCATCGAAACGAATGGGGGCGATGAGGCGCGGCTGCCCGAAACAATAGTTGGCAACCGCAAGTCGTTGCCAATGCCTGGAGGCAACCGTATCTTCTGTCGCTGGTGGCCCATTATGGAAAGCAGTCGAGAGGAAGGCTCTTGCCAGGTTCTTATGCTGTGGCTCTGGCGCGCCGAGCGGTGAGAAGAACACCACGGTCGGATCAGTGCTGCTTAAAACTGGGATGCCAATTTTCCGGGCCGCAGTGATGAAGCGCACCTTCAAGGTATTGCGATCTTCAACTCGGATGGACTCATTTAGGAACTCCTCAAGGTGAGAGTAGATCTCTCGATCCTTTGCCGTGTAATTCTTCGACAGGGGGAAGAGGACTGACCAAACCCCAAGGGTCGGAAAACGCGCCAAGAGCATATTTATTGAGTATTGGCGCACTGCTCGCTGCACGGACGAAAAAAGTGCGGCAGGCAGGTCAAGGTCTGCGATGAATGGAGTCGCGTCTTTGGCGGTCCACAAGGACTGCATTTCCATCTCGAGTAAATTTAAGCTATCGACTGCCACTAAAATCACTTTCACAACATTCTTGCGAGTTGAGTGTTCACGAGCCAGATGTGGAAGCTATGCATTAACTTGAAGCACTCTAACTAGCTCATAGAATTCACATAAGGTTCCAGCATAAGCAAGGCACCGTGTCGAGCGAATTACCAAATTTTAACTTAAGCCATTGAGAGATCAGAGCACACTTGTCGCTGCGAAGCCTGATAAATAAGACATTCGAGATAGTAATTGGGGACAAGCTGGTCGCGCAGGCCCATCAAATCGAACCCAAAGATCCTCCGCAAAGTTGAGGAAACTTGAGCTACCCCCCCCCAAAAAAATCGGACACTGACAAAGGCTTCGATTTGCAGCCTGCTGATCTCTGATAGGAAGGAAATCAGAGATGTTGAAACGAAAGCAACATGCATCTGAGTTTAATGCGAAGGTGGCGCTTGAAGCGCAGGAGGGCGAGCAGACTGTCGCTGAGTTGGCGAGCCTATAACGCGTCTCACAGACTTGCTTCCAACGATCATGGAACGGCTTGCACAGCACTTGCCAATTGGACTTATCCCAAAAGAGCTTGTCGTCGCCTTTGTGCTGAATGCTGTGATCCACCACGGTAGCGGGCGCACCACAGCGGGCGCAAACCGGATAGTATTCTAGGCACTCAATGCGCCCTCTATGGTCGGCCTGAAGTCGAGATAGAAGCTCTCATTCCGCGCCCAGCACTGGACAAGGCCACGTCCAAAGATCAGACTTGGCACGTTGACCAGGTTCATCAGGCGGAAGAAATCTCATGACCACTTACGAATTTGTTGTCCCTGCTACCATAATCCTAGCGGCCTACATCGGTTGGCTCGACGTGAAACGAATGGAGCGACAACTAGAGAAACGTCTGAAGAAGAAGGCCGAAGTTACGAAAATCTAATCAAGGAACATTTGATGCAACCTCAGCACCTGCCTCGATCAGCTCGAAAGCTTCTGCCAGACGTGACAGCGCTTTTTCTTGAGGATCTCTCGAATTTGTCATGATCTTCGTGAAGTGAAGATAGTGAGAAGCCGCGCCGCCAAGGTTCTCAACCTGCAGAGGCTCTTTGTGAGCAAGAATGCGTTCGACCTCTGACAGCGGGACGTGGATCTCTTTCATCAAAGTTGCTGCAGTCCGTCTCAGGTCATGCCTATTCCAATCGCTCGTTCCAGTCTCTTTGTAAATCGCTGTTTGAATACGCGTCCAGTTCCCGAGTTCACCTCCCGCACTGTTTGGAAAGACCAGCTCCTCGGGCTTCCCATGATCCCAACCTGGCAGCGAACGCAATATATCAATGGCTGCGCCCGACAGTGGAAGATCTTGCCCTCGCGCGCCCCCTTTCGTCGATTTCACGCTGGGCTTTCTCCACACACTGTTTTTCCTGTCGAGATCACGCCAGCGCATCGCAACGACCTCTTCGCGCCGCGCAGCAGTGTAGAGCATGAAGCGCAATGCGATCGGACGAAAATCTTTGGCAGCGTCGATCTTCATCCCACCGATTTGTGGCGCAGGATATTTCAGGAGGGGTAAAATTTTTTCCAATTCGACTTGGGTCAGCACGCGCTTCCGCATTCCGGTGATCAAAGGATCACTCGTAGCGGGGTCATGCACAGCATCAAGGCTCGCAACCTCCAACAGAGGAACTCGACCAGCCCCAAGCTTTGCATATGACTTCCGTCCAGCGGCCCAATCAAGCACAGGCGCAAGATAAGCGCGTGCTTTCGACGCTTGTCCGTTTGCAGTTTTTTTCTCTTCGGTCTGACGAGCCGGTTTGTAATTGTTCACGCACTTTGCGAAAGCTTCCACTTTGATTGTCAAAATGGACTTATCAAGCAACGGCTCAAAGACGCGTTCAACAACGCGTCCGGCCTGTGTCTTTTCGGTTTTAGGACCCGCAGGAGCCCAGACCTTCTTCTTATCACCAAAGGCGACTTCATATTCGCGAAGCAGCTCTCGAAGAGTCGGTGCATCCTTCGCCCCTTGAGCTGCAGCGCGCTTACGTCGTTTCTCTGCAGTAACGTCCACGCCCGCCTTCAACTCAAGACGCCTCCGCGCCGCCTCCTCTCGCGCCTGCTTGAGCGACATCTCTGGATATTGCCCGAGGGTAACAGTTTTCAGTTCGTTGCTGGCGTCTCGCGCTTGGAGAGCGAAAGAGATTTTGCCTTTTGCCGAAATTCTCGCACGGAGGCCAGTCATCGCGGCATCGCTGATTGTCTGGGACTTTCCAGTGGGCTTCAGTTTTCGAAGGTAGGCATCGGTCAGAGCAGTCTTGGTCATTCGTGCTTTCTAGGCTACATATAGGCTACATTTTGATTGATATTTGTTGAAACGCTCTGCAACACACTGCAACATTATGCGACGAGAAGGTTTCCCCAAATATCTGTTTATAAATAACTTTTAAATGAAACTATCCAGACAGGAAAGAGCAAAAGAAAATATCGACACAGAGATTGAAAATCCTCGTGTCGGTGGTTCGATTCCGCCCCTGGGCACCATTTAAGTCCCATATACATGTGAACTCGCGCTGCACAGGCGTGCCCCCATCACAACACAGCTCTGCGCGTCTGTGTTGGCAAGTCGCGCAAAAGGCCATCGTTTTGCGGCGGGATCAACGTGAACCCCATTGAAACCCTCCCAGAAATAGACGAGTCTGAGAGGGTATTCTTTTAAACAGTCACCGGCAGGCACCACATGTACGCGTATGACGAGACACTCACGATTCACGGCATAAAAGTAGCCTTTGTTCCCGATATCATCACCCCAACGATCGAAAAGCCCATGCGAAAGGGCAAATACGAGAAGGGGGAGGTTGAGATCATGCGGGCCATTTTGCAGCCCGGAGATCGGCTTTTGGAACTTGGTGCCGGTGTCGGAGTGGTGTCAAGTGCTGCGGCCTCTGTTGAGGGGGTCGAGGCGGTTTTGTCGATTGAGGCCGACCCGAACCTTGTGCCGATGATCAAAGAAACGTGGCGGCTCAATGGCATTGAAACCGCTGAGCTGCGCAATGGCGTTGCGATGGCAAAGGCCGGCGATCCGGTGAAATTTTACATCCGCGACAATTATTGGGCCAGTTCAATGGAACCGGACTCGCGGCCTTATTCGCGTATCGAAGAGGTGCCCTCAGCAGGCATGGACGCGCTGTTCCAGGAGTTCCGTCCCACCGTATTGTCCTGTGACATCGAAGGCGGGGAACTTGGGCTTTTGGATGAGGTGGACCTGTCCGGACTGCGCCATATCGTGATGGAAGTGCATCCAAAGGTCTATGGCCAAGAGGGGCTGCGCAAGATCGTTGAAATGCTTGGAGCCAAAGGGTTTTTGCCTTCCCCTGACACCAAACCCGACTCGTCGGTCAAACGCTTTGATCGTGTCTTGGTCGAGGGGCAAATGATCGAAGGGGCAGCCCTGCCTCGGCGGTCATACCGGCCTTGGGGGGCTGAGGCCCCGCGCATTCTGATCCCGACCTGCATGAAAAACGAAGGCCCTTTTATCCTTGAATGGATCGCGTGGCATCGCGCCGTCGGGGTCACGGATTTTCTGGTGTTCACCAATGATTGCACCGATGGTACGGACAAGTTGCTCGACCGGCTCGATGATATGGGGATTGTGCGGCATATGGCCAACCCGGCTCTGGGATCGGATGCGACGAATTTCCAACCAGTGGCCTTGCGCTATTTGCCTTACACCCGCGAAATGCGGGAGGTTGATTACGTTATTTCCATGGATGTGGACGAGTTTATCAACATCCGTGTGGGTGAGGGTCGCTTTGAGGATTTATTTGCGGCCACCGGGGAATTCGACGTGTTGTCGATGTCCGAAATCAATCACGGCTCCAACAACAAGCTGGCTTACGAACGCAAATGGGTGACCGAAGCCTATCCGGGTCATCAATCCACCACACCGGGCAAACAGAAAGCGCACCGGGGCGTCAAAAGCATCACCCGCCTCAGCCCCCGCGTCAACGCGATCCGCAATCACCGCCCGGACGTTTCGCAAAACTTGGGCCAGGCGATTTGGCGCGATGGATCGGGACGCGCGCGTCCCGGCTTTCTCAAAGACCCGGAGATGAATGGGTGGGATTGTCGCGGGGCCTATGATCTTGTGTCCTTGGATCATTTCCCTCTGCGCTCACTGGAGTGTTTTCTGGTCAAAATGCATCGTGGGGACGTGGTTGTGGCCGACAAGAGCGTGTCCAACCGCTATTGGCGCACTCGCAACAATAATGGCGAAACCAGCTCTGATCTCACCCGGTTTGGCGCGCTGGCCCGCAAGGAATATGACCGCCTCCTGACTGATCCCACATTGGCAAGCCTGCACGAAGCCTGCTGTACGGCGCATGAAGCACGGATCGCGTCACTCGCTGGTGTTAAGGAATTCGAAGAGCGCAAAAAATGGATTTTCAGCGAGGCGTGGGACGGAGAGATCCCCGAAGCCTATCGTCAGCCGACCTCGGAAGCCGCCGAGTAAGCCGCGATTCAGAAAAGATGCGCGGGACTTAAGCGACTTGAACCGGACTGCTTTGCTGGGCATAATGGCGTCAACGACCGGAAACCGGCGATAAAGAAAGAGGCAGTATGAGCACCCGACTCCCCCGAGCGATGTCGCCGATGGCTGAAGACCTGCGTGAAAAAATTATTTCCGATCCGGATATGATTTTAGACGATCTGGACGTGATGCGCGCGCTCATCGCCGCCAATGAACGCACTTCTGGCGACAATATCGTGGATTTGCGCGGCATTGCCATGGAGCGGCTTGAGGATCGGCTGGACCGTTTAGAAGACACCCATCGCGGGGTGATTGCCGCCGCATATGAAAACCTTGCCGGCACAAACCAAATCCACCGCGCCGTATTGCGCCTGTTGGAACCTTCTGATTTCAAATCATTTCTCACCGCATTGTCTGGCGATGTCGCCAACACGCTACGCGTCGATGCGGTGCGGCTTTTGTTGGAAACCAAGGTCGAAGACGCCGATCCCGCCGTCAAAAAACTGGGCGATGTGTTGATCACCGCCGAACCGGGGTTCATCGACACCTATATTACCTTTGGCCGCAACATTCCCGTGCGGCCCGTCACCTTGCGCCAGGTCTTGCCCGAGGCGGACCTCATCTACGGCACTTCCGCGGGCTATATCCATTGCGAAGCCTTGATGAAACTCGACCTCGGCGCGGGCCGCCTGCCCGGCCTGTTGATTTTCGGCTCCGAAGACCCGCATATGTTCCGTCCGGCGCAGGGCACGGATTTGTTAAACTTTTTCTCGGGCGTATTCGAACGCATGATGCGCCGCTGGCTCGGATGAGTCTCGCGCTCACAGACGGGATGCGGGACACGCTTTCCGACTGGCTTGACCGCGAACGTGCGCTCAAAAACGCCTCTGAGCACACGATCACCGCCTATACCCATGACGTCACTGGCTGGCTTGCCTTTCTGGCCAATCATCTGGGCGGAGGGTTTGGTCCCGCCCGTCTCAGCACACTCACGCTCACCGATATGCGCGCGTGGATGGCGCATGAACGCGGGCGCGGCGTGGCCCCCCGGTCGCTGGCGCGCGCGCTGTCTGCGGTGAAAACCTTCACCCGGTTTCTGGCCGAACGCGACGGGTTTGATGCCACGGCGATCCTGTCCACCCGCTCACCTAAATTCCAACGCAAACTGCCCCGTCCCTTGACCGTTGAAGCGGCGCAGTCGTTGCTCTCGACGGTCGAGTTGCAATCCGAGGAGCCATGGATCGCCGCGCGCGATGTGGCGGTGGTGACCTTGCTGTACGGCTGTGGCTTGCGGATTTCCGAGGCGCTGTCGCTCACCGGCACCGATGTGCCAATGGGCGAGGTGATCCGCATCATCGGTAAGGGCAACAAAGAGCGCATTGTACCGGTTTTGCCCGTCGCCCGGCGCGCCGTTGCGGAATATGTCCGGCTCTGCCCACATGAACTGGCGGCGAAAGCCCCCCTGTTTCGCGGCAAACGCGGCGGGCCACTCAATCCGCGTTTGATTTCAAAGGTCACGGAAGCCGCGCGGATGCAGCTGGGCCTGCCCTCAAGTGTGACACCCCACGCGATGCGCCATTCTTTTGCGACCCATTTGCTGACCGCAGGCGGCGATTTACGGGCGATTCAGGAGCTATTGGGCCATGCCTCGCTGTCCACAACTCAGGCCTATACGGCGGTGGACACAGCGCGTCTGTTACAAGTGTACGAGGCCGCCCATCCGCGCGCAAAAAACGGTTCATCTTGAACCTCCTCCACCTTTTGTTCATCTCCTCTCTCTTAAACTGAATGACAGCTTAGACCACAGGCTGTCACAGCGAAAAGGGGATGGGACATGACAGACAAAGTGCCGACGTTTTTCTCCAAAAGCCCCGACGGATCGGACACGCCGCCTTTGACAAAGAGCGGCCCGAGTTTGCGCGAAGTCGCCGTGATCAGCCGCATCACCCAAGAGGATTTCCTGACGCAACTGTCGCGGGCGTTGGCCGATTATGACAAGGACGGTGATGGGCTTTTGACCGAGGAAGAGTGGCGCTGGGTTGAGGACGGGGTGAAAGACGGGGGATGACCGTCCTTAAATTCTCATCAAAGAGTGCACGGGCAAGTGCACTCCTTAACGACACCACCTTGGCATGACAAAAAGGGCACCCAATCGAGTGCCCTTTTAAACAATTTAGAGCAACGCCTTAGTTTACCCCAGCGCCTCATCGCAACGCGCACACACACCGGCGTGGCTGTGCGTGCCAACGTCAGGCAGGATTTTCCAGCAACGCTGACATTTCTCGCCCTCGGCCTTTTCAAACACAACCCCAATCCCTTCGACCTCGCCAAGGCGGAACGCCTCAGACGGGGCGGCATCTTGGGTCAATGTCAGCGCGGAGGTGATGCAAAGATCGGCAAAATCAATGGATTTGAGCGCTGACAACACGCCCGCATCCTCGACATGCACGATGGGAGCCGCCTCCAAAGAGGCCCCGATCACCTTGTCCTGGCGTTGGATTTCCAAGGCGGCGGTGACGACACGGCGCGCTTTGCGGATGTCGGCCCATTTCGCTGCCAAATCACCGTCCAACCAGCCAGAGGTGGTTTCCGGGAAATCGACCATATGCACGGAACTGTCCGCACCCGGAAAGCGCTCCAACCAGACCTCTTCCATGGTGAAGGTCAGGATCGGGGCAAGCCATGTGGTCAGGCGGTGATAGAGGATATCCAACACGGTGCGTGCAGCGCGGCGACGCGCGGTGTCGCCATCGCAATAAAGCGCATCTTTGCGAATGTCGAAATAGAAGGCCGAGAGATCGACCGTGGCAAAGTTGAACACCGCGGTCCAAACGCCGGAGAAATCAAACGTCCGGTAGCCTTCGCGCACGGTTTGATCGAGTTCCGCCAAACGGTGCAACACCCAACGTTCAAGCTCGGGCATATCCGCCACATCGACACGATCCGCCTCGGTGAAATCATTCAGCGAGCCCAACATATACCGCATGGTGTTGCGCAAACGGCGATAGCTGTCGGCCACACCTTTGAGGATTTCCGGCCCAATGCGTTGGTCCGCGGTGTAATCCGCCTGCGCCACCCAAAGCCGCAAAATATCGGCGCCGTATTGTTTGACGATGGTCTCCGGCACGATGGTGTTGCCCAAGGATTTGGACATTTTCATGCCCTTCTCGTCCAAGGTAAACCCATGCGTTACAACATTTTTATAGGGCGCACGGCCCTTGGTGCCACAGGCCTGCAACAAGGACGAATGGAACCACCCACGGTGTTGGTCGGTGCCCTCCATATAGACATCCGCGATGCCATCGGGTGTGCCGTCTTCGCGGTCGCGCAGCACGAACGCATGGGTGGAGCCAGAATCGAACCACACATCCAAGACGTCGAACACTTGCTCATAGGCATCCGGGTCGATTGGGTCTTGCGTCGAAGGATCGACGATGCCATCAAGCATCTTTGCCTTGAACCCGTCCTCATACCAAACATCCGCGCCGTTTGCATCGAACGCGGCTTTGATGCGGGCGTTCAGATCGGCGTTTTTCAACAGGAAATCAGGGTCGGTCGGCAGCGCGCCTTTTTTGGTGAAACAGGTCAGAGGCACACCCCACGCACGTTGACGCGAAAGCACCCAGTCCGGGCGGCTTTCGATCATCGAATAGAGCCGGTTGCGGCCACTTACAGGTGTCCATTTGACCAGCTCATCAATAGAGCGCAGCGCCCGTTCGCGGATGGTGTCGCCATACTCGCCCATGCCATCGTCGAGTTTGCGATCCACAGCGGCAAACCATTGCGGCGTGTTGCGGAAAATGATCGGTGCCTTTGAGCGCCACGAATGTGGGTAGGAGTGGGTCACACGTCCGCGCGCGATGATGCCCCCCGCCTCAACGAGTTTCGCGATCACGGCCCCGTTGGCTTTGCCCTCTTTGCCCTTTTGATCGAACACGGTCAGCCCGGCAAAGAATGGCACATGCGGCAGAAACTCGGATTCTTCGCCCACGTTATGGGTCATCCGGTCGATCCAGTTGCGCTTGACGAAACAGTCGTAGTCGTCGGCACCGTGGCTCGGCGCGGTGTGGACAAAGCCCGTACCGGCATCGGCGGTGACATGATCGCCGTCAATCATCGGCACGTCATAGTCCCAAAAGCCGTCTGCGCCCTCGAGGCTTGCAAACGGGTGCGCCAAGGTGAGCCCGCCAAGTTCTTCGGAGGTGACATCGCGCACACGAGTGAACTCGGTCACACGAGATTTGCCCAAAGCGTCCTCGGCCAAAGCATCGGCAAAGACATAAAGCTCGCCGGGGGCGGTCCAGCTTTCGTCTTCCGTGGCTTTCACCTCGTAGAGGCCGTAGTTGATTTTCGGGTTATAGGCGACGGCCTTGTTCGACGGGATTGTCCAAGGGGTCGTGGTCCAGATGACGACGCGGGCTGATGTGAGTTGACCTTCACGAGCATCCTGTTCAGCCTGATGTTCAAGCCGATCCTTAACGGATCGCTTAAGATCGCGTGTTTCCGTGTATTCAGGCGAATGAGCATCAACCACCTTAAACGGCACCCAAATCGTGTGCGACTTGTGGTCGTGATACTCGATCTCGGCCTCGGCCAGCGCGGTTTTTTCAACCGGCGACCACATCACAGGCTTGGAGCCTTGGTACAGCGTGCCATTCATCAAGAACTTCATGAACTCGTCGGCGATCACCGCTTCGGCATGGAAATTCATTGTCAAATAGGGATCGTCCCAGTTGCCATAGACGCCCAGGCGTTTGAATTCTTCGCGCTGGATGTTCACCCACTCATCGGCAAAGGCGCGGCATTCCTGACGGAAATCAATCACCGGAACGTCGTCTTTGTTTTTGCCCTTTTGGCGATATTTTTCCTCGATCTTCCATTCAATCGGCAGACCGTGACAATCCCAACCCGGCACATAGCGCGCGTCAAAGCCCATCATTTGGTGCGAGCGCGTGATGATGTCTTTGATGGTTTTGTTCAACGCATGGCCGATGTGCAAATGCCCGTTGGCATAGGGGGGGCCATCGTGGAGCACAAAAGAGGGGCGGCCCTCGGTTTTGCCCTTTTCACGCAGGCGTTGATAGAGGCCCATCTCCTCCCAGCGCGCCAACCAATCGGGTTCGCGTTTGGGCAAACCTGCGCGCATCGGAAAGTCGGTTTTAGGCAGATTGAGCGTGTCTTTATACTCGGGCGTGGTCGTCTCGGAACACATATCAGAAGTCCTTGGGGAATGGCATGGATCATTGGGATCATTGGGGCGATCGAAGGGCGGCGCGGGTCACCATACGCCTTGTCCCGGCGGCTCAGTGGATCAGAGCGCCGGGCTGCTAATTCGAATAATCAGGGCAGCCATGAATGTCATATCCGCCTTATAGGCGGGGGGCGGCGCTTGGGCAAGCACACTTGCCTGCGCCTTTGCCGCATTGCAGCCCGCGCCAAACCCGCGCAAGATCGACAGGCTTACACTCAGAGGTTCCACAGAGGCTCCCATGTCCGAAACACGCTCCGCCCTGCCCCCGAAATTCGATATCTCGCATGACGACATGGACCGCGTTTTGGCCCGGTTTTACGCCAATGTGCGCCGCCACCCCGAACTGGGTGCAGTGTTTGGTGCACATGTCAAAGACTGGCCCGCACATGAGGAAAAAATCGGACGCTTTTGGCGCAACGCGATTCTGCATGAGCGGCAATATGACGGCTTTCCTCAGCGGGTGCATCTGATGGCTCCCGAGGTGAAAGAACATCATTTCGCCCTCTGGCTCGGCCTGTTTGACGACGCACTCACCGCAGAACTCGACGCAGAAACAGCGGCGAAATGGTCAGAAATTGCCCACCGCATCGGTCGGGCGTTTCGCATGGGGATTGCACAACGCGACCAACCCCAAGACGCGCCGCCCAAGCTCTTTTAATAAAACCGTTTTAAAACGGACCCATATCCGCCATATCGCGTTGAACCAAAGCAAAACGACGGACCCCAGCGGTGACCATGCCCCAAACCACCCCCCTCACCATTGCCATTGCAGGCGCAGGCATCGGCGGGCTGGCCGCTGCATCCTTGCTGGCCGATCAGGGTCATCACGTGACACTATTCGACCAATTCGACACGCCGCGCTCTGTTGGCTCTGGCCTTGTGATCCAACCTGTCGGACGGCGGGTTTTGGACGCGGTTGGCGCGGGCGGCACGGCGCGCGCTCTGGGTCATAACATTCAACGGATGCTGGGACGCGAGACCCAAAGTGGCAGACGCGTTTTGGACGTCAGTTACGGCTCAAGTTACGGTTTGGCGATCCACCGCGCTGCTTTGTTTCATAGCCTGATGGAAGCGGTTCAGACCCGCACTGTGACGCTTATGTCCGCGCATAAGGTCACGGGCCGCGAAGGGTCCTATCTGACATTCGAGGCCGGTGTGCGCAGAGGTCCGTTTGATCTGATCATTGATGCCAGCGGCGCGAATTCTGTGCTCAGCCCGATCAAAACCCGCCCCCTGCCCTATGGCGCGATTTGGACCACCGTGGACTGGCCGAACACGAGTCTGCCGACCACGGAGCTGTCCCAACGCTACCGCCGCGCCAACCGGATGATCGGCGTCATGCCAATCGGGACGCTCCCCGGTGAAACCAGCCAAAAAGCGGCGCTGTTTTGGTCGCTGCCGCGCGAAGGCTATGCAGACTGGCAAGACCGCGGCCTTGCGCGCTGGAGATCGGAGGCCTTGGCGCTTTGGCCCGATCTCGCCCCCTTCATGGATCAAATCACTGCGCCCGAGCAAATGGTCATGGCGCGCTACACCCATGGCACTTTGCGCAAACCTTTTGGCGACGGCATCGCCCATATCGGCGACGCCGCCCACCGCGCCTCACCGCAATTGGGCCAAGGGGCCAATATGGCACTTTTGGATGCCTGGGCCTTGGCGCAAGCGATCCGGTATTTCCCGCTGGACACCGCCCTGCCCGCCTACGCCCGCGCCCGCCGCGCCCATGTGTTCGCTTATCAATCCATGTCGGCGGCGTTCACGCCACAGTACCAATCCGACAGCCGGATTTTGCCCTTTGTCCGTGACCGAATTTTGTTCCCACTTTCGATCCTCCCACCCGCTAAACAGCTTTTGACCGCTCTGGTCAAAGGCTCACTCCTGCCACCCTTGGGCTATCTCACACCGCAGGATCACTCCGACGTCTGACCCTTATCAAACAACCCGGTCAAAGCCCGTTTCACTGTGCCGGAGACAGAGGGTTTGGTGCCTTTGGTGAACGGCAGCGGGCGACAGACCTCGATCGCGGCAACGCCGACGCGGGCGGTCAGCGCGCCGTTGACCACGCCCTCGCCAAAGCGGCGCGAGACTTTCGACAACACACCGCCCCCCGCCATGGTGCCGATCAAATCGTCGCCCACGGCCACGGCCCCGGTTGCAACCAAATGGGTCAAAACGGATTTCGTCACCCGCCATGAGCCCAAGGTGCCCGAGCGACCGCCGTAAATCTCCGCGATCCGTCGGATCATCCGCAGGTTCGAAGTCAGCGCGGCAAAGACATCTGCCAGCGCGAGCGGCACAAGCGCCGTGACGGTCGCCACTTGGCGCGCGGCGGCTTCGACCTCGCGACGTGCGGCGGCATCCAAAGGCGCGAGGAGTTCGACCTCCGCCAAGCCCAAAAGCCCATCTGCGTCAAAGACTTCGCCTTTGCGTTCATTAAACCGATCTTTGCCCCAATTGATTTCGGGCCGATGGGCATAGAGGGTCAAAAGCCGATCCGTGACCGCCTTTGCACCGTGTAAATCCCCACGCGTCGCAGCCTCTGCGGCGGCTTTATGCAGCGTATCGATGCGTTTGAGCCGGGCAAACGCGGCCAGTTCTTTCAACGCGATCGCGGCCAAGACCGCCACAAACGCCCCGGTCAACGCCAAGGCGACATAGCCTAAAATTGCGTTGCGTTCGATCAGGCGCAGAATGAAATCATAGGCGGCGAACGAGATCACAAAGGTGAACAGCGCCGTGAACAACCGCCAAAACCACCGCGCCAAAGCCGAGGGGCGTCGCGTGGCCAAAACGGCCATCCGCTCCATCGCGGCCGGGCGCGCAAGTGGCGCGAGGTCCGGCACCGGATCGGCGGTAGACGGCGTTTGCACGGGCGCTTCGTCAATCTCGATCATGACCGGGCCTTTGCGCGAATGTGAGGCGGGGGCCTCTGTCATAACTTGTCTCCAATCAAGAAATCAGCGGCGCGATCAAGCCGGATATGCGGCGGCCCCTCGCCGGGACGCAGGGTCAGACGCGCGGGTTGAAACCGCATGATTTCATACTCGCCATCCAACCAATTTTGCGCCCCTTGGCGCGCAGGGGCGAGGATATGGCTTGGGTCTTCGGGCAATTCACCGGGATAAAACGCCGCCTGTTTGCCGCTTTCCGTCAGGCCCCGCACACAGTCCAAAGGCTTGCCCTCATGGGTCACGGTTTCCTCAACCGTGGCGCGCAAAGCGGCAATGGACATGGCCATCGTGCCGGCCCCGGCATAATCCGCCCGGTCGCGGGCATCGCGCACCAGCGCCTCCATGATCGCGGTCAGACGCGGGTGTTGCGCATGGTGGATGTGATCGGCTTTTGTGGCAGCAAACAGGATTCTACTGACCCGTTTTTGCCCCAGAAGCGACAGAATGCGCCCAACCCGACCGGGACGAAACGCGGCCAGAATATCCGCCAGTGTCCGGCGCAGGTCTTCGACCGCTTTCGGGCCAGAATGGATCGCGCCCAAAGCATCGACCAAAACGATCTGACGATCAATTTTGGCGAAATGGTCGCGAAAAAACGGTTTCACCACCTCGCGTTTATAGGCCTCATAGCGGCGCTCAAACTCCCGTGCCATGGACCCGCGCGGGGCCTCACCCGCAGGCAGCGGGGCAAAGGTCAAAACCGGTGACCCATCCAATTCACCGGGCAATAAAAACCGCCCCGGCGTGCAATCGGAATACCCCGCCGCGCGCGCCGCCTGCAGATAGGCGGTGAAACTTTGGGCCAGTTTTTTGGCCTCCGGCTCCGCGTGTTTGGTGGTCGCATCAAACGCCGCCAAGGCCTCGGTAAACCCCGCCCCCTCAGGACGGGTGGTGGCGGCGGTCAACGCCTCGGCGGACCACTCGGCAAAGCTCTTTTCCATCAGACCCAGATCCAAAAGCCACTCGCCGGGATAATCGACAATATCGAGATGCACGGTGCGTGGGCCAGACAGAGAGCCCAAAATCCCGGTCGGGCGCACTTTGAACGACAGGCGCAGCTCGGAGATGGCACGGGTACTTTCGGGCCACTGCGGCGCAGGCGCCGTGAGGGCGGCAAGATGGGTTTCATAATCAAACCGCGGCACGGTGTCGTCGGGTTGCGGTTGCAAATAAGCGGCGGTGATCGCGGTGCCCGGACCGAATTGCGGCATCCGGCCCCGGTCCAAAAGATTGGCGACGAGCGAGGTGATGAACACCGTCTTGCCCGCCCGCGACAGGCCGGTGACACCCAACCGCACCACGGGCTCAAACAGCGCCTCATGAACGCCGTCCTGGACCGTTTCAACGCCCCGGAAAACCCTGTCTGCAATATCGTTCAGGATCAAATCCCGCCCCTTCTCATATGTTTATGGCTTTAAGATAAGCACGAGAGGGCGGGGTTAAAAGGGAGAAAGGCTGGACGGCTTCCCCGTGCCGGGGTAAACGCGCGTTATGCCCAGATATGCCCTCTTGATCGAATACAACGGCGCGCCTTTTTCCGGTTGGCAACGTCAAAAGCAACACCCCTCGGTTCAGCAGGCGGTGGAAGAGGCGTTGCGCAAACTGGAACCCGACTGCCCGGGGATCGGCGCGGCGGGGCGCACGGATGCGGGGGTGCATGCCTCCGGTCAGGTGGCGCATTGCGATATGACAAAGGAGTGGGACCCGTTCCGGTTAAGTGAGGCGCTCAATCATCACCTCAAACCCGCGCCCGTGGCGATTTTACACGCAGCCCGTGTTGCGGATGACTGGCACGCAAGGTTTTCGGCCCATGAGCGGCGCTACATGTTTCGGCTGATTTCCCGGCGCGCGCCCTTGGTGCATGAGGCGGGTAAGGCGTGGCATATCAACCATCCGCTCGACCGCGACAGGATGCAAGCGGGGGCGGATCGCCTGATTGGCCTGCATGATTTCACCACCTTTCGCTCGACCATGTGCCAAGCCGACAGTCCTGTGAAAACATTGGATGAATTTCGGATCGAAGCGCACGCCATCCCCTATGGGACCGAGTATCGGTTTTACCTGCGGGCGCGCTCGTTTTTGCACAACCAAGTCCGGTCTTTTGTCGGGACCTTGGAGCGCGTTGGCGCGGGATCGTGGACGCCTCAGGATGTCACGACGGCGCTTGAGGCCTGTGATCGCGCGGCCTGTGGGCCGGTCTGTCCGCCGCAGGGATTGTATCTGATGGGTGTCGGTTACGCGGATGATCCGTTTGCATCCTCCGCTACGCCCACCTAAGCGACGTCGAAAAGCCGCCCCAAGCCTGCCCCATTTCGGCCCGATTCACCTGTCAGCAAATGTCGTGTCGTATAAAGGAGCCTTGTCATGGACCTCACCGCCATCACATTTGATCAGTTGGCTTTGGCCATCATGACCACAATCGCAATCCGCGAAGTAATGATCGTGGCATTGCCGGACCGGATTGCAGGACCGGGTGGCTGGTTGATCGACACGCTCATTAGCGACCGTGTTTAAGGCAAAGTATCCTCAAAATGGGGCCAAATTTACCGAAACTGTTTCGTTCGCCGTATTTTTAGGCGAATTTTCAACATCCCCACGCAAAGTGCTCCGTTTTTGCTCAGGAAACTGTCGCTTTGGCCTCTGCTGCATTGAACCTGTGCAAGTGGTTTGATCTACCCCAAGGAAAGCAATCAGAGAAGGGGACGCCCATGGCCAAACCGTCTTCGCAATTCAGTGCGCGCCTGTGCGGACTTATCGAACAAATCTATCCCGATCTCGATGCGAAAGCGTTGAGCCAACAGATCACTGCGGCCTTTTGGCCCGAAGGCTCCGGGTATCGCTCACGCGCCCGCGCACCGGGACACAATCTGTGGAATGAGACTGACACATTGGTCATCACCTACGGCAACACATTGGTCGATGGACAACACAAACCCTTGGATTTGTTGCGTGATTTTCTAAACCGCTATCTGCGCGGTGTGATCAATGGCGTGCACATCCTGCCATTTTTCCCTTTCACCTCTGACGATGGCTTTGCGGTCACCGACTACCGTCTGGTCAACAGTCAACTGGGCGATTGGACCGATATTCAACGGATCGGCGAAGAATTTCGTCTGATGTCCGATCTGGTGCTCAACCATGTGTCGTCGCTCTCGACTTGGTTTTCGGAGTACCGTCAGGGCCACGCCCCCTATGACACGTTTTTCGTCGAAGCCTCGCCAGAAGATGATCTCTCCGAAGTGGTGCGCCCGCGCACCTCGCCCTTGTTGCGCGAAGTGATGACGGCGAATGGCCCGAAACATGTTTGGTGTACCTTTAGCCACGACCAGATCGACGTGGATTTCCACAATCCCGAGGTCTTGTTGGAATTCCTGCGGATCATGCGGCTGCATATCGACAATGGGGTGCGGATCATTCGGTTGGATGCGGTGGCCTTTGTTTGGAAAGAGTTGGGCACCAATTGTATCCACCTGCCACAAACCCACGCCATTGTGCGGTTGATGCGGCTGCTGTGCGATTATGCCGAAGAGCGCGTGGTTTTGATGACCGAAACCAATGTGCCCAACGCGGAAAACCTGAGCTACTTCGGCAACCGCAACGAAGCGCATATGATCTATAATTTCTCGCTGCCGCCCCTGCTGTTGCATGCACTGTTGTCGGGCAACTCATTACACCTCAACCAATGGCTGATGCGGATGCCACCGGCGCAATTGGGCTGTGCCTATCTCAACTTCTCGGCCTCACATGACGGGATCGGCGTGCGCGGGGCGGAAGGGCTTTTGTCCAATGACGAGTTGGATCAGGTGATTCAATGTGTGCGCGATGCCGGTGGCTTGGTGTCGATGCGGGCCTTGGCCGATGGATCGCAAAAGCCCTATGAGTTGAACATCACCTATTTTGATGCGCTCAAAGGCACGATTGAGGCGGGCGAGGACGGGCTTCAGGTGGCGCGGTTTATCTGTTCGCAAACCATTGTGATGGCGCTTGAGGGCGTTCCCGCCTTTTACATTCATTCGCTTTTGGCGACCCATAACGACCATGCGGGCGTCGAAAAAACCGGGGTCAACCGGGCAATCAACCGCCATCGTTGGGATTACCCGGAGCTGCGCGCCCTGCTTGATGATCCCGAAAGCCTCAACGCCCAAGTTCTGGCCGCGCTCAAGGGTCGGATCGCTATTCGCACCGCACAAAAGGCGTTTCACCCGAATGCGACGCAGTTCACCATGCAGCTTGGCGATGCGTTCTTTGGCATCTGGCGGCAATCTCCGGCCCGCGATCAATCCATTTTCGCGATCAACAACCTGACGCACCAAGATGCCGAAATTCCGCATATTTCGATCAACCTGATCGAGGGCGAGGATTGGTATGATTTGCTATCCGGCGAAAAGATTGACCTCTCCGTGCCAAATATCCGTTTTGCGCCCTATCAAAGCCGCTGGATTTCCAACCTTAAGTGAGGGCGGCGCAGACTGCGACCAACAAAAAGGCCGGACACATCAGAGTCCGGCCTTTTGAAACAATCACAGTCCGCTTCCGCTGCGCGGCGTTAGTGACCTGTGCGGTTGAGCACCACAGCAAAGGTTTTCCACGTCAATTTCACGTCGGTCGCAAAGCTCAAATCGCGCTCATAGCCTTCGTCAAAGGCAACGCGGTCGGCAAAGGTGGTTTCACCACGGCCCGACACTTGCCAAGGTCCAGACAGACCCGGACGCATGTTGAAATAGGCTTTGCCTTTCGCCGAGGTGTAGATCGACATCTGCGACGGCATGAACGGGCGCGGACCGATCAGGCTCATATCGCCCCGGAACACGTTCAAAAGCTGCGGCAACTCATCCAGACTTGTGGCGCGAATGATGTGACCGATCCGGGTGATCCGGGGATCATTGGAAAGCTTTTGAAAGGTGGTCCATTCTTCGGCCACCGCAGGGTCTTCGCGACACAGCCGCTCAAGCACCTCTTCGGCGTCCACACGCATACTGCGCAGTTTGTAGCATTTAAACACCTTACCATTCATACCCACACGTTTTTGCGCAAAAAACGCCGGGCCACCGTCGCGTTTGACCAAGAGAGCCAAAACCAAGACCACGGGCACAATAATCGGCGCCGCGATCAAAAGCAGCAGCATATCAAAGATGCGTTTGCCATATTTTCGATAGAATATTCTTCTGGGTTGCGCGGTCTCCTGAGAGATGTAGCAATCCGATCTCGTCGCGGTGGCTGCGAGCACGGGTGAGCTCAGAGAACTGTTTGACGTATCCAACATAATATTTACGGACCCTTGAACGGCGAAACGCTCGTCGCCTCGAATCCCCCCAAATGGCTGACCATTTCTTCATACATTATTAAGGACGTCATTTCCGTGAAACTTGCTAAGAATTGTTTGGGGTTCGAATTTATCCTTTAAAAACGAGCCTTTTCTGCACTTGCACAATAAGTTACGCGTATTTTTCAAGCAGACTATGAACAAAAATATTTCAAAACTACGTAAAACCTTACCCGAATCGAAAGCGAAAAAGTCAACTACAATTTGTAAACGTAACGTAACGTAACGTAACGTAAAAATGACACAGCAACTTAGCCTAAGCGGATTTCGTCAACACCACATTCCTGCTTTTGACCAAGGCCACCGCCCTTCGCCGCACCGCGCTATCCAACACGACGCAAAACATCGACCCAGACCGTGGCAATATTGGCGCGCGAGATGGAATAAAGCAGCTTTTCCAACACCAGATCACCGTCGTAACCGGGCCAAAGCCGGATCGTGCCCTTGGCGGCTTTCGGGTCAATGGCGATGGCATCGAACTTCATTCCCGGCTCGAAACTCCCGACCGGAAGGCCAAGCGCCTTGGCCCCGCCGCGTGTCGCCAGATAAAAAGCGGTACGAAAATCAATCCGCGCCGCGCCCCGGCCCCGTGCCTCAGCCGCAACAGCGGCATCCACACCACTTTCCAACATTCTAGATGCCGCAAGCGCCATCCGGGCCGTTTCCCAGATCGAGGCCACAGGCCCGCCGGACATATCCGAGCCAAGCCCGACATTAAGACCGCGTTCCAAAGCGGCGCGCAGCGGAAAGACCGCCCCTGAGAAATAGGCATTGGACAGCGGGCAATGCGCCACCCCCGCCTGATGGGTGATCATCAGGTCCATATCAGAGCCGGAGAGATGCGTGCCGTGGGCAAAGACCGAATGCGGCACCATCAGGCCAAAGTCCGCCAACGCCTCCGCATCAGAACGCCCCGTTCGGACACGGACATAGTCATGTTCCCAATCACTTTCCGACACATGGCTTTGCACCCGCGTGCCGGTTTTTTGCGCCAAAGCGCCAAGGCCCGAAAGACACGCATCGGTACAAGACGGCACAAAGCGCGGCGTCACCACCGGATGCACCATCCCGTCATTGCCGGGCATGGCGTTGATATACTCAATCACCGCGCGCGTGCCCGCAATCGCGTCTTCGGCAGAGGCATCGCGATACTCAGGCGGGCATTGGTCCGGGTCATCCATCACCACTTTGCCAATCAACGCACGCTGCCCCTTGGCCAGACAAAGATCGGCCAAAAGCGTGGTAGCCGGGACATGAACGGTGGCAAAATGCAGCGCGGTGGTGGTGCCAAGCGCCAACATGTCGTCGATCAACGCACTGTAGACCGCTTTGGCAAAATCGAGATCGGAAAACCGCGCCTCAAGCGGGAAAGTGTAGGTTTGCAGCCAATCCTCAAGCGGCACGTCAAGCGCGGTGCCAAGTTGCGCGTATTGCGGCGCGTGCACATGCAGATCCACGAATCCCGGCAAGATCAACCAGCCCGTTGGCAGGATCGTCGCCCCGGTCGGATCGCCCTCCGGCTCAAAACCAACAATGCGCCCCGCGTCATCCAATGTCAGAACGGCATCTTCAAAGGCTTCAACCACACCCAGGGTTGGCGCATGAAATCCCGAGACCAAAATCTTTTGTCCGCGCAGATCCTTCATGCCGCAGTGACGGTAAATGTATCCGCCGGCCCCAAAGTTGTACCGTAAACACAGCCCTTTTCTTTCAACCAACGGCGATACGCGATGGAGGAGGCATCGCCGCGGGTCGGCGTTTCGAACCGCGGTTCCAACGGCAAAAGACGCGGGCGTTGGTTTTCCAAAATGATCCGGTCTTGCAGAAAGATCACCTGTTGAAACCCGATCAGATCGGCATCCGTGCTGGTCTCATCCAGCAAGAACATCACCGGATGTGCGCGACACAGGCCCGGCTCCATCGGTTGCACAAACAGGCAAATCACATCCCAACGCGTCTCGGACATCGGGCAGGTTTTATACAGCAACACGGTAAACGGCGTGGTGATACGGTAGATATAATCGGTCCGGATCGCGCCACTTGCGGATTTGGCGGCCTGTGGTTGGGTAAAAACGCAATCGGTGGCCCAGACCTCGTCCACATCGCGGCGGATTTCGCATTTGTATTTCTCAACCTCGGGGTGCGCCTCAGAGCCAAGAATATCGGTATGCACAAAAGGGAAATGCGCCATATCAAGGAAGTTTTCGATCACACGCGGGGCCGAGGACTTCACCTTCACAGCCCCACATGGAACGTAGCGGCGATCCGGTTCATCCGCCTCGGGGATATGCGGCACATCGGTGTTGGGCGCGCCCAAGGTGACCCAAAGATAGCCGTATCGTAGTCGCACGGGCAATTCCCTATCACCACAGCGCGCCACCAAAGCCTCGCCGCCCGTGATGAAAATATCCTGACCCAAAAGCCGGGTCGTCAGCCCAGAGGGCGGGATTTCGGCCAGATTTTGAATGCAATACCATTGATCGAGCGTGGCGGGGTCCAGTACTGCCGACCCATCTGTCTCTGTCGTCATTTTATGCATCCTTCAAAATCTGGTTCAGGCGTAAATACGATCCATCGTTGCCGCATGATCGGCCAAAGCGGCCGCCAGATCCAGACGCGTGAACGCACCTTGGTCAATGATCTGCACCCCATTGATGAAGGAATGATCAACTTCAAACGGACCGCACATCACAAGGGCAGCCAAAGGATCGCGCTGGGTGCCCGCAAGGCCAAGTCGCGTGCGTTTTATGGCAATGAGATCGGCGGATTTGCCGGGGGCCAGTTGCCCAATGTCGTCGCGCCCCAAAAGTTTCGCTCCCGCCCGCGTCGCCATCCAAAGCGCCTCGCGCGCCGAAAGTGCCCCCGGTGTGCCGCCAAATCCGCCCCGCCCACCGGGGACCTCGGACAGGTAGCGGTCCGGCGCGACCCGTTGCAAATACTGCGCCATGCGCGCCTCCATGAACATGTTGGAGGTGTCGTTTGAGGCCGACCCGTCGACGCCCAAACCGACCGTCACGCCCGCGTCCAACATCTCGCGCGCCCGCATGATACCAAGCCCGCAGCGCATATGGGCAGAGGGACAAAACGTGGCCCCAGTGCCGGTCTCGGCAAAGGTTTTGATCTCGGCATCGTTGAGGAAAATCGCATGGGCAAACCACACATCAGGGCCAAGCCAGTCGCAGCTTTCGGCATAGGCGACCGAACGCATGCCATAGGTGGCGATGCAATATTCCTCTTCGCTCAGCACTTCGGCGATATGCGAATGCAGCCGCACACCGGGATGCATCCGTGCCAAAGCCGCCGCGTCTTTCATCAAGCCTTGGGTGACGGAAAAGGCCGAACAGGGCGCCAAAACAATCCGCGTCATCGCGTGATCTGACATGTCATGATAGCGGTGGATCAAGCGCTCGGCATCCCTCAGGATCGCCTCTTCCTCCTCCACGCAACTGTCGGGCGGCAACCCGCCTTTGCTTTCGCCCCGGCTCATCGCGCCCCGCGCCGCATGAAAGCGCAGACCCATCTCTTGGGCCACCCGAATGGGCGTGTCCAAGGTGCAATCATTGGGCATGATGTATTGGTGGTCCGAGGAGGTGGTACAGCCGCTCATGATCAGTTCGGCCATGGCCATGCGCGAAGCGGTTTCCATCGCCCGATCATCAAGCTTTGCCCAAATCGGATAGAGGGTTTTGAGCCAGACGAAGAGTTCGTCATCCTGAACCATCACCCGCGTGAGGTTTTGGTAGAAATGATGATGGGTGTTGATCATCCCCGGCATCACCACATGATCGGACAGGTCCAACACCCGATCCGCCACCACATCGACAAACCCCGACATCGGCCCGACAGCCGCAATCACATTGTCGCGGATCAACACGCCCCCATCGGTCATTTCGCGACCGACCTCGCCATAACCGTCATCAAAGGTGGCCAGATAGGAGATGTTTTTAAGGAAAGTTGTGCTCATCTTTGATCTCGAAAATAGGGGACTGTGAGACTGTCGGGTGCGGCCATCAGGCGACGCATCCGTTGCCATGCCAGAACAGGCACGATCATCAATGCCATGGTGCCCAGATAGGGCAACATCGAGAGGATCGAGGCGGCAATCGGCCAATTATGCGCCTGACCGACAAAGCCCAAGGCGGTGACAAAACCGAATAACAGCCCGGCCAAAACCGCGTTGATCGGGCGAAATCCGGCGAAAATCACCAAGGCGACGGCGATCCAACCGCGCCCTGCGACGACGCCCTCGGACCAGCTTGGCACAAACACCAAGGTCAGATAGCCCCCGGCCCCTGCCGCCAAAGCCGACCCCAATGACACATACCAAAACCGCATTTTCATCACTGAAATCCCCGCGGCATCTGCCGCCGCCGGGTTTTCGCCCACGGCGCGCATGTTGAGACCATGACGGGTGTGAAAGATCAAAACATGCAGAGCCACAGGCAACACGAGGAAGATCAGATAGACCAAAAGCGAATGGCTAAAGAACGCGCGGCCAAAAAACGGCAGATCGGACAGGATCGGGATGTGGATGTCCTGAAAGGTCGCGGGCGCGGGCGAGCCAGAGATCGGTTTGCCCAAGGTGGCCGCCAAGCCCATCCCCATATAGGTGAGTGCCAAGCCGCAGAGCACCTGATTGGCGCGGATGATCACCGTGGCCACGGCAAAAATCATCCCCGCGATCAACCCCACGCCCATGGCGACCAAAAAGCCCAGCCATGGGTGCGGCGTGATCACCACCGTGGCCACCGCTGACATCGCGCCCAAGGCGATCAGCCCCTCGACGCCAAGGTTCACCACACCCACACGTTCGGCCAAAACCTCGCCCAAAGCCGCCAGCGCCAAGACGCCTCCGGCCAAAAAGGCGGTTTGGATCAGACCTGCAAGAATATCCATGTCAGCGCGCTCCCTTGGGTGTGACTTCTCCAGTCGTTGGGATCAATTTGTAGCGCGCGACCTCGTCAACGATGGCGGCGTAAAACAGGATCAGCCCGGTGATGGCCAAAACCGTATGGGTTGTAAGCCCTTGAGATTGCAAAACGATCCCACCATTCAGGATCACCGCCATAAAAAATGCTGTGGCAATCACCCCCAAAGGGGCGGCGCGGGCCAGAACCGCGACCATGATGCCCAGATAGCCATAATTGTTGGAAATCCCGCCCTGAAGCCGCCCGACGGTGCCTGCAACCTCCATCATGCCGCCAAGCCCGGCGATGGCGCCCGACATCAACATGACGAGGATCAAATGACGCTGTACCGGCATCCCGGCATAGGCTGCGGCACCCGGATTTGCGCCGCCGATGCGCACCTCATAGCCCCAACGCGTATAGGCAAACATCACGGCCAAACCAACCGCCAACATCAGCGCCAAAGGCAAGCCCCAATGCACGATCCCCCAGACATAGGGCACCGAGACGGACAGTCGCGCGGTGGTCGCCAAAGCCATGCCCGACGGATCGAGCCAAGGGCCGGTGGCAACCCAATAGACCAACAAAAGCGCGACGAAATTCATCAACAGCGTGGTGATCAATTCGGACACATCAGCATAGGCTTTGGCCAAGGTCGGGATCAAAATCCAAAGCGCGCCACCGGCCATGCCCGCGAGCGCCATCAGCGGCACTAAGAGCCACGCGGGACCCGGCACGAACAGCGCCACGCCAGTTGCGGCAAACGCCCCAAGGTTGAATTGCCCCTCCGCCCCAATGTTCCACGCACCGATGCGCAGGCCAACCGCAACCGCGAGACCACAATAGAGCAGCGGCGAAAACAACAGGCCCAAATCCTCAAGCCCGAAACGCGACCCGAAGGTCGATGACAACACCTTGCCGCCCAGCGCGATTGGGTCTTTGCCGGACAGCGCCAACACGGCGGCGGCGGTCAAAAGCGCCAAGATCACCGACAGCACCCGCGCGGAGAACAACACGCTTGGGGCCGCGACCGGCATACGTTGCAAACGGTAGCTCATGCGGCCTGTCCCTGTTGTCTTTGTCCGCCCATCATCAGGCCGATTTGTTCGATATCCGCGCCTTGGGCCGGAACCACCCCCATAATCTCGCCATGAAACATCACGGCAATCCGGTCGGCGAGGTTCAGCACTTCTTCCAACTCCTCGGAGATCAGGACAACGGCGACGCCACTGTCGCGCATCTCAACAAAATAGCGCATCATCGTGTTGATCGCGCCAACGTCCAGCCCGCGCGACGGATAGGCCGCGATCAGCACCTTATCGGCAATGCGCATTTCGCGCCGCGCGACCAGACGTTGTTGGTTGCCGCCCGACAGGTTGCGTGCAGGCATGGCGAAATCCGGCACCATCACCCCGGCAATCCTGGCAATCTCGCGCGCCAAAGCCAGCGCTCGACGCGGCGCATACCACGGCCCGTTCGAGAGTGGCGGCAGGGCGTATTCGCGCAGCACCGCATTGTCGGTGATCGACAGGGTTGGGGCCATCCCGGCATAAAGTCGATCTTCGGGAATATGACCCACGCCCTTTTGCGCAAAGACCCGCGCGCCAGCGCGTCCGATATCTTCGCCATCCAGTGTCACCGTGCCCTTGGAGGGCGCGACAAGACCACTCAGCACATAGGTCAATTCACGCTGACCATTGCCCGCAACCCCAGCGATGCCAAGGATTTCTCCGGCGCGCACAGAGAGCGAGACGTTTTTCAACACAGTGCCATACTCAGATTTCAGCGTGACGCCTTCAAGTGTTACCATCGGCGCGCCAATCTTGCGCGCGCCGCCATCGCCACGCATGTCGTTGAGCACGATTTCGCGCCCGACCATCAAGTGCGCCAAGGATGTCTCGGAACAGTCCGTGGTCCATTCGGTCGCGACCTTGCGGCCCGCGCGCAAAATGCTCACCCGGTTGGAAATCTCCATCACCTCGTCGAGTTTATGCGAGATGAAAATCACCGCGTTTCCCCGCGCCACAAAGGCCCTGAGCGCCGCAAACAGGTCGCGTGCCTCCGAGGGGGTCAAAACGGCGGTGGGCTCATCAAGGATCAGAACTTTGGCGTCACGCGCCAACACCCGCAGGATTTCGACCCGCTGCTGTTCGCCCGTTGACAGATCGGCCACAATCGCCCCCGGCTTGACCGCAAGGCCAAGCGTGTCGGCCAAACGCATGGTCCGCTCTTCCAGCGCCTTGCGCGAAATCCGCGCCGGGGTGGCATCCCAACCCAAGTGGATGTTTTCGGCCACGGTGAAGGCTTTGACCAATTTGAAATGCTGATGCACCATGCCAATCCCGGCGGCGATGGCATCAATTGGCGAGGCAAAGCGGCGACTTTCCCCGTCCATGATGATCTCGCCTGCATCCATGTGATAGATGCCGGTCAATACATTCATCAGCGTCGATTTCCCGGCGCCGTTTTCGCCCAAAAGCGCGTGAATCTCGCCGGGATAGACCGCAAGATCCACGTCCTCATTGGCGATCACGCCGGGGAAATATTTCGACACGCCTTTGAGGGCGACCAAAGGCGGCGTCCCGGGCGCAAGCCCGAGACGCTGTTGGATCGAATCCTCGTGCATCACTCAGTTGTCCAGACCGGAGACCCCTTCGATCGACCAGTTCCAATGGTAAAGCTCTTCCTCCGTCATGGTCTGGCCTGCGGCGACTTTGATCGTGCCTTTGGAGTCTTTGATCTCGCCCATGAACGGGTTGAACGACCCATCCAGGATCGTGGCCTTGACCGCATCCGCCTTGGCCGCGACATCGGCGGGCACGCTGTCGCCCCAAGCATCGACGTCCACGCCGGCCCCAAAGGGCAAGAGGTCATAGGTCGGCGTCCATTCGCCCGCCAAACGGCGACGCACTTGTTCAACGTACCATGGACCGAAATCGACCATGATCGAAGAGATGTAGGCATTGGGACCATAGCGACGCAGATCGGTGTTCCACATCACGGCCTTGGCACCCCGTTCTTCGGCCACCTGAAGGTAACCGGCCTCATCCATGATCCCAAACAGCACATCACAGCCTGCATCAATCAGCGCCACTCCGGCTTGGGTCGCGGCCTGCGGGTCGAACCAACTGTTGATGACGATGGATTGTAGCGTGGCCTCCGGGTTGATCGTGCGCGCCCCCATGAGGAACGCGTTTGTGCCGGAATAGACCGAGGGCACAGGGAAAGAGGCAACATAGCCGAGTTTTCCGGTGGTCGACATCGCCCCCGCCGCGATCCCGGCGACATAGGACGGATACCAATGGGCGACGTAATAAGTGCCCAAATTGTCCATCGGATTGCGGCCATCGCATTCGTAAAACGCCACCTCGGGGGCACGTTTGGCAACGTCGTACAAGAAATCACCATAGTTCGAGGTGGCGAAGACCATGCAGGCATCATCGGCGACGAATTGACGGAAAATCCGGGTGGCATCGGCCGAATAGGGGATCGACTCGACATAGGAGGTGCGCAGCGCCGGGAAGGCGGCTTCGACTGCCTTCATCCCTTGGTCATGCGCCCAGGTCCAGCCTTCGTCCGACGTTGGCCCAGTGTGACCAAAGGCGATATGCGCGTCAGCTTCGACCACGGGTGCCAAAGGGCCCGCCGCATTGGCAGGTCTGATCACCCCGGTTTTGGGCAGGATCAAACTGGCCCCGGCAGCGGCACCCATATTGAGAAACCCACGGCGGGACAGGGATTTGGTAGAAATCATCGAAGAGGTCCTCTTGGCTGTTGGAATGTCCCAGCCGGCCTTGGCCGGGGGCGCGCTATGAAAAGTGCGCAGCTCTTCGCCCTCTGCGGGGCGATAGCGCCAGAGCCGCCTCGCGTGCCCGGACGATCCGTCGCCAAGGTCACGGGTGTGGAGCGGCCACGTCGCATGTGCAGGACCACGTTTCCAGAGTGCCGTGACCGTGAATAGTCGTAAAATTTCGATACAGATGTTGCGTTTAGAACAACACTTGACGGTCCAGATTTTCCACGCCTAACTGCCGCGAACACCTCGGAAAAATCGCCGTTTTTCCTATAAAAAAGGGGGTTTCTCGAATGATGAAAGCACAAAGACATGCAGATTGACCGCGTGACATTCACCTTTACAGGACAGATTCCACGCGAGAGTTTTGCCGAGTTTGCGCAACACCGTGCCTCAAGATTGTCCATCACCCTCACAACTGTGATGCAAAATGATGCAGTTGCGAAATTGCAGGTGATTGGTCAGCGCGATTTGGTGGATGCGTTTGAAATGGCGCTCAGCCTCGGGCCACAGGATTGCATCGTCCACAAGGTCACACGACAGGCAGACAACCCCGCCAAAGGAGAAGAGACATGAGTGAAACCGGATGGGTGCCCATCGCCCTGTCACGCTTTATTGCCCCCGGCACATCGGCCGGCACGGCGGTGCATGGCGCGGAAATCGTGGTCTGGCGCGACACCGGCGGCAAAGCCCACGCGTGGGAGGACCGCTGTCCGCATCGCGGCATGAAAATGAGCTTTGGCTTTGTGCGTGGCGATCACATCGCCTGTCTTTATCACGGCTGGGAATATGACGAGACCGGCACCTGTCGCTACATCCCGGCACACCCGGATTTGGAAGTGCCACCGTCAATCTGCGTCACGCGCTATGCGGTGACGGAGGCGGGTGGCATGATCTGGACCGCGCTGCCTTTGGGCGACATGCCAGAAGTGGAACCAAACGCGCCTGATATGGACGGGCTGCGCAGCCTCTACATCGACGCGCCTCTGGATGCGGTCTTGGCCGGGGTGAAAACCGTGGCCTCGGAGGTCTCGCAGACCGGCGCGCTGATCACCGCCACGCTGGGAGAGGCCCCGCTGACCCTCGGCTTACAAACCATCGACGCCGACCATTCGGCGTTGCACATCACCCTGCCCTCGGACACACCGACCGCGACCCGCCTCAGCCTGCTCGACCAATTCGCCACCCTGCGCCGCAACGTCGAATCCCCCCTCAAAGAGGCCGCTCAATGACCCAGCTTGTCTTGCACAATTATGATCTGGATGACGCCTGCTATCGCGTGCGGCTTGTGGCCTCCTGTTGCGACCTTCCGGTGGAATTGCGCAATGTCGACATGTTCCCCGGCATGGAACAGGTTTCCCCGCCCTATCTGAAGCTGAACCCTTTGGGGCGCTTGCCGATCTTGGAAACGGCGGATGTGACACTGCGCCATACCGGAGCGATTTTACTCTATCTGGCGGGGCTGGACCCGCAAAAGCGGCTTTTGCCGACAGAGGCCTCCGCACTGGCCCAGATGATGGATTGGCTGTTTTTCGCAGAGCGTGACCTCTCGGTTGCCTCCACAGCCCGCGCGATCTCCATCATGGATGTGCCGGGTGATGGCCCCGCAACCATCGCCCAGACCCGCGCTTTGCTGCGGATCATGGAGGATCACATGAGTGCACAAGAGATCAAAGGTCTGAGCTTCTTCGCCGGAGAAGAGATCACACTGGCCGATCTTGCGCTGTTCCCGGCCTTTGCGCTCAGCCGCGATTGCAATATTGATCATGACGCCTTTCCCGCCCTGCGGCTTTGGGCACGGCGGGTGCGCGCCACGCCGGGCTTTGTTGTCATGCCCGGCATCCCGGATTACCACTGATGGACCTGCATCGGCTTGGTCTCGTGTCCTCGCGCGTCCACCACTTTATGCTGGTGGCGCGTCTTGGCTCGATCCGACAAGCGGCGCTGTCGCTCAATGTTGCGCCCTCCTCGATCTCGCGCACCATCAAACAGCTCGAAGAAGACCTCGACACCCCGCTGTTTGAGCGCACCAAACAACGGCTGAAACTGACCTCAGCGGGCGAACTTTTAGCCTATCACATCGGGCAATCCACCGGCGAAATGAACCGGGCGCTGACCGAGATCAACGACCTGCACGGGCTGCGCCGGGGCACCGTGACCCTGGCGGTGATCGAAAGCGCCGCACGTGGGCTTTTGCCCGAAGTGCTGGCCGGGTTTTGGGTCCGTCACCCCGAAATCAGCGTCGATGTCCGCGTCACCGGCTCGCAAGAGGCCGTCGATTTGGTCAATCAGGGCGAGGCGGATTTGGCCTTGGCCTTTGACGTGCGGGTGCCGCGCAATGCCCGCCGTTTGGCCTCTGTTGCCCTGCCCTTGGGGGTGTTGGTGCCACCCGGAAGTGCCCTGACCAAAGAAAATCGGCCCATAAAAGCCTATGAATTGGCCGGTGAGCGGGTGATTCTCTCGGACGCCTCTTTGACGCTCGGCAGTTCGGTCGAACAGATGTTTTCCGGCTCTTTCGTCGAGTTTTCCCGCCGCGCCCGGACGAATTCTATCGGCTTGATGATTGACCTGGCCATTCGCGGGCTGGGCACGATCCTTCAGACCCGGCTTGGTGTGCAAAATGAAATCAGTCGTGGCCATCTTGTCTTCATCCCGCTTGCGGATGCGGGTCTTGGTCTGCGCCGCCTGTCGCTGATTGCCCGCCCCAAAGGCGAAGCCTCTGAGGCCGCCTTGGCGCTCTCGGCCTCGCTCACTTCCACCATGGAGGGTCTCAAATCCTAAGTGTTGCGCAGAGGCGAACATCTCGTTGAGAAATCATCGTCTTTTCGGAACACAGTCACTCTGACAGGTTGATTTTGTAGCGTGAGATTTGGAGGTTCGATATGCAGCAAAGCGCCGTAGATGCGGTGATCCGAGGGCTCAAACGGGCGGGCGTGAGTATCGTATGTTACCTGCCGGATTCGCTGTTCAAAGAACTCTATCCGGCGCTCGATGCCGACCCGGACATTCGCACCATCCAAGTCACCAACGAAGGCGAGGGGGCGGCCATCTGCGGCGGTGTGTTCCTATCGGGCAAACGCGCGGCTTTGGTGATGGAAAACTCCGGTCTGCGCGCCTCGGTCGAGCCGCTTGCGCGGATGGGCTTGGGCGCGGGCATCCCCGTAGTGATGCTGATGAGCTATCGCGGCGATATGGGCGAAAACAATTGGTGGGCGGTGCCGCATGGCGTGACCATGGAACCGGTGCTGCAAGCCCTGCGCATCCCCTATGTGGTCGAACGCGAAGAGGAGCGGATCGAACAGGCGATTTTTGACGCATATGAGCTGGCCTATTCGTCTTATTACCACACCGCCGTGGCGCTCTCGGGGAGTATCGTGCGATGAAACGCTTTGAGTGTATGACAAAATTGGCCGCCCGCCTCTCCGACGAATTGGTGATCCTCTCATTGGGCGCCTCCGTTGACGAATGGTACAACGCCGCGCCGCACATGCGCGCCGCCTCGCTGTTTCAACAACAATTGGGCTGTGTCACGCCGCAGGCGTTTGGACTGGCGGCGGGCCTGCCGGAGCGTCAAATCATCTCGCTCGACACCGATGGCGGGCTGTTGTTCAACCTCGGCATACTGGCCACTTTGGGCAATGAAAGACCGAAAAACCTGTTTGTCGTGGTCTGGGACAATGAAATGTACCAATCCATCGGCGGGCCCAAAACCCACACCGCCTCGGGCACCGTCGATCTGGCCGCCATTGCGCAGGGCGCCGGGGTGACACACGCCTACACCGCCCGCACTTTGGACGAGTTCGACGCCCATTGCGAAGCGGGTTTGGCCAGTGACGACCCCTATATTGTCGTCGCCAAGGTCGCGGGCACCGTTCAGCCCGAGATCAAGCGCAAACACTCAGATGGGCGCGAGGACAAGTACATCTTTGTGCGCCATGTCGAAGCCACCGAAGGGATCACCATCATGGGCCCTTCTGAACATAACTGATCCACGGGACTGACATGAAAACCGCCTTTGATTACATCGTGATCGGCTCTGGATCGGGCGGCTCTGCCGTGGCGCGCCGACTGCATGATGCGGGGGCGGATGTGGCGGTGATCGAGGCGGGAAAATCGACCCTTGGCGTGGCTGAGATCGAAGACCCGAGTGCTTGGTTTGCTCTGCAATCCGGCGCATGGGATTGGGGGCATCATTACACCCCCACCGCGCATGTTTTGAATCGCACTATCCCGATCCCACGCGGCAAAGGCTTGGGTGGCTCGTCGGCCACCAATGCGATGATGTGGTATCGCGGCGGACCCGCCGATTATGCCCGGTGGGACGCTGTGGCGCCGGGATGGTCGTGGGAGGACTGCCTGCCGAGCTTTCAAGCCTGCGAGACATGGCAGAGCGGTGCGAGCGCCTTGCGCGGCAGCGATGGCCCGCTCAAGATCACCCGCCCGGACCCGGATCATCCCCTGACCCAAGCCATGCTCAAAGGTGGGGCCGATATGGGCTTGCCGATGGTGGATGACCCGAACGGGCCGGAGCCCTTCGGCGTCAGCCTTGCCAATTTCAACATCTCGCCCGAGGGTCTGCGTTGGACCTCGGCGATGGGGTATCTTGCTCCAATCATGGCGTCCGAACGTTTGACGATCCTCTGCGAGACCCGCGCTTTGGCATTGGCGTTTTCCGGTGATCGCGTCCGTGGTGTCCGTGTGTTCAAAGACGGCGCGGAGCATCTTTTGACCGCACGGTCGGGCGTGATCCTTGCCGCTGGCGCTTTGGAAACCCCGCGGTTGTTGATGCTCTCTGGCATTGGAGATGAGGCGGAGCTGGTCCGGCTTGGCCTCAAAACCCGCCTCCACGCCCCCGAAATCGGTCGTAATCTTCAGGATCATCCGCTGCTGCGCGCCCTCAATTTCCGCGCCTCATCGCCGCTTGGGCCGATGAAAGGCAACGGCGGCGGCACGCTGTCGATTTGGAAATCCGCGCCCGAGTTGGACCAAGCCGATCTCTTGGCTTTCCCCATTCAAACCCGCTCTGCCGTGCCGGCGCTTTGGGATCATTACGATTTCGACGGTGATGTTTTTGCCATCGGACTGGGCGTCATGCGCTCCTATTCCAAAGGCTGGATCACGCTGACCGGGACCTCCCCGGATGACCCACTTGATATTCAGCCAAACCTCTTGTCGGACCCGCGCGATCTGAAGGCGCTCGTGTCCGGGGTGGAGTTCCTGTTGGACATGGTGCTCACCCCCGGCTTTTCACACCTCTTCGCGGATTTCGTCGCCCCGGATCGCAAGGTCTCGGGCGGTGATACCGTCACTTTCGTGCGCCGCGCCTGTTCGACCTTTTTCCACTGTTGTGGCACCGCCCAAATGGGCGCGCACACCGACGCCCCCGTGTCCCCTCGGTTGGGCGTCAAGGGCGTTCGCGGCCTCTGGGTCGCGGATGCCTCCGTCATTCCCGACATCCCCGCCTGTCACACCCACGCCCCTGTCACCATGATCGGAGAACGGGCGGCGCAGTTTATATTGGAGGACGCATGTCTGACCTGATCCTTAGTGCCGAAGCCCTTGTCACCATGGACAAAGACCTGACCGTGATCCCCCATGGTGCGGTCTTGGTGCACGGTGATACGATTGTGGCCACAGGCCCCGCGCGCGACCTGATCGCAGCACACCCGGAGGCCACGGTAAAGGACATGGGCCGGGCGGTGTTGATGCCCGGTCTGATCAATGCCCATGCCCATTCCGGCTTTCTGCGCGGCACCGCCGAACACCTGCCGGTTTGGGATTGGCTGACCCAACATATCAACCCGATGCACCGCGTGCTTTTGCCCGAAGAGGCGGAGGCCGCCAGCTATCTGTGCTATGCCGAAAGCCTCTTGGCGGGCACCACCACGGTGGTGGATATGTGGCGTTATATGGAGGGCTCGGCCCGTGCCGCCGAGATTCTTGGCAACCGGATTGTCGCCGTGCCTTACGTTGGCGAGCACCCCGATTACGACTATTTCGACACGCTCGATATGAATGAGGCGTTGATTGAGCGTTGGCATGGCAAGGCCGAGGGTCGGGTCACTGTCTGGGTCGGGTTGGAGCATCTGTTTTATGCCGATGAGGCCGGGCAACAGCGCGCTATCGACATGGCGAAAAGGCACAACACCGGCTTTCACACCCATTGTTCCGAAGCTGAGATTGAGTTGGCCGAGTTTCACACCCGCTACGGCAAAAAGCCGATGGAGGTGTTTCACGATCTCGGGTTCTTTGAGACGCCGAGGGCGATGTTTGCCCATGCGGTGTGGTTTTCCCCCGAAGAGATCGACCTGATCTCAAATTACAACGTCTCGGTCGCCCATAGCCCGGTGTCGAACATGAAACTGGCCTCTGGCATCGCGCCCATTTCCGACATGTTGGCGGCGGGCATACCCGTTGGCATCGGCACGGATGGTGAGAAAGAGAACAACAATTTTGACATGTTCGAAGAGATGAAACTCGCCTCCCTCAAGGGCAAATTGCGCCACCGCGACGCCGCCGCAATGGACAGTTGGGAGGTGTTGCGCATGGCGACCTCTTTGGGGGCCGAGGCCCTAGGGCTGGGCAATGTCACGGGGTCTTTGGAACCGGGCAAAAAAGCCGACATCATCGCCCTGCGCGGCGACACGCCGCGGATGACGCCATTTCACGCCGATGGGCGCTGGTTCAACATTCACCACAATCTGGTCCATGCCGTGCGCGGCCCTGACGTCAAAATGACCATGGTCAACGGGCTGATATGCGTCGAGGACGGCAAGTTGGTGACCGGTGATGTGACCGAGATCATCGACCGGCTAAACCGCCTCACACCGGGGCATTTCGCCCGCCGCCAGCTCTGGCTTGACGCCAATGGCGGCGGCACGACGCAATGGACCGATTGAGGAGCATCCAGATGTCACAGACCTCACAAGGCACCAAAGATTCCGTCGCCCTCAACCAATGGTATGCGGTCGCCACGCTCACCGATTTGGACCGGGTGGAGGAGACAAAGCTCTTGGGTCATCCGATCACTATCGGTCCGGGGAAATCCGTGATGCATAATGGTAAACCCCTGCCCATTCGGGAGAAATTCGAGTGTCTTTGGACCACGCTCGGCGCACCAAATACTGAGATTTTCGAAATCGAAGAGCGGTTTGAGCCCGAGCGGCGGGTTGTCACCTGTGGCTGGGTGACCATGCGGGCCTCTGGCCTGCGTGTGGTCGAAAATTTCCTCGACATGGCGCATTTTCCCTTTGTCCACACCGACATTTTGGGCTCTGAGCCGCACACCGAAGTGCCCGTTTACAAATCCGAAATCCGCCGCGATGTGGACGAGGTCTGGGCCACCAATTGCACCTTTTTTCAACCGCAAATGACCACAGCCCGCCCGGAGGGCGAATTCGCCCAACTGACCTACAGGGTGCCCAGTCCCTTTGTCGTCATGCTCTACCGCGAAGCACCAGATCAACCCGGCCGCCGCGATGCCATTGCCCTGTTCATCCATCCAATCGAAGAGGGGCTATGTCGGGCGCAACCGGTGATGTATTTGCTCGATCAGGCCTCTAGCCAGACCCAGCTTTTGCGCTTTGAACAGGTGATTTTCCTGCAAGACCGGATCATCGTCGAAAACCAACGCCCGCTGTTGTTGCCACTTGAGGCGCGCAGCGAAATCCCGACCCGCGCCGACAGTTCCTCGGTCGCCTATCGCCGCTGGTTGAAGGAAAAGGGGATTACCTTTGGCACGACCACGCCGGAGGCCGCATGAGGGTCAGCCACCCCCGCACATTGGCCGAGGCCGAGGCCCTGATTGCCACAGGCGCGCAGGCCGTGGTCGGCGGCACGGGGCATCAGTTTCGCTGGTCCCAAGGACAGACACGGCCCGATCACCTCGTCAACATCGTCCCAATTTTGCCAAATGGGATCAATGGCTTGACCATCGGCGCGGGCACCTCCCTTGAGGACATCCGCCACGCCGGATTGCCGCTTTTATCACAGGCGTGCAGGGATGTCGGCGCACCCAATATTCGTCGTCTCGCAACGCTGGGCGGCAATATCGGTTTTGGTGCGGGCTGTCTCATTCCGGCGCTTTTGGCACTGGATGCCGAACTGAACACCACACGCGGCCCACGTCCTTTGCGCGACCATCTGCGCGATCCAAAAGGCCTCATCCTCTCCATGACCCTCCGCCCGCTGGACCGCTCAATTTGGCGCAAAATCGGACTGCGCGCCGCGTTCACACCCGCAATGATCGTCAGCGCCGGAACACTCGCCTCGCAGGACGGTCGGATCACCGATCTGCGCCTCTCGGTAGGGGGCGGTATCGTCGCGCCGCAGCGGCTTACAGAGGTCGAAACATGGCTCATCGGGCAGGTTTTGACAAAGGTTGACATGGCCGATCTTGAGACGCGGGTTTTCGCGGCCATCGACGCGCCGTCTTGTGCCTTTCGCAGTGCGGGCTACCGCAAACATGTCGCCGCCAAAGTGATCTCTCATGGCCTGCTCGGGCCAGACCTCAAAACCCATTGCCCCAAAACCCTCCGCCCCAGCCCAACCCCGCCCCCGGCTCTCACCGCACTCTCGCGGCAGGGCGGCGGCGACCGCTGGCACACCCGCCCGGACATGCCCGCAAAGGTGCGTGGCGCCCTGCCCTATCTGACCGATGTGCGCGCGCCCGGCATGTTGGTCGGGCGTATCCTGCGCGCCGCTCACCCTCATGCCGAAATCCTGCGCATTGACACGCGCCAGGCCGAGGCACTGCCGGGGGTGCATGCCGTGGTCACCCATCGCGACATCACCGGGCTCAACGGCTTTGGCATCGTCTTCCAAGACCAGCCCGCGCTCTGTGCCGACAAAGTGCGTTACACCGGTGATCCGGTCGCCGCCGTCGCCGCGATTGATGCGCAAGTGGCTGAGGCGGCGCTGGCGCTGATCGAAGTCGAGTATGCGCCTTTACCCGATGTCACCGACCCGGAGATGGCATTGATGCCCGGTGCCGCGCGAGTGCATGACAGTGGCAATCTTGTCAGTGAGATCGCCCATGCCAAGGGCGATCTGACCGAAGGCTGGGCCAAGGCCGTGCATGTGGTCGAAGACACCTACGTCACCCCGCGCCAGATGCACGGGTTTATGGAAACCGAAGGTGGCTGGGCCGCACCGGATGGGCCTCAGCACAACGGAATCTTAGTCTGTGCCGGGGGCCAGCATGGTGCCCGAGATCGGTTGCAACTGTCGCGCATTCTCGACCTCCCCGAGGACAAAATCCGCGTGATTTCTTCGCCCACGGGCGGAGCGTTTGGGGGCAAGGACGAATTGACGGTCCAACCCGTTTTGGCACTTTTGGCGCGCAAATCCGGCCGCGCCGTGCGGCTACACCTCAGCCGCGCAGAAAGTGTTCAGGCCGGGATCAAGCGCAATCCGATGCGCATTCGGATGAAAACCGGCTGTGACGCAACGGGGCGGTTGGTGGCGCAAGAGGTCGATGTCATCGCCGATTGCGGTGCCTATGCGTCGTTGTCGCCCGGCGTTTTAGAAACCGCGATGGAACATGCCGCCGGACCTTATGTGATTGAAAACATTCAAACACGCGGGCGTCTCGCCTATACCAACAATGGCACATGCGGCGCGTTTCGTGGCTTTGGTGCCAATCAGATGAGCTATGCGATTGAATGTCAGATGGACCGTCTGGCGGCAAAAGCGAGGCTTGATCCGGTGGCGATCCGCAGGCTGAACATGCGTGTGCCTGGCAGTCCCGGCTTTCTGAGCCAAAGAGTTGCACCCTCTGAGCGCCTGCTTGAAATGCTCAACGCCGCCTCAAGCTCGCCGCTTTGGAGTGCACGAGAGACCAATCCCGACGAGATCATCGGCACCGGCATGGCGCTGAATTATCAGGGCAACGGGCTTGGCACTCTGCCCGAGGATGAGGCGGAATTTGCGCTGCGTTTGAAGGGCGGTAAAATCGAAGTGCTCTGTGGTCTCGATGAGATGGGTCAGGGCCTAATCGCCTCGCTTCATGCCGAACTTTCCACGCGTTTGGGCGTGGCCCGCGATGACAGTCGTGCGGTGTTTGGCGACACCGGAACCGCCCCCGACAGCGGTTCGACCACCGCCTCGCGCGGCGGCTATGTGGTCTGGCGCGGGATCAAGGAGACGGCCCCGCCGTTTGAGACCGAACTTCTGTCGCAGGCCGGTGCCAAACTTGGCCTACCCCCTGCGGAACTGCGACTTGTCCCCGGCGGGATTGGCGCGCGCGGGGCCAATACCCCCGCGCCGCTGTTGCGATTTGGTGCAATGGCCGATAGCGCCACGTTCACCACGCAGTTCTCTTTTCCAAAGTCGGATTACACCAAAGGCAACGCCCGCCTGATTTTCGCTTTTGCCACGACATTGACGCGTGTGGCCGTGAATCGAGTCAGCGGGCAGGTCCGTGTGCTTGATCTTGAAATGCACACTGCTGCCGGACCCGTGATCGACATGGCGTCCTATTTGGGCCAGATGGAGGGCGGGTTGATCCAAGGCCTGGGCTTTACCTTGACCGAGGATATGCTGATGCAGGATGGCCGCCCGGTGACCACGAATTTCGACAGCTATATGATGCCAACGGTGCGCGATGTGCCCAACACCATGCGGATCACCGCTCTTGAAGATCTTGACCCCGGTGACCCCTATGGCCCGCGCGGAGCGGGGGAGTTGGGCATTGGTGCGGTGACGCCCGCGATTGCCAATGCGGTATTTGATGCGATTGGACGCTGGCCGGTGGTGACGCCGTTTGCGCCAGAGAGCCTTTTGGATGTGATCGCATCCGTTGAGGCGGAGGCCCAAACATGATCGGGTTTACACTCAATGGTCAGACCGCCGAGATCGCCCCGGATGAGAGCCTGTTGTCGACCCTGCGCGAAAGGTTAGGCCAGACCGGCACCAAACAGGCCTGCGAAATTGGCCGCTGCGGGGCTTGTACCGTTTTGCTCGAGGGTCACGCGATCAACGCCTGTTTGCTGATGGGATGGCAGGTGGCGGGCAAAGCCGTGACCACAATCGAGGCGCTTGAAACCTTGGCCGAGGGCCGGGCTTTGGTGCGCGCGATGGAGGAGGAAAACGGCTTTCAATGCGGCTATTGTGCCCCCGGCGTGATGATGAGCCTCGTTGGCCTCTTCACACATTCGCCCGATGCCACGGACGAGATGATCCGCACCGCCCTTGAGGGCAACCTGTGCCGCTGCACCGGCTATCACTCGATTTTGCGCGGGGCGTTTCGCGCCCGTGCGCTTATAAAGGACAGGATATGACATTCACCTTGACCCCACATGCGCCCAAAACCGACGGCGCGCTGGCGTTTTTGGCCCGGCCCGCGCAACCGATTTGGATCGGCGGGGAATGGCAGATATTGCCCGATCAGTTTGACAGCCATGATCCCGCCACGGGTGCTCTTTTGACTCGTCTGTCGCGGGCGGGCGCGGCAGAGGCCGATGCCGCGGTGGCGTCGGCGCAAGAGGCGCTTGTCTCCCCCGCATGGCGCGGGATGCTGCCCGCCAAGCGCCAGGCCTTGTTGTGGAACATCGCCGATCTGATCGAGGCCCATGCCGATGAATTGGCCGAATTGGAAAGCCTTGATCAGGGCAAAACCTTTGCTACCGCCCGGTTCGGCGAAATCCCCGGTGCCATCGCGCAGTTTCGCTATTACGCCGGGTTTGCGACCAAATTGACCGGTGAGAGCATCACGCCTTCAATCGGTTACGCCCCTGCGGGCAAACAGGTCATGGCCTATACCCGGCGCGAACCTGTCGGCGTTGTGGCCGCGATCACGCCATGGAATTCGCCCCTTTTGATGGCGGCAATGAAACTGGCGCCTGCGCTTTGCGCGGGCTGCACCGTGATTTTGAAACCGGCCGAGGAAACATCACTGACCGCGATCCGGCTCTGTGAATTGATCGAAGAGGCGGGGATGCCCAAGGGCGTGGTCAACCTGTTGACTGGCTTTGGACATGAGGTCGGAGAGGCCTTGGCCACACATGCGGGTGTCGCCAAAGTGGCCTTTACCGGATCGACCGAAATCGGACGGCATTTGTTGGGCTCGGCCAAGGGCAACCTCAAAAAACTGACACTCGAACTCGGGGGCAAGTCCCCGGCGATTGTGATGGCGGATGCCGATCTTGATCTGGCGGTGCCGGGTGTAGCGCGCGGGATTTTTGCCAATTCGGGACAGGTCTGTGTGGCCGGGTCTCGCATCTATGTTCAGCGCACACTCTATGATCAATTTGCCGAACGGCTGGTGCAGGCCGCACTTGCGCTGCGCCTTGGGCACGGGTTGGCACCGGACAGCGATCTTGGCCCGCTCATCAACGCCACACATGCCGCGCGGGTCGCGGGGATTGTCGACCAAGGTCGCGCCGAGGGGGCCGAAATTTTGACCGGAGGCGGGCAAATCGACGAAGCACCCGCGTTTTTTCAACCGACGATCCTGACCGGCGTGCGCCCCGACATGGCCTTCATGCGGGATGAGATTTTCGGCCCGGTGACGGCACTCAACCCATTTGACACGCCAGAGGAGGCCTTGGACCTCGCCAATGACAGCGAATACGGCTTGGCGGCCTCGGTCTGGACCGAAAACCTCAGCCACGCGCACAAACTGGCGGCGGCAATCCATGCGGGCACGGTCTGGGTCAATTGCCATAGCTATTTTTCACCGGAACTGCCGAAAGGCGGGATCAAGGCCTCGGGTTGGGGCGTGGAAAACAGCGCGCAAGGCTTGGACAATTACCTGGAGAATAAAACCGTCTGCATGGTGATTTAGGGCCGCAAGATACGGCTTGGAGCCAAAAGTCGCCGCTTTGCAGATAAGAAAATGGCCCGCAGCACCGCTTGAAAACTACCCGACCCGCGCCACGGCGGGCTTGGCCAATTGCCATTTGATCCGGGCAAAGCCCATTTGCACCGCCAAACCGACAAACACATAGGCCATGTCAAAGATCCACGGATCATAGATCAGCGCCGCTTTGATCGACTGGCCGAGGATCGACAAAACCGTGCCAAGCGCAAAACAGCCAAGACCAAACCGCCCCATCAATTGGATCGGCCAAACCCAACGGCTGGCAGAGAGGCGTGTCACCCAATTTTGCGTCGAGAGGAAATATACCAGTGCCAACACATGGATCAGACGCGGGGCGGCAAGAAAGGTTTTGTCGAAATTGGTGATGTAAAATGGCGCCCCAAGGCTGCGCAAAAGGCCCAAACCGCTGCTGCCAACCTCACGGATCGCGTCGATTTTCATCCAGCCCAGAATGAGCACCAAGATCGTCAGTGACAGCCATTTGGCCCAGGCCACATTTGGCACCAACCGCTGACCCGCCTTCAACCGCATCCCACAGGCAAGCCCGATGGCAAAGAGGAATTGCCACGCGAACGGGTTGAAAAACCAACCGCCGGAATTGGGATAGGCGGGCACGTTGAGGCGGGTTTCACCGGTGAAAATCCAAAGCGCGAATGACCCGCCCAGCATGATCCAGATATTGCGTTGCCCGACCAGGATCATCACCGGCGTCATCAGCAACAAGGCCGCATACATCGGCAAAATGTTCAGATAGCCGAACTGATGGCCCAATGTGGCGATCCCAATCGTCGCTTGCACCGGGGCTTTCATCCACGGGCCAACGTTGTTGACCTTCCACATCTTGTCGGCGCCGAACCAATAGGCCGCGCCCAGCATGATCGCCAAAGAGATCACGGAAATCACCAGATGCACGGAGTAAAGCGTCCAGGCCCGGCCCCAACATTTCGCCACAGCCCGCCACAACGGCAAACGCACAAAGGCCAAAGGATAAGCCAGCCCCGCTGCCATCCCGGACATGAAAACGAACCCTTCGGCCGCATCCGAGAAGCCGAAATTGCGATTGGTAAGGACCTCAAGCGGGTTGCCGGGCACATGGTTGATGAAAATCATCACCAAGGCGAGCCCCCGGAAAAAATCGAGCCTGGGGTCTCGTGCATTCGGGCCATGAGAGGATACGGGCACGCCAATCGGTGCGGAGGAGGACGGTTTGGTATGGGACATGTCAGGCGGGAATTTCAGCCACTTGGGCATTGGGCACGACGACACTTGGGGAAGTGTCATCCCAAAGCGCGACAATCCGGCGATGATCGGTGATGACCTGTGGCAGGGCGGTTTCTTCCGGCGTCAGAAACACCGGCGGGTGAGAGGGCTTTGATGTCATCCAGATCACCAAAGGGGCCACCACCAAGGGTACGCCAATCGGCAAAACCCAAAGCATCAGGTTGGGAGCGAAACTATGGGTGAGGGCCATCACTACGATGCCCCACAGTTGAATCCACCACCCGGCGGCATAGGCCTCGGGAAATGTCAGCCGTCCGTCCCCACGGGTCTGCGCCGGCCAACCGCCGTCACGCCCCATCACCACCTGCATCACCGCCCGCGTTTGCCACATCAACATGATCGGCGCGTTGATCGAGGATTGGATGAGTTCGGTCATCATGCTGCGCAGGGCCGTGACTGTACCGCCAAACTCCGCCACCCGCCCACGCGCGATGGCATCGAGCAAAATCAACACTTTGGGAAAGACCAAAAGGCCAAAGACACCCACCGCAACCCCCACCGCTTTCGAGGTTTGATCGGACGGGAAGACCGGGAACAATTGGAACGGTTCAGGAAAGAAATCCGGTTCAGGCGCAGTCGCGGTGGCGTAGAGGTTTGAGGCCAGAAACATCACCCAAAACAACGGCGCGACGTAGCTGAGGATGCCTTGGAAAAACACGAAACGCGACCAACCTTTGAGGCCCGGCGCGGAAATCACCCGGATATGTTGCAAATTGCCCTGACACCAGCGCCGATCGCGTTTGGCGAAATCAATCATGTTTTCAGGGCCTTCCTCAAAAGACCCCGCCAAATCTGGATCAAGACGCACGGCCCATCCGGCGCGCGCCAAAAGCGCCGCTTCGACGTAATCGTGGCTGAGGATATGACCACCAAAGGGCGGCGGGCCGGAGAGTTCGGGCAGCGCACAGCTTTCCGCAAAGGCCCGCACGCGCACCATCGCGTTGTGGCCCCAAAACGGGCCCGTGACACCCTGCATCGCGGCCTGACCCTGGGCAAAGACTGGCGAATAGAACCCGGCGGCAAATTGCATGGCACGGCCAAAGCGTGAGCGCGCGCCGGTGATGCGCGGCAGGGTTTGCAACAGACCAAGCTCGGGGGCCGCCTGCATCCGGCGCACCATTTCAACAATGGTTTCGCCTTCCATCAAACTGTCGGCATCCAAGATCAGCGCAAAATCATATTGCCCGCCCGAGGTCTCAAAAAAGTCCTGAATATTACCCGCTTTGCGGCCAATATTGCGCGCCCGTCTACGGTAGAAAAACCGGGGGGCTTTCCCTAAGGCGACCCGCGCGTCTTGGCCTCGGTCGGACCAAAGATGCACGAACCACCGCTCTTCCTCTGCTCCCACTCGGTCATTTTGCGTATCAGACAGGATGGCAAAATCAAATTGTTCGGCCACACCAAGCCGGGAAAGCGAGACATCCATCGCCGCCACACGAGCAAAAACCACCGCAGGGTCTTCATTATAGACAGGCATCAAGATCGCAGTGCGGCTCGTTAGCGGCGTGTTCAGATATGCGGGGGGTTTTCGGGCCGAAATAAGCCCCTCCACCGATTGCATCGCGCCCCAAGCCAGCCAAAATGTCGTGATAAACACAAGCGCAGCCCGCACACCATCGACCATCTGATAGCCGTCCGCCGCGCCGAATTGCAAAAACAATGCCGCCGCGCCGATCCCAAGGCCAACACTGATCAGCAACGCCAAAGCACGCGCAGAACGCGCGCCGCTGGGGGACGTCGATTGGCTCATTGGTTATCTGCCACGCGCAGTGCGACCGATACCGGAGGCGAAAACCCCGATGAGGCGCGACAAAAACGGTGTCTGTGCCACGGCCTCCGCAAGGGGCCGTTCGATCACCTGCCGGGGCATCGCCAAAGGCGCATGAGGCAGACGCGCCGCACGCAAAATCTCCGCGTGACGCGTACCGATGGCCCGCGCGCGTGCGTCCTGCGCCGCATCAGAAAGAGACCCTTGCATCATCATGTGCGTACCCATTGATAAATCCATGTTTCCGTCAGTTTCCGTCCAAAGCCCGCGACATGGGCGACAAGTTCAACCAGCCGCTCATTGCCGCCATCGACATCAATCACCAAACGCCAGCGCGTGGTGTTTTCAATTTTGGAGAGGGCGATATGTTGGATTTTGCCGCCAGACAGGGTCACGACCGGCTCCATCTCAGCATCCGCAGGCAGCCCCGCCATCAACCCACCGTCAAAATCAATCACAAATTTGCGCAACGAGGCTTTCGCGCCCGAGACGCCAGACGTGCCGCCTTGGCCCGCCAAAGTGTTGACAATCCATGCGCGGTCCCCGTCGCGGTCGGTGCCAAGCGCCCCCCACCGCAAACGATACCCATATTCGCGCGTCTCACCGGCTTTCGGTTTCTCAGACGGCACCCAGAAACTAACGATATTGTCGTTGCCTTCCAGATCGGACGGGATTTCCACCAAACGGATCGCGCCCGGGCCCCAATCGCCTTGCGGTTCGATCAACACAGACGGGCGGTCCTGATAATGCGCCCCGGCGTCTTGGTAATCCTCAAACGCCCGGTCGCGTTGGATCAGACCAAAGGATTTGAGGTTCGGTTCGCTCAGATACGAGCTTGCCAGACGCGGCGGGTTGTTGAGCGGACGCCAGAGCACATCGCCATCGCGACGCACCACCATCAGGGCGTTGCTGTCATGGACTTGCGGGCGATAATCGTCAAAGGCGTCGCTATTCTTTTCGTCGAACAAGAACATCGAGGTCAGCGCGGCCACACCCAATTGTTCCACATCGCGGCGGAAATGCAGCTTGGCGGTGACATCAATCACCGTTTCCTCGCCCGGACGAATGACAAACCGATACGCGCCAGTGCAGGACGGGCTTTCGAGCGCCGCATAAAACACCACTGTCTCTTGGCCCACAGCCGGGCGTTCCAACCAAAACTCGGTAAAGCGCGGGAACTCTTCCTCGCCGCCCAACCCGGTGTTGATGGCAAGCCCCCGCGCCGACAGGCCATAACTGCTATCGCGCGCCAAGGCGCGGAAATAGGAGGCGCCGACAAAGGCCACCAATTCATCAAACTTGTCCGCGCGGTTGAGCGGCGTGTTAAACCGAAAGCCCGCCACGCCGGGCAAGGCGACATGGGGCGACACGCGCGCCGCCAAGTCTTCATAATACAGGAAATCGTCGGTGGAAAATGCCATCGGCACCTGCATCCCGTCCACGACCTCATGAATCGTCACTGTGTCTTTGTAGAGCCAACCCGGATGGAACGCGTGAACTTGGAACAACACGCCCTCATCGCGCCAGCGCGCGCGCGTGGGGTTAAACTGAATCTTGCGGTAGTCATCGTAATCGAGATCCGTGATCACTTCGGGCGCGGCAACAGGTGCCTGATAGTCGGACTGCGCCGCCTCCGCCATGCGCGCATCCAACCAGTCAAACGAAAACGGCTGTGGGCCAATGGGTTCGGCCACAGGTTCGGGCATGACCTCCGGCACAGGCGTGCTGACGGCTGGTGCATCCACCGTTGGGTCCACGTCTTGTGCCCAAGCAGTGCGCGCCAAGGCGACGGCGGCCACAGACCCCGACAGCGTGGCAAGAACGGAACGACGGGACAGGCCCGCATCAGAAGAGAGTGACTTTACTGACATTGCGCAAACATTGAACCGAACTGGCTTCCCGACTTGGTTTCTCGACTCTGGTTTCCCAGACTCACATCATCCCTGCATGCGACTCACTCGCATGACAGTTCCGTGACATCCGTCAAATATGTTTAGTTTCGCTGCACCGCCACATAAATCTGTAGAACCGTTTGAGAACTGGCGATTTTTCGCGAGTTTGTCAGGGGCGAAATCGGGGTTTTTCGCCGGTTTCGCGGAAAAACAAGGTTGCTTTCGCCTAAAGCGGCCTTTTATTCCCTCTCTGCGCGAAACCCCGCGCATTGCACGCGCCGAACGCGCAGATTGTCCCCCTATTGAACACCCCGCTATTGAGCATCAAGGCCCCGGGAGATCACGGCGGAGGCTGCGCCGCTTTTCAACACTTGCACGACAGGGTAGACTGATCCAATGACCGCACCCGCCTTTCCTCATATCCCTGACCTTGACGGGATGATGGCTTGTCCCGCCTGTGACGCTTTGCTGGTGGACCGCACTGTCTCGGTCGGAGCCACGGCCTCTTGCCCGCGCTGTCATACGGTGATCGAAGCGCCGCGACCCTTGGCGATGACCCGCATTATCATGCTGGCTCTGGCAGCGCTGATCCTGATGATTGCGGCGGTGTTTTTCCCCTTTCTCGAATTGGGTGCGGCGGGCATGGTCCGGCGCAGTTCTTTGTTGGACACGGTGATGGCCTATGCCACCGGATTGACCGCGCCGCTGACGCTGGCCATGGCTGCTTTGATTGTGGTTTTGCCCGTGACCCGGTTTTTGACACTGCTTTATGTGTTGGGGCCGATGGCCTTTGGCTGGCATCCGGCACGCCATGCGGTTCATGCGTTTCGAGTGGCCGAAGCGTTGCGGCCCTGGGCGATGGCAGAGGTGTTTATCGTTGGCGTTGCGGTGGCATTGGTAAAAGTCGCAGGGCTGGCGCATGTCTCGCTGGGCCCGGCATTTTGGGCCTTTGTCGCGCTGGTCATCGTGACCGTGCTGAAAGATAATTTTATGAGTAGAGTGACCGTTTGGAAAACCTTAGAAGCGCGCCGCCGATCCTGACAGCCCGTGATGCGGGTCTGATCGGCTGCACCCATTGTGGCAAGGTGGACCGGCCCGGCGTGGTGCGATGTGCCCGCTGTGGCGCCCGTCTGCGCCCGCGCGATGTCGATGGTTTGCAAAAGGTCTGGGCCTGGCTCATCGCCGGAATGGTCATCTATATACCGGCCAATCTCTACCCGATGCTTTCCACCGCAAGTCTTGGGAAAACCACGGAAAACACCATTCTCGGCGGGGTGATCGAACTGATGCACCACGGCTCCTACGGCGTGGCGGGCATCGTGTTCTTCGCCTCCATCGTGATCCCGATCGCCAAGTTCATTGCAATTATTTACCTTGGCCTGTCGGTGACACGCAAAGTACGCATGCCGATGCATCGCCGTCACACCCTGTTTGAAATTGTTGAATTTATTGGACGCTGGTCGATGATTGATGTGTTTGTGGTTGCGATCCTTTCTTCGCTGGTGCGGTTGGATTTTGCTGCCACCATCACGCCGGGGATTGCGGCGGTCAGCTTTGCACTTTCCGTTGCCTTCACTATGATGGCCGCCTTGAGTTTTGATGAGCGTCTGATTTGGGACGCGCGTAACGAGGACGCAGAATGAGGACAATGCCATGAGTGATGTGCAGCCAACAGAAATGGTGGTCGAAGGTCCGAAACGCTCGGCATGGCGCAACCTGTCCTATGTCTGGTTGGTGCCTTTGGCGGCCTTGGCCGTGACGCTTTTCATCGCCTGGCAAAGCTGGGCCGAACGGGGTCAACGCATTGAAATCCGGTTTGAAAACGCAGCCGGCATCACCGCAAATGAAACTGCTCTGCGCTACCGCGATGTCACCATCGGCCTGGTCGAAGACGTGGCCTTTTCCGCCGATCTGACCTCTGTCGTGGTCGGCGCGCGCATTGATCGGACGGTGGCGGAGTCCTTGCCCGCCGATGCCGAATTCTGGGTCGTGCGCCCCGAAGTCTCCGCCAGCGGCATTTCCGGCCTCTCCACCGTGCTTTCGGGCGCCTATATTCAGGCCGCCTTCGACCCCGCCCCGGGCGCAGGTGCCACCAAATTTGTCGGACGCGATGACACGCCCTTGGTCTTGCCCGGTATGAAAGGTACAAAAATCACCCTGCGCACGGCGTCTGGATCACAACTCACCCCCGGCGCGCCGATTTTTCACAAAGGCATCGAAGTCGGCAAAATCGAAAGCCCGCGCCTGCTCGACAATGGCTCGGGCGTGATGGTCGACGCCTTTATCAACGCGCCCTATGACACACGCCTCACCTCCGCCACGCGGTTTTGGCAAACCTCTGGCTTCTCAATCAATTTTGGCCCAAGGGGCCTTAATCTTTCGGTTGACTCGGTCGCCAGTCTTGTGCGTGGCGGGCTGGCCTTTGACACGGTGTTTTCCGGCGGCGGCCCGGTGCGACCCGGGCAGGTTTTTGATCTGTTCGAGGGCGAAGAACAGGCGCGCGACAGTGTGTTCAGCGAGACCATCGACAATGCTGTCGATTTGACGGTCGAGTTTGATGAATCCGTCAGCGGCCTGTCCGCAGGCTCACCCGTGCTATATCGCGGCGTGCGCATTGGTGCGGTCTCTGATCTTGGTGCATTTATCGAAGACATGCCGGATGGCCCAAGCGTGAAGTTGCGCGCGATGATTTCGATTGATCCGCAACGCTTGGGCTTAGATGCCGATGCCCCTGCCGCAGAAACCATCGCGTTTTTCGCCAATGCCGTCAAAGGCGGGCTGCGTGCACGGCTGGCGTCGCAAAGCCTGTTCAGCGCCTCGCTGGTGATCGAACTCGCGAATATCCCGGATGCAAGCCCGGCGATTCTTGGGATTTTCTCCGAATCCGCGCCACTGTTGCCCTCCGTGCCCTCCGATTTGCCGGATGTGGGCGCGACCGCAGAGGGGTTGTTGAAACGGGTCAATGACCTGCCGGTCGAAGAGCTGTTGGATCAAACCATCGCCACGCTTGCAGCCGTCGAAAGCCTTGCGGGCGACGAAACCCTGCGCGCGGCACCTGATGCATTTGTCGCGCTGTTGGATGACGCGCGCGGGTTGCTTGGCAGCCCGGACACGCAAGCGCTCCCCGCCGAGTTGAAAGTCGCCATTTCCGAGTTGCGCGCAGTGTCCGAAGAGTTGCGGCAAGCGGATGCGGTGGGCAAACTCGTGGCCGCCTTGGACGCCGCCGAAGAGGCCGCGACATCGGTCACAGACGTGGCCGCCGACATCGAAGGCGCCACGGCGGAGTTGCCGCAACTGGTGGCCGATTTACAAAAATTGACCAACAAGGCCAATTCGCTTGAAGTCGAACAATTCCTCGCCTCTGCCGGGGCGTTTTTGGACGGGGCGGATCGGTTGATCGACACGCCGGACGCCCGCGCCCTGCCCGCAAGCCTGACCGCCGCTTTGGATGAAGCTCGCAGCGCCTTGGCCGAATTGCGCGCCGGTGGCGTGGTTGAAAACACCAACGCCACGCTGTCGTCCGCCCGCGATGCCGCATCGGCGATTGAACAGGCGGCGCAGAGCCTGCCGGAACTGTCCGCCCGGATCGAAACCCTCGTGGCCGAGGCCGAAAAGACCCTTGCGGGCTATGGCAGCCAATCCAGTTTCAACCGCGAAACGCTCTCGTCCCTGCGCGAAGTGCGCGCGGCGGCACAAGCGCTGAGCAAGCTCGCCCGCGCCATTGAACGCAACCCCAATTCCCTCTTGTTTGGACGGTGACCGATATGTTTCGTTTTCTCCCGCTTGCCCTTTTGCTTTTGGCCGCCTGTGGCGGCACCGATCCACGCTATTTGATCGACACGGCCCCGGCAGAGACCGCAGCGCCGGTGCGGTTGCGCGTTGCAACCCTTGAGGTGCGCGAAGTGTCGCTCCCGGCCTATGCCGAGGAATCGCAAATCCTTTTGGAGGGCGGTGACGGCGCGTTGACCCCGGTCAAAGGCGCGGCTTGGGCGGATGAGCCTGTGCGCGCTGTGACGCTTTTGCTGGCCGATACCATTGGCCGCGCTGGGTCGGCCACAGTGGCGGCGGAACCTTGGCCTTTGGCCACCCCGGCGCAGGCGGCAGTCGAAGTGCGTGTCTCGGAAATGGTGGCGCGGGCTTCGGGCCAGTTTGACCTCAAAGGCCAGTTCGCGATTTCATCCTATGATCATATCGTGCGCGAACGGATCGTGCGGTTTGACATCGCCGTCCCGCTTGGCGACACCTCGCCCGCGGGCATTGCCGCCGCCTCTGGCCTTGCTATGCGTCAACTGGCGCAAAAGATCACGCAAGAGCTGTCTCGCTGACCCACGATCCGGGGCATAGGCCTGACTGGAATGAGATGATGCCTTTGGGTTTGACCCCCAAATGCTCGCCCCTCCCTTGGTCGAACGCTGAATGCGTTCTCGCATTGCAAAACGTGCATCAATGCACTGATTGTTAAGATGCTCCCCTCATGGTGTTCCCAAACGCCATACAATTCAAGGGGATCGAGATGATTCGCGCTCAGCTGTCAAAACTATCAGTCCGAATCTACGCCATCGTCGTGATTGCCGTTGTTCTGATCGCAGTACTTACACAAATTCTATTGAATCTCGCCTACAACTCCGCGCTCGCCATGCGTGAACAACACCTAAGTGATGTTGTAGATACCGCCATCGCGTCCCTCATCGAGATCGACGATCAGGCAAAAGCCAGCGCTCTCACACATGAGCAAGCCATCGCCCTTGGTCAGGAGACCATGATGAAGATGCGCTATGGCGAAAGCGGCTACTTCTTTGTCTTGAATAACCAAAACATCATGATCGCCCATCCGATCAAGCCAGAGCTGAACGGCACCGATCAGACCGACATCAAAGACACCCACGGCACCTACATTTTCCAGGAAATGATCGAAATTGCCACCACCAAAGGCCGCGGTGCGTTGACGTATTACTTCGACAAACCGGACGGCAGCGGCGACGATGAAAAAATCAGTTTTGTGCGCGAATACGAACCTTGGGGTTGGATCGTTGGCACGGGCTCTTACATGTCTGACATCAATGATGATCTTACTGACATGAGAACCATCGGCCATAGCGTTCTGGCGGCAGCGCTCATCGCGCTCGGGCTCACCTCCGCTCTCCTTGTCCGAAGTGTCACGCACCCTCTTGACGCCTTGAAGGCACGTATGTCTGCCATGTCCCAAGGCGACACCCACACTGAAGTGCCGATGACCAACAACAAAAGTGAAATTGGCGAAATGGCCCGCGTCCTTGAAATCTTTAGGATAGCCCTTGTTGAGCGTGCAGAACTTGCACAGGCTCAAATCGAAAAAGACGCCGCCATGGCGCGCGAACGGGAAGACGCCGCGGAGCGAGAACATCAGGCCAAACTCCGTGAAGCCGCCGTTGAGGAAAGCCGTCGCAAAGAACAAGAAAAGGCCCGTCAGGAAAAAGAGGCGGAGCGTGCCGAAGCCGAAGCCGAACGCGAACGAAACCTCAGAAATCAACAGCGCGTCGTGTCAACGCTTGCGGCGGGCCTCGGCGCCATGTCACGCGGCGATTTGACCGTGCGTATCAGAGAAGACTTTCCGCCTGAATATGTAAAACTGCGCACCGACTTCAATGATGCCGTTGAAAAAATCAGCCGCTTGGCCAGCACCATCGTTGAAGGGGCCGCCACCATCATTGGTGAAACCGACAATCTCAACAGCGCCGCGATAGATCTGAGCCGTCGCACGGAAACTCAAGCCGCCTCCCTTGAAGAAACCGCGGCAGCGATCACCGAACTTGCCACTTCTGTAGACAGCTCAGCCCGCAGTGCAAAAGATGCTGCCGGCACGGTTGGCCAAACCAAAGACCGCTCAACGGCAGGTCGCCATGTTGTCCAGCGGACAGTCAAAGCCATGAACGACATTGCAGAAAGCTCAACCCAGATTTCCAAGATCACCAGCGTCATTGATGACATTGCATTCCAAACCAATCTCTTGGCTCTGAACGCCGGCGTCGAAGCCGCGCGAGCTGGCGATTCGGGCAGGGGCTTTGCCGTCGTTGCCTCCGAAGTGAGGGCCCTGGCACAACGCAGCTCCGAGGCGGCAAACGAGATTGCGAAACTGATCGAAACATCGGGACGTCAAGTCGACGAGGGCGTGCAACTCGTGAATGCATCTGGGGATGCGCTCGCCGAGATTGAAACTCTTGTGGCAAGCTTGGATGGCCTTGTTCAGACCATTTCGACCTCTGCTTCTGAACAATCTGTCGGTCTCGCGGAAATATCAACAGCCGTCAGCCAACTGGATCAGGTGACACAACACAACGCGGCCATGTTCGAAGAGACCACAGCGGCCTTGCAATCCCTGAAAGCTCAAGCCACCGCCCTCGAGCGTGACAGCTCTGTGCTCAAAACGACAAATGAAGATGAAGAGGTGAGACTGGTCTCTTAAATGTCTCTCACAGCTGAGAACTGCACCAAACACGCCTCCCCGCATGTCTCATGAGACATGCGGGAATTTACTTTGTTGGAACATATAGCCCGAATTGGTCAAATTTCTGAGCGCATGGTGGCGTCAATGGAGGTTTGCCGCCGGATGAAACAATTCAAGTTAAGCGAGTCGATCATCGGGCGGCGCATTCCAATGCCGCGCCGCAGCGTTTTGGCCCGACACTCGACGGCTGCGTCTATGTGGGCGCTCAACG
>ERZ1673962.172-NODE-172-length-54415-cov-5.817715_pt1 | contig 54415 bp, 34 predicted proteins | sample MGYA00580188_ERZ1673962 | MGnify/ENA primary metagenome ERZ1673962 (study PRJEB41334, sample SAMN05608104) | rock metagenome | biome: terrestrial subsurface; feature: shale formation; material: shale | place: USA: Pennsylvania ... | reverse complement strand
GAAATTCAGTGGGTTAGGTCGTTTTGGGGAGGGAGGAAATGGTGCCCGGAGGCGGCACCATCAGCCCTTTAATGGCGCGGCCTGGAGGCGAATTGTCGTGATTTTGTCGTAAAATTTTTGCGCATAATTTGATCAATTCGTGAGGCCTCTGGCGAACTTTAATGAGGCCTCAAAAGCTAATGTGTTACCAACTATATTACGACTCCACAACAGCTCCATCACGCCGCATGAGCTTCAATCTACCCGACCATCGTTCGTCTATTGTAAGCACAATCTCCATTGCCTGTTAATGCGGACGCTCATGATCTCTAATCAGAGGCATGCGTCTTCCAGATCAAGGTTGCCACTGATTCCAGGGCAGAACTGCCACCCCCGCAGGCAGCCTGATTTCCCATCAAAACGTCCGATGCAGGATAACTAACGCTACTCTGGGATTTTTTCATCGGAAGAGTTGTCGATAGTCCCGTCACTTTCCGGCGCAGACATCATATTCGGCAACTTGATGATGTGATGCTTTGATTGGCTATCCGCTGAAAGACCGGCTGAGTAAATTGTCATGTGGTAACCTTGGGATGACTGATATTGGAGTAAAAAATGGCTGCTAACACCCACAATCGTCACGACCACAGCTACAAGCTGTTGTTTTCCCATCCCGAAATGGTCAGGGATCTGCTGACGGGCTTTGTTAAGGAAGCTTGGGTAGAACAGCTTGATTTCTCAACGCTGGAGAAGGTAAGTGGTTCCTACATTACCGAAGATTTGCGTGAGCGGGAAGACGACGTGATATGGCGAGTGCGGTGGGGAGATGACTGGCTTTATGTGTATCTGCTACTGGAGTTTCAGTCTTCGGAAGACCGATACATGGCAGTTCGTATCATGACCTACCTAGGACTATTGTATCAGGATCTCATTCGCCAGAAAGCCTTTACTCCCAGCGGCAAGTTGCCTCCGGTTCTGCCCGTTGTGCTCTATAATGGAGAACAACAATGGGCCGCAGCCCAAAACATAGCGGACTTGGTCGATCTTGTGCCAGGGGGACTCGAACGCTATCGACCAGACTTTTCTTACCTGATTCTAGACGAAGGCGCGATTGTGAGTGATCCCTCCTGGTCAGATCAGATGCGTAATGTGGCGGCGGCGCTCTTCCGGTTGGAGCACAATCGTGATGAGCAAGATATGTTGGAAGTGCTTGGGAGATTGGTCGAGTGGCTGAAAGCGCCCGAGCAAACCGGTTTACGACGGGCGTTCGTGGTATGGATGCGCCGAGTGTTGTTGCCCGGTCGGGCACCAGAGATGGAACTGCCTGAATTTACTGACTTACAAGACTTACATGAGGTGCATAGTATGTTGGCAGAACGGATTAAACAGTGGCCGGAACGTTGGGAAGAAAAGGGCCGTCAAGAAGGCCGTCAAGAAGGTCGCCATGAAGGAGTCGAAGATGTTCTCCGCAAGCTCATCAGTTTGAAATTTGGTGAACTCCCAGCGTGGGCTGACGAGCGATTGAAGCAGGCTTCCGATGAGCAGTTAGATAAATGGGTGATGCAGATTCTGTCCGTTAATGACTTGGGTGAGTTGCTGGGTGAGCACTGAGTGTGGCCAAAACAGTGCCCGATGGATTGGCCGTTCCCGATAAGCAGTTTGCTGGGCGAGGCGGCTCGTCCGGTTTCACACTTAATTTTTGTGAATCCGACAACATAATGATGTGGAGCTACACGCCGAAATTTCTAGTGACAAGCGCTCGACTCCGTCCATGACCAGTCTTTTGGCGGTGTATTCTCATCGAGAGGCGTTCCCATGACTAATCAAATCTTCTCGGAAATTACCGCAAGCATCTCAGAGTTCAAAAAAAATCCTATGGCGGTAGTGGATTCTGGAGGAGGATCTCCAATCGCTGTTGTGAAGGGGAATAAGCCCGCTTTTTACTGTGTTCCTGCTGCGGTTTACGGAGACATGCTCGACAGGCTGGACGATCACGAGCTGGTCGCCCTTGTTAAAGAACGAAGCGCAGAACCAACCATTCGCATTGCTCTGAACGAGCTTTAAGTATCCACTTGCCTCAAGGCGTCTATCCTGCCGGAACGGATAAGTTTACCTCCGCGTGCTCACGGTGCTCTCCTGATCGGCCTGCTTAGGCCTAAGCATGATTCTTTGCTCACGACCAGCATGATTATTTGGGGCAATGTAGGTGCCGGGTCAGCAGGTCGCGTTGCTGTGTGTGACGGGCGGGCCTGCACTGCACGGTGCTCCTGCTGCTTTCCTAGTGCGGTCACTCATGATGGTCGGCAACATAATGATGACCCGGGGGCCGGGCAGGTGCCTTGGCCAATGCACGGATAAGGATTTTCAGCGGCCGGTCACTCGCCAAATTGGAATGATTAGGCCTAAGCACGATTGCTGGCCCTGCGGCGAACGATTATCAGAGGTGAGCACGGTGATCGCAGGTGCCCGATGGGCCGATGGACGACAGGTCTGCCCGGTGTTACTGCCCATTGTGTGGCCACTTATGATCATCGGCAACATAATGATGACCTGGGCAGGTGTTTTGTGCCAATGCACGGATAAGGATTTTTCAGCGGACTCAGTCACTCACCTAAATGGCTGCTTAGGCCTAATCACGATGCTTCCCGGCAGAGCCGCATATATAATGCAGCAGTCAGTCTGGCCTTGGCCTGCTTCGGCCTAAGCATCATTCTCGGTCTCACAATATCTGACATCGATCTGATGAGAATTTACCGAAAGAGCTCATAGAGAGGCGTTCTCATGACTAATCAAATCTTCTCGGAAGTTACCGCAAGCATCTCAGAGTTCAAAAAAAATCCTATGGCGGTAGTGGATTCTGGAGGGGGATCTCCAATCGCTGTTTTGAACCGGAATAAGCCCGCTTTTTACTGTGTTCCTGCTGTGGTTTACGAAGCCATGCTCGACAGGTTGGACGATTACGAGCTGGTCGTCCTTGTTAAAGACCGAAGCGCAGAACCAACCATTCGCATTGCTCTGAACGAGCTTTAAGTATTCACTTGCCTCAAGTCGTCTTTCCTGCCGGAATGGATAAGTTTACCTCCGCGTGCTCACGGTGCTCTCCTGATTGATCTGCTTAGGCCTAAGCATGATTCTTTGCCCGCGACCAACATGATTATTTGCCCCTGCCGCTTTCCTAGTGCGGTCACTCATGATGGTCGGCAACATAATGATGACCCGGGCAGGTGTCTTGGCCAATGCACGGATAAGGATTTTTCAGCGGCCGGTCACTCGCTAAATGGGCATGATTAGGCCTAAGCACGATTGCTGGCCCTGCGGCGAACGATTATCAGAGGTGAGCACGGTGATCGCAGGTGCCCGATGGGCCGATGGACGACAGGTCTGCCCGGTGTTACTGCCCATTGTGTGGCCACTTATGATCATCGGCAACATAATGATGACCTGGGCAGGTGTTTTGTGCCAATGCACGGATAAGGATTTTTCAGCGGACTCAGTCACTCACCTAAATGGCTGCTTAGGCCTAATCACGATGCTTCCCGGTAGAGCCGCATATATAGTGACGCAGTCAGTCTGGCCTTGGCCTGCTTTGGCCTAAGCAGGATTCGTTGTCTCTTGACGCATGATTAATTGGGATAATGCTGTGATGGTAGGTGCTGTGTTGACCTGGTGAACCAGTATGATTAGCAGGGGCAATGTAGATCCCGGCGTTATTACGCGTAATAAGGGGTCTGCGAGCTCTGGATAATCGGTAGCTGTACGTTTTGAGGTGCGGCCAAGCAGGACTATTAGTCTGCTTAGGCCTAAGTAGGAACTTTTGTGACCGTGACGGGCCTCGAGTGCCACGCCCTTCCTCCTGTCACTCATGGGAGCCGGCAACATAATGATGATCCTGCGCCAGGAAATGTCATGACTAAACAATAAGCGAAGATTTTTACCTCCCCCCAATGATGGCCCGGCTCACCTGGAAGTGGCTCGGGATCAGGGAAATCGTCTGGCTGGTTGGATTATGTTAGGGCAGTCCATATGTGGCTGCCCTCCCGCCAAAACCTATTTGCTTCGCTAGATCCTGCGCCAGCGTTTACGATAAATCCATTGACGCATTTGGTCTGCAAGTTCTTTGTCCTTGGGCCAACGTCCTGCTTTGCGCAGGTCAATAATGTCGCTGGCAAGAACGGCAGCCTCAAATTCCAGAACATCGTCTGGAGCTCCCCGAAGCTTTGTTTCAAGGTATGCTAATGCTCGCTGAAGCTCCATGCTATTGAAGGCGGCTTCTTCCTCTGCATCTGGGTCCACAGGCTCAGATTTGAAAAGTTCTCGTAACGCGATTCTTATCTCACTTTCCGGCAAGGGAGTCCGGTGGGGTGGACACAAATGATCTATGTGGTATCGCCCAGCCGCCATATAGTTCCCGAGCTGTTCTGTGGGTAGATCTGGAAAGTTTTCCATTATCACGTCTTTGATGATGAAGTCGTAGTTTCTCACTGTGAGTACAGTCCCGTTTTAGGATATGGCCCCCTTACGGCAATGAAGATTTTGGGAAGAAATTATGGCCTGCCTGAGACGGAGACACTGGCCAATGTACGAACCACTTTCGGTTATGGACACCAATAGTCGAACCATGTCCGAGTGTGAGTGGAGGAATATATTTCCCGATGTTGGTTAATAAATGCGCTTTTTGCCTTGGGGCGGGTTGATGCCCTCAAAAACATGGTTCAAAGGTTTGCGTATGAGTCGCACATTGGTTCAGAGGTGAGCCTGTGAATCGACCTTTGGCTCAACGGCGCACTCTGTAGGCGATATTAAACCTTGTGTAGACGGCTGGTTCTGGCAGTGGTTTTTTTGCTCCTGCTGAAGTTGATAACGGTTATTGAGCGAAATCAGGAGCGGTACGGGGCACAGGGAGGTAGCGCTGGATCAGGAAACCTTCTGGCCTTCCTTCTCTTGAGCATTTGGTCCCCGCTAGCGTTGGAGCATGTCGAGGATATCGCTCGTTATATTGCAGAAGATAACCCGGACGCTGCAGTACAATGGGTTGATGATTTATTTTCCACGGTCGGGCGGTTAGCGGATTTCCCTAAAAGTGGAGGTATGGTTCCTGAGGTGGGATCACCACGCATCAGGGAGCTGATCTTTGGAACGTATCGTGTAATTTACAGTGTCAAAGGTCAGGTTGATGTTCTGACCGTGCGTCGCCGTAGACAGCTATTACGGATGTCCGAAATCAGTGGTGACGAGACATAATCTGCCTAAGTATTGAGTAACTCTTTGCCCGGCTGATTTGTAGAGATATCTTCTTCGGCAACATAATGATGATGTGGCCCGGTTTGTTGGCCATGGTAGCTGAAAGCTTGCCCGGTCAGAAAACGTTGATGATCCGACTGATTGAGCATTTCATCCTGCTCAATAAACCCACCCGCCAGGGAAAAGTATTGGGCCATCTAGTCCAGCGTCTATTGCGCGTAATCGCTGGAAATGCCCGATGCTTTGCCCTGTGATCGGTTACTAGGCTAATGGTAGCGGAGGTGGGAGCCGGGTGTTATGGTTCAATCACCCCTATAAAAACCGCACTTTAGTTCAGGTGCCCCCCTGAAAGCCGCACTTTGGAACAGCCTTGCTGCCATCAAGGAACGAACCAGGATGAATGCCTGATCCCAAAGGAAGAACCAGATTCTGGCCTTGGTGCAATGAACGAACCATGGAATCGTCCAGGATTTCGAAGTGGGAGCCCCGTTGCGTCGATGGATGGTGGATCTGTCCGCCGTCACCGCCGCCGTTCGTGCAGACACTCGTGATAGTCGGCAACATAATGATTACCCACCATGCCTATGTCTGCCCCGGCAGTCACGCACAAATCGAGCGGGTTTTTTATGCCTGGAGAAAACAGGCTCGATGCAGTTTGCTGGAATCGGCATGTTGGTGTCGGCCTCTGTGCATGCTTATTACGCGTAATAAGCTGGAATCTGCTGCAGATGAAAGTTTCCGTTGCTGCTCAGATACACCGCCCAGAACGATTATAGCAACCGTGCTTGCCCACCGCTGGAAAACCGATATCCCATAGCCTTGTATCCCTTCTCCCTCTTTCGGTACATCCGCTCAAGCATGGGTAACCCCGTATCCAGGTAATCATAAATGGTCACCTCCTGCTTGCCATCCGCTTCCCGGTGAAGCCTGCCTGCGTATTGAGACAAGGTCCCTTTCCATGCGATGGGCAGGGCAAGAAACAGCGTATCCAATCTGGGTAGGTCGAAACCCTCGCCAACGTACTTGCCGGTTGCGACAATAACTTGAACGTCTGAAAGCCGGGCTTCTACTGCTCTGCGTTCTTTTGCTCCCATTCCACCCCGAAGCACGACCGATTCCACCGATTGGTCATCTAATAGGTGAGCCAGGGCCTCCGCATGCTCACGACGTTCTGTAAGCACCAGACATTGGGCGCCATTGGCCGTGCAGCTCACAACGTCCTGAACGATGTTGTCATTTCTGGAAGGGTTTTGAGAAAGCCAGTGATAAACAGATGCAACGTGAGGACGTTGGCCAGAAGTTGAAATATCCTCTGGTGGCAGGTCGTGTCGCTCTCTCACGATTACACGCTGTACGAACTTCTGGCTGTGTTCTATCCGAACTTTGTGCCGAACCGGTCCGGCAACCATAAACATGATTTTCTGATGGCCATCCTGGCGATCAGGTGTTGCCGTGAGTCCAAACACGTATCGGGCACAGACCTCATTCAAAAGCATCTCATAACGTGGTGCTGAGATATGATGGCATTCATCGATAATGACCTGACCATACTGCCTGACCAGGTCCGAAACGGTATTGTCTTTCTTGTTAATCAGGCTCTGATAGGTCGCCACATCAATCTGACCAGTTGGTTTCTTCTTGCCACCGCCAATCACGCCCACAGCTGCGCCATCAATGAAAGTTTCCAGGCGTTCCTTCCACTGATCCAGCAGCTGTCGACTATGCGTCAGAATCAGCGTATTAACCTTCCTGTTGGCAATAACCCCGATTGCCGTTACGGTTTTCCCGAAAGCCGTCGGGGCATGCAGAATTCCGGTATCCCTCTCGGTGAGAGACTTTACGGCCTTCTCCTGCTGAGTTCTTAGCGTCACCTTGAAGCTGATCTTGGTCAGCCCTTGGCCCGAGATCCTTCGATCATCGAGTTCGATCTCTATCCCCTGCTCCTTCAGAACCGTCTCCAAATCGTCGAAACAGCCTCTTGGGATGGAAATGTAGCCTTGTTCAATCCTGGCACATGAGATGTACCGGGGAATGCCGTGGGTGGAAAAACGGAGCGCCTGAGTTTTGAAAAATACCGGATTGGCAAAACTGGCAAGACGCCTGATGCGCGCAACCAATGGTGCCGGCAGATCGGACGCCTTGATATAGATATGATTTGCCAGAGTAACCGCCACTTTTTCAGGGCACCCCGAAATAATTCCCGTCTCAATGGGTAGTGACTGCTCCCACGGTGCCGAAACATCCTCCAAGCCACTCTGAACAGGCTCATTTCCGACCAATTCGTGTACTTGTTCTGGCGTAACAGTTTTCTGAGCACGTAGCACCAACCACTGATCCGGATACGGGATTAAGTTATCGTCAACGAACACCGTGCAACCTCGGGTTCGCGCCCGATTCTGAAGAGGTAGTGCAATCAAATTTCCGAAGCCCCCTTCGGGCATCATGTCCTGATTGGGGAATAATCGGTCGTAGGAATCAAAAGAGAGACTTGGATGGAGCTCCATCGCATCATCCAGCAGCTTGAATCCTAGAGCCCTAGCTGCCCAGGCAGAAACAGACTCCGAAAAGAAGACCCACAAATGAGCGCCGGAACCAGACTGAGAGATCTCAACAAGGTATGGAATATCCCGGTTCCGACAAGCCTGGCCCAGTGCCTGAACTTCGGCTCTCCAGTCATCTTTATCAAAATCAACGGCAAGCAGATAGCAGCGGTTATCGGGTAACAGTGGATAAAGCCCAGCTACATGCTTACCCGCCAGATGATCATAGACTGCGTTGAAGTCGAGAGGCTTAAACTGCCTGTGCTGGCAGTCTCCGCATTTTACTCTGGGTTTCTGGCAGATTCCGGCTGCCCATTCGTTTTCACAAGCAACCGCATAACCGGATCGACCGTTTGTACCCTGCCATCGAATTGCATACACATCCGAGCGGCCACGAAAGAAACTGCGAAAAAGCTCAACTTTTTGGTTGGGCGTGAGCTGTGCCGAAACCGGGATGTTGCGCGCCTGCTGCAACTCCGATTTGCGCGCAAGCAAGTCGGCTTTTTCCTGCTCAATTTCGGCCAGTCTCTGGTCGATGTTGGCGAGTTCATCATTCAATCGGCTGATTACCTCTGATCACAGATCGGTTGCTCAGTTTGTATGCCAAGGTCAGGGCTTCAATCTTATTATGCATAATAACGCTGTTAGACATCTCATGCGGTTACTGAAGTCGATCCGGGATTTTGGAACCGAGCTTAATACTCGTTCATGGCGTTATTACGCGTAATAAGGATTCTGCGAGTTCTGGATAATCGATAGCTGTACGTGTTGGGGTGGCCAAGCAGGACTATCGGGCCATCATGAAAATTAGGTAGGATGGCACCGGATTTTGCGATTCACATAGATAAGGACGATAAGGATGTTAAAAACATTGAAGTTGATGCCCGTGACGCTTGTATCCGGGATTTTCGCCTTGGGTACCGGCGACGCTGTTGCGTTAGACCAATATGCTGGCGTGTCGTTGGGGCAGGCCGAGGTTAGTGATTTCTGTGATGGTGCTTCTGCAGTCGGGGTTGAGTGTGATGACAAGGCCTTTACTGGTCGAATTACCGCAGGTGGTTTCATCGCTAAATACCTCGCCTTCGAGGGCGGCTATCGTTACATCGATGATACTACTGCTGACTATCAGGTATCAGTTGGTGGTAACACGTTGGGACTCGAGGCTGACGTCAGTTACCACATGTACGATGGGTCTCTGCTTGTCTTTACACCCGAATGGGGTCCGGCACGTTTCTTTGCCAAGGCCGGGGCTCAGTTCTGGTACCAGAAAGTGGAAGGCTCTATTTCAGTTAATGGAGCCAAATCGTCAGGCTCCGAAAGTGAAACCGGGGTCGGTTTTCGTACCGGGCTTGGCGCTGTCTTCGAATTTAACCAGGATTTTGCTGTAAGAGCCGAATGGGATTACCTGAAAAATATCGGGGATGACTATGATGCCGATATTTCCAACCTCGAATCAGACATGCATATCTTCTCAATTGGACCGGAATTCCGCTTTTAAATGTAACATGTAGGACTTGGTTGGATTGTGTTATGGCAGCCCACTTGTGGCTGCCCCCTGACGACCCGCCAAAACTTATTTGCTCCGCTAGATCTTGCGCCAGCGTTTACGGTAAATCCACTGGCGCATCCTCTCTGCCAGCTTTTTATCCTTTGGCCAACGCCCCCTCCAAAGCCACCTGAACAATGTCATTAGCCAATACGACTGCTTCAAAGTCCAGAATATCGTCGGGAATGCCCAGAACTATGTGTTCGATAAAGGCGCGAGCTTTGTCGATTTCAATACTTCTGAGAGCGGCTTCTTTTTCTACTTTTTGCCCCACAGGCTCGGATTGAAACAGTTCCCGTAGAGCGATTCTTATTTCGCTTTCGGGCAAAGGCGCCCGGTGGGGGGGGGGCAAAGCCGATTAACTAGCTGCCTTCCAACAGTCATGTAGTTGCCAAACTGTTCAGCAGGTATGTCTGGGTGATCCTCTTTAAGCATATCCTTGATAATTAGTCGTAATCTTTCATTGCTGCGAAAACTCCGTTTGCTGATGTATGGAGGTTCCTTACGGCAACGCAAATTTTTAGAGGAAGTAATGGCCAGGCCATGCCACCCAATGCACGAACCATTTTGGGTGTGCGGGGCGGACTGTATCTTGGCGGTGTTGCTTAATAAATGCGCTGTTTGCCCTGACGTAGGCCAATAGCTTTGAAAAAGTGGTTCAAAGGTGCGCGTATAAATCGACCATTGGTTCAAGCGGGGGGTAAAAAATCGACCTTTGGAGCAACCATCCCGCCCCTGACCGAATAACCAATGGTCGAACCACTTTTGGTTCTGGATTCCAATGCACGAACCATTTTGGGTGTGCGGAGCGGACTGTATCTCGGCGGTGTTGCTTAATAAATGCGCTGTTTGCCCTAGCCTAGGCTAATAGCTTTGAAAAAATGGTTCAGAGGTGGGCATATGAATCGACCATTGGTTCAAGACTGGGTGTGGGAATCGACTATTGGTTCAAAGCTGGGTGTGGGAATCGACTATTGGTTCAAGCGGGGGTGTAAAAGTCGACCTTTGGACGGATCAACCATCCCCTCTGACCGAGTAACCAATGGTCGAACCATTTTGGGTTTTTAGTCCCAATGAACGAACCATGTAGGGTGTGAGATGAGGAATCTATTCCCCGGAATTGGCTAGTAAATGTACGTTTCCCTGGCGTAGTACTCAATGCCGCTATAAAAGTGGTTCAAAGGTGCGCGTATAGATCGACTATTGGTTCAAAGCTGGGCCCATAAACCGCACATTGGTTCAAGCGGGTGCGTAAAAATCGACCTTTGGACGGATCAACCATCCCCTCTGACCGAGTAACCAATGGTCGAACCATTTGGTTTTTTGGTCCCAATGAACGAACCATGTAGGGGCGGTGAGGGGAGGAATCTATTTTCCGGAATTGGCTAATAAATGTACGTTTTCCTGGTGTAGTACTCAATGCCGCTATAAAAGTGGTTCAAAGGTGCGCGTATAAATCGACCATTGGTTCAGAGCTGGGCATTTAAACCTCACATTGGTTCAACCATGCGCGAAAAAATCGACCTTTGGCTCAACGGCGCACTATGTGGGCGACATTAACGGTTGTACAGTGGGTTTTTTGGGCAGTTATAGTGGGGGAGTTTGACGTGGAGGCGCCATGATTCATCCCATGATTGCAGTGCTTGTTACCCTGGGAGTACTGGTAATGGGGTTTGTGCTCCTGATCATGCTGGTAACCGTCATCGAGCGAGACCAGGAGCGCTCCGAAGAAGAGGACAAAGTTTTATCAAAACGTCCGAATCGTTCTCACAAATGAATCAGTTGATGAGGAATGCTGTGAGCAATCATCCGCTCCTGAGTGAATCCTTGCTGCCGGTGGGCTAAATATGCCAGCCAAGCCTCGAGCGCTGCCGGAGTCTGCTCGTCTTGTCTCAAGCGTTGCCACTGAATGTGCTGGTTCCGAAAGTCTGCTGAATTCCCTTTAAATCCCTCCAGACTATGAATGTCAGGCACTAGCATGGCGCTGGCACGAGCGGCCAGGCCCATATCGATACCAGCAGGGTCGAAGTCCATGTAGGCAGCCAGGTTGATTCCATGCACGTCGGCTGCTTGCCGAGCCCATCTTTGAGAGTGGGAAGCTTTACAATCTCCCCTGTAGATCGCCAGCACTCCTTCTTTTTCAAAGTGGCCTGCAATACGGTGCACATTCTGAAAAGCCGCTTTATTCTCAACCAAAAGCAGGTATCGGGCTGATAGGGAGTGTATTTGGGCTGCAGGCAGATCGATAACGGCGCCGTGAATCACAGGCAGCGGTTGTCCGTTTATCAGCACATCCGGGCCCATCGCACTCATTAACACTCGTTGCTCGTTGGGTGCGGCCAATCCAAGCTTTTCATCGACTGCCAGCTCGGCTGTACTCATTCGGTCACCGTTAAAGGCCGAGGGAGGCGTTTTCCAGTCAATGCCCTGACTTTCCAGCCAGTTACGAACGGCTCGTCGATCGGCAGTAGTGAAATTCAGGTTTCTGCCAGTGATTCTCCCGAAGCCTCTGTTCGCAAGTTCTCTTAAGGAGACATTCACCGGTATGGCTTTATTGCTGGACTGAGCGAGTTTGAGCGCCTGTATGATGACATTCTTTGCAGGTTTCACGCTGGTGCCTCGTGATCACGCTGTGTCTCACGGCTCGAGATAAATGCCTCAACCTGGCTGCGAGACATGAACGTTGGGTAGATAAACAGGTCCACAAGCCGGTGCGTTCCAGCCAAACGGTGAGGAGCGACCGCGTGAATAAAGAGTCTGGCATGTTCGCTGGTGTCTCGACCATCCAGTGCCTTCGGGTTACTGTCCATATAGAGCGCAAGCCCGTACAGCCATTCACTTTCATGGAGGTGGGCCAGTTCCCCCGGCTTTTCACAGGCATGCCAAAACTCCAGTGCAGACAGTGGTTCACCAGCCGCGTAACAGCGGGCTAGAAGTTTCAGTACCAGCATATCCAGCATGGCTGGCTTGGCAACATGGGCGCTTTGCTCTCGGCTCATGAGCTGAGATTGATTACGCTCCGTTTTCGGCGCAGTGGTTTTCAGTTGTCGGCTCAGTTGAGCAACCAGCTCCGCACAAGACTCCTGAACACCTGGATCTTGGAGGTCAGGTGCGGCTTGTATTCGAACCGGTGAGATGGACTGAAAGAACGAATGTTCTTCCAGTCGTTCCTGAGTGTTGGTTGCCTCAAACCCCGGATTCTGGCGCAAATGATCAGCGACTGCGCGAATTTTTCGAGCCCGTTTCTCCAGCTCCCGAACCCGGAACAAATTGTCCCGAATGGTGTTCTGGATCTGCCGGATGCGGTCAACCACCTCCATGCAACGAATGTCGAGATTACCAATAAAACCGGCAATCTCATGGTCAAGGCTAAAAGGCTCTTCCGTTAGTCCTGAACGCATCTGATTGTAGCTATCCACGAGATTGGATAGCTGCCGGTTGTAAAGCTCATGCTCGCGCTTGCGAATCTCCGGATTGGTCATCATGCCGTAGCTTGAAGTAACCCGGTTGTAGATCGCCGTTGAGCTGTCATCGAGAATGTCATAGATGGTAAGCAAGTGTTGCTCGACTTCTTCACGGGCAGGTTCAATCTCGCCGAATAAACCTCGCTGTTTGGCTTCCTCCAATTGCTGCATGGCCAAAGCGGCTGCTTGCATTTCCCAATGAAGATCGGTGTTGATCGCGGCAATACGGTTTTTTCGAAGGGCACTATCGAAAACCTTTTGGAGTTTTTGATTGAGGCGAATGCCGCCGGAACCTTCCCGGCGTATCAAATGGGCCTTCAATAAAGGCTCCACCCGCATCAAATCCTTCTCGTCCAGTTCAGCCCCTGTCCGCTCGTAGGCATCAACGATCAATTCCCGTGCTCCGTAGAGTTGCTTCAGCAATTCAAGAAGAGGGTGATGTTCGCCGTAACGGCTTGGGTCATGATGGCTCATGTTAACTGGCCTTGCCGGATTCCCGGGCTGTCAGGTTCGGCTTCTGGCAGATTTTCATTTTCCTGAATGAAAATGATGATGTCCTGAATCAGCTCGATCCGGGCCGTAACCTGATAAATGCTGTGTTTCTTGTTTGCCTCTACCAGGATCCCCTCTTTCAACAATCGATTAAAAAGGCTTTCCAGCTGGTCTTTGACTGCCGAATGCTTTTTGGACGAGGAGAGTTCACCAAGGTGGGTCTGGAGACTCGGGCTTTGACTGATCTGGTTGAGAAGGTGAGGGAAGCGAACGTCCTCGCCCGGCTGTAGAGATGTGTCGGGGTGCAATAAATTCATCATGAGCTCCAATACCCGCACGTAAAAACGTAGCTCCTTCATTACACGCGTGAACAACTCGCGGGCCGCCGATTTCACCGTCGCATCAAATTCCGAATAAATGAGGTAATAGCCCTGCTCGGAACTTGTTTGAGCCAATGACATACCCATTTCGCCCACCCACCGGTTGATCCGGTTCCGGACCTCTGTCTGCTCGAGCAAACGGGCTAGCCCAGGCTCAGACCAACGACAAACCACGGCGCCGGATAACAGCTTCATGACCAGCTTACGATAGTCCTCCGAAGGCAGGCGTGAAGACGGCACTCCAATATGATCTTCCATGGTCATTACTCCATTGTGGCGAGCTTGAACGGGTTACTGTCGTCGGCCGAACGCAGTGGTGGGCGTGTCCAGAGAACAAACCGCAATCCACCTTTGTGCGGTTCCAGTTTGTAAACATGGTGGAAGAGGCTTAATTCCCGGTCCTCCATATCAGGGCAAGCTGTCACCAGGCTAATATCGTGATCTGCTAGTAGTGCCAGCAACGCACGTTTATTGTGATTGTCGAACGCACGAAGCTCATCCAGGGCCCAGGTTAAGTGCACCGGTTGGCGCTTGCGCTGAATATCCACAAACCCAAGAAAGAGCACGATCAAAATCAGATAGGACAAACCATTTGAGGAGACACCCTCGGCACCCGTTAGGTCCTTGGTCGTTGAAACGGTTTTCCGTTGGCCGTTCTCGATAATGGAGAAGCGGAAACGGATCAGGCGCCACAAGTCCTGAACGGGAACATTGGCACGGGACTCCTCAAAGGTCTCCAGATAATTCCGCAGAGTGGTCACCAGATCCGAATTTGGCAGACTGTTCATGTCTGCCTCCTCCCGCCAGGCTCGGACCCCATCGGCCAGGGTTTTTATGTCGCGCCAGTAATCCAACTCGTCCAACTCAAAAGACACCGTGGGCTCTATCGCTTCCAGCGCTTTGAAATGAAGGTTCTGTTCGATGTTATCGGCAAGCTCCCGGTTAAAACGTCGGATCCGCAGGTCGAAGTTTTCCATCGCACGACGATAGATGTCGATTTGATCCAGATTGCTGAAGCCGGTGACCAGTGTCTCCCGAACCATGTCGTGCTGACCGGTGTAGAAATAGTCGACAACAGCCCGTGCGCGGGCAATGTCGCGTTCGTCGGCGCCGTCCCAGTTTGCCTCGGACTCCTGCCAGTACTGCGTACTGGGGGTGCCGGGGTATTGCTCAAAGATTTTCACAAAAGCGCTGGTGGCTTTCTTGATATCCCGCTCTATCTGAATTTCCCGTTGCCCGAGGTTCTGGTATTCCGCTTCAATCTGCGGTGCGTTTTTCTCCTTGTACAACCGCAGATCAGGGTCATCTTCACGCACCATCAGTTGCCTGTCTTGCGCAGTCTCAATTACACGCAGCTGCAACGAGGTTTTCGAGGCTTCTGCCTGATCTTTTTGGTTATTCAGCTTTTTGATTTCGCCTTGCAGGCTTTCACGGCGGTTGTCCCAGTTTGAGGTAAGGCGCTTGCGACGTTGGTCAATAGAACTCATTTCGTTCTCTAGAGCAGAGCATTGCTCCTGGAGCCCATTGAGTTTCGAATACTCGTTCGCCAAAAAGTCTTTGAAGCCCTCCACATCAATCGCGTGATCCCGAATACTTTTGACCTCCTTGGTCAGAGAGTCGACCTGCTGATGGAGCGATTCAATGACGGCCGGGTCAATTCCATGACCGGCAAGCGCCTCCTTCAACTGAGTTTCAAGCCGCTCGATGTTGGCATCCCGTTCCCGATCAGCCTCTTCTATTTCTGCATCGATGGTTGAAATGGCCAGCTCAAGTTCGCTATCAAAGTCGGTCAACTCCGTTTCATGCCTTTCTTTGAGATCGTTTGTTTCGTGCGCGTGCCTGTCAGCTAGTTTCCGGAGCTCAGTCTGCAGCGCCTCCCCTTGGCGACGAAGGTCTGTCAGCTCCTCTTCGATCACCTTGCTGGCTTCAAGAATCGACAGCCTGCGCTCGTTTCGCACGGTTTTCAGAGTGCGTGAGTCTTCGTCGCGTTTGAGCTTTGCCTGCTTGAACAGCCTCTCGGTTGCTTCCGCATGCTGCTTTGCCTTGACTCGTTTATCATTGGCGTGACGAAGGCTTTTCTCCGCGTTTTCCTCCTCCCGCTCTGCCTCCTCCATTCGCTCGCAAACCTCCGCGAATTGAGCTTTCAGTGCGTCTGGAGTGAGGTCCTGCTCGGGCAGTTGCGAGTAATCGATGCTCACGCCAAATAAACTCATGGCGTCCGAATGATGATCATCGATGGCGGGGTACAGGTTCCTCTTGTGAAGAATCTCAGGCTGTAAAACGCGTCCGAGAGTGTCGACCCAGCCCGGTTTATGGGTGTTGAGAAAGTGAATAAGGGTGCTTTGATCGCCGTCGATCAGCGCCTGGATTTTCTCACGTTCTGCTTCAAGCTCTTCACATTGTGCCCGCGCTTTCACGAAGTGGGCATTGGCCGTGTCGTAAGCTGTCTGTGCTCTGGAGGCTGCGGCATCTGCATCAGTTTTTTCGTCCAGTCGGTGTTCGTAATCCTGCTGTGACGATGACGTCTCGGCTTCGGCCAGTTCGAACTGTTTTTGCAGTTCCGGGGTTGGTTGAGGGTTCTCTTTTCTACCCTCCTGCCGGGCAATGCATGCATTCAAGTGTGACGCTTTCCGGGCAAGATCTTCCCGCTCTGTAGCTCGTCGATTCTCTGCATCCTGGAGCTCTTTGTTAAAGCGATCTGTTAGAGCGTTCCGGTCACGTCGACCCTGACTTGAAAGCTCCTTTTGCCGTTCACTGCGCGCGCGAACAAAATCGGCCGTGTTCTGGCGGAGTTTCTCAATTTCTCGTTCTATCGGTTGCCGGATTTGATCAGTTTCCTCCGTGAGGGTTTGCCGCTGGGCACGCAAGCTGTCTAATCGCTGCTCTTTGCTGCCCAGGAGCTCCAGCTGCCGTTCCCAGTGGGGGAGATCGTTCTTGTCGTAGGCCTTTTTTTTCCGCTCAATGTCGTCGATCTCTCCAAGAATGGGCCCACGCTGGTCGGCTAAACGGGCGTGACGCTCACAGAGACTCCGTAATTGTCGTTCATAATCGAACCTCTCATTTTCGATGGCTTGTTCCACCTCAAGGGCTTTAGAACCGTAACCTCGCGCACGAATTTCAAGAGTTGCACAGAGGCTTTTGGCTGCAACTACGACGGCAGAAAGTTTGGTGCGAACAGCTCCATGTTCGTCAAGCATAGTGAGCAGCTCATCGCTGTCTCCGCGCACTTTTTCCAGCGCCTGGTAAGCATCGTAATGGGAAAGCGTGTCGGTCAAATGATCACGGTGAATCGAAAAGTTCTGCAGCTTCTCCCGGGACTCCTCATCCAGCTTGTCCATGGCATATTCCTGGATCACACGCGACAAATCTGCAAATTGTGCGTCACGTTTGAACATGCCGGTGAACAGGGGCGTTAGCTTCGACATTCGAGCGTTCCGCTCACACATGCTGAAGTGATAGGCCTTACGCACGGTCCCATCCAGTAGGACTTTGCGATAGTCAGCCGTCGTATTCACGTTCAGATAATCGAGCCCTTCGGCATTTACACGGCTCAGAAGCGAGGCGGCGGGGAGGATTTCGCCGTGCTCAATGTCCATGAACAAATCTTCGCGGTAGGGCGAATCAATGAACACGTGGCGGTGGCGGGATTCGTTCTCCCGGTTGCAGAAAACGACCATTTTAGGCTGCCCGAAAGACACGTATTCATACACAAGGTAGGAGCCTTTGCGCGGCAGATAATATTCATTAAAACTGACGTTTCCGTTGCCGGAGGCTCTTGCAAGCTCGCGCGGACTGGCACCATAAAAGGCCGGAATCAGCTTCAAAAAGCTTGTCTTTCCTCGCCCGTTTTCACCGCTGATATTGGTGTGCCCGGAAACACCTAGTTCGGATGCCTGGCCCGCTACGTAACTATCAATCAGAACAACTTTTCGTAAGCCGAATTCCATGTTTTCTTCCCTGATCTGGCGCCTCGGCATCGCCTTCAGCGGTGCATTTTTATGCACGTAAAAGAGTGCCGTTTTTGTGAAAAAACGAAGATACTTTGGTGCAGAGTCTGCCAGAGCCATGCACCGATTTCGTCCGTTTTGCCCGATATCTCAGGCAGGATTGATGTACGGCAAGTGAGGCCCTTGGGGCTAGGACAAAGCAATTTTCTGTGCAGATGTTCTGCATAATTTCTGCAAATATTCTGCAGTTTTTTTGCAGAGATTTTGCACATTTCCTGGCAAGAACGTGAGTAATCCGAGTGGTTTGGCCCTCTCGGTGCACCGTCGTGATCGAGAGGGCCTGTACCGAGCCCTGAGCCACCATGTGCTCGAGACCTAAAAAATCATATTTCACTTTTCCGAGTGACTAGTAGGAACTAAATCCGATTTTAGGTCACTCTCTGAGAGCCGAAAACACATGATCTAACTTAGGCGAGGGACTATGCCAATCTTATTTCGGTTTTCGATGTGCCAATTCCCCCTGCTTGCTCATAATTCGTAGGTCAAAAAATAATCAAATATTGTTGCGGTAGTCATGCATTAACGAAGCGTTACAAATTAAATGTGCTGCTCCTAGTGGAATCAGTCAGTTAGTGATTTGATTGTCGCCTTTGAATACGTAAAATCCCAAGCTCGCAATAACGCCCCAAACCTGACAGGGATTTAGTCAGGCAACTTCCTGCCTCAAAGTCCCTGTCCCGAACCGATGCAAAAATTCGCAAAGTTATGTCCTTAAAACACTGGGCCCTGGTCGGTGGGGCGGTAGCGTGCCTGTGAGGCCAGCTTCAAAGCCCTTATCTTTTTTGTTGCTGCAAGGCGTGTCATCGCCATTTTTTGCGCGCCTGGCAGATGCATTGCGTGAATGCGGGCACAAGGTGCATAAAGTGAACTTCAGCGCGGGCGATTTTGCGTTCTGGTTTCCGCGCAAAGACAGCACGCATTTTCGCGGCGATCTCGAACAGCTGCCTGCTTTTCTCGAAAATATCTGGCAGCGCTACGAAATTACCGATCAGATTCTGTTCGGTGACCGCAGACCGATCCATCGAGCGGCGGTCGAAAAGGCAGAGCGGTTTGGTGTGCGCACGCACGTTTTCGAAGAAGGGTATTTCAGGCCGTTTTGGGTCACGCTGGAGCGTGAAGGTGTAAACGGCCATTCATTGTTGCCCCGGGATCCGGATTGGTTTCGTGCAGCGTCAGAATATCTGTTCGAGCAGCCAACCGAAAAGCCGCAAAGGTTTCATTCGGCCTTTCGCAAACGGGCCGGGTACGATGTGCTGTACCACGTGGCGGGTGCTCTCAACCCTGTGATCAATCCACGCTATAAAAATCATGCACCGATTACCGCACCGGTTGAATACGCAGGTTACATTGCCCGTTTCGCCAGATTGCCAAGATGGCGTAAGCGGGATGCGCAATTGATCACCCGCTTATGCAGCGAATCAGGCCAGCACCCTTTTTTCCTGTTGCCTCTGCAACTCAATACAGATGCACAGATTCATCATCACTCCCGTTTTGATCACATGCAGGAAGTGATCGAGTACGTTCTGGAATCATTTGCGAAATACGCACCATCCCAGTCACGCATTCTGATAAAAAACCATCCGCTGGATATGGGGCTGGTGAACTATCCACGGGTAATTAAAAAGCTGACAAAACGGTTTGATCTCAAAGGGCGGGTCGAATACATCGAAACCGGCAATTTACGGCAAGCAGTAAGAGGCGCAGCAGGTACGGTGACAGTGAACAGCACGGTCGGCATTGTGGCTCTGGAAAACCACTGCCCGACGCTGTGTCTGAGCGATCCCATCTATAACCTGCCTGGTCTGACCGACCAAAGCGACATGGATGACTTTTGGAGGCGGCCGATACATCCAGATCAAGATCTGTTTCAGGCGTTTCGCAACGTGGTTATCTATGCCACTCAGATAAACGGCGGGTTTTATTGCTATGACGGCATTAGCCTGGCGGTCGAAAACGCCGCAAAAATGTTGTGCAGTGAGCAGTCACCGCTCGGCTACTTGTTGGAAGCTTGTCCGCCATGAGCAACAACCAGCCGGCTTCAATTTTGATCACCGGTGCTACGGGTGCGATCGGCTCGGCACTTGCACAGCACTACGCTAAGCAGGGTGCAAACCTCATCTTGCAGGGTCGCAACACAGGCAAGATGAACCAAGTGGCGAAGCAGTGCCGCGCAGCCGGTGCCAGCGTCACCGAAGCATCGCTCGATTTGTGTGACCGACACGCGCTAACTCAATGGCTGGATGACTTGCTTGCCCACTCGATGCCGGACCTGGTGTTCGCCAACGCCGGCATGAACATCGATACTGGCCCTAAGGCAGAAGGGGAGGTCTGGAGGGAAACCGAACAGCTGTTGGAACTCAACGTTCGCTCCACGTGTTATCTGGCGCATCGAATGGCAAAAGCCATGCGCGAACAGGACAGGGGGCATCTGGTGTTAATCAGCTCTCTGGCCGCCTGGTTTGGCTTACCGGTAACCCCGGCCTACAGTGCCAGCAAGGCAGCGGTAAAAGCTTACGGTGAGGGACTCAAGGGCTGGCTGGAAGGTTCAGGGGTTGCCGTCACGGTGGTCATGCCTGGTTATGTCAGCTCGGCCATGTGCCACGCCATGCCGGGCCCGAAGCCGTTCCTCTGGCAGCCCGAAAAAGCGGCGCACTTCATTGCCAACAGTGTGGCCAAGAAACGCACCAGAGTCAGCTTTCCGTTTCCCCTGAATTGGGGCTGTTGGTGGCTGGCCGTATTACCAGCCGGGATTTCCCACAAACTGGTGCGCTTATTTGGTTACGGTGATTAAATACCCATGCTAATCACCGTCTCCGCAGGTTTGTTTGCATCACTGCTGATAAGCACTCTGGTGAACCCGGCCGGTCAACGCCCGCGCTTACCCGGTCTTTATGCCGTGTTGAGTGGTCTGGGGTGGTGGTTAACCCTGTTCGGCGTTGTTTGCCTGTTCAGCCAGCGGCCCTATTTTTCCGTCGCATTTGTGGTGGTCTGGCACGGCGTTTTGATGGCGGTGAATCATGCAAAATTCACCGCCCTGAAAGAACCGTTCATCCTGCAGGATTTCGAATACTTCACCGACGCCCTGCGACATCCGCAGCTCTACATCCCGTTTTTCGGGGTGGCGAAAACGCTAGCTCTGCTGGCAGCCGGTGCGGTCACAATCGGATTGTTTTTCTGGCTCGAGACGCCGCTCTACCAGAAAACCAGTGGGTGGCAACTGCCCATTAGCGCGCTCATAGTAGGTGTGCTGGCCAGTATCGCAGCCTGGCAGATCCGGCCAGCGCTCTCTCTGGAGCCAACAAAAGACATCCAGCAAATGGGCCTTTTTGCCCTTTTCCACAGTCACTTGGCGGAATACTGGAAGGCTCGTAAGAAAAAACTGCCGGAACCGGCCGGGAACTGGCCGGAATTCAAACCCGGCAAGCCGAAGCCAAACCTTGTCCTGGTGCAAAGCGAATCATTTTTTGATCCACGTCCGTGTTACCCGTTTATCGAGCCTTCGGTGCTGAAACACTGGGACCAGTACAAAGCACAGGCCGCATCCTCCGGTCCGTTATCCGTGCCAGCCTGGGGTGCCAACACCGTTCGCACAGAAGCAGCCGTGTTGACCGGTTTGTCACAGGAAATGCTGGGCATTCACCGGTACAATCCCTACCGCCGATTGCTGAAGCAACCGGTAAACGCGCTGGCCTCGCATCTGCGAGCCCAGGGCTACAAAACTATTTGTATACACCCTTACCCGGCCAGTTTTTACTTCCGTGATCGGGTTATGCCCGTGCTGGGCTTTGATCAATTCATCGATATCAAAGCGTTCACAGAGGGCGATCAGTGTGGTCAGTACATAGGCGATCAGGCCGTCGGCAACAAAATAAACGAGCTGCTGGAAAGCACTGACGAGCCTCTGTTCATTTTCGCCATCACCATGGAAAATCACGGCCCTTTGCACCTCGAGCAGCCGGAGCCGGGATTGGCGAATGAGGTTTATCGTCAACTACCAGGCGGCCCGCTAGACGACTTAACGGTTTACCTGCGGCATCTGAAAAACGCCGACCGAATGCTCAGCAAGATCACCACCGCCCTGAAGGCGAGTAACCGCAACGGCTCCCTGTGCTGGTACGGCGACCACGTGCCGATCATGCCGGATGTCTACCGCAATTTTGGCGAACCCGTAGCCACAACGCCCTGGTTGATTTGGTCAACCGGCGCACAACTGAACACTGAGGCAAGTGAGAACGAGGGGCAGCCACCCATGCCAGCACATAAGCTGGCAAAACACTGGCTGACCACCGTTAACACCTGCCAACGGGCTTAACCGCCCTTATTTCTGGACAGAACACACTTTATGCAAAAGCCCATTGCCGTAGTCGGTTACTCAGTACGTCTCCCCGGCTGCGACAACACAGACGAACTCTGGCAAGCCCTGCTCGACAAGCGCGATCTGGTCACCGAAGTGGCGGACGATCGCTGGAGCAAGGAAGCCTGGCAGCACCCGAACCAAAAACATCCCGGCACCAGCTGCACGTTCAAAGCCGGCTCCCTGGGTGATGTCAGCGGCTTTGACGCGGGGTTTTTCGGCCTTTCGCCGCGTGAAGTCAGTCACATGGACCCACAGCAGCGCCTGCTGCTGGAAATGAGCTGGGAAGCCATGGAACGGGCCTGCATTGCGCCTTCGAGCCTCCGGGGCAGCAACACCGGTGTATTCATGGGTATCGCCAGTGTCGATTACGCCTATCGGTTTGCTGACGACTTCTCAGCGATTGATGCCAATACCGGCACAGGAACCGCATCCAGCATCGCCTCCAACCGCATTTCCCATCTGTTTGATCTCAAGGGGCCGAGCGTCTCGATGGACACGGCGTGTTCATCCTCCATGGTGGCGTTCCACCAGGCTTGCCAGTCGATTCTCAGCGGCGAGACCGATCAGGTGCTCACCGGCGGTATCAGCCTGCATCTGCACCCCTACGGTTTCATGATCTTCTCCAAGGCGACCATGCTTTCGCCAGATGGGCGCTGCAAAGTATTTGATGCCGATGGCAATGGCTATGTCCGCTCCGAAGGCGGCGGTGTGTTTCTGTTGAAGGATTACGACAAAGCCCTGGCCGACGGCGATCGTATTCTGGCTGCGGTGGCCGCCTCTGCAGTGAATACCGATGGCCACAAATCAGGCCTGACGGTACCGAGCGTGGATGCGCAAACGGCCTTGATGCGCCAGGCCTGTGAGCGCGCGGGGCTGCAGCCAGAGCAAATCGATTACATTGAGGCCCATGGCACCGGCACCCCGGTGGGCGACCCCATCGAAACCCAGGCCATCAGTCAGGCACTGGGTCAGGGGCGTAACAACCCGCTGAAGATCGGCTCTGTAAAAAGCAATCTCGGGCACCTGGAAACCGCCTCCGGTGTGGCAGGCCTGGCCAAGGCGCTGTTGTCCATTGAGCACCGACAGGTACCGGCAACCATCCACTTGAATGAGCCAAACCCCAACATTCCGTTCAACACCTGGAACCTGGATGTTGTTACCGACACGCTCGAGCTGCCGAAGACTGGCCCTCTCACCATCGGTGTGAACTCCTTCGGCTTCGGCGGTGCGAACGCCCACGTTATCCTGCAAACACCGCCGCAGGCAGAAGAACAAACCGTCGAGCCGGTGAACCAGCCTGCTCAACACCGCACCTTGCCGCTGATACTGTCGGCGCGCAGTGGCGAAGCACTGGGCGCCATGGCTCAGCGCACCGCTGAGCAAATCCGCCAGACACCAAGCCTGGATCTCTACGACCTATGCTGGAGTGCTCGCTACCGGCGCGAACAGCACGAGCAGGCGATGCTGGTCTGGGCGGAAAGCCCGGAACAAACCGCCGATGCTCTGGAAGTCTTTGCTGCTGGTGGCGAGCCGGTCAGTGTTTTCACTGGCACCCACCAGCCACAAACACAAGGCAGTGTCTGGGTCTATTCCGGTAACGGCTGCCAGTGGGCTGGCATGGGGCGCCGGTTGCTGGCGGAATCCGAGCTGGTGCGCAATACCGTTGCCGAAATCAACGAGCTGGTAAAGCAGTACACCGACGATTGCGATCTGGAACAACTGCTGGGCGAAGAGCAGTCTAAAGACTGCTACGCGCTGACCGAGCTCGCACAACCGGCGTTGTTCGCACTGCAAGTGGCAATGACCCGGTACTTGCGTGCACAGGGCTTTCAGCCTGCTGCCGTCACCGGTCACAGCGTGGGCGAAGTGGCCGCTGCCTGGGCCTCCGGCGCACTCACGCTGGAGCAGGCTACCCGGGTAATTTGTCTGCGAAGCTATTACCAGGGCAAAACCGCCGGTACCGGCCAAATGACTGCAGTTGCGACCAGCGCTGAAAGCCTGCAAACCTTGCTGGCCGAATTGCAGTGCGACCAGGTCGAGCTGGCCGGCATCAACAGCCCCAAAGGCCTTACCCTTGCAGGTGCACCGGAGCAGCTCAGCCAGGTGGAAGCCCGGTTGCAGGCGGACAGCATTCGCTTCAAGCGACTGAACCTCAATTACGCCTTCCACAGTCCCTGCATGGACCCGATTGAAGCGGGCCTGAAAGAATCCCTGGCGGATCTGGCACCATCCGAAACCGACATCCCGTTTATTTCCACGGTCACTGGTAAAGCGCTCCACGGCCCAGAGCTGAATTCTGAATACTGGTGGCTCAATATTCGTCGCCCGGTCCTGTTTGAATCCGCTATCCGTGCCTGCCTGGCCGGTGGCCACCGCACCTTTCTGGAGCTGGGGGCACACCCGGTGTTGCGCGGCTACCTCAATGAATGCCTGCGTGCCGAAGAATGCCAGGGGCAAGTCATTACTACCTTGGCTCGCCAACAGGACAGTCAGCAAGAGCTCGAACGGGCACTGGCCGAATTGCTGCTCAGCGGAGCGACAATTGACGAATCCCGCTGGTTCCCCGTGCAGGGCAGAGTCATGGCGCTGCCTACCTATCCTTGGCAGCGCCAGTCCTACTGGAAGCCGGAAAGTTCCGAATCCCTGGGCCTGCTGAACCGTTATTACCGCCACCCCCTGCTGGGCTATGCGCTGGCGCAACATCCGGGATGCTGGGAAGCACAACTGGACACCGGGCGAGTGACCTGGTTGGTCGACCACGTGGTCGGCGATGCCGTCGTCTTCCCGGGTGCCGGTTTTGCCGAAGTCACACTGGCGGCGGTCGAGCAGCGCCTGCAAGAGCAGGGCGATGACGCCGCTGTTATCGACATTGAACACCTGGAAATCCTCTCGCCCCTGTTACTGGAAGAAGCCCAGTCCAAAGTCGTGCGCACCAGGCTTGAAGAGCCAGACGGCGCCATCCAGATCACCGCCCGGCCCCATGGCCAATCCCGGGAACAGCAGACTGACTGGCAGCAACACGTCAAAGCCCGTTGGTTCGCCGGCAGTGCAGGGCGCCTGTTAACGCGCACCGCCGAAGCCTTGCCAACAAGAGATCCGGATTTCAGCCGTGACGAACACTTGGCAGCGGCGTCCCATATTGGCCTAGATTACGGCCCCGCCTTCCAGGCTATCAGCGAAGGGTGGATTGAAGGCCAGACCGTCATCGGCCGATGCCAGCCCAGTGAGCGCATTGAACAAACCTTAGAAGGCCAGCTGCTGCACCCGGGCATTCTTGATACTGCCTTTCAGCTGTTTATCCCGTTGCTGGCAAAAGAAAGCCGGAGCAGCAATCACGGTTACGTGCCGGTACAAATCGGTCGAATGCAGTTCAGCCGGGCCTATGCGGGGCAAGCACCCGCGCAAATCCGCGTTGAGCTCAAACGCCGCTCCCCGCACTCTTTGTTGGCGGAAGTCGGGTTGTTCGATGCCGAAGGTAACGCGATGGCCGTGTTGACCGATGTGCGCTTTAAAGCTGTGCCCCTTCGGAAACAACAGTCGCAGACCATTACCTTGCTGGATATGCCGCTGCAGCCCAAGCCGCTGCCGAGCGCCCCGTCCACGTTGAATGGCGAAGCTCTCCTGCAGGTATTGCAACCCTTGTGGGTCGACCAGTCAGACGATCCCGTGATCACCGAACTCGAGCCGCTGCTGGATACGCTGGCATTGGCTTGCCTGAACGACAGCCTGAATCAGCAACCCGTCACACTGGCCCAACTGGGCGACGAGCAAAAACAGTGGGCCGAACGCCTCATTAATCAGGAGCTGGTCACAGAGGATGACAGCGGCCAGCTACAGGTTGCCGAGCCGCCAGAAGCGGACCTGCGCACCATCTGGGAATTGTTGCTGCAGGAATTCCCGGGAGCCTTTGTGCCCATCCACGCCGTCGGTCGTTTAGGTTTGCACTTGGGGAAATGGCTCACGCACACCGGCGAATTACCGGTCGTGGACGAACAAGCATGGCGCTCCATGTACCAAGCCCGCCAGAATACGGCTCGCAAAGCCACGATGCGTAGTGCATTGGAAGACAGCATCGCTCAACAGCGGGCGGCACTGGCACCGGGGCAAACGCTGGACACCCTGGAAATCAGTGCGGCCGACGCCGAACGATGGCCGGAGCCAAACCAAAAGCTCGATCTGGCCATCGTGCACCTCGACGCCATGCGCCCATCAATCGTGCGAGAGCTGTTACAGCAACTGAGAAACGCACTCCGGCCAGACGGCCAGCTCATGCTGCTGGGCCAACCGCATGCGTTCTGGCTGGAGCAGCTGGTCAGCAACCAGCCCGCACTGGTCGAGCAGGAAGGCAGCCTTCAGCCGGATGCCGACACCTGGCGTCAGCTGCTCGAAGAGTTGGGCTTTGAAGCGGGCGAACCGGTCGAAGACACTGAGCAGCCGGCCAGTGCGTTCCTGGTCAGCGCCAAACAGCCGCGCAAAAACACCAATCGGTTGGCAGCGAACGAAACGCGTACATTGATCTGGGCAGACGACCAAAGTCAAAACATCGCTAACGGCCTGCAGGACTATTACCCGAACAGCCAACTGATCAGCAGCTTCGAAGCGTTGCAGGCCCTGCTAAGAGAACGCAACGAAGCCGATGAACAGCCAATTCAGCTGATCCTACTGAACGACACCTGGGCCACAGACTCACAAATCATGGCCACCCGCCGATGTGCCCAGCTGCGCGACCTAATCTCTGTTCTGGAAAGCTCAGAAACCAACGTGAATTGCACCGTTGTCACCGCCGGCTTGGGTGAGGCCCAGTTACAAACAAATGCGCAAACGAGCTACGCCGGTGAGCCGGACCAGCGTAGCGCTAACATTGTTGCACAAGCCGCTGTCTGGGGCTTCGTTCGCACCCTGATGAACGAAACCGCCGTGCCTCTGCAGCTGGTCGACCTGCCGACCAACGAAGAACACACACCGTTGGCAGCGTTGGCCGAGGCATTGGCCTGCACGCAGCAAGAAGATGAACAATACCTCACGGCGGGTGGAAAACGCTTTGTCCCGCGCCTTGAAGAAGTTGAACAAGACCAGCAAACGGACACCACCCAGCCGCAGCAGAGCCTGACGCTCGGCTTCGATCAGCCCGGGCAGTTACGCAACCTTCGCTGGCAGCCGCGAACCTTGCCTCAACCTGAAAAACAACAGGTTGTGGTGGACGTTAAAGCCTCCGGCCTGAACTTCCGGGATGCCATGTACACCCTTGGCCTGCTGTCAGACGAAGCCATCGAAAACGGCTTCTCAGGCCCCACGCTGGGGCTGGAATTTGCGGGCGTCGTCACTGCCGTGGGTAGTGGCGTGACCAATTTCCGCCCCGGCGACAAGGTGGTGGGCTTCGGCCCGTCGAGTTTCAGCACCCGCGTGGTGGCGGGTAGCAAAACCCTGGCGCACTTGCCAGGCGACATCAGCTACGAGGCGGCGGCTACCATCCCGACCACCTTCTTCACGGTGTATTACTCGCTTAAGCACTTGGCCCGGGTTCAGCCGGGTGAGCGGGTATTGATCCACGGCGCGGCAGGTGGCGTCGGCCTGGCGGCTATTCAAGTGGCAAGACTGATGGGGGCCGAGATCCTGGCCACAGTCGGCTCGCCGGCCAAGCGCGACATGGTGCGCCTGCTGGGCGTGGAGGCCATCTATGATTCGCGCAGCCATACCTTCGGCGAAGACATCCTGGCAGACACGCATGGTGAAGGTGTGGATGTGGTGCTCAACTCCCTGGCTGGTGAGGCCATCAACCAGAACTTCCGAGTGCTGCGGCCGTTTGGTCGTTTTCTGGAGCTGGGCAAGCGGGATTTCTACGAAAACACCGCCATCGGTCTGCGGCCGTTCCGCAACAACATCAGCTACTTCGGCGTGGACTCCGACCAGTTGATGAAAGTGCAACCGGCGCTTACTCAAACCCTGTTCCGGGAAATGATGGCGCTGTTCGAGCAAGGCGAGCTCTATCCGCTGCCACACACAAGCTTCCCGGCCACACAGGTAGTGGATGCTTTCCGCTACATGCAGCAGGCTAAACAAATCGGCAAAGTGGTGGTGAACTATCCGCAGCTGCCGCAAGCGCAAGCCACAGCGGACCACAACACCGAAACACCGCAAACCGGACTCACGCTCTCAAGCGACAAAACCTTCCTCGTTACCGGTGGCCTGGGTGGCTTCGGCTTGCGCACCGCTCAATGGTTGGTGGAAAAAGGCGCCCGTCACTTGGCCCTGGTCAGCCGTCGCGGCCAGGCCGAAGGCGAGGACGCAGCCATAATCAAGCAGATGGCAGAGCAGGGTGTAACCGTAAAAGCCTACGCTTGCGACGTTTCCAGCCGAGAGCAACTGGCTGAAACCCTGGGCAAGATCAAACAGCAGCAACCATCTCTGGGCGGCGTCGTCCATGCCGCTGCCGTGTTCGCAGACGCGCTGGTTCAGAACCTGACCGACGAGCAAATCGAGCAGGTACTGGCCGCCAAAGCCTTTGGGGCCCAACATCTGCTTGAGCTCACCGAAGGTTGCGAGCTGGAACTGTTCGTGTTGTTCTCCTCGGCCACTACACTGTTCGGCAACCCCGGCCAGGCTAACTACGTAGGCGCCAATCTCGCGCTGGAAGCCTTAACCCAGCTTCGTCGGACTCAGGGGCAAACGGCCACCTGTGTGCGCTGGGGCGCCATTGACGACGCTGGCTATCTGGCCCGCAACGCCCAAATCAAACAGGCCCTGCAATCCCGCATGGGGGGCAATGCCCTGACCGCTGAAAAAGCCCTCGCCGTGCTTGAGCGCATGCTGGTCAACGACCAGCCCCTGCTGGGCGTGATGGAATTTGATTGGTCTGCACTGGCGCGCTTCCTGCCCAAAGCCAACGCGGCACGCTACCAGCTTATCGCCCAGAGCCATGAGGGTACTGATCAGGAAAGCAACAGTGATGATCTGCTTACCGAACTGCTGGCCATGGCGCCCGAAGCTCGGGTGGAGCGAGTCACGGAAGAACTCAAACACAGTCTCAGCCAGATCCTGATGTTGCCGGCAGAGCAGATAGACCCGGAGCAATCGTTGTATGATCTGGGTTTTGATTCTCTGATGGGCGTTGAGCTGATCACTGATATTGAAGAACGTTTCGGTGTCCAGCTACCGGCCATGGCCATCAGCGAGTCACCCAGTATCAGCAAGTTGACCCATAAGTTGTTGGAGCGCATTGACGACAGCGCCGAACACAGCGACGAGCTGACTCTGGCTCAGGTCGCCGCCCGACACGGTGTCAGCGAACACGAGGTAGACAACGCGTGAAAGCCGCGGAATCGATGAAAGACCGGCTCATCGCCCAGTCCGTGCAGCGCAAGCTCAAGCAAACCGAGCGCGCCGCACAGGCAGGGCAGGCGACCTTTGGCAAAACTGGCGGCAAACGCTACACAGACTTTCGCCAACATCCGGGCTGGCAGCAATTGAATGTTATGCGTGAGGGCGCACAAAAGCTGGGTGTGGAAGACCCATTCTTCCGCATACATGAGGGCTGTTCTGGTGCCACTGCCGTCATTGAGGGTAAGGAGTGCATCAACTTCGCCAGCTACAACTATCTGGGCTTGAATGGCGACCCGCGCGTTATCGCCGCCGCCAAGCAAGCGGCCGAGCATTACGGCATCTCCGCCTCGGCCAGTCGCATGGTGTCCGGCGAAAGGCCCATCCATCGCGAGCTGGAACATGCACTGGCGCAGGTCTACCAAGCGGATGACGCCCTGGCGTTTGTCAGCGGCCATGCCACCAACGTGTCTGTCATCGGCTACCTCATGGGCAGCCGGGATCTGGTCCTGCACGACGAGTACATCCATAACAGCAGCCTGATGGGCGCCCAGCTCTCCGGCGCCCGGCGCATGGCCTTTCGCCACAATGACCTGACCCAGCTCGAAGCGCTGCTACAACAACACCGCCACCAATTTGAGCGGGTGCTTATCGTTGTCGAAGGTCTTTACAGCATGGACGGCGACACGCCAGATTTGGCTGCAATGGCTGATTTAAAAGACCGCCACGAAAGCTGGCTGATGGTCGACGAAGCCCACGCCCTGGGGGTGTTGGGCGAAACCGGGCAGGGCAGCCATGAACACGCGGGCATTGACCCCAGCCGTGTCGACATCTGGATGGGCACTCTCAGTAAAACCCTTTCCGGTTGCGGTGGCTACATTGCCGGATGCCAGCCGTTGATTGACATCCTGCGTCACTTTGCACCCGGGTTTTTATACAGTGTGGGCATGCCACCGACCATTGCCGCAGCGGCCATTGAATCCCTACGTATCATGAACGCCGAACCTGAACGCGTGCAGGCGTTGCAAACCAATTCCGAATACTTTGCTCGCCAGGCGCGGGCGGCGGGTTTAAACGCCGGCCATTGCATTGGCCGGGCCGTCGTGCCGGTTATCAGTGGTAGCTCGCTGGCCGCCACCCAGCAATCGCTGAAACTGCTGGAGCAGGGCATTAATGTACAGCCCATTCTCTACCCCGCTGTGCCGGAGAAAAGCGCTCGCCTGCGCTTCTTTATCAGCAGCGAGCACACCACCGAACAAATCGATCAAACACTGGCAGCCCTGATTGGCTGACCAACATGGAGCAAACACCACCCATGCACACCCGTTGCCTCCCGAAAACACCCCGCTGGCTTATAGCCCTGGGCTTGGCAGGACTGCTCACCGGCTGCGCAAGCACCGCTGACCAATACGACCGGTCTGCCGATCAATGGCACTCCACGGCCTCCGAAAACGGCCAGATTCCGCAAAACATCCAGGCTTTTCTGCACAAGGGCGCGGAGCAAAGCAACGCCGTATTCGAGCAAACCCCCTGGGGCGAACAAGCGGAACTGCGCATCGAAAGCCGGTACTTCGCCGGCTCTGGCCGCCAATGTGTGCGCCTGCACGTAGCTCCAGCAGGTGAGCCTGGCCAAACTGCCATCGCCTGCCAGCACAACCGCCAGTGGGTCTCGGTACGGCCGGTCACCGAAATGCTCAACGTTCAGGAAAAGGGGTAACTACCATGCGCACTATCAAAGCCTTTTTCCTCCCAGTACTGGCCGGCCTAACCTTGCTGGCCACCAGCGCCCAGGCCCAGGTCAGCGGCCTGAACGGCACCGGAATTCTGCCAGAATCCGAGCGGGCGCAGCCCATCCCCCAAACCCTCGAAGAGCAGCAGGTCCGCGCTGACTGGCGTTCCGCCCGCTATGGCAATGGGCAATCCCAAAAGACCGAATCACAAGCCGAGGAAGATTTGGTAAAGCCTTTTGGCCACCACCTTTTCAGCGGCGGTTTCAGCGGAATGCGCTCAGATGGCCTGAACCCCGGCTATCGAGTGGTCCCGGGCGACCAGATCACCCTGCGTGTATGGGGCGCCATCGAAATTGAACGGGTATTGCCGGTAGACGCCAAAGGCAACATCTTTATCCCCAGCATCGGCCCGGTTCCCGTTCAGGGCACCACCAACGACCAGCTCAACAGCAAAGTCACCTCCGCGATCAAATCCGTGTACCCGGAACAGGTGCAGGTATACACCAACCTGCAAGGCGTACAGCCGGTCTCGGTGTTTGTCACCGGCTACGTGGAAAAGCCGGGCCGTTACGCGGGTACGCCGACAGACTCGCTGTTGTATTTCGTCGATCAGGCCGGTGGCATCGACAGCCGCCTGGGCAGTTATCGCAGCATCACCTTGCTGCGCAACAACCAGGTGATTGAACAAATCGACCTGTACGACTTCCTGCTGGACGGCAAATTGCCGCGCCCACAATTCAAAGACGGCGACACCATCGTTATCCAGGAACGCGGCCCGGCCGTGGTGGTGACCGGCGACGTGCAGCGCGACTACCGCTACGAACTGGCAGAAGATGAAATGACTGGCGAAGCATTGCTTTCCCTGGCTCGTATCAAGGCAGGCGTGTCTCACGTTTTGCTGCGCGGTGATCGCCAGAGAGGGCCCTTTTCGGCGTATGTTCCGGTGGAGGAGTTTGCCAAACAGTCGCTTCATAGCGGCGATGAAGTGTTGTTCAGCTCCGACAAGCGAGAAGACACCATTGTGGTCCAGCTCGAAGGCAGTTTTTATGGCCCGTCTCGGTATGTGCTTCCCGAAGATGCGCATTTACGACAATTCCTGGATGCCATTGCCGTTCCGCGTGACCTCACGGATACACGTAGCATTTCTTTGCGCCGGGAGTCCGTGGCCGAGCAACAGCAAAAGGCCCTGGAAGAAAGCCTCCGCCGCCTGGAAACCAACTACCTGGGCGCACCCTCGGCCACGCCCGAAGAAGCCCAAATCCGCTTGAAGGAAGCGGAGCTGATTAGCAACTTTGTGGAGCGTGCTTCAGAGGTGGAGCCCACTGGCCGCCTGGTGGTGTCTCATAATGACCAGATTAGCAACATTCGCCTGCAGGACGGCGACGTGATCACGCTGCCGGAATACAGCGATTCCATCCTGATCAGCGGCGAAGTGCTGGTGCCCCAGTCCGTGGTATACAAGCGCGGCATGAGCGTGCAGGACTACATCGAAACCTCCGGCGGCTTCAGCCAGCACGCGGACGAAGACCGCATTCTGGTGGTACGCATGAACGGCGAAGTGCGCAGCGCCAGCCAAGTGAGACCCCGTCCGGGTGACGAAATCCTGGTGCTGCCGAAAGTGCCCACTAAGAACATCCAGCTGGCTACCAGCATCAGCCAGATCCTGTACCAGATCGCCGTAGCCACCAAAGTTGCCATCGACCTGTAAACCCCACGGGGCGGGTCCGGCCCGCTTCACCATCGCATAAGGTTTTTGCGTGCTGAGTACGAGAACCCCCTGGCAAGTCACCCGCTCCGTGTGGCACGCCATGTTTATCCGCGAAGCGCTCGCCCGCACCATGGCCGACCGAATGGCTTGGTTCTGGATGTTGTTTGAGCCGATTGCGATGATCACCGTGATGGTGGCGATTCGTACAGTCATCATGGGCCGGGTACACAGTATCGAAGGGGCCGAATTCATTCCCTGGATGATCACCGGGCTGTTTGGCTTCTTCCTGGTGCGTGAAAACATGATGCGCCCCATCGGGGCTATCGATGCCAACAAGGGCCTGTTCGCCTATCGCCAGGTAAAGCCGGTTGATCCAGTGTTAATCCGTTGCTATCTGGAAGGCCTGCTCAAGTCATTTATTTTCATGTTGTTTATCATCGCCGGCACTTTGTTGGATATTAATTTGATTCCGGCGGCGCCCCTGCAAGCCATTTTTGTGTGGTTATCACTTTGGAGCCTGGGGCTAGGAGCGGGGCTTATTTTTTCCGCCCTGGCGGGGCTGGTGCCGGAGATTGGCAAAATACTCCGGATTGTTTCCTTACCGCTGCTGATTATCTCTGGGGTTATTTTGCCACTTAATTTTGTACCTCATGATTTGCTGGTTTATGTGATGTGGAACCCGATCGTGCACGGCCTGGAAAGCCTGCGCGTTGCGTTCTTCCCGCTGTATCGCCCGGTCACCGGTACCAGCATGCTTTATCTCTGGTACTGGATTCTAGGAATGACCACCCTGGGCCTAATGCTGCACGTGCGTTTTGAGCTGAGGCTAAAGCGGCAATGATCAAAGTCCAGAACCTGTATAAGCGTTACCACAACCACCACGGCAGTGATTGGGTGCTCAAAGACGTGAACTTTGAAATACCCACCAACGTCAGCGTCGGCCTGGTGGGTCGCAACGGGGCAGGGAAATCCACCCTGCTGCGGCTGATTGGCGGAATGGACAGTCCGGATAAGGGACGAATCGTCACCAATAGCCGAATTTCCTGGCCCATCGGTTTATCCGGCGGCCTGCAAGGCTCTATGACGGGGCGCCAGAACGTGCGGTTTGTGGCACGTATCCACGGAAACCGTGAAGACATTCCAGACATCGTCCAGCGCGTGGAGGACTTCGCGGAAATAGGCCCGGCCTTTGATGAACCGGTCAAAACCTATTCCTCCGGTATGCGCTCGCGGTTGAATTTTGGTCTGTCACTCGCGTTTGATTTCGATGTGTACCTATCGGATGAAGCAACGGCAGTAGGCGACCGAATTTTCAGAGCTAAAGCGACCAAGGCGTTCCGAGATCGCATTGGGCAAGCCAGCATCATCATGGTGTCCCACTCCGAGGGCATCCTCAAAGACTTATGCCAGGCCGGCCTGTGGCTGCATCAGGGCCAGGCCCTCTGGTTCGACGATATTAACGACGCCATCGAGGCGTATCACCAGAGCACCGGCAAGCAAGCAAAAGGCAGTAAAACCGCATGACCATGAACCCTGTAACTTTTATCAAGCGCTACCCCTATTGGTTTGTTTGCCTGCTTTCGATTGTGCTGGTTGGCTTTTACTGGGGGCTATGGGCCAGCGACCGCTACGTATCGGAAACCAATGTGGTGCTGGAAAGCCCGCAAATTGCCGCCCCGGAATTAAGTTTTCAGTCCTTGATGGGGGCATCCAGCGCCAACAGCGGCGATATGCTTCTTTTGCGTGATTACCTGTTGTCTGTCGATATGCTCCGCAGAGCGGATGAGGCTTTAAACCTGCGAGAACACTACTCCCAGTCAAAGATCGATGTGTTCTCGCAACTATCCTCCCCGGACTTGCCAATCGAAGAGCTACACGAGTACTACATGAAGCGTGTCTCGGTTGAGCTGGACGATTACGCCGGCGTGCTGCGCATCAAAGTCGTAGCCTTCGATCCTGAAATGGCCCACGCCCTGGCAAACCTGCTGCTTAAAGCAGGCGAGCAGCACATGAATAGTATGGGGCAGCGCCTGGCCGAAGAGCAGGTCGAATTTCTGGAAAAGCAGGTGGCCAAACAGGCAGAACAGTTCGATGCCGCCCGGGAAGCGTTGATTGACTACCAGAATGAGAACGGCCTGGTCTCGCCTACCGGCACAGTGCAGAGCCTGACATCTGTTGTCGCAAGCCTGGAAGGGGAGTTGGCCAAGCTCCGCGCCCGCAAAACCGCACTGCTTAGCTACCAAAGCCCGAGCTCAGCACAAGTGCAACGCGTTAATGCCGAAATCAAAGCCTTGATTCAACAAATCAACGAGGAGCAGAGCCGCATGGCACAGCAGTCGGGTGGCGCGCTGAACGTTCTCTCCTCCCGATACCAAGAATTGGAGTTGCGCCTACAGTTCGCCCAGGAAAGCTACTCGGGCGCCCTTATGGCTTTGGAAAACACCCGAATTGAAGCCGCCCGTAAGCTCAAACAGGTTTCAGTACTGCAAAGCCCCACATTCCCTGAATACCCGGTGGAACCGCGCAGGCTATACAACACGGTGGTGTTCGCCATCATAGCTTTCCTGGCCGGGTTGATTATCCAGATGCTCGTGCTGATCGTGAAAGACCACAAGGACTAAGTCACCATGCAGGTAACAGGACGTACCGCACAGCAAAAAACGTTCTTGGTGACCGGCGGCGCCGGTTTCATCGGCTCCGCCGTTGTTCGTGAGCTGATCAGAAACACCGATCACAAGGTCGTGAACGTTGATAAACTCACCTATGCTGGCAACCTCGAATCATTGGCCAGCATCGAAGACAATCCGCGCTACACTTTCATCAAAGCCGACATCTGCGATACTGCAGCGATGCAAATTGCTCTGGCCGAACACCAGCCAGACATCGTCATGCACTTGGCGGCAGAGAGCCACGTAGACCGCTCAATAGATGGCCCGGCTGAATTTATTCAGACCAACGTCGTCGGCACCAGCGTGCTTCTGGAAGCCAGCCGCCAGTACTGGAACCAACTGAAAGAAACTGACCCGGCCAAAGCCGAAGGGTTTCGTTTTCATCACATCAGCACAGACGAAGTCTACGGCGACCTCCCACATACGGACGAAGCGGGCGACAGCGAACTCCCCCTGTTCACTGAAACCACGCCTTATCAACCCAGCAGCCCGTACAGCGCCAGCAAAGCCAGCTCAGACCATCTGGTGCGTGCCTGGCAGCGCACCTACGGCTTTCCCACACTGGTGACCAACTGCAGCAACAACTACGGCCCGTACCACTTCCCGGAGAAGCTCATCCCACTGGTGATACTCAACGCTCTGGACGGCAAACCACTCCCCGTCTACGGCGACGGCAGCCAAATCCGAGACTGGCTGTTTGTGGAAGACCACGCCCGGGCGCTGATACTGGTCGCGCAGGAAGGCCAAATCGGCGAAACCTACAACATCGGCGGCCACAACGAAAAACGCAACATCGAAGTGGTACAAACCATCTGCGACATCCTGCAGGACTTGGCCCCGAAAGAAACCCGCTACCGGGACCAGATTACCTTTGTAACAGACCGCCCCGGCCATGACCGCCGCTACGCCATAGACGCCGGCAAAATCCAGCGGGAACTGGGTTGGCAGCCGCAGGAGACTTTCGAGAGTGGCATTCGCAAAACCGTGCAGTGGTATCTGGATAACGAAACCTGGTGGAAACGAGTACGTGATGGCAGCTACCAAGGCGAATGGTTGGGGGTGACGGCATGAAAATCCTACTCCTGGGCAAAAACGGCCAAGTAGGCTTCGATCTCCACCGAACTCTCTCCCCACTGGGCACCATCATCGCCCCGTGCAGAGACGATCTGGATCTGTTAAATCCAGATGCCATAGCCAACCACCTGGCCCAAACAAAGCCAGATCTGGTAGTAAATGCCGCTGCCTACACGGCAGTAGACGCCGCCGAGGAAAACCAGGAAGAAGCTTACCGTCTAAATGCAGAACTACCAGAACAACTGGCCAACTACTGCAATGAACACGGCGCTTTCCTGGTCCACTACAGTAGCGATTACGTTTACCCCGGCCATGGCACCGAACCTTGGCAGGAAACCAGCGAAACCGGCCCGCTGAGCGTATACGGCCAAACCAAGCTGGAAGGCGACCAGGCCATACAGCAAAGCGGCTGCGAGCATTTCATCTTCCGCACCAGCTGGGTATACAGCGCCCGTGGCAACAACTTCATGAAAACCATGCTGCGCCTCGCCCAAAGCAAAACCGAACTGAGCATAGTGGCCGACCAGATTGGCGCGCCAACCGCGGCCAGGCTCATTGCCCAGATCACCACGCTGGCCATTCACAGCAATATACCAGGCGGCCTGTATCACCTGGCCCCACAGGGAGAAACCAGCTGGCACGGCTTCGCTCAAGAGATCTTTAGACAGGCAAAAGCGCAGGGCAAGCTACTCACAATGGGCCCAGAAAACGCCCATCCCATCCCAACCAGCGAGTACCCAACACCAGCCAAACGCCCGCTGAACTCAAGGATGGATACAACCAAACTAAAAAACGCCCTGAATATCGAGCTACCAAACTGGCAAAGCCAACTGGAACTAAACCTGGGTGAGTACCTGGAGTATCAATGAAAGGCATAGTCCTCGCAGGCGGCTCCGGCACAAGGCTGCACCCTATCACCCACGGTGTCTCCAAGCAGCTGCTGCCCATCTACGACAAACCCATGATCTACTACCCGATCTCCACCCTCATGCTGGCGGGCATCCGGGACATATTGATCATCACCACGCCGGAAGATCAACCCCAGTTCCCGCGTTTGCTCGGAGACGGCAGCCAGTTTGGCATCAGCTTCAGTTACGCCTTACAGCCCAAACCCGAAGGCATCGCCCAGGCCTTTCTAATCGCGGAAGAGTTCATCAATGGAGAGCCGGTTTGTCTGGTGCTGGGCGACAACCTTTTCCACGGTCAGGGCTTTACCGGCCAACTGCAAAAAGCGGCAGAACAAGAAAAGGGCGCCACCATCTTCGGCTACCTGGTAAACGACCCTGAGCGCTTTGGCGTGGTGGAGTTTGACCAACAAGGCAAAGCCCTCAGCATCGAAGAAAAACCCAGACACCCCAAATCCCGCTACGCCGTCACCGGCCTGTATTTTTACGATGGTAGCGTATGCGACATCGCCAAAACCCTGAAGCCCTCACAGCGCGGTGAATTGGAAATCACAGACATCAACAATCACTACCTGCAACAAGGCAATCTGAGAGTGGAATGCTTCGGCCGCGGCTTTGCCTGGCTGGATACCGGCACCCATGAATCTCTGCTGGACGCCGGAAGCTACGTGCAAACTATCGAACACCGCCAGGGCCTCAAGATCGCCTGCCTGGAAGAAATCGCCTGGCGCAACGGCTGGCTAACTGCGCAACAGCTTCAAGCCAGCGGCCAGGCTTTGGCAAAAACCACTTATGGTCAGTATCTGTTAAGCCTGGTTGGAGAAACCGAATGAAGTATGAACCGCTGGCCATCCCCGATGTGATGCTGATGACCCCCAAGGTCTTCGGCGACGAACGGGGCTTTTTCATGGAAACCTTCCGCCAATCAGAGTTTGAGCAGCATTGCGGCCATTACCAATTTCTACAGGACAACCACAGCAAATCCGCCCGAAATACCCTGCGCGGCTTGCATTACCAGGCTACCCAGCCTCAGGGAAAGCTGGTGCGTGTTACACAAGGCGAAGTTTTTGACGTGGCGGTGGACATCAGAGCCGGCAGCCCTTCATTCGGCCAGTGGGTTGGCGTAACCCTGAGCGCCAAGAACAAGCAACAGCTGTGGATTCCACCCGGTTTTGCCCATGGCTTTTACGTAATCAGCGAAACCGCTGAAGTCATGTACAAGTGCACTCGCTATTACGCACCGGAAGACGAACGCGCCATTCGCTGGGATGACCAATCGTTGGATATCAAGTGGCCACTGGTGGCGGCGAAGCCACTTACATCGCAGAAAGATGAAAGGGCCAACAGCTTTGAAAACGTACCGGCCATCTGCCAGGGGCTATAAAGGAATGCATCCGTACCATCAGGTCGTGGAACTTGATTTTGAGCTGCCAACGCGTTTTTACACCGGCATGCTCGTGGTCTGGTTGCTTCGCCCAAACCTGCAGCGCAAATTTCCCCTGCATAAAAACCGGCGTTCCGACTATCTGGCTTTTCTGGCCTGGTGCGCAATGATTGGCCGGCGGGAATGCCGGTTGTTGCAGGAGATTGAAGCGTGGAACCAGGAGCTGCTTCGGCCCGCCAAACTGCCTGTCCTAAAAAACGACCCATGGACAGGCACGTTCACCGTGGGCATGTACCTGGCCGGGCTACACCGCAGTAAATATTGGAGTGCCCAGATTCAGGCTAACCCGAAACTTAGGCACCGCGCAGCCCGTTGGTACTTTCGGGAAGGTCGCCAGGCGATAGGTTTGCAGCAAGTGCCCGCCTGGCAGCTCAAGGCGATCCAAACCAACTTCAGCGAGTTTGAGAACTTCAAAGACGCAATTTTATTGCCGCGTGACGATCAATCCACCAAAACCTTGGTGGCAGAAAATTGCCAGGACATCGCAAAACGCTGGCGTGCCCATGAAACCGAAGATAGCCCTAGCCCCGTGAGCATCAAAAAAGTGGCCTGGGCCAAACGCCTGGCAGCTGCAACGCTACCCGTCGCTGCCAATAAGCTGCTTCCCGTCATCCGAAAATCGGCCCCTGGCCCGGACAGCAGGCAACTCACCCAGATAGCCTGGCACATCAATGCCCATCTTCAAACGAAGAGCCCCGAGAAAGCTATTTCCAAACCCTTCGGTGTGAACCTGTTCGGTTACGCCAAAGGGGAGTTGGGCATTGGAGAGGACGTTCGCATGCTGGCCTTGGCGCTGAAGGGGGTGGGCGTGCCGTTTTGCATCATAAACATCGAATTGGGCAAAGACGTCAGCCAAAAAGACAGCAGCGCCGACGGCTGGGTGGTCTCTGAACCGAAATACAGCATCAACATCTTCTGTATGACGGGCATCGAGATGTGCCGGTACATTACCGAAACCGGCACTGACTTTCTGTCTGCCTACTACAACATCGGACTATGGCCCTGGGAGCTACCCCGGTGGCCGGAGGCATGGCACCACTCCTGGTCTTTGGTGGATGAGTTGTGGGGCATTAGCCAGTATACGGCAGCGGCCTACGCAAATGCGCCGGTGCCGGTTATCCCGATGCCCTTGCCCGTGGTGATTAATGAAGTGGCGCCCCTTTCCCGACGTGATTGGAAATTACCGGCAGAGGCGTTCCTGTTTGTGTTCTCGTTCGACATGAACTCAAAGCCCGCTCGCAAAAATCCTCAAGCCGTCATCCGTGCTTTCAAAAAAGCAACCGAAGAGTGCAATGAAAACCAAGCCGGGCTGGTTCTGAAAGTTAGCCACCTGAAACCGCAAGACCCGGAATGGCAAACCCTTGAAACGCTCATTGGTGAAGACCCTCGCATCCACCTGATTACCACCGAGCTGCGCCGACCGGAAGTGCTGTCGCTTTACCAAAATTGCGACTGCTACGTGGCACTGCACCGCAGCGAAGGTTTTGGTCGAGCCTTGGCTGAAGCCCAATTATTGGGTATGCCGCTGATTGCGACAGGATTTTCTGGCAACATGGAGTTTTGCCAGCCGCCCACGCACCGCGTGGACTACGTACTGATCAACCTGAAGAAAAACGAGTACTTCTTTGGAGACGGCCAGCATTGGGCCGAGCCAAGCATTGACCATGCTGCAGAATTGATGAAAGAGCAGCTAGCGCAGGGCAGGGGCCATCAACCTGTTCAGTACGACACTGAACGATTCTCACCTGAGTATTGTGGCAAGCAATTCAAAAAGCGGCTGAATGCGATTGCTCAGCCGGCAGAAAAGGAGATCTTCTTGCATGAGCACTAACCCGATTCACCCGGTAATACTGTCCGGCGGCTCTGGCAGCCGGTTGTGGCCTATGTCCCGTGCAGGTTATCCGAAACAGTTCCTGGCGCTCCACGGCGACGACGGTGCCAGCATGCTGCAGGCAACGATGAAACGGGTTCAGCGCGATAACTTCATGGCACCCTTGTTTGTCTGCAACGAAGAACACCGTTTTATCCTGGCTGAACAGCTTCGACAGGTCAGCATTGAGCCCAACGGAATTATTCTTGAACCTGTCGCACGCAACACCGCTCCTGCAGTAGCTGCAGCCGCACTTTGGCTTAGCCGACAAGACCCGGAAGCGCTTATGCTTGTAATGCCCTCCGACCACGTAATCCTGGATGAAGCCAGCTTTCACTCCGCCATCAATGCCGCTGCAAGGGCAGCAAACGAAGGCGCCCTGGTAACTTTTGGAATAACACCCACCCAGCCGGAAACCGGCTACGGGTACATTCAGCAGGGCTCTGGCTGGAGAGGGACTGATGAGCAGGTTTACGAAGTATCTCGCTTTGTAGAAAAGCCAGACCTGGCCACCGCTAAAGATTACCTGGCCTCAGGAGACTACGCCTGGAACAGCGGCATTTTCCTGTTCAAGGCGGATGTATACCTGAGTGCCCTGGAGCAATATCACCCGGAGATGCTGGAAGCCGCCAAAGCGGCCCTGGATAACAGCACAGAAGACATGAACTTCTGCCGCCTGGAGGAGAACGCTTTCTCCACCTCACCCTCGGATTCCATTGACTACGCCGTGATGGAGCGCACTGACAAGGCAGCGGTGGTGCCGGTGGATATGGGCTGGAGCGACCTGGGTGCCTGGTCTGCGCTTTGGGACATAGAAGAGAAAGACGATAAAGGCAACGTGGCGACGGGTGATGTTTTGCTGCACGACACCAGCAATAGTTACGTGCACGCCGACCACGCAATGGTTGCGGTTTCAGGACTGGATAACGTGATTGTTGTGGCGACTGATGATGCGGTACTTGTAGTCGACCGCAATAACGCCCAGGGCGTGAAACACCTGGTTGAACAGCTAAAACAGGAAGGCCGAGACGAACATTACCTCCACACCACCGTGCATCGCCCTTGGGGGTGTTACCGAGGCATTGATCTGGGTGAACGACACCAGGTGAAGCGCATTACCGTGAAACCAGGCGAAAAGCTGTCCCTGCAAATGCACTACCATCGAGCGGAACACTGGATTGTTGCCAGTGGCACGGCACTGGTGACTTCCGGCGACAAACAGTTTTTGCTGCGGGAAAACGAGTCCACTTTCATTCCCATGGGGCAAACCCATCGCTTGGAGAACCCCGGCAAGGTGCCACTCGATATTATTGAGGTGCAGTCCGGCAGTTATCTGGGCGAAGACGACATTGTCCGTTTTGAAGATGGCTACGGGCGAGTACCGGAACTGACAAATAGCTGATCTTTCAACTTCTTCTTTTCTACTAAACGATACCGAATTCCACCATGAGCACACTTTGTATTACCGGTATTCCCGGCCGCGATTTTGAAACCATCAGCAAACTTCTCTTCAATGCCGGCTTGGCAGAAGCCAAACCCATTGAACGTGAAACCACCATCAGCATTCACGACTGGCACAAACGAGCTGCACCGCTGCTTCGACGGCAGCAACCCCCAGGTCGCCTGTGGGAACAGCTGGCTGGCGATCTGCTTTTAGCCAACCTTCATGAAACACAGTGGGGCTGGGCAGACACTGCAAGCCTGGACGCCCTGGAATTCTGGGCAGAGCTGGAGCCGGGTTTGAACTTTTTGTTGCTTACCTCGGAGCCGGAAGACTACCTGGCTCACTGCATGCTGGAAGGCAGTAGTGAAACCGGTGGCGGCAACAACGAACAAGCTCATCTAAAAAGATGGCGTGATCACCACGAGCGAATGCTGGAATTCTATCTGGACAATCCAGAACGTTGCTTGTTGGTAAATGCCCGGCAGTCAAGAGCCAACCCGGAGGCGCTGAGCGAAAAATTGGCAGAGCGGTTTGGCGTAGAGCTGGAAGCCTCCGTTGCCCTGCTACCAGTCATTCAGGGTGAAGGGCGGCACAATGCCCCCGAGTCGTTGGCTTACTACATCGCCGAGAAAGCCATTCTCGACAAGGGTAAAGAATTAGCCCCCTTACGGGACGAAGTGCTTGCCGCCCAGTACCCCCTGGAAGAACCAGATGCCGAGTGGGACAAAGAGGGCAACATAGTCGGCACCGCGAAGCTATCCCTCACCTCCATTCTGCGTGATTACCAGCAACGCTGCGCCCAGGACCTGACAGAAAGTGAGCGCCAGGCACTGAAACAATTGCGCAAAGAAAATGAGGAACTGCTCAAACGTTTACGCAGTGTTCAGGAACAATTGGAAGAAACCACCGCCAATCAGAAAGCGCTCGAACAGGAGCTGGCGGCAACCAAGGCGTTGCCTGTTATCGACCCCAAACGGGAAGCTGAGCTGGAGGAGCAGAAGGAAGAAAACCAACTGCTCCTTCTTCAGCTCCAGCAGGTACAGGAAGAGCTGGAAGCGGTGTTTATAAAAGAGAGAGAAACAAGCAACGCCAAAATCGAAAAAGAGAGAGCTGTTGAGGCAGCAACCACTGAGCTTGACCAGCTAAAGCATCAGCTCGCGCGGCAGACAAGAGAAATCGAAGATCTGCAACAAAAGCTTGCCCAGCGAACTACCCAAACCGAAGAACTCGAAAATCTGCTTTCTCAGGGAGCTGGCACAGAACAGGAATTGGGCGAGCAAAGAGAAGAGAACGAGTTGCTCCTGTTACAGCTAAAGCAGGTACAGGAAGAGCTGGAACACTATTTCACCAAACACCGACAGTTGGAAGACGAGCAAACAACGCTTAAAGATGAAAATCGTAAGCTCCGGCACCAGATAAAACTGACTCAACAGCAGCTAGAGCAGCCTACAGGAATCCTTGCAAGGTTGATAACGAGCAGTGGTAAAACAAAAAACCCTCAAAAACTTACCTATAGCGATGCCGAATTACGCTATGAACAGGTGAACCCGGACTATGAACACCTTTGGATTTCCCTGAAAGATGCCACCTATGGCGAACGCTATTGTCCGGAATGGACGTTCCGGGTGTCCTGTGCTGGCGTAACCAGAGATGTCTTTGGCAAACAGCCCAAACTGGAAATACCCGAACAGTACGAGCAGCTCCTGGATCACTGGTTTGCGGAAAGCGAAGATGACCATGGCCAAAAGCTGGAACTGCGCTTTGCGCTTCCCAACGCCATGGACACTGGCGTATGGAAGCTGATTGATACAGATGACCAGGCCATTATACGCTCCCTATTGAAGCAGCTACCCGACATACTCAAGAGAGTTGAAGAACGTTACAGCCTGAGTTCACACAAATGGCAGGACTGGCAGCAGCTTGTCGCCGATATGCAGCGCATCCATAACGCCAAGGCGAAATAATACCCAAATGGCGAATACAGAATTTGAGGCCGATAATGCCAGAACAAAAAACGGCAAATAACTACGAGACATTGATACATCTCGGCTGCGGAGCGAATCCGCCCATTGACGAATATGCGGCCATAGCGAATCAGGTTTATCTGATTGAAGCGGACGACAAGATTGCCGATACGTTGAAATGCCGTACTCGAGACCTTGCGAATATCCATCTGGTCCAGGCCCTGCTGGATACGGATGAGCGCCATGCAACCTTCTACCGCTACAACTTCGCTTGGGCAAATAGCCTCATCCCGGTTAGCCCGGAGCTAGCGCGCCTGTATCCCGGTGTTCGACTCGAAGGGAAAGACGAGCGACAAACCACATCGATCAACCGTTTGATCAATGAGTATTTACCTGCACAAAATTCAGGTGTGGAAAACCTGCTAGTCATGGATCTTGGCCCACAAAACCAGAAAATGCTTCAGGCGCTAGATGCCAATCAATTGTTGGAGAAGCTGGGAACAATTATCTTACTGTCAGCACACCGTCGTAGCGAAGAGATCGTTATACCGCCCAACCTCTACCAGCCTGACACAGCCTCGATACAGCTAACATTGCCCAATAAAAGTTGTGTTCTGCAGCCACACCCCTTGCTGCAAGAGTGTAGGCGACTTCAGCTGCAGGCTGAGCAGTCTACAAAACGGGCGATTGACTCAGAGCAGCAAGTTGAAGAGTTGGAGCAAGGTCACCAGAAGCTACAGCAAGATGTCGACAGTCAGGAGCGGGAACTCAGAGCTGCCCAGGCGCAGTTGAAAGAAGTAGGGGCACAGTTAAAAGTGCAGACAGAAAAGCTGCAAAAGGCGGCTGAACAACGCGATGAAGCCATCAGGGCGAGTGAGGAATCAGAGCGGAATAAGTCGAAGCTGCGAAACGAGCGAGATGAATTAACGAGCCAGCTGGGCAACCAGGGCCTGGCTCTCCAAAAATGCAGGGATGAACTTGAAGCAAAGGAAGCCATCATCAATGCAAAAGTGGAAGAGTACGCTAAGGCAGTGGAGGAACTCAGGGTTGCGAATAAGGAACACAACAACTGGCAACAACAGGCTCTGGAAACTGAGAAAAAGCTTGATGCCTTGGTCGAGCAACACCATGAAACCGTCCAGAAACTGGAGGCGGCTCAGGTAGACTTCAAAGAACAACAACGCTCCGCGCAACTAAGCACCAAGCTATTGGCCAAAGTTGAAGCTGACGCCTCTGAACTGCGCGAACGCTATGCTGAAAAGGTAAAAAGTGAGCAAGAGTTAAAAGAGCTCATTAAAGAGCTGCATGCGAAACTGCAGGCAGCGTCGCACTTTTATCATCAACTCGAGCAAGAGCACCCTGAGCTGCTCGAAAAGCTGTAACACTGGTTGCGCAGTACTATGTCAGAAACGACCAATCTGAAAACCCTTCAGCAAGAGCTTCAAGAAGCGCTTAGCCTGATTAATGACTACAGCAAAACGCATAACGGCACCACCAACAATGTGCTCGACGCCGAAGGCCTGAACAATACTCAAAGCCTTTTAGAGCGCTGCGCTGCTGTAGTTGATAACGAACATGCTAACTCCAAACCCACGCTGCGCATTATTCATCACTTTGCTTGTAGTGGCGGAACCTTGATCTCCAAATGTCTGGCCGCACAACCTAATGTATTTCTGTTGAGCGAGCTGCATCCAACGACGCAGTTAGGCATGAACATGGAAAAAGCCGTATACACCCCGAGGGATATTACAACACAAGCAATGTACGGACAGGTTCCAAATGTTGACGAGCTGGCAGAAAAGTTATTTGTAAACGGTATAATAGAAGCTGAGAAACATATAAGCGACCGTGGCGGTTACCTGGTAATTAGATCGCATACTCACGCTGATTACTGCACTGATAAACCTCTACCTGAAGTCGACACACTGACGAGGCTTTTAAAGCCGCATTTTAATATAAAAAATCTTGTTACAATACGTGACCCCATCGATTCATTTCTGTCGCTCAGAGAAAATGGATGGGTACACTTTAAGCCTGATGGTTTTGAGCATTACTGTGAGCGTTTGCTTAAGTTTTTGGAGCCTTTTGAGAAGGATGAAATTTTCAAGTATGAAGATTTTGTTGCAAAACCAAAAGGCGTATTAAAAGATATCGCAGAGGTGCTTTGTTTAAGTCATTATTTGATTGGATTGGAGTGTATCGATATATTCAAAGTCAGTGGTGATAGCGGAAGGAGTGGAGTTGAAATAAAGCCTCGGAAAAAAAAAGCGCTGGACGACGATATGATAGACGAAATATCTCAGTCTAGATCATATAAAGTTTTCCGTGAAAGGTATGGCTTTTAAAGCGGGAGTCTTGGCTTTTCCTGGTTTTACACAGGCCGAAGTCGGTCATCGTTTTTGTTTTATATTGTCATTACATCATCAATGCCTCACTTTAGCTGGTGAAGCCGTTGCAGGTTAAGGGCGACACCCTCCAGCATCTATCAGATTTTACCAAAGTGTGGGTTTTTACCTCACTTCTCAATATTTTCCGTCCAAGTTTTTGTTTCGTTGTCGTTATCATGCAGGTGTTGGTAAAAATTAGTGGTTGTATATACTTTTAAATCTTTTTTGATTTTAAGAAGTGAAGTAGAGAAAAAAGTATTTAGGGGGGAAAGTGAATAGTTTTGGTTTTTCAAAAATAAAAGATAGCCTCGATGTAGGTGACCACGCTTATGCTTCCATGATTCTGGAAGGCATAGATTATGATGAACTTGGATGTTCAGGGCGTGATTTGTATGATTTTTTTGTATCTAAGTTAAAAGGTAGGGATAGAGTCTTGAGTGAGCCGTCTTATGAAGACGGGCTACTCTCATTTCATGATGATAAAAGTGTGATTCCTGGGATAAGCTTGGTTTCTTGCTGTATGAACAGGAATGACAATCTTGTTAAGTCAATACCCACTTGGTTGCAGCTTCCAGTCGACGAAATTGTGATTGTTGATTGGTCTTCAGAGGTTCCAGTAGCTAAATCACTAGAGTGCTTTGATGATAACAGAATTAAAATCATCCGGGTTAACGGGGAAAAGAAATGGGTGTTAACTTATGCTTTTAATGTTGGGCTTAGGTTTGCTCGCTTCTCAAGAGTTTTTAAGCTTGATGCTGACATTCAAGTTAACGGCAGCTTCGTGGAGTCTAATTATTTTTCACGCGATGAATTTGTTCGCGGGTCATGGGAGAAATCTTTAGAGGCTGGGATGGAGGATCAAGTTTTTGTGAATGGATCTTTTGGTGCTTTTAAAGACGATTTGAAAAAAATTGGTTATTATAACGAGTATATTAAGACCTATGGGTGGGATGACTCTGACTTGTACGAAAGGCTTTCAGTTAAAGCTGGATTGAAGACAAAGTTTTTGAAAGTTGATTCCCTGATTCATATAGAGCAGAAGCAAGAAGACAGAACTGTTAATCAGTCTTTGCCCGATTCAAGTTTTCTCGGAAAAGTTTCGGTCACAGAGTTTAATAACTCTGTTAACAAATACATTGCTAGGGTTTACGATTTTTGGGAGAGTAGTAAACTGAACGATTATTATATAAAGAAGGAAGGCAATGGCTATTGGGTGGCTGATCGTAAAACTAACTCGGTGGATTTGCCCAAAGAGTTAGTGAGTGACGCAAAAAAATATGCTGCAAGTTTGTTCTCTTGGGTTTATGCGGATGAGCTATATTCACTTTTAAATGACGGCCAGCTTTTAACTGAATTTCTATTAAAAGAATATTATAGTGGCATTCCTTATTGGAAGACTAGATCTCTACTGGGGTTCGGCAACGCTGATCGATCGATTTTTGTAAATAAATTAGGTGAAAGTTACATTGATTTCATTGTTCGTGCTTCAGCCCAGGCCGGTGATTTGATATTTGTTTGTGATGAGGTTCCGGCTGGGAATTTAAAAATAAACAACAATGTGCATTTTGTGAGTAGCGAAGAACTCGAATTGGTTAATTTTTTTAGGGCTGAGAATAAAAAAGACAAAGTTGAAGTTGTGTGTGATTCAGAACAGTTAACAAATAGAGCCCCTAGATTTTATGTAGATGCGCAGCATGGGTTAGGTAACAGGTTGCGTGCAATTGGATCTGCAGCTGCAATCGCAGAAGCGACAGGACGAGAGCTGGTAATTGTGTGGCAGCCCGATCACCATTGTAACTGTCTTTTTTCTGACCTTTTTGATTATCGTGGTCCAGTTATTAACTCTAGTTTTCTTGACTATGCGAAGATTAGTGGCATGCAAGTTTATAACTATATGGAAATAGAGGCCGACTCGAAGAAAGATGAGGTTGTATCGTCTGATGTGTCGGGCGATATATATGCTAGATCTGCTTATGTTCTTCAAAGCGCTTTCGGTGGATGGGATGAAGATAATAGATTTATACGTTTCTTGAAGCCATCAGCGCGTGTTAAAGAGTTAATTGAAGGCTTTGAATTAAGTGGCTGTGTTGGTGTGCATGTTCGTATGGAAGCAGGGAAAGGTCTTGATCATAATTCCTATGATGATGTCTCAAATTGGACAAAAGAAGGACATGACCAAATTCATTACTGGCGTGATAAAAGTCACTATTCCCACTTTGTCCAGCGTATAAATCAATTAATAAAAGAGAACCCAAGAGTGGAGCTGTTCTTGGCGACAGACTTACCTGAGACATATGAAATTTTCAAAAAATGTTTTGGTGAGAGGTGTCACTACTTGACGCGGGATGTGTTTGATCGGTCCAAAGAACAGCTTGTATATGCTTTGGCAGATATTATCTTGCTAAGTAGGTGTGAAGTTTTGCTCGGGAGCACATGGAGCTCATTTAGTGAATGTGCTATGCGGTTGTCTTCTAGCTACTCGAAAGTAGAGATGAGTGGTGTAGATTTTTGATGCTAGGTATTTAGATTTCTAATTTATTTGTACGGGGATGTATTTGATGAAAGGTGTGGGTATTATCGGGTCCACCGGAAATGTACCGCGTGTGGGCTTTATGGATACTAATGAGGCAATGCGTCGTGTTGGCAATAATACTGGAAATCTGGTTTTTCAGTATGCGGTTTATAATTTGATTGATGAAGCTAAGTACCTGATCGGGCAGGATATACCATGGGATATGGCAAAGGTCCGTGAAAAATGTCGTGTTATTGTTGTTCCCTCTGCTAATTTCATTCGCGAGGATTTTGATCTTACTTCAATGGTAAGTTTTCTGGAGAAAATCGATCTTCCACTGATTTTTATTGGGCTTGGCGCTCAGGCGCGGGATTATGAACAGTCTGAATTTGATTTTCATCCTAGCATTCATCGTCTGATTGACTTGATCCGTGAGCGTTCAAAATTAGTTTCAGTACGGGGCCAATTTACGAAGCGGATACTCCATAAAATGGGTATAGATCATGCATTGGTTACGGGGTGTCCATCTAATCATATTAATCCTTCACTAGAGTTGCCACAGGTTATTGCTCAGAAATTAAAGGAGCCCATGCGCAGCTTCATAACTCATGGTGACGAACCTTGGCCGAAAGACCACTCGAAGCAACAGGTGGAAAGGAAGTTGGTGGCTTGGACAAACCAAGGTGCTTCAATGATGTCGCAGCAATCGGTACCTGTGTTTATGGAATACTTGCGCAAAAACAACCCAGCTGCTGCCACCGATATTCCATTAAAACGCGAGGCTTCATTGCATTCAGCTTTAATGCCCGGCACCACGATTGACCAGTTTCGAGACTTTATTGCTTCTAAGCTTCGGGTCTACTTCTCAGTCGATCAGTGGATTGAGGATAGTTCTAAATATGATTTCTCCGTAGGGTTGCGCCTTCATGGCAACATGGTGGCATGGCAGGCAGGCACTCCGGCGCTCTGGGTTTATCATGATAGCCGCACTCAGGAGTTGGCTGAGACAATGGAGTTGCCGAGGATTCCCTTTAAGACGTTCATTGAGGAGTGTGCTACTGTTCAGGATGCGTGGAATCGAATCGATTTTGATCCAGTTGCTTATTGTGAGCGCCGCGCGCTCTTGAAAAGCCGCATCAGAGGAGTGATGGAGGCAGAAGAGATCAAAGTCGCTAATAATTTAACTATCAAATGATCGAACTGGAATACTAGGAAACTGCATGAAACCTGAGCTTGTCCTACATCCAGGATTTCCAAAGTGTGGCACGGCTTTGCTGCAAAAGCTATTTATTGCCGACAATCACGCTTTCGCTAAGAGGCTGGATATTGGTTTTATTGGTAAGGATTTTAAACCAAACAACGGTTACCCTCCCGTATCTCAGATTATTCATGATTATGAAAGCGCAGTTTCTTCAGTCCTTAGTAATAACTATTCTCTCTCTTGCTACTTTCTATCAAGCGAGGCGATTGCAGCAAAGCCTGAATTTCTAGGCGTTCTTGATGAAAAGTTTAGTATCTCTCGCGTAATTTTTACCGTCCGTCACCCAGTGCTTCAAGGGGTACTCAGTTATCGTAACGGTGGCTGGCTAAATCAAGGGTTTGCTGCATTTGTAAAAGGTCAGGGTGATTGGCTATATAACGTCGATGGCAAATACCTAAGGGTGATCAATTCCTATCAGAAGGCTAATTTGGCAGTACGGATTTGTCCGATTGAGGAAGTGTCGGAAAGCTTTGAGGAACGCTTTCTGTCCGAAGCCTTCGACAACAAAGTGCCGGCGTTTTTGAATGAGACGCCTCTCTCGAAATTCGATCGTGCCGATGTCGCGGTGCCGTTGGCCTTTTCAGAAGCGCTTCACAAAGTGCTTTCCGCTGGAGAGTTCGTCATCCCTAATGGTAGTGATCGTCACACTTTAGTCAGCGCTGCCCAACAGTACGAGTTGCCAGAAGAGTTAAGGTTTTATGCGCCATCTTCAATAGCTGAGATCGAACGCAACAAGCTTGATGCTTCATTCGTATTTTATTCAGAATTTCTCCGAGAATTCGGTATTAAGGAAAGAATCGTCGAAGAGGTTGCAGACCAGGCGCGCAGACAAGCCGATCAGATTTTAGGTCAGCAGGTAGTCGGTCCTCAAGAAGAAGCTGCTTTGTGCGAACATGCACGCAAGCTACTGAAGTCGGCGTTGCCTTCAAAATACGTCGACACTTTTGCTTCTGTATCGGTTCCCCCACAAAAAGCGCCGAAGGTTGGTAGCGGTGAAGTGCCACTGCCTATGACTGAGTGCAAGGTTGGCAATGACTTTCTTCCATTGGATAATAAACCATTAAGCTATGTTATTGCGCCGGGCAAGCCGCATATATGCCGGTTCAATCTTACTGGCAATTTTAATGTGCTGAAGAAAAGCAATGTACTGTCTTTCGATTTCCATTCACCAAAATATCCACTTATGCCTGACATCGTTACTGGCGACGCGGGTTTTCCAACGATTATGTTGGTGAATTCTGACGGGGTTCATTTTAGCTTTGCCCGTGGCAATCTAAAGGATTTTTTTGATATTTCGCAGCCAAATACCCGCCAAAGGATTGAACTGCCGCTTAATACTTTTGTCTACGAGAATAACATGACCAGCAATGTCCCTCTGAGAGGGGATTTCTTCGCTAGACCAATCGTTAAAATTATTTTCGATTTCCTGCGTCATAAGGTGGACCCAATTGACATCGAGTTGGGAAATTTTGCCTATCGCGAGGTGCGGGAAATCAAGTTGCCGCCAGTACAGGATCTAGTAATCTTTGATCGCTCTGACCAAGTTCGGTCCATACCGAAGTTTGCCACTGAGCGCGGTGTCATGACTTTCAGGGTTGCATTGAACTCCATTGGATTGGCGTTGGGCTACGCAGGCGCGCAGCTCAAGCTGGCGGTGATGAAGAACGGCACGCCAGTACAGGAAGTAGTTGTTGCTCTTTCGGCTGAGAGTAACAACGTCCAACTTCAGTTAAAGCAACGTGGTGCCTACAGGGTCCGGGCAGATTTATATAAAGATGGCAAGCTGCTGGCGTGCGAAGAATGGAGTGCTTGTCATGTCGTATCAAGGGCCGGCATGGCCCCTTCGTCGATACTTGGTATTTCAGATGGAGCGGAGTACGATCGCATCGCCATGGCTGGCGGGATCTGGGATCGATTAGTTGCACCGCTTGCTCTTGTGGCGAAGAGTGAAAAAGGTTTCTATTTTCAGCCTGGACTAAACCCTTTGCCATGTACACTTCGGGCACCGGGTCAGCACCGGATTCTTTCCATTTTCCAGATGCCAAAGAACTTGACGCGTTTTCCAGACCGCTGGGATTTCCATCGCTACGGCCCTTCTGACCCCAAAGAATATGCGGAAATGATTAGCTGGTTGGCAGAGTCGGCGTATGAAGCTGGTTTTACTCATTTTGAAGTGTGGAATGAAGCTTCGGCTTATGGTCATTGGAACGATGACATGGATACGCTGATTGAGCTACACAAGATAACTTATGAGGCAATTCGCAAAGTCGTGCCTAGCATGATTGTACTGGGAGGGTGCACTCATAGCTGGGATCTGGACTTCCTGCGCCGCTTCTTTAAGGCTGGAGGTGCAAATTATTGCGATGGATTGTCCATTCACGGCTATACTTATCAACCTGCCCTGCTTCCTCAACGCTTTGATGATGTAGAGGATCTAATCCGTACTCATGTCCACTTTAAACGAGATTTTGGTCTATATGTGACCGAAGTGGGATTTCGAATGCCTGCGTTTAGCGAGATGGCTGCAGCTGAGAATCTCGTACTCTTTACCCTCGAGGCAGCGTCACGCAAATTTACTAGAGCAGTGCTTTGGTTCCGCTACAACAATCCACGACCCGAGGTCGACTCGGGTTACCAGCAACGCTCCTCGACAGGTTATGCGTTGGTTGGCAATAATGAACGTTATTGCAGGTCTTCTTATGCAGCATACCGCTTCATTGACCTCCTGCTTGGGCAAAGCGATCAGGTTGATGCATGTGGCGAAGGTGAGGGACGAGTTTACCGGTTGGTGGGAAAGCTGGGTACGATAGGCATCATAGCAAGGAGCGGTAGAATTTTGGAAAATATGGCACCTTCAAAATGGCGCTGGCTAGATTGCTGCGGAGGCCCGTTACCTAAGACTGATATACTTGATTCTGATGAATTTGGTCTTTTCGTAGCCCTACGACCAGATTTTTTTGTATGAAAAATATATCCGTACAAACTCAAGGGCTTTGAATCAGCTTCAAAAGCAGCGACGATATGACCGTCGTCAACTCCGCCGTATTTTTGCGACCGTGAATTAGATCATCTTATCCTGGGGATCCAGCCAATAAGCGCAAATCCTACCGAAAGATCTTTCTGGAACACATGATCAAGTTGATTGAACGTCTATTCCGGCACATTAATCAGGCTTCGGTTACAATAAGACCCGTTATCGCAGATTCACCCAAAAACCAACCGATTGCATTCGCTTGCTACGTCCAGCAATTTGTTGATCGGTGGGAAATGCCTGCGGGCTTTGTGCCGGTCTGGCTTTTCTCCGGCAATGAGTTAAAAATAGTGCAAAATTAATAGAGGTGGCAATCTTGCAGAGTGGGTTTTTGTGGTTTTGGGTGCTGCAAGTGATTGAGTGGTAAGTTGGGCATTGATCACGGTGTCCTTGTTGGTTTTTTATTAATTGTTTAAGTTTTGATAGTGGGAGATTTTTCATGAGGATTTCGCATGAATATAAGTTTATTTGGATTTCAAAGCCAAAGACGGGATCAACAAGCTATAGGAAGCTTCTGGACAAGTACTCTGATATAGCTTCTAGTGATCGGTCATCTGAATGGCGCCATCATCATATAAAGCTTAGAGATTTGGAAAACAAGTTTAATGAAAAAGGTTGGTGTTTCGAAGATTATTTCAAAATTGTTCCGGTAAGAAACCCTTGGGATCTGCTTCTATCCTTATATGTTTATGCTAAAACGGACGAGAAGGGTATTAGATTTTGGCAGAACAGTGCTGATTATAATCCTGATAAGTTGATGTCATTTGAAGAGTGGATTTTTAAAGAATCTAATTGGCGCTGGTTTGAGGAGAATCACGCGTTAAAAAGTTATGCTTGTAATGGTGAAGGGGAGCTTGTTGCAGACTTTATGTTCTCGCCCGAAGAGGAGTCATCTAGGTTTGTCCGCTTGATGAATGATAGGTTTGGTATAGACGTTTCTGTTTCGGATATACCTCGACTAAATACTACAAGCAAATCTGACTCTCTTTTAAGAGAGGTTTCTAGGTGTTACCGTGATGAAAAAATTGATCGCCGATTAAATGAGGTTTTTAAGATGGAGATAGAGATGTTTGGTTATAGTAATAAGTTTATT
>ERZ1673962.170-NODE-170-length-54490-cov-54.605217_pt1 | contig 54490 bp, 60 predicted proteins | sample MGYA00580188_ERZ1673962 | MGnify/ENA primary metagenome ERZ1673962 (study PRJEB41334, sample SAMN05608104) | rock metagenome | biome: terrestrial subsurface; feature: shale formation; material: shale | place: USA: Pennsylvania ... | reverse complement strand
CCACGGCGATGGGCTCCTACGACAACGCCTACTGCTCCAAGCTGTTCCGCCTGCTGAAGCTGAGTGGCATCAACTTCGTCTCATGCCCGACCGAGAGCATCCACCTGCAGGGCCGCTTCGACACCTACCCCAAGCGCCGCGGCCTGACCCGCGTGGCCGAGCTCGACCGCGCCGGGATGAACGTCTGCTTCGGCCAGGATTCCATCGTCGATCCCTGGTATCCGCTGGGCAACGGCAACATCCTGCGCATCCTCGAGGCGGGGTTGCACATCTGCCACATGCTCGGCTACGAAGACCTCGAGCGCTGCCTGGACCTGATCACCGACAACAGCGCACGCACCCTGAACCTGGGCGAGCGCTACGGGCTGGAGGTGGGGCGCCCGGCGAACCTGCTGGTGCTGTCGGCGCCGGACGATTACGAGATGCTGCGCACCCAGGGCCATGCCCTGCTCTCGGTGCGCAACGGTGAGGTGCTGATGCGCCGCACGCCGGCGCGGATCGAGCGTTACTGAGCGACCGCGCTCATGATCCGGGCGATGCGCGCCTTTTCGTCGGCAGCGTCGAGTGACAACCGCGACAGGTAGGCGGCAACGGCATCGACATCCTCTTCGGAGAGTTTTGCCGCGACACCGATCATCACCGACCCCGCCCGGCTGGGGTCGTTGGTGCGGAAGCGGTTCAGCGCCTTGCGCAGGTACACGTCCGGCTGGCCGGCCAGGCGCGGGGTATTCTCCATGCCTTCGGCGTGCTGGCCGTGGCAGCCGGTGCAGGTGTTGTGGAACAGCGTCTCGCCGCGACTGCGCAACCCTTCGCTCACCGGCACCGCGACCGGGTTGACCTGCTGCTGGCTGAAGTAGACGGCGATGTTCACCCGGTCGTCCTGGGTGAGGTTCTTCGCCAGCTTCGACATGACGTAGTCGATGCGCTGGCCGCTGGCGAACTTCTCGAAGGCGTTGAACAGGTACAGCGGGTTCTGGCTGGCCAGATTGGGAATGTGCGGGCGCTTGCTGTTGCCGGTCTCGCCGTGACAGTAGGTGCAGAACACGGCCCGCTCCTGGCCGGCCGCATAGGCCTGCTGGCGGCTCGCCTCGTCGCCCATGACCTGGGCGAAACGCTTGGCGAGGCCTTCATCGGCATGGGCGAAGGCCGTCAGGCAGCTGAGCAATGCAATGGCAAAAATCCGCATGGGTCCTTCCTGAGCTGAGGCTGTACCGGCGCGCGACTATAGAAGGCCGCACCCGGCCGGATACCGGCGCAGGTCAACGAAATGCCCATCACCGCACCGGGCGCCTCGAAACTGTGACCTCGTTCACCTCAATCACCCGAACGCCCCTGCGCGCCTCTGTCGCATTGACGAACGCAGCAGCCAATGAGCGAAACAGCCAGAAAAGGCGATACAGACGGTGAATATTCGACTAAAGTAGCGCCCCTCTGAACCACCCCAGGAGCCCCGACAACATGCCGCTCGATGGACATGCCGAACTGACCATGACCGTACTGATGACCCCGGACAAGGCGAACTTCTCCGGAAACGTCCACGGCGGCACGCTGCTCAAGTACCTCGATGAAGTCGCCTATGCCTGCGCCAGCCGCTACGCCGGCCAGTACGTCGTGACCCTTTCGGTCGATCAGGTGATCTTCCGCCAGCCGGTGCATGTCGGCGAACTGGTGACCTTTCTCGCCTCGGTCAACTACACCGGCACCACGTCGATGGAGATCGGCATCAAGGTCATCACCGAGGACATCCGGCGCAAGACGGTACGCCATACCAACAGCTGCTTCTTCACCATGGTCGCGCTCGGCGAGGACGGCAAGCCGGTCTCGGTCCCGCCGCTCAGTCCGGTGACCCCCGAGCAGAAGCGTCGCTTCGCCCAGGCCTACCAGCGCCGCGAGATCCGCCGCGAACTGGAGCAGCGGTACCAGGCCCTGCGTGCCGAAGGCGAAGCCGAGTCGACCCCGGCCTGAGTCGCCCGGCGGCGGGCAAAACCCTATACAATGCGCGCCTTTTAGCCCCATCGAAGGTATCGCCCGTGAGCACCCTGCCGCCCTGCCCGAACTGCAACAGCCCCTACACCTACGAGGACGGCGCCCTGTTGGTCTGCCCCGAATGCGCCCACGAGTGGACGCCTGGTGAGGCCGCCGGTGGTAGCGCCGAGGGCGAGAAGCAGGTCCGCGACTCGGTCGGCAACACGCTGCAGGACGGCGATACCGTCACCGTGATCAAGGACCTCAAGGTCAAGGGCTCGTCGCTGGTGGTCAAGGTCGGCACCAAGGTGAAGAACATCCGCCTGGTCGATGGCGACCACGACATCGACTGCAAGATCGACGGCATCGGCGCCATGAAGCTCAAGTCCGAGTTCGTCAAGAAGGCCTGAGCCACACGCGCCATACCGACCGCCCGGCACCTGCCGGGCGGTCGCGTTTCCAGCCTCGCCCGCGGCGTCACGGCAGCCGCCTTCGCGCGCGGCAACGCCACTTCACACAGCCCCTCCCGTGCGCCGCGGCGACCACGGCAAGGGCCGTTCGCGGTGAACTATCCCCCGGCATCACGATCCCCCGTTATGCACATTCAGCGCGTGCCTGGCGGGCCAAGCTTCCAAAAAGGCAGCCGGCCATGGCCGCCCAGCGACGAGGAGCCCCACGTGACTGCAACCACCCCGCACGTCTACCGAAGCACACCAAACCCGCTGCACGCGACCTTGCTGGCCGGCACCGTTCCGCTGTTTCTCGGCGCGCTGCTGAGCGACATCGCCTACTTTCGCAGCTACCAGATCCAGTGGAGCAACTTCTCGTCCTGGCTGATTGCCGGCGGCCTGGTGTTCTGCGGCCTGGCCCTGCTGTTTGCGCTGGCGGGCCTGGTGCGTGCCGCGCATGAGAAGGGACGCGCGCTGCTCTACCTGGCGCTGTTGCTGGCCACCTGGGTGCTCGGCTTCGTCAATGCCCTCGAGCATGCCAAGGATGCCTGGGCCACCATGCCCCTGGGGCTGGTGCTGTCGGTGATCGTCACCCTGCTGGCCTGCGCGGCGACCTGGGTCGGCCTAGGCCAGGCGCGCGCGGGAGGTGCCGCATGAAAACGACGCTGACCCTTTCCGCCCTGACCACCGCCCTGCTGCTGAGCGCCTGTGGCGATGGCAGCCAGACCGCCACCCAGGCGCACGGCGCCGACCCGAAGCTGCCCGAGCCCCAGCGCGGCCTGCTACCGAGCATGACGATCGCCGACCCCGCCGGCTGGGACGGCGACAAACCGACGGTCCCCGAAGGCTATCGGATCAGCGCGATCGCCACCGACCTGCAGATCCCGCGGCAGACGCTCGTGCTGCCCAACGGTGACATCCTGGTCGCCGAAGGCCGTGGCGGCAATGCGCCAAAGCTCAAGCCCAAGGATGTGATCGCCGGCTACATCAAGGCCAAGGGCACCACCTCGGTGAAGAGCGGCAACCGTCTGACCCTGCTGCGCGACGCCGACGGCGATGGGCGCTACGAGCTGAACCAGGTGTTCGCCAAGGACCTCAATGCGCCCTACGGGCTGGCGTTCCACGACGGCGCCCTGTACGTCGCCAATCAGGATGCCCTGGTGCGCTTCGATTACCAGGAGGGCCAGACCGAGGCCAGCGGCCCGCCGGTGAAGGTCACCGACCTGCCTTCCGAGATCAATCACCACTGGACCAAGGCACTGACCGTCAGCCCCGACGGACGCTTTCTCTATGTCGGCATCGGCTCCAACAGCAACATCACCGAACGCGGCATGGAGGCCGAAGTCGATCGCGCGATGATCTGGCAGATCGACGCCGAGACCGGTGCGCACCGACCCTACGCCACCGGCGTGCGCAACCCCACCGCGCTGGCGATCCAGCCGGGCAGCGACCAGCTCTGGGCGGTGGCCAACGAGCGTGACGAACTGGGTCCGGACCTGGTGCCGGACTACCTGACGTCAGTCCAGGATGGCGGTTTCTACGGCTGGCCCTACAGCTACTGGGGCCAGAACGTCGATGACCGCGTCCGACCGCAGAAGCCCGACCTGGTCGCCTCGGCGATCAAGCCGGACTATGCCCTGGGCTCGCATGTCGCCGCACTCGGCCTGGATTTCTCCGAGCCGGCGATGGGCGAGCGCTTCGCCGACGGCGTATTCATCGGCGAGCACGGCAGCTGGAACCGCGAGAACCCGGTGGGCTACAAGGTGGTGTTCGTGCGCTTCGAGAATGGCCGCCCCAGCGGGGAGCCGGTCGATTTCGTCACGGGCTTTCGCAGCGAAGATGGCAAGACGCGCGGACGACCGGTCGGCGTGACGGTCGATCCGCGCGGTGCGCTGATCGTCGCCGACGACCTGTCCAACACCATCTGGCGCGTCACCCCGGCGCGCTGAGGCCGCGCCGAGAGGCCGGCGGCGCAACGGCCGCCGGCCTGCAATCTTCGGCCGTGGCGGGCGACCGGTGCGATTCGCGTCGGCCTCCGTCACACCTGGCCGCCGCGCCCGTCAGGCGCTATGGTCGTGGCATTGCCCCCTCAAGGACGCACCATGGCCGCCAAACCCAGCCCGCTCAACAAGCAACGCCATCTGGCCGTACTGATCGACGCCGACAATGCGCCCGCAGCCATCGTCGAAGGCCTCTTCGAGGAGATCGCCAAGTACGGCGTGGCCAGCGTCAAGCGCATCTATGGCGACTGGACCAAGCCCAACCTGGGCAGCTGGAAAAAGGTCCTGCTCGACCACTCCATCCAGCCGATCCAGCAGTTCGCCTACACCTCGGGCAAGAACGCCACCGACAGCGCCTTGATCATCGATGCCATGGACCTGCTCTATACGCGGCGCTTCGACGGCTTCTGCCTGGTGTCCAGCGACAGCGACTTCACCCGCCTGGCCGCCCGTATTCGCGAGGAGGGCCTGACGGTCTATGGCTTCGGCGAGCAGAAGACGCCTTCGCCGTTCGTGTCGGCCTGCGACAAGTTCGTCTACACCGAGATCCTTCGCCCCGACGCCAAGGCAGACCAGGCACCGAGCGTGGAGAAGGCGGCCGCCGAAATCGCCCTGCCCGAGCCCAAGGCCGCCGCCGAACCGGCGCCCGGCTCGCTCGAAGGCCAGCCGGTGCCGGTCGACTTCATTGCCAAGGTGCTCGACGACATTTCCGAGGAGGACGACTGGGTGCAGCTCGGCACGCTTGGGCAGAACATCAGCAAGCTGCGCCCGGCGTTCGATCCGCGTCTGTACGGCTGCAAAAAGCTCAGCGACCTGATCCGCGCCCAACCCAGGCGCTTCGAGCTGGAAGCGCGCGGCAGCGGCAGCAGCGGCGGCAAGGATCTGTACGTGAAGATCCGCAAGCCGGGCAAGGCTGGCTAGCCCGGCCGGTGCGCCGGTGCGCCTAATGAAGCGTTGCACATTTGCCTGATCGATCGGCGAACCTCGCCCGCCCGGTCTCTTCTAAGCACTACCAATGCACGGAGGAGAGATTCATGACCAAGCAGTTGCTGGCCGGCTGGAGCCTGATGATCACCGCGCCCCTCGCCCTGGCGCAGACACCGCAACCGGAGGTGGTCACCCACCTCAACGGGCTGGACGTCGAGATCAGCCCGATGGGCGTGCCGGCACAGACCGATGCCATCGCCGGCGAGTTGCTCGGCATACGTGCCGTGAAAGTGATGAACAACACCGCCCAGCAGATCACCTGCGAATTCCACGTGCCGGCCGAGGCCCGCTCGGATACCTCCGCACCGCCGGTGTTCAGCGTCGCACCCAACACCCAGCGCACCGAGCGTGTCCCCGGCGACTATTCGCCTGATCGGCCGTTCGCCGAAGTCACCTGCCGCTCCAGCGACGCGCGCGGCGAACGCTGACGCGCCGCACACCTGCCTGAACGAAGAGGCCGCACATCGGTGCGGCCTCCTGGTGATGCTGCAGCCACCTCAGGCGGCCATGCGCTCACACTCTTGCGCGCAACGTCGACACGCCTCGGCGCACTGGCGACAGTGCTCGGCCTCGTGCTTGCCACATTCCTCGGCGCAGGCGCGACAGACCTCTGCGCACAGTTTGCAGAAGGCCGCGGCGTAAGCGCTGTCGCGGGTCATCAGGCAGGCCGCCATGGCGCAGATGTCGGCGCAGTCGCGGTCGAGTTCGATGCAGCGCGCCATCATCTTCACGTCGTCCTCGCGCAGGCACGACGCCGCGCAGGTTTCGCAAGCCATGGCGCAGTTGGAACAGGCTTCGATGCAGGCCTGGTATCGGCTGTTGAGCATGGGGACCTCCCTCGTGTCGTTAGGCCATCGGGCGGCGCCACGCCGTGGCGTCAGCGCCGCCCCTCATGACTAGGGGCAGGGCCCCCGATGCAAAGTTCAGCCCGATCGACCGAGCGGCGCCCATGGCCGCCGCGCTGCCACGCCATGCAGCCGTTACAATGGCGGCTCGTCCCGCCAGCCCGCCTCACCGCCATGCCCTTTACCCTCGCCGGCCCCTGCGAATATCAGGAGCTGATCAACAAGAGCCGCTTTCTGGTGAAGGCGGCACCGATCCAGACGCCCGAGCAGGCGCAGACGTTTCTCCAGTCCGTCGCCGACCCCAGCGCCACGCACAACTGCTGGGCCTGGAAGATCGGCCAGCAGTATCGCTTCAGCGACGACGGCGAACCCGGCGGCACCGCCGGACGGCCGATGCTCAGCGCCATCGAGGGCCAGGATTGCGATCGGGTCGTGGTGGTGGTGACACGCTGGTTCGGCGGCATCAAGCTCGGCACCGGCGGGCTGGCCCGCGCCTACGGCGGCACGGCGGCCAGGTGCCTGCAGCAAGCGGCGCGCATCGAGCTGGTGGCGCGTCGGCAAGCCAGCACGCATCTGCGCTTTGCCGAGCTGGCCCTGGTCAAGGCGCGCCTTGGCGAGTTCGAGGCACTGCTCGAGCACGAAACCTTCGATGCCGAAGGCGCCACGCTCGCGCTTGCCCTTCCGGCCGGCCAGATCGCTGCGCTGGAGAAGCTGCTGGCCGATGTCAGCCGCGGCCGCAGCACGCTGCAGCTCAAGGATGACCCACAGATTTTGTGAGCTGCGCTGTGGATAACCTTTGGACGCCTTGCTGGACGACCGAGCCGGCGCGGCTTCCGGCCAACTGGCTATTTTTCGCGCAAATGCGACCGGACATTTCTCTTTTGAACACAACTCGCTGATTTAGCTGAATTTTTCATCGGTCATCTCTGCCATCAAGCGGCCATCACACTGGAGTGACACTGACCGCTGTTTATGCCCGTTTTTCGTGGAAAAAGTTGTGGATAAAACTGGGAGTAATTTATCCAGCCCACAGCGCACGTGGCCTTCGCTCAACTGTATGAAAAATGACCAGCCGGCGCCGAGCGCGTTCCAAAGCACGACCGCGGCCCCGCCACCCGGCATATCCCTGGTCCGGCAGGCTGGCTAGAATGCCTCGATCACGAAGGAGACAGAGACGATGCGCGACTGGCTGAACAACTTGCCCAAGGCCGAACTTCACCTGCACCTGGAAGGCTCGCTGGAGCCCGAACTGCTTTTCAAGCTCGCCGAGCGCAACGGCGTCAGCCTGCCCTGGGCGGACGTCGAGACGCTACGCAAGGCCTACGCCTTCAACAACCTTCAGGAATTTCTCGATCTGTATTACCGCGGCGCCGACGTGTTGCGTACCGAGCAGGACTTCTACGACCTGACCTGGGCCTATCTGCAGAAATGCGAAGAGCAGAACGTGGTTCACACCGAACCCTTCTTCGATCCGCAGACCCACACCGACCGCGGCGTGCCCTTCGAGGCCGCCCTCAACGGCATCAGTGCCGCCCTCGCCGACGGCCGCGAACTGCTCGGCATCAGCAGCGGGCTGATCCTCAGCTTCCTGCGCCATCTGCCCGAAGAAGCGGCGTTCAAGACCCTGGAGCAGGCACTGCCCTACCGCGACGCGTTCTTTGCCGTCGGCCTAGACAGCTCGGAGGTCGGCCATCCACCGAGCAAGTTCCAGCGCGTGTTCGACAAGGCCCGCGCCGAAGGCCTGCTCACCGTTGCGCATGCCGGCGAGGAGGGCCCACCGGAGTACATCTGGGAGGCGCTGGACCTGCTCAAGGTCAGCCGCATCGATCACGGCGTGCGTGCCGCCGAGGATCCCAGGCTGATCGCCCGCCTGATCGAGGAGCAGATCCCACTGACCGTCTGCCCGCTGTCGAACACCAAGCTGAAGGTGTTCGGCCACATGGGCGAGCACAACATCCTCACCCTGCTGGAACAGGGCGTGAAGGTCACGGTGAATTCCGATGACCCGGCCTACTTCGGCGGCTACGTGACGGAAAATTTCGTCGCCCTGCACGACGCCCTGGGCATGACCGAAGCGCAGGCCCGACGCCTGGCGCAGAACAGCCTGGACGCCCGCCTGGCATTTTGACGCAGGCACCGGCATGACCCTGGTCAAGCCTGGCCGCCCGCAACCGGCCTATGGTGGCGGGCGGATACAGTCGAGAGGGTCATTGCCATGAACATCTTCATTCGCCCGGCCCGCCCGGGTGACAACCGCTGGCAGGTCGGCCTCGATTCGCAGCGGGTGAGCTTTCGCAGTGAAGCCGAGGCCCGCCGCTTCGTCGCCACCCTGCAGCGCCGAATCGCCGAGCCGCACGCCCTGCCCAAGGCAGGCTGAAGGCGCTAGCCGGTTTCCGCGCGCGCCGTGCCGTAGGCGACGCCCGAAGCCAGCAAGCCACAGCCGGCGATGATCGCGGCCATAGGCACGGCGGTGCCGTTGTGTAGCGCACCGACGGCAGTAGCCGCGCTGGCCGCGATGGTGAATTGCAGGCTGCCGAGCAGCGCCGAGGCGCTGCCGGCGTTGGCCCGCTGGTCGGCCATGGCGCAGGCGGTCGCGTTCGGCAGCAAGCAGCCAAGCGATGCCACGCAGCCGAACAGCGGAATCAGCAAGGGCCAGAGCGCGGCCGGGCGCGCCGCCGCGATGCCCAGCAGGACCAGCGCGCTGGCGAAGTAGAACCAGACCCAGCGCCGCACCCAGAACTCCGGGCCGCGCCAGCGCATCAAGCGTACGTTGACCTGCGCCATCAGGATGAAGCCCGCCGCATTGATGCCGAAGAACCAGCCGTAGTGCTCGGCGGGCACGCCGTACAGTTCGATGAAGACGAACGGCGAACCGGCGATGTAGGCGAACATCCCGCCCATGCACAGCCCGCCGGTCAGCGCATGCCCGATGAAGAAGCGATCGCCGAACAGCCCGCGGTACTTGCCCAGCGCGCCGCCGATCGGTGCCGGCGCCTGGTCGGCCGGAAAGGTCTCGGGCAGGACCCGCAGCACCGCGAGCAGACAGGTCGCACCGAACAGCGTCAGCACGACGAAGATCGCCTGCCAGCCAAAGCTGGCCAGCAGCGCCCCGCCCGCAACCGGCGCCAGGATGGGCGCCAGCCCCATCACCAGCATCAGCTGGGAAAATACCTTGGCGCTGGCCAGCGGATCGCAGAGGTCACGCACCACCGCGCGCGAGATCACCATGCCGGCGCAGCCACCGAGCGCCTGGACGAAGCGCGCGGCGATCAGCCATTCGAGCGAAGGCGCCAGGGTCGCGGCCAACGATGCCAGCGTGAAGAGCGCAACGCCGGCCAGCAGCGGCCGGCGCCGGCCGTAGCGGTCGGCCAGCGGGCCGTAGATCAGCTGGCCAAGCGCCAGGCCGACGAAGTAGGCCGCCAGCGACAGTTGCACCTGCTCGACCTCGGTGCCGAAGGCATGCGCCAGCGCCGGAAAGGCCGGCAGGTACATGTCGATGGCCATCGGGCCGAAGGCGCTGAGCGCACCCAGTATCAGGAGCATTGGCAGAGGCATCGCACACTCGTCAGGCAGGAACGGATCGGCGTGCGTCGAGAACTGGCGCACAGACGTTTACACAAGCGCAAGATGCTGTTACATACACCGCCGATTGTAAACCTGCAGAACGACAGACCGCCGGATACCCTCGACGACCGCTCACGGTCCAAGGGACCGGCACAGCTGTCCGGAGACGTCGATGCGTCGCACCAAAGAAGACGCCGAGAAAACCCGCCTGGCCATCCTCGACTCGGCCGAGCGCCTGTTCCTCGAACGGGGCGTGGCACACACCAGCCTGGACCAGATCGCCCGCGAGGCAGGCGTCACGCGCGGCGCGGTCTACTGGCACTTCCAGAACAAGGCCCACCTGTTCCACGAGATGCTCGACCAGGTGCGCCTGCCCCCCGAGCAGATGGCCGAGCGCCTGGGCAGCTGCGGCCAGCGCGACCCGGTGGATGCGCTGCGCGTGCTGCGCGAGCTGTTCTGCGAGGGCCTCAATGCGCTGGGCAACAACCCGCAGAAGCGCCGGGTGTTCACCATCCTGCTGCACCGCTGCGAATTCACCGAGGAGCTGCGCGACGCCCAGGAGCGCCACGAGGCATTCATCAACCAGTTCATCGAACTCTGCGAGGCGCTGTTCAGCAAGGCGGCGGACTACCTGTTGCCGGGCGTCACGCCTCGCCTGGCGGCGCGCTCACTGCATGCGATGATCGTCGGCCTGTTCAGCGACTGGACCCGTGACAACAGCCTGTTCGACCCGATCGGCGACACCGCGGCCCTGGTCGACCCGCTCTTTCGCGGGCTGATCCGCGACTGGCAGGCGGTCGCCGCAGGCAGCGACAGCTGAGGCGCGGCCGCCGGCACCTCAGCGCACCTGGTAGCCCTCTTCCTCGATCGCCGCGCGGATCTGCTGCTCGCTCGGCGTACCCTCGACCCTGACCGTTCCAGCGGCGAGGTCGACCTCGACGCGGGCCTGCGGATCGAGTGCCTTGATCGCCTGGGTCACCGCGCGCTCGCAGTGCGCGCAGGTCATTCCCGTCACTTTGAATACGTGCATCGGACACCTCCCGTTCGGTTGCGTCCGGCGATTGTCGACCTTGCCCCCCTGGCAAGGTCAACTGCGCCGTTATGCCACCCGGGGCTTGACCTTGCCACAGGGTTAAGGTCAAAGCTCTAGCTGTCGACTCGGGAGGTCCACATGAGCCAGACCCTTTACACCCTGCCGGTCATCGGCATGACCTGCGCCAGTTGCGCCGGGCGCATCGAACGCGCCCTGCGCAAGGTACCGGGCGTGCGCGCAGCGAACGTCAACCTGGCCAACGAGCAGGCCCTGGTCGAATCGGAATCCGCCTCGCTCGAACAGCTGGTCCAGGCCGTCGACAAGGCCGGCTACGCGGTCGCACAAGCCGACCACGAGCTGAGCCTTGGCGGCATGACCTGCGCCAGCTGCGTCGGGCGCGTCGAGCGCGCCCTGCTCAAAGTGCCAGGTGTGCTGAGCGCCACGGTCAACCTGGCGAGCGAGCGGGCGCAGGTGCGCAGCATTGCCTCGCTCGACCCTCAACAGCTGATCCAGGCGGTCAGCGCGGCGGGTTATCAGGCTGCACTGACGAGCGCCGAGCGGCCCGACCCACAGGCGGCGGAACGGCGACTGCAGCGCGAGCGTCTGGCGGTGATCGCGGCGCTGCTGCTGGCCGCACCGCTGGTGATCCCGATGTTCGCCGACCTGTTCGGGCAGCACTGGATGCTCCCACCCTGGCTGCAGTTCCTGCTCGCCACGCCGGTGCAGTTCGTGCTCGGTGCACGCTTCTACGTCGCCGGCTGGAAGGCCGTGCGCGCCGGAGCCGGCAACATGGACCTGCTGGTCGCCCTCGGTACCAGCGCCGGTTACGGGCTGAGCCTGTACCAGTGGTGGATCGCGCCGGCCGGGCAGATGCCGCACCTGTATTTCGAGGCATCGGCCGTGGTGATCGCGCTGGTGCTGCTCGGCAAGTACCTCGAGAGCCGCGCCAAGCGCCAGACCAGCGCGGCCATCCGCGCCCTCGAGGCGCTGCGCCCGGAACGCGCCCGGCGCCTGGTCGACGGCCATGAGGAAGACGTGGCGATCACGGCCCTGAGCCTGGGCGACATCGTCGTGGTGAAGCCGGGCGAGCGCTTTCCAGTGGACGGCGAAGTCATCGACGGCAACAGCCAGGCCGATGAAGCGCTGATCAGCGGCGAGAGCCTGCCGGTGGACAAGCAGCCGGGCGATCGCATCACCGGCGGGGCGATCAACGGCGACGGCCGCCTGCTGGTCCGGGCAACCGCGCTCGGCGGCGAGACGGTCCTGGCGCGCATCATTCGCCTGGTCGAGGATGCCCAGGCCGCCAAGGCACCGATCCAGAAGCTGGTCGACCGGGTCAGCCAGATCTTCGTCCCGGCGGTACTGCTCATCGCCCTGGCTACCCTGGCCGGCTGGCTACTGGCCGGAGCGGCACTGGAGACCGCGCTGATCAACGCCGTGGCGGTGCTGGTCATCGCCTGCCCCTGCGCCCTCGGCCTGGCGACACCCGCGGCGATCATGGCCGGCACCGGCGTCGCCGCGCGTCACGGCATCCTGATCAAGGACGCCGAGGCGCTCGAAGTCGCCCATGCGGTGAATGCCGTGGCGTTCGACAAGACGGGCACGCTGACGTCCGGCAAGCCGGAGATCGTTCATCTCCTGGCCGCCGAGGGCGACGAACACCAGGCGCTGCGGCTGGCCGGTGCGCTGCAGCGCGGCAGCGAGCACCCGCTGGCACGCGCGGTGCTCGAGCGCAGCGCCGCACTGGACATCGCGCTGCCCGACGTCGAGGCCAGCCAGGCGCTTGCCGGGCGCGGCATCGCCGGGCGCCTGGAGGGCCGCGAACTGGCGCTGGGTAATCGCCGCCTGCTCGACGAGAGCGGGCTGGATGCCGGTGCGCTGGCCGATGCCGCGCGCCGCTGGGAGGACGAGGGGCGTACCCTGTCCTGGCTGCTGGAACGTGCTCCGGTGCCACGGGTGCTGGCGCTGTTCGCCTTTGGCGACAGCCTCAAGGAGGGCGCGAGCGCAGCGATCGCCGCGCTGCACGGCCGGCGTATCCAAAGCCACCTGATCACCGGCGACAATCGTGGCAGCGCGCGGGTCGTCGCCGAGGCGTTGGGCATCGACGATGTACATGCCGAAGTGCTGCCGGCGGACAAGGCCGCCACCGTCGCCGCGCTGAAGCGCGACGGCGCCACCGTGGCCATGGTCGGCGACGGCATCAATGACGCACCGGCGCTGGCCGCGGCGGATGTCGGCATCGCCATGGGCGGCGGCACCGACGTGGCGATGCACGCCGCCGGGATCACGCTCATGCGCGGCGACCCGCGACTGGTGCCGGCGGCGCTCGACATCAGCCGACGGACCTATCGCAAGATCCAGCAGAACCTGTTCTGGGCCTTTGTCTACAACCTGATCGGCATCCCCCTGGCGGCGCTTGGCTTTCTCAGCCCGGTGGTGGCCGGCGCGGCGATGGCGATGTCCAGCGTCAGCGTGATCAGCAATGCCCTGCTGCTCAAGCGCTGGCAGCCGGATACCCATACAACCGGGGATCGGAGAGAGCAGCCATGAATATTGGCCAGGCCGCCAGCCGCAGCGGGCTGTCGGCAAAGATGATCCGCTATTACGAGTCGATCGGGCTGATTGCCCCGGCCGGGCGCGGCGCCAATGGCTACCGCCGCTACAGCGAGGACGACCTGCATCGCCTGGCGTTCATCAAGCGCTCGCGCGACCTGGGCTTCTCGCTGGAGGAGGTCGGCCGGTTGCTGACCCTGTGGCAGGATCGCCAGCGCGCCAGCGCCGACGTCAAGGCGCTGGCCGGTGCGCATATCGAGACGCTGAACCAGCGCATCGCCGAACTGGTGTCACTGCGCGACACCCTGCAGAACCTGGTCGACCACTGTTCGGGTGACGAGCGCCCCGACTGCCCGATCCTGAGCGAACTGGAGTCGGGCGGTTGCTGTGATCGCTGAGCAGCTCAGGAGCTGCGCTGCCGCCCCGTCCACAGCAACAGCACGATCAAGGCGCTGAGCACGCTGAGTTCGAGCATCAGCGGGGCGTTGATCAGCTGGTAGACCCAGCTGCGTTCGAGGTTGAGCGCAAAGGCGGCCCCGAACAGCAACGCCAGCGAGCCCAGGAAGACGGCCGTCCCCTGGAGGAATCCTTTGAACTGTTTCATGCGCGCGACTCCGTGCGACGGTTCGACATGACTGCTGGCATGTTGAACCTGCCCGGCGAAAACGGTTCCGCCGGGCGCACCGCGCAGGGGCTGCGTCAGGCCTGCGACTGCAGGTAGTTCTGCAGGCCGATCCGGTCGATCAGCCCGAGCTGCTGCTCCAGCCAGTAGGCGTGGTCTTCTTCGGTGTCATGCAGCTGCGCGGCAAGGATGTCGCGGGTCACGTAATCGCTGTGCTGCTCGGCCAGCGCGATGCCCTTGGCCAGCGCCTCGCGCACGCGGTATTCCAGGGCGAGGTCGCTGCGCAGCATCTCCGGCACGGTCTGGCCCGGGTGGATGGCCTCGGGCGTCATGTCCGGCGTGCCTTCGAGAAAGAGGATCCGCTGCAGCAAGGCATCGGCATGCTGGGTCTCCTCCTCCATCTCGTGATTGATGCGCTCGTAGAGCTTTTCGAACCCCCAGTCGGCGTACATGCGTGAGTGCAGAAAATACTGGTCGCGCGCCGCCAGCTCGCCGCGCAGCAACTCCTTGAGGTAATCGACTACCGGTGCCTGGCCTTTCATCTGCTGCTTCCTCGACAAGGCGGCAAGGATCGGGGCTGAGTCCTGGCCGGTCAAGCATTGCGCCCTGGCGCATCGTCGCAGCCGCGACGCCCTCGCCCCGCTACAATGCGCCTTCCGTTTTCAGAGCATTGCAGATGAGCGCCGATTCCGCCTCCTCCATCGCCATCATCGGCGGCGGCCCAGCCGGGCTGATGGCCGCCGAGGTGCTCAGCCGCGCCGGCTGCACGGTGGACCTCTACGACGCCATGCCCTCGGTAGGGCGCAAGTTCCTGCTCGCCGGCGTCGGCGGGATGAACATCACCCACGCCGAGCCTTTTGCCGACTTCGTCACTCGCTATCGCGAGGCCCAGCCAGCGTTGCAGGGCTCGCTCGAGCGCTTCGGCCCCGAAGCGCTGCGCCAGTGGATCCATGCACTGGGCATCGAGACCTTTGTCGGCAGCTCGGGACGGGTATTCCCCACCGACATGAAGGCTGCCCCCCTGCTGCGGGCGTGGCTCAAGCGCCTGCGCGAAGCCGGGGTGCGCATCCACACGCGCCACCGCTGGCTGGGCTGGGATGCACAGGGTGCGCTGCGGATTGCCTCGCCGTCGGGCGAGCTTCGCTTGCACCCGACGGCCACCGTGCTCGCGCTCGGCGGCGGCAGCTGGGCACGGCTGGGCTCGGACGGCGCCTGGGTACCGCAACTGGAGGCTCGCGGAGTGGCCGTCGCCGCGCTGCAGCCAACCAACTGCGGTTTCGAGGTCGCCGGCTGGAGCGCCCATCTCCGGGAAAGATTTGCCGGTGCGCCGTTGAAGACGGTCACCCTGCGGCTGCCTGGCGGCACGCCGCGGCGCGGCGAGTTCGTGCTTACTGCCAGCGGCATCGAGGGCAGCCTGGTGTATGCGCTGTCGGCGCCGATTCGCGAGGCCATCAACCGCAGCGGCAATGTCCGGATCGAACTGGACCTGCTGCCCGATCGCTCGGCCGAGCAGATCGCGCGCGCACTGGCGCGGCCGCGCGGCTCGCAGTCAATGGCCAAGCATCTGCATCGCCAGCTGCGCCTGGATGGGGTCAAGGCCGCGCTGTTGCGGGAGCTGACCGATGCCGCGACCTTCGCCGATCCACAGGCTCTGGCGCAGGCAATCAAGGCCCTGCCGATCACCCTGGTACGCCCACGGCCGCTGGACGAAGCCATCAGCAGTGCCGGCGGAGTGCGCTTCGCCGAGCTCGACGAGAACCTGATGCTGCGCCAGGTACCCGGCGTGTTCTGTGCCGGCGAGATGCTCGACTGGGAGGCGCCGACCGGCGGCTACCTGCTGACCGCCTGCTTCGCCAGCGGGCGTGCCGCGGCCGAAGGCCTGCTGCGCTGGCTCGACGCGCGCTGAGTGGCCCGGCCACGCGGCCGGGCCACCCGTCTACATCGTCAGCACGATCCGCCCTTCGATGCGCCCGCCGCGCATGTCATCGAAGATCTGGTTGATGTTGTCCAGCGTGTCGGTATGGATGGTCGCCTTGACCAGCCCTTCGCCGGCGAAATCCAGCGCCTCCTGCAGATCGGCGCGGGTCCCGACGATCGAGCCGGTGATGCTCACCGCCTTGAGCACCACGTCGAAGATCGGCGTCGGGAAATCACCCGGCGGCAGGCCCACCAGCGCGACGGTGCCGTGCCGGCGCGCCATGCCGATGGCCTGGCCGAACGCGCTGTTGGACACTGCGGTGACCAGCACGCCGTGGGCGCCGCCGATATCGCGCTGAATCACCTCGACCGGATTCTCGGTGCGCGCGTTGACCGTCAGGCTCGCGCCCAGGCGCCGGGCCAGGTCCAGCTTGGCGTCATCGACGTCCACCGCTGCCACGTGCAGGCCCATCGCCCGCGCATACTGCACCGCCACGTGGCCGAGCCCGCCGATGCCGGAGATCACCACCCACTGGCCGGGCCGCGCGCCGGTGACCTTCAGCCCCTTGTAGACGGTGACCCCGGCGCAAAGGATCGGCGCGATGTCTTCGAAGGCGACCTTGTCCGGCAGCAGGCCGACGTAGTTGGGATCGGCCAGCACGTATTCGGCGTAGCCGCCATTGACCGAGTAACCGGTGTTCTGCTGGCTCTCACAGAGCGTTTCCCAGCCGGTCAGGCAGTGCTCGCAATAGCCGCAGGCGGTGTACAGCCAGGGCACGCCGACCCGGTCGCCCTCTTTCACCCGCGTCACGCCGGCGCCAACCGCGGCGACATGGCCGACGCCCTCGTGGCCGGGGATGAACGGCAACGCCGGTTTCACCGGCCAGTCGCCCTCGGCGGCGTGCAGGTCGGTGTGGCAGACGCCCGAGGCGGCGATCTTCACCAGAATCTGGCCGGGGCCGGGCATCGGCACCCGAACTTCTTCGAGGCGCAACGGCTCGCCGAAGGCATGCACCACAGCAGCTTTCATGGTTTGAGGCATGAGGCTTCTCTCCAGGGTTGGGATGTTCGAATCTGCTCCTTGCGGATGCGAACAGCCTAGACCTGGATCAGTTGCGATTGCAGCGACCGTTGGTCGCGCCCTTGCCACCCCGCGGTTCAGCGCGGCTTCTTCGCCGGCCTGCCTCCCAGGCTCGGTACCTTGCGGATCGGCTTGGCGTTGGGTTTTTCGTTCTCGTCGAACCAGTTGCCCAGATGGATGCGGCCCTTGCCCGGCACGTCCTTGGGCTTTTTCGGCTTCTTTGGTTTCTTGATCACCTGGCCGCCCGGGGCGGTAGCCGGCACGCGGTGTTCGGGAATGAAATCGGGCAGCTCGTGGCGCGGCAGCACCTGGCCGATCAGCGTCTCGATCGCGGCCAACTGGTCGACCTCGTCGGCGGCCACCAGGGAAACGGCCTCACCGCTGGCGCCGGCACGGCCGGTGCGCCCGATGCGATGCACATAGTCTTCGGCGACGATCGGCAGGTCGAAGTTGACCACCTGCGGCAGGCCCTGGATGTCGAGCCCGCGGGCAGCGACATCGGTGGCCACCAGTATCCGCACTTCACCGGCCTTGAAGCGCTCCAGCGCGCGCAGACGGCTCGGCTGCGGCTTGTCGCCATGGATCGAGTCAGCCGCGATGCCGGCCCGTTCCAGCGCCTCGACCAAAGCATCGACGCCCTTGCGCGTCCTGGCGAACACCAGTACCTGCGTCCAGCGGCGCTCCTCGAGCAGCGTCAGGAACAGCTCGGTCTTGCGCTTCTTGTCCACCGGCACCAGCCATTGCTTGACCGTCTTCGCCGCGGTATTGCGCGGGCTCACCTCGACCGACAGCGGGTCGCGCAGCAGCTCGCCGGCCAGTTGCCGGATGGGCTCGGAAAAGGTCGCCGAGAACAGCAGGGTCTGGCGCTTTTTCGGTAGTGCAGCGAACAGCTCGTCGAGCTCGCGGGCGAAACCGAGATCGAGCATGCGATCGGCTTCGTCGAGCACGAGAACTTGCAGCTGGGCGAACTTCACCGCGTTCTGCCGGTACAGATCGAGCAGCCGCCCGGGCGTGGCGACCAGCACATCGATGCCTTTGCGCAAGGCCATCATCTGCGGATTGAGGCTGACCCCGCCGTACACCGCATAACTGCGCAGGGGCAGGTCCTGCCCATAGCTACGCAGGCTCTGGTAGACCTGCTCGGCGAGTTCGCGAGTCGGCACCAGCACCAGCGCGCGCACCGAATTGCTCATCACCTTCGGCCCATCGGTACACAACCGCTGCAGCACAGGCAGGGCGAAACCGGCGGTCTTGCCGGTGCCGGTCTGCGCCGCCCCCATCAGGTCGCGGCCCTTGAGCACGGCGGGAATCGCCTGGGCCTGGATCGGCGTCGGCGTGTGGTAGTCAAGGCTTTCGAGGGTCCGCAGCAGCGGTTCGATCAGGCCGAGGGAGGCGAAGGTCATGGCAGGCTCGCAGCGCCGCAACGGGCGGATGAAAAGACGCGGAGTCTAACAGGCCAGGGCGGCACCACCGCGAACTTCGCCGGCTGTCGGCACGCACGGGCGCCGCAGGCGTGCGCCAGGGAAGGCGACTCGCGCACCCGCGGCAGCGGCCCCGCTTCTTGACCCTGTACCTTGTGTTTGTCGGCGACGCCCCGTAAGGTGCGCGCGTTTTTCTTATCCGCCAAGGTGTGCGTGCCCCCATGGGGCCGCATTAAACGGGAAGCCGGTGCGCTCGCAGGAGCAAACCCGGCGCTGCCCCCGCAACGGTAATCGACCGCGATCAGTCGATCGCAGTCCGCTCAACGGCCACTGTGCACAGCACGGGAAGGCGAGCGGGCCGAGTCGAGAGCCCGGAGACCGGCCTGGACGGATTCGACTGGTGTTGCGGAGGGCAGCACCGTCAAGCGTCGCGCTCGTGCGCGCTTGTTCCTGCCCTCCTCAAAAGTCTTCCTTCGCTTTTGAGGATCCTGATGAAATCGCTCAACCCCCTCGCCCTGGCCATTGCGGCCCTGGTGCCCACGCTGGCCAGCGCGGCCGGTCCGCTCGCCTACGACGAACAGCTGAAACTGGACGATCTGGTCGTCACTTCGGCGCGCCTGCCGCAGACCCGGTCCGAGGCAACCAACCTGAGCACCGTCTTCACCCGCGACGACATCGATCGCCTGCAACCGAGCACCGTCGCCGACCTGCTCAGCCGCGTGCCGGGCGTGCAGATCGGCCAGTCCGGCGGCCGCGGCAGCATCACCGGGCTGTATGTACGCGGCACCAAATCGGCACAGACACTGGTGCTGATCGACGGCCAGCGGGTCAACAACGCCAGCGGCGGCGCCGCCCCGCTGGAATACCTGAGCGTGGAGCAGATCGAACGCGTCGAGGTCTCGCGCGGTGCCAACTCGGTGATCTACGGTTCCGAAGCCATGGGCGGCGTGATCCAGATCTTTACCCGCCGCGGCCAGAGCGAAGGGCTGCAGCCGCGGCTCCGCATGGCTTATGGCAACCGTAGCACCTGGGAACGCAGCGCCGGCCTCTCCGGCGGCAACGGCGCCACACGCTTCAGCCTGAATGCCAGCGCCGAGGACACCGACGGCACCAATCGCACCGATGCCGAGCAGGGCCCGAACAGCGATCACGACGCCTATCGCAACAACGGGCTCAGCCTGAATCTCAGCCACCGCTTCAGCGAGGATGTCGAGGCCGGCCTGAGCCTGCTCGACCAGCGCGGCGAGACCGAGTACGACCTCGGCTACATGGGCAGCTACCCCTACGACGAGTTCGAGCTCAAGAGCTACGCCAGCTATCTCGCGGCGCAGATCAACGACACCTGGAACAGCCGCCTCGAACTCGGCCACAGCGAGTCGCGGCGTTTCTTCCGCGCGGACGACAGCACCGCCAAGGACTCGCTGAGCACCTACCGGGACACGGTCAACTGGCTCAACGATCTGCGCCTGAACGCAGAACACAGCCTGACGCTTGGCGCCGAATGGTACGAAGACAGCCTCAACAGCAACACCGCCTACGCCGAAGACCGGCGCTGGAACAAGGCCGCCTACGTGCAGCACCGCTTCAGCGGCGAACACTTCTCCACCGAACTGGGCGTGCGGCATGACGACAACGAGCAGTTCGGCCACGAAAACAGCTGGCGCGGCGCGCTGACACTGCCGCTCGATACCCGTAACCAGCTGGTGTTCAGCTACAGCGAAGGCTTCCGCGCGCCGACCTTCATGGACCTGTATTACCCCTACGGCGCCAACCCAAACCTGCAGCCCGAGCGCTCGAAGAGCTATGAAGTGCAATGGCGCAGCCAGCTCGCCGAGCGCACCCGCCTGGAAGCCTCGATCTACCGCACCGACATCGAAGACGCCATCGTGCTCGACTCCAGCTGGACGCCGATGAACATCTCCGAGGCGCGCATCAATGGCTTCGAAGCCGCACTGTCCCATGAGCTGATGGGCTGGCACGGCGAACTGGGCGTCAGCGTCATCGATCCGCGCGACCGCGACACCGGCAAGACGCTCAGCCGCCGCGCCCGACGCACGCTGAGCCTCGACCTGGATCGCCAGTTCGGCGCCGTATCGGTCGGTGCCAGCTGGCGCACCGTCAGCCGCGCCTACAGCGACGAGGCCAATACGCGCGAACTGGCCGGCTATGGCGTACTCGGCGTGCGCAGCAGCTGGCAGGTCAGCGACGAGATCGAACTGGGGCTGAAGGTCGACAACCTGCTGGACAAGCGTTACGTGCTGGCCCAGGACACCGACTACTCGAGCTTCCCGAGCGTCGTGCGCGACTACGTCGAGGAGGGCCGCATGGCGCAGCTTTCCGTGACCTGGACGCCGTCGCTCTGAACCGCCGGCGGGCCGTCTGCGGCCCGTTCGTCTGGCGCGGGCGGGAGTGGTACGCTCGCGCCTCTGTCGATACCGGGGCTCGCCGTGTGCTGCGCGATCTGAAATACGCTTGCTGTCTGCTCGGCGCGCTGCTGGCCCCGCTGGCCGCGCAAGCGGCCCCCTCTCGGGTCGTCTCGCTGGACCTGTGCATGGACTGGGCGCTGGCGCACTACGCCAGGCCCGCGCAAGTCGCTGCACTCTCGCCGATGCATCGGCGCTATCGGTTGCCGGCTTTCGACGGTGACTGGCCCGAGCATGACGGCTCGCTGGAGCGCCTCGTCGAATTGCGACCGGACCTGGTGCTGGTCGGCCAGTACAGTGCCCTGCTCCTGCGCGAGCGTCTGCGCGCGCTCGGCATACGCGTCGAAGTCATTCCACTGCCGACCACCCTGGCCGAAATCGAGGGCTACGAGCGTCGCCTACTCGAACTGCTCGGCCAGGACCCGGACCGCGCCACGGCGCCCCCGGCGCCGCATCAGCCGGAACCGGATGCCCCACGCCTGCTGCTGCTCGGTGCCAACGGCATCGGCACCGGGCGCGATACCTTCGAGCACCAGCTGATCGAACAGGCCGGCTGGCGCAACTACCTCGGGCAGTCCGGCCACGTCCGCCTCGATCTGGAGGCCATCGTGGCCGACCCGCCGGGTGCCATCCTGTTCGCCGCCGCCCCCGAGCGGGCACTGGCCAACAGCTTCGCCCAACATCCTGCGCTGCGCCGGGCCATTGCGCCCAAGGCCTGGCTGAGCACCGACTACTGGCGCTGGCAGTGCCCCGGGCCCTGGATGTGGGATCTGATAGGACAGCTCAACCAATGGCTCGATTAGTCACTCCCGCGCTCGCGCTGCTGCTGGCCGCCAGCGCGCTGCTCTCGCTCAGCCTCGGCTCCACCTCGGTGCCGGTGCTCGGCGGCCTCGGCGACTGGCTGGCCGGCAAGGCCAGCCTCGGTGCGATCGTCATTGGCGACATCCGTTTGCCGCGCACACTGCTGGCCCTGGGCGTTGGCGCTGCGCTCGGCCTGAGCGGTGCCGCCTTGCAGGGGCTGTTGCGCAATCCGCTGGCCGATCCGGCGCTGACAGGCGCCAGCCAGGGTGCGGCACTCGGCGCGGCTGCGGTGTTCTACTTCGGCCTGCTGCCGCAGCTGGGTAGCGCCGCCCCGGCCGTGGCGGGCCTTGCCGGGGCACTGGCGGCCCTGTTGCTGATGCTGGCGCTGGCCGGAGGGGCCCGGCCTGCGATGGTCATCATGGCGGGGCTGGCAATCTCCACCCTTGCCGGTGCCGCACTGGCAACCGTGCTCAACTTTGCTCCCAACCCCTACGCCATGCAGGAACTGGTGTTCTGGCTGCTGGGCTCGGTGTCCGAGCGCGGTCTCGACCATCTGGCGCTGCTGGGCCCGGCGCTGCTGGCCGGTGCCGCTCTGATCTTCAGCCAGCGGCGCCTGCTCAGCGGCCTCAGTCTGGGCGAGCAGGTGGCCGAGAGCATGGGCCTGAACGTGCGCCGTGGCAGCCGCCTGATCGTGCTCGGCGTTGCCCTGCTGGTCGGCAGCTCGGTCGCGGTAGCCGGTGCCATCGGTTTTGTCGGTCTGCTGGTGCCACACCTGGTGCGGCCGCTGGTTCGCCACCGTCCGGAGCGAGTGCTGCTGCAGGCAGCCCTGGCCGGCGCCACGCTGGTCTGCCTGGCTGACATCGGCGTGCGCCTGCTGCCGCCCGGCCGGGAACTCAAGCTCGGCGTGCTGACCGCGCTGCTCGGTACACCGCTGTTCGTCTGGCTGGTCTGGAAGGAGCGCAACCGATGGAGCTGATCGACGCGAGACAGCTGGCGGTGCCCGGCCGCCTGCATGGCATCGACCTGACGCTGGCGCCTGGGCAGATGCTCGGCCTGATCGGCCCCAACGGCTCGGGAAAATCGACCGTTCTGCAATGCCTGGCCGGCATCCAGACCCATGCCGGGCAGGTCGCACTCGAAGGCCGTGACGCGCGACAGCTGCCCGCCAGCACCCGGGCCAGGCGGATCGGCCTGCTGCCTCAGGCCTGCCAGAGCGCCTGGGCGCTGAGCGTAGGCGACGTGGTGGCGCTTGGCCGGCTGCCCTGGCACGACAGGGACGCCGCGGCCATCGGCCGGGCCATCGAACAGACCGGCATCGGTGCCTGGCTCGGCGAGCGCGTCGACCACCTTTCCGGCGGCGAGCAGGCGCGCGTCTGGCTGGCTCGGGTGCTGGCGGGCGAGCCTCACCTGCTGCTGGCCGACGAGCCGATCGCCAGCCTCGACCTGCTCCATCAGCGCAACGTCATGCAACTGCTGCGCGAATACGCCGCCGGCGAGCGCGGAGTGATCGTCGCCCTGCACGACCTGGCATTGGCCGCGCGCTACTGTGATCGCCTCTGCCTGCTCCACGGCGGGCGCGTGCAGGCCGCCGGCACGCCCGCCGAAGTACTGACCGAGGCCAACCTGCAGGCGGTCTTTGGCGTCGAGGTCAAGGTCGACCTCGACGTTCACCCTCCCATCGTCTCCCTGAGGTGAAGCCCATGGCGCTGAAACCCGGCAAGAACCTCGATGAACTCTGCTATCCGTTCATCTACGAAACCGCTTACCTGTGCGATTACGAGGTCATCACCGACGAGCTGTGCGGGCACATCGGGGCGGTGCTGGCAGACCTGCCGGACGAGATGGTCGACCTGCGTGCCGACCTCGAGCAGCTGCAGCCGCTGGCCTTCCACCTCAACGGCTCGGTGCGCGGGCGGCTGGCGATCGACGAAACGCACATTGCCTGGCTGACGCAGCGGCTCGCGCACTATCGTGCCGAGGTCGCCGAACGGCTCACCGGCTTCGTCCTGCCGCGCGGCACGGCGCCGGTGCCGCAGCTGCATCTGGCGCGCTCGGCGGCGAAAAAAGCCATCCGCGCGCTGGTGCGGGTCGATGAAGAGGGGCGCGAAGTGCCCATGCTGCTGCCGCGGCTGCTCAACCTGATGTGCAACTTCTGCTTTACCCTGACACTGGTGATCAACCAGCGGCGCGGTGTGGCCGAGGTGCCGTTCAAGAGCGAAAGCTACGGCCGCTGATACGCCTCAGGCGAGCTGGCGCGGAATGCGGTAGAGCAGGAACAGCACCAGGCTGGCACCGACCAGCAGCAACCGCGCGATGGGCTCCAGGCCGCAGAGCGCACCAAGCGCGGCAGACCAGCCCGGCAACGATGCCACCAGCAGGCCACGGCGGCGAACACGGCGCAAATCGGCCCAGGCCTGGGCCTCGCGATCGCTGCCCAGCGCCTGCTCGGTAGCGATCAGCTGGTGCTTGAAGGCGGTAAAGCGACCCAGGCTGGGAAACAGTGCGACCAGTCCGAGTGCGAACGACACCAGCGCGCCCTGCTCGGCCAGCGGCGGCAGGCGACCGAGCAGCAGCACCGGCACGACCAGCAGCACGATGCGCAGCCAGCCATCGCGCACCAGCCGGCGGCGCCATTGCGCGCGCGTCATGATTGCTCGGCTTCGCCCTGGTGGATCTCGCCGAGCAGGTGCCCAAGCTTGCCGGCCTTGGTCGCCAGGTACTTGCGGTTGTAGGGGTTGTGCGCGATCTGCAACGGCTTGCGCTCGGCAATGCGGATGCCGAAGCCCTGCAACGCCTTCATCTTGCGCGGGTTGTTGGTCATCAGCTTGATCTCGCGGATGCCCAGGTGCTCGAGCATCGGCAGGCAGATGGCGTAGTCGCGCATGTCGGGCGCGAAGCCCAGACGCTCGTTGGCCTCCACCGTATCGGCGCCGCCATCCTGCAGCTCATAGGCGCGGATCTTGTTCAGCAGGCCGATGCCACGGCCCTCCTGCCGCAGGTAGAGCAGCACGCCGCGCCCTTCGGCCGCGATGGCCTGCAGCGCGGCCTCCAGCTGTGCACCACAGTCGCAGCGCAGGCTGAACAGCGCGTCACCGGTCAGGCATTCGGAATGCAGACGGCCCAGCACCGGCTCGCCGTCCGCCACATCGCCCATCGTCAGCGCAACATGCTCCTTGCCCGTATCCTGGTCGAGAAATCCATGCATGGTGAACACGCCGAACGGCGTCGGCAGTTTGGAGGCAGCGACGAAAACGACAGACACGGGCGGAACCCCAGAGACGGAAAAGCGGATATTGTAACATCAACTCGCTGCGGCAGAGCGTAGGCCGAATGCTGTTCGGGGCATTCAGCCGGTCGATCGCAGAGCCTCGTCCTACAGCTTCGATTCCAGCATGAGCATGCCCTGCTCCTCGCGCCAGCTGACCCGATTGAGGAAACTCATGCCCAGCAGCGCATCGGTCGGCGCATCCCCCTGCACCACCACCGCTTCGACGCCAAGCACCTCGATGGCGCCAACCTTGACCCGGTTCAGATGGACCCGCCAGGCCTTTGCCGTGCCGCTCGCCGTGCTCACCACCATCGGCTTGCCGTCGACCCGGTGATCGATGCCCAGCCGGCGCGCCTGGTTCTCGTTGATCGCCACGGACGTCGCGCCGGTGTCGACGAGAAACTGCACCGGCTGGCCGTCGATCGAACCGGCCACCCAGTAGTGGCCGCCGAGCCCCTTGGCCACGCTCAGCTGCGTGCGTGCCGGCGCAGCATAGCCACCGGAATACTCACGGCTGAGCTCGTAGCGACGCTCGACGCCGTCGACCCGAAGCACCGCGCCACGGGCATCGGCGCTGACCACCTCGACACCGCCGGGTCCTCGCCCGCCAACGCGCACCAGCTTGCGCTGGCCATCGACATTGAGCACTGCGGCATTGGGAAACAACCCGACCACCTGCACGCTCGAGGCACTCTGGGCAACCGGAGGCAGCAGTGAAAGCAGGCAGGCGAACAGCAGGTTGGCGCGGCGCATGGTCATCCATCTCACGGTCGGAACAGGGGCACGATCTTCCGTCAGGCAGAGCTGCCCTGCCGCGACCTGCCGCACAATCATCAGCCCAGCGCGACGATCAGCCCCTGCAGCACTGCCCAGGCCGCCACCCCGGCAAGGATGTCATCGAGCATGATGCCCAGCCCACCATCGACATGGCGGTCGACCCAGCTGATCGGCCAGGGCTTGAGGATGTCCATCACGCGGAACAGCACGAAGCCGGCGAGCAGCCAGTGCCAGCCGGCCGGCACCAGCCAGAAGGTGATCCAGATACCGACGAACTCGTCCCACACGATGCCCTCGTGGTCGTGCACACCGAGGTCCCGCGCCACCTTGCCGCACAGCCAGACGCCAAACACCAGGCCCGCCGCCAGCAGCACCGCGTACGCCCAGCCCGGCAGCAGTTGCCAGAGCGGCACGAACAGCAGCGCCAACAGCGAGCCCCAGGTGCCAGGAGCCTTGGGCATCAGCCCGGAACCGAAGCCGAAGGCCAGGTTCTGCCAGGGGTTGCGCCAGATCGCGGGACGCACTTCGTCGCTGGTGGCCTGGTGTATTTCGCTCAAGACTCGGTCCTTTTCTATGTACGGATCGGCCTGCCGGAACTCAGCCGAAATGGGTGTAGCCATGCGCGGTGACGCGGATTTCATCACCTGCGGTATCGACCAGAGCCACGCCCTGCCCCGCCTCGACCCGGCCGATCGGCCGCAGCGGCCAGCCGGCTTCGAGCAAAGCGGGCAACTCGGCGGGCGGCAGGGTGAACACCAACAGGTAGTCGTCGCCGCCAGCCAGCGCACAGCGCTCGGCCTCGAGCCTGCCGAGCAGTGCCACCGCGGCCGGCGACAGCGGCAGGCGCGATTGCTCGACGACCAGCCGCACGCCCGAGGCGCGGGCGATGTGGCCACAGTCGGCAAGCAGACCGTCGGAGATGTCCAGCGCCGCACTCGCCCTGCCGCGCAGCGCCTCGCCGAGGGCCAGCTGCGGCTCGGGCGACCAGTAGCGCGCCAGCAAGTGCTCGGCCACGGCCGGCTCGGCCTTTTGCTCGCCGAGCACCAGCGGCAGGGCCGCCGCGCCCTCGCCGAGCATACCGCCGACGCAGAGCAGATCGCCCGGCCGTGCACCGTGCCGGGTCAGGGCCTGCCCCGCAGGGACGCGACCGAACACGGTGACCGTCAGGCACAACGGCCCGCAGGTGGTGTCCCCGCCAAGCAGACGCATGCTGCAGGCCAGTGCCATCTCGTCGAGGCCGCGGGCGAACTCGCCGAGCCAGAGCGGATCGGCCGACGGCAAGGTCAATGCGAGGGTGAAGCCGATGGGCGCAGCGGCCATCGCCGCCAGATCGCTGGTGGCCACCGCCAGGGCGCGCTGGCCGAGCAGGAAGGGGTCGCAGCCGTCGGGAAAATGCACGCCGGCGACCAGCGTATCGGTAGACACCGCCAGCTGCTCGCCAGGGGGCAACTGGAGCAGGGCGCAGTCATCGCCGATGCCAAGCACGACTTCGCCGCCGGACCTGGCACAGGCCGCGGCGGCGAAGTAATGGCGGATCAGCTCGAACTCACCCAGCAAGGCGCGGGCCTCAGCGCTTCTGGCTGCGCACTTCGGCACTGCGCAGGGACGGCGCCAGCTTGTCCAGCACGCCGTTGACGAACTTGTGCCCGTCGGTGGCGCCGAAGGTCTTGGCCAGCTCGATGCCCTCGTTGATCACCACGCGGTAGGGCACGTCGATGCGCTTCATCAGCTCGTAGGTGCACAGGCGCAGGATCGCCAGTTCCACCGGGTCCAGCTCGTCGAGGGCGCGGTCCAGGTGCGGGGTAATCGCCTGATCGACATCGCCCTTGTTGCGCGCCACACCGTTGAGCAGCTCATGGAAGTAGGCGCCGTCGACACCGCTGAAATCGTTGTCGACGCGAAACTGCGCTTCGATCTCGTTGAGGCTCTGACCGGCCATGTGCCACTGGTACAGCGCCTGCATCGCCAGGCTGCGCGCAACCCTGCGGGTCGCGATCTTGCCCTTGGCCTTGGGCTGCGGGGCGTCCTGGCTGTCGTCGCGGTTCAGACTCACTTGGCCTCCAGCTGCGCGAGCAGGCTCACCATTTCCAGTGCGGAGAGTGCGGCTTCGGCGCCCTTGTTGCCGGCCTTGGTGCCGGAACGCTCGATGGCCTGTTCGATGGAATCGACGGTCAGTACGCCGAAGGCGACCGGCACACCGAATTCCATGGAAACCTGAGCCAGACCCTTGGTGCATTCGCCAGCAACGTATTCGAAGTGCGGCGTGCCGCCACGAATGACCGCGCCGAGGGCGACGATGGCATCGTATTCACCCTGCTGGGCGACCTTCTGCGCAACCAGCGGAATCTCGAAGGCACCCGGTGCGCGGATGATGGTGATGTCGTTCTCGCTGACGCCGTGGCGAACCAGCGCATCGACCGCGCCGCTGACCAGGCTCTCGACGACGAAGCTGTTGAAGCGGCCTACGACCAGGGCGTATTTGCCCTGCGGGGCGATGAAGGTTCCTTCGATGGTCTTCAGGGGCATGGGTGCTTTCTCATCTCTTTAAAGAACGAAGGCGCCGCGGACTGCGCGGCGCCTCTGATTTATTCGGCCGACAGGTATTCTACAACTTCCAGATCAAAGCCGGATATCGCGTTGAACTTCATCGGCGCGCTCATCAGGCGCATCTTGCGCACGCCCAGGTCACGCAGGATCTGCGAACCGGCACCGACGGTGCTGTAGGTCGCCGGGGTCGGCGGCTGCTGACGGGTCAGCTGCGCCAGCAACTGCGGGCCGGTCAGCGGGTTGCCGAGCAGCAGCACAACGCCCTTGCCGGCCTTGGCCACTTCGCTCATCGCAGCACGCAGGCTCCAGCGACCCGGCACGGTGACCAGCAGCAGATCACGCAGCGGCTCCATGTTGTGCACGCGCACCAGCGTGGGTTCTTCCGGGGAGATTTCACCGCGGGTCAGTGCCATGTGCACGGTGTCCTCGACGCCGTCGCGGTAGGTGACCAGGTTGAACTGGCCCAGCTCGGTTTCCAGCGGCTGCTCGGAAACCCGCTCGACGGTGCGCTCGTGGATCATGCGGTAGTGGATCAGGTCGGCGATGGTGCCGATCTTCAGCCCGTGCTGCTCGGCGAACAGCTCAAGCTCCGGGCGGCGCGCCATGGTGCCGTCGTCGTTCATGATCTCGCAGATCACGCCGGATGGTTCGAAGCCCGCCATGCGTGCCAGATCACATGCCGCCTCGGTGTGACCGGCACGCGCCAGTACGCCGCCCGGTTGCGCCATCAACGGGAAGATGTGACCCGGGCTGACGATGTCCTCGGCTTTCGCTGCTCGCGCTACAGCTGCCTGCACGGTCCGCGCGCGGTCGGCCGCGGAAATGCCGGTGGTCACGCCTTCAGCCGCCTCGATGGAAACGGTGAATTTGGTGCCGAAACCGGAACCATTGCGCGGCGCCATCAGCGGCAGTTTGAGCAGCTCACAGCGCTCGCGGGTCATCGGCATGCAGATCAGGCCGCGGGCGAAGCGTGCCATGAAGTTGATGTGCTCGGCGGTCACGCATTCGGAGGCGACGATGATGTCGCCCTCGTTCTCGCGGTCCTCGTCATCCATGAGGATGACCATCTTGCCGGCGCGGATGTCTTCGATCAGTTCTTCTGCGGTATTCAGGGCCATGCTGGCAGTCTCACTTGTTCAGGTAGCCGTGTTCGGCGAGGAAGGCTTCGCTGATGCCGTTCGAGCTCGGCTCGGCGGCCTTGTCGCCCAGCAGCAAGCGCTCCAGGTAGCGCGCCAGCAGGTCCACTTCGAGGTTGACCCGACGGCCCGGCCGATAGTCGGCCATGATCGTCTCGGCCAGGGTATGCGGCACGATAGTCAGCTCGAACTCGGCGCCATTGACTGCGTTGACCGTGAGGCTGGTGCCATCGACGGTGATCGAGCCCTTGAGCGCGATGTAGCGGGCCAGCTCGCGCGGGGCACGGATGCGGAACTGCACGGCGCGGGCGTTATCCTCGCGGGCGACGATCTCGCCAACGCCGTCGACATGGCCGCTGACCAGATGCCCGCCGAGGCGGCTGGTAGGCGTCAAGGCCTTTTCCAGGTTGACCCGGCTGCCGGTCTTGAGGTCGACGAAGGCGGTGCGCGCCAGGGTCTCGCGGCTGACATCGGCCCAGAAGCCGTCGCCGGGCAGCTCCACCGCGGTCAGGCAGACGCCGTTGACCGCGATGCTGTCGCCGAGCTTGACGTCAGCCAGGTCGAGCTTGCCGGTGGATACATAGACGCGCACGTCGCCGCCCTTGGGCGTCATCGCGCGGATGCTGCCGATCGCTTCGATTATTCCGGTGAACATGTGGCCTCCCTGTCGAGGCCGAGGAACGAATGCATTCAGTGAACTCCTGTTTGTGAAAAACAGGGCAATGCAGATCGCAGGGACTGGCCCGCCGCCGAACGGCGCCGCCTGAATATCCCGCTCTCTCTCATCCGGACTATGACCGTCGGCTCCGGAATCGCACCGGATCTGCTGACCTCGCCGACCAGGCGGCGAGCGCTCGCGGGCTGGGCTTGCGCCATCACCGCCGGTGGGGAATTTCGCCCCGCCCTGAGAACGTCGGGCCTCGCGGCCCGGGCGAGTTTTTATCACAAATGCGCACAAGGTGCAGCCAAACGCAGCGATTCGGTATCCCGCGCCGGTCACCCGGCCTGGCGCGGCGCCCTCTACTTCGGCGTTGCGACGATCTTCCAGTCCCCGCCTACCGCGCGAATATCGCGGATGCAGAGTTCGCGCGCCTCGCTCATGCGCTCGAGCGGCAACTCGAGCAGCGGCCGCGCCGAAGAACCGAGGAACTTGGCGGCGACGAACAGCTGGTATTCGTCGATCAGGCCCTGCGCGGCGAAGGCGCCGACCAGGCGCGGGCCGGCCTCGACCAGCACCTCGTTGGCGCCTCGCGCGGCCAGCTCGCCAAGCAGGGCTGCGAGATCGACGCGCCCCTCGCCAAGCGTCAGCAGCTCGTGGCCGGCAGCGCGGTAGGGCGCGGCGTCGACCGAAGCGGCGGCAGCCACCAGCGCCGGCCCGGCCTGGAAGAACGGCGAGCCCAGTGGCACTCGCCCGCGCCCATCGACCAGCACCCGCAGCGGCGGGCGCGACAGTGCCAGCGCCGTCTGCGCCTCATCCAGCCCCAGCTCGGCGCCGCGCACGGTCAGCCGCGCGCCGTCCATCAGCACGGTATCGGCGCCGGTCAGCACCACGCTGGCGCGGGCGCGCAGGCGCTGCACCTCGGCGCGGGCCGCCGGCCCGGTGATCCACTGGCTCTCGCCGCTGGCCATCGCGGTGCGCCCGTCCAGGCTCATCGCCAGCTTGGCAGTGACGAACGGCAGGCCGCTTTCCATGCGTTTGATGAAACCGCGGTTGAGTTCGCGCGCCTCGCCCTCCAGCACCCCGCTGGCGACCTCGATGCCGACGCTGCGCAGCAGCGCCAGGCCGCGCCCGGCGACCTGCGGATTGGGGTCCTGCATGGCCGCCACCACGCGACCGACGCCAGCGGCGACCAGCGCTTCGGCGCAAGGTGGCGTACGCCCGTGATGGCTGCAGGGTTCCAGGGTGACGTAGGCGGTGGCGCCGCGGGCCTGCTCGCCGGCCTGGCGCAGGGCATGCACTTCGGCGTGCGGCTCGCCGGCGCGTAGGTGCCAGCCCTCGCCGACCAGCTGGCCGTCCTTGACGATCACGCAGCCGACCCGCGGGTTCGGGTGGGTGGAATACAGGCCCTGGCGCGCCAGCTGCAGCGCGCGGGCCATCCAGGCCTGATCGGGCAGCATCAGGCCTTGCCCGGATCGCGCGAGGACAGCCGCTCGATCTCCTCGCGGAACTCGTTGAGGTCCTGGAAGCGGCGGTAGACCGAGGCGAAGCGGATGTAGGCGACCTCGTCGAGCTTCTGCAGCTCGGCCATGACCAGCTCGCCGAGCACGCGCGACTTGACCTCGCGCTCGCCGGTGGCGCGTAGCTGGTGCTTGATGTGGCCGATCGCGGCCTCGAGGCGCTCGACGCTCACCGGGCGCTTCTCCAGTGCACGCTGCATGCCGGCACGCAGCTTGTCCTCGTCGAACGGCTGGCGGCTGCCATCGGACTTGATCAGACGCGGCATCACCAGTTCGGCGGTTTCAAAGGTGGTAAAGCGCTCGCCGCAGGCCAGGCATTCGCGGCGCCGACGGACCTGGTCGCCTTCGGCCACCAGACGGGAGTCGATGACCTTGGTGTCATGCGCGCTGCAGAAGGGACAATGCATGGTGACATTCGTGGTCAGAGTGTGAGGAGCGCCATGGTAGCGCATCGCCCAGGCAAGACAAACGAGGGCGCAGTACCATGCCGTATGCCCTGCCACTGCCCCGCCGGAGGAGCCTTCGTGCCGTTTCGTCCCATCCTTTTCAGCGCCGTCCTGCTTGTCGTTGCCGGCTGCAGCAGCCAGCCGAGCGAGGCACCGGTGCAGCCGGTCGAGCTGCCGGTGCAGCAGTCGGACATCCTCAACCAGCTGCAGGGCCGACTGATCGGCGTTCCGGCCGGCAGCCAGGTCGAACTGGCCCTGCTGGAAGTCGACCGCCGCGACCAGCCCGACCGCCTGCTCAGCTCGCTACAGCTGCAAGGCCAGGGCGAGCCGCTGCCGTTCGCCCTGCAGTTCAACCCCGAGGCCTTTCCGGCCGGACGCACGGTCGAGCTGCGCGGCCGCGTGACCCGCGCCGGCCAACTGATCATGCGCCTGCCGGCGATCCCCATCGAAAGCGCCGGCAGCCAGGCGCTCGGCGATCTGCGCCCGGTGCCGGCGCCATGACCCCGCCGCGCGAGCTGCAACAGGCGCTGGCCGCCCTGCTCGGCGATGCACGCCTGGCCGCCGAGACACTACCAGGCACCGATCTGCGCCTGTGGCTGATCGATGCAGCGAACATGGATCGCGCCTTCAGCCCCGACGAAACCCGGCGCATCCTTGAGGAGCCACCCTACTGGTGTTTCTGCTGGGCCAGCGGCCTGGTCCTGGCGCAGTGGCTGGCCGAGCGTCCCGAGTGGGTGCGTGGCCGGCGTGTGCTGGACTTCGGCGCCGGTTCGGGCATCGCCGCGATCGCCGCGGCCAAGGCGGGCGCGGCCGAAGTGGTGGCCTGCGACCTCGATCCGCTGGCGCTGGCGGCCTGCCGCGCGAACGCCGCGTTGAACGAGGTCCAGCTGAGCTACTCGGCGGACTTCTTCGCCGAAGCCGATTGCTTCGACCTGATTATCGTCGCCGACGTGCTCTACGACCGCGCCAACCTGCCGCTGCTCGACCAGTTTCTCAGCCGCGGCCGCGAGGCACTGGTGGCCGACTCGCGGGTGCGCGACTTCGCCCACCCGCTGTACCAGCGCCTTGGCATGCTCGAAGCCTGCACCTGGCCGGACCTCGCCGAACCGGCGGAATTTCGCCGGGTCAGCCTCTACCACGCCCGCCGCGCAGAGGCGGCAGCATGAACGACCCGCTGCGGCTGTTCTTCGCCCTGCCCTGCCCGGCCGACCAGGCACAGGCCATCGGCCGCTGGCGCGACGAGCAGGGCCTGGACGGGCGCGCCGTACCGCTGGCGAACCTGCACCTGACGCTGGCGTTTCTCGGCGCGCAACCGGCCGACGCACTGGCCGAGATCGCGCGCCTGGGCGAGTCGATCCATGCCGAGGCCTTCGAGCTGCGCCTGGATCGGCTGATCAGCCTCGGCAAGGGGTTCACCTGCCTGGCGCCAGAGCAGCCGCCGCGCGCGCTTGGCGACCTTGTCGCGCTGCTGCGCGCCGGCCTGGCCGAACGCGGGCTGCCGGTGGACGACCGCCCCTTCCTGCCGCATCTGACATTGATGCGCCAGGCAGGCGAGCGCCGGCACGCTACGCCCCCGACATTCGCCTGGCCGGTCGAGTCCTTTGCGTTGTATGTGTCGGAGCAAGAGGAAGGCGGCGTGCGTTATCGGCCGTTGCGGCACTGGCCGCTGCGCCGGAGCACAGCGGCCGCCGCGGACTGAGCGAACTCAGGCGGGTACACGAATCAGGAAACGGAACAGCGAACCATGCTGCTCCACCGCGAGGCAGTCGTAGCCCTTGGCGCGGGTGTCCTCGGGGATGCCGTTGACCGATTGCGAGCAGTCGGTCACCACTTCGAGCAACTGCCCCGGCTTCATCGTCTCGAGGGTTTCGAGCGTGGCAATCGCGTTGTACGGGCAGTGTTCGCCTCGCAGGTCAAGCGAGAGATCGGGTACCTGGCTCATCGAGCGAGCTCCTTTTCGGTTGGAATCGTTTGGCGTTGAGGTGCACCAGCAGCATGGCCACGGCAAGCCCGGCGAACGTCAGCATCAACCCGCTGGTGGGGCCGAAGCGCTCGAGCAGGTTGACCTTCGGATAGGGCAGCGCCAGGGTGCTGCCAAGTGCGTCCCAGTACACCGCGACGAGGGTGCCGCCGATGACGTTGCCGACGCCGACCACCCAGAAGTGCACCTGGCCTTCCATCGCGCGGTACATCCAGCCGGTTTCGCAGCCGCCGGCGACCACGATGCCAATGCCGAACAGCACGCCGCCGATGATCGCGTTCGGGCCCATCCAGAAGATCTTCGGGCTCGCCCCCAGCGCAATGGCGCCGAAGGTACCGACGCACGCCACGGCCATGCCGAGCAGGATGCCGTACGCCGCGCGGGTGCGGCCGGTGGTCCAGAGGTCGCGCGCGGCACTGGTGAAACAGATCTGCGCACGCTCGATCAGCCCGCCGAACAGCAGCCCGAACAGCACCGCCATGCCCAGCACCAGCGAGGCGTCGAAACGCCAGGCGGCAAAGGCCACCGCCACCAGCGCAACGCCGACACCGATACGCGCCTGCAGGCCGGCACGCCGGCGGGTCGCTTCAGGGTCGGCAAACAGCGCACTGGCCTGAGTGCCGACCCGCAGCGGCGTGCGCAGCCAGGGCAGCAGGCAGATCTTCACGCCGACCCAGGCGCCGGCCACAGTGGCGAGCATGAAGGCCCAGGCATGCAGGGAAAACATCGGAATGCCGGTGAAGAACGCCGCCAGGTTGCAGCCCATCGCCAGGCGCGCACCGAAGCCGGCGATGATGCCGCCGACCAGCCCCTGCAGCAGGCGCCGCCGGCTGGTCGGCCAGCGCAGACTGACGTTGTTGGCCCACAGCGCGGTGCACAACGCACCGAGCAGCATGCCGATGATCATCACCCCGTCGACCCGATCGAGCGGCGTGCCGTTCAGGCCAAGCAGCTTGAAATAGCTCCACTGCTCGGGCTGGGCACCGAACCAGGCCAGCACATGGCCGCCCCAGCGGGTGAACTCGCCGGTAACGGCCCAGAAGGTTCCCGTGATTGCAAAGTAATAGGCAGAGGCGACCCCGAGTGCGACCAGTGCCGGCAGCGGCGACCAGAAACGCACGAGGTAGCGCTCCCGAAAAGCGGAGAGCGAGGACATTTGAAGCTCCTTTTGACGCGCGACTGCAATCGCCGCACCGGTCTAGGAAGGGTTGTGTGGCCCGGCAGCGCCGGGCCGGCGCAACCTTAGCCCAGCGCCCGCGAAGACGCGAGTACTTGCATGGCGCCGTCGGCGCCCCCATGTCATCCTGCAGCCTTTTCCCTGCCCGCCCTCGACGAGATTCCGATGAGCCAGAGTCCCTTCATCTTCGATGTCACCAGCGCCAATTTCGAGCAGCTGGTGCTGGAAAACTCCTTTCACAAACCGGTGCTGGTGGACTTCTGGGCCGAGTGGTGCGCGCCGTGCAAGGCGCTGATGCCGCTGCTGGCGAAGATCACCGAGGAGTATGCCGGCGAGCTGCTGCTGGCCAAGGTCAACTGCGACATCGAGCAGGACGTGGTGATGCGCTTCGGCATCCGCAGCCTGCCGACGGTGGTGCTGTTCAAGGACGGCCAGCCGGTCGACGGCTTCGCCGGGGCGCAACCCGAATCAGCGATCCGCGCGATGCTCGAACCGCACGTGCAGCTGCCACCGGCGCCAGAGGCCGACCTGCTGCAAAGCGCCAGGGAGCTGTTCGCCGAAGGCCGCATCGGCGATGCGGAAAACACGCTCAAGCAGTTGCTTGGCGAGGACAACGAGAACGCCGAGGCGCTGATTCTCTATGCCCGCTGCCTGGCCGAACGCGGCGAGCTGGGCGAGGCCGAAACCGTCCTCGCTGCAGTCAAGGGCGACGAGCACAAGCAGGCGCTGGCCGGCGCCCGTGCGCAGCTGACCTTTCTGCGCCAGGCCAACGACCTGCCGGAGCCCGCGGCGCTCAAGTCGCGCCTGGCGCAGGACCCGGGCGACGACGAGGCCACCTATCAACTGGCCGTACAGCAACTCGCCCGACAGCAGTACGAAGCCGCCCTCGATGGCCTGCTCAGGTTGTTCGTGCGCAACCGCAGTTTCAACGAAGGCGTGGCGCACAAGACGCTGCTACAGGTATTCGACCTGCTCGGCAACGATCACCCGCTGGTCGGCCAGTACCGCCGCAAGCTGTATCAGGCGCTCTACTGAGCTGCTTCAGCCGATCCAGCGATAGGTCGGGGCGTCGGCCCCATGCTCGACCTGCACCTGCTCGCTGTGCCGCAGCCTGACCAGCAGCCGCTTTGCCGCTTGCTCGCTGCCGGCCAGCACGCGCAGCTCCTCGAAGAGTTGCGGGCCTTCGAGAATGCCGGCCTGGCGCAGGCGCTCCTGGGCGGTCTGCCAGAGCGCATCCTCTCGCGGTCGCCGCGCGCCGCCCTGCTCCGCAGCCGCGGGCTGCGCCGCGACGAAGCCCGCGGCCAGATTCGCCCAATCCTCGTTGTCGAGTTCGATGGCAAGGTCGACCGGCCAATCGCCGATCTTTCCGCTGATCCTGATCATGACCGCCTCCAAGCGCGAAACGCCTCATGCTCACATGCCGCAGGAAATCTGGCCAGCCGCAAGCAAAAGTTGTTATAACGTAACGGACGCTTTTCTACCGGAGCCCTCCATGCGCCAGCTGATCGCCTTTTCGACCCTCGTCCTGCTGCCGGTACTGGCCCAGGCGCACGAGCACACCCAGGAACAAGCCGAGCACGACGCCGCGGCCACCCACGCCGCGCTGCACGCCCATGAACATGGTGTTGCCGAGCTCGATGTGGCGTTCGAAGGCGAGCGCCTGGACCTGGAGCTGCGCAGCCCGGCGATCAATCTGCTGGGGTTCGAGCACGCACCGGCCGGCGAGCCGGACGAACGCCGCATTGCCGCCGTGAGTGGCGATCTGCAACAGCCGCAAAGGCTGTTCGGCATACCGGCACAGGCAGGCTGCGCCGTCAGTGAGCAGGAGATCGACAGCTCGCTGCTGGGCAGCAATCACGCCGGCTACAACCGCGAGGGCACCTCGCGGGCGGCCGACGATAACAGCCATAGCGACATCCTCGCGCGCTACAGACTCCTGTGCACCGAGCCGACCAAACTGACGCAACTGGACCTCAGCGCGCTGTTCGCCGGCTATCCCGGGCTCGAACGCGTGCGTGTGCAGCTGATCGGCCCCGGCGGTCAGCGTGCTGCGGAGCTGGGCCTGCGCGCGGCGACCCTCGAGTTCTGACGATGCCCGCCGAACACGCCATGGCTCCGCCCGTCCTCGAGATCCACGACCTGCATTTCGCCTGGCCTGGGCAAGCCGAGCTGCTGCATATCCCGCTGCTGAGCCTGAACCAGGGTGAACGGGTGTTTCTCGAAGGCCCTTCGGGCAGCGGCAAGAGCACGCTGCTGGGCCTGGTCGGTGGCGTGCATATGCCCGACCGCGGGCACGTCCGCCTGCTCGGCCGCGACCTGGCCAGCCTCGGCGCCGCAGCCCGCGACCGCTGGCGGGTCGATCACACCGGCTTCATCTTCCAGCAGTTCAACCTCCTGCCGTTCCTCTCGGTAAGCGCCAACGTCACCCTGCCCTGCGGCTTCTCGCGCCTGCGCAGGGAGCGTGCCTGCGGTCGACACGGCAGTACTGAGCAGGCCGCAAGCCGGTTGCTCGAGCATCTCGGGCTGCCCCCGTCGCTGCTCGAGCGCCGCGCCGACTCGCTCTCCATCGGCCAGCAGCAACGGGTCGCCGCGGCTCGTGCGCTGATCGGCCAGCCGGAACTGGTGATCGCCGATGAACCAACCTCGGCGCTCGATGCCGACAGCCGCGAGAGTTTTCTGCGCCTGCTGTTCGACGAATGCAGTGCAGCCGGCGCCAGCCTGCTGTTCGTCAGCCACGACCGCAGCCTGGCGGGCCTGTTCGACCGCAGCCTGTCGCTGCCGGCACTCAACCGGGCCCGCCCGATCACGGAGAGTTGAGCTTGCATCTGTTGCGCCTGGCCTTGGCGAGCCTGAACAACCGCCGCTTCACCGCCCTGCTGACGGTCATGGCCATCGCGCTCTCGGTGTGCCTGTTACTGGCCGTCGAGCGCATCCGCACCGAGGCACGCACCAGCTTCGCCAGCACCATCAGCGGGACCGATCTGGTGGTCGGCGCGCGCTCCGGTCCGGTGAACCTGCTGCTCTACTCGGTATTTCGCATCGGCAACGCGACCAACAACATCCGCTGGGAGAGCTTCGAGCACTTCGCCAATCACCCGCGGGTGCGCTGGGCGATACCGCTTTCGCTAGGCGATTCGCACCGCGGCTACCGGGTACTCGGTACCAACCTGGCCTATTTCGAGCATTACCGCTACGGGCGCAAACAGCCGCTGGCTCTGGCTGAAGGGCGGCCGTTCGCCACGGACCCCTTCGAAGTGGTGCTCGGCGCGGAAGTTGCCCAGCGATTGAACTACCGGCTCGGCGATTCGCTGGTGCTTGCGCACGGCGTGGCCCGCATCAGCCTGCTTCAGCACGACGACAAGCCCTTCGAGGTGGTCGGCATTCTCCAGCGCACCGGCACACCGGTCGACCGCACGCTGCACATCAGCCTGGCGGGCATGGAAGCGCTGCATGCCGACTGGCGTCATGGCGTACCGGCCCAGGGTGCGGCGCGACTGAGTGCCGCGCAGGCGCGCGAGCTGCCGCTGCAGCCCCGGCAAATCACCGCGTTTCTTCTTGGCCTGGACAGTCGCCTTGCCACCTTCGGCCTGCAGCGCGAGATCAACGGCTACCACAGCGAACCGCTGCAGGCGGTGCTGCCCGGGGTAGCGCTGCAGGAATTGTGGAGCCTGATGGGAACCGCCGAGCAGGCGCTGCTGGTCATTTCGCTGTTCGTCGTGCTGATCGGTCTGGTCGGTATGCTGACGGCGATCCTCACCAGCCTCAACGAGCGCCGCCGGGAAATGGCCATCCTGCGCTCGGTCGGTGCGCGCCCCTGGCATATCGCCGGGCTGTTGGTCGCCGAAGCCCTGCTGCTGGCAGTCGCCGGCATGCTGCTTGGCGTCGCGCTGCTCTATCTGGCGATACTGGGGGCGCAGGGACCGCTGCAGGCGCACTACGGCCTGTACGTTCCCCTGCGCTGGCCCGGCCAGCATGAATGGCGGCTGCTCGGCGCGGTGCTGTGCGCCGCCGTGCTGATGGGCGGCGTACCCGCCTGGCGCGCGTACCGGCAGTCGCTCGTCGACGGCCTGTCCATTCGCCTTTGAGAACGCCATGCACAGCCCCCTGCCGATCCTGCTGCTGTGTCTGGTGTCATCCTGGGCGACCGCCGAGATACGCGAGCTACGTTGGTCGGAACTGGTACCGGCCGACGCGCCGCCCCCGGCCCCGCCGGCCGCGATGCACGACCTGTCGCAACTGGCCGATGTACTCGCCGCCGAGAATGGCCCCGCAGCGGCGCAACAGCACCCGAATGCGCCGGTGGTGCAGGCGCTGGACGGCCTCGAGGTGCGTCTGCCGGGTTACATCGTGCCGCTGGAAATCAGTGAGCAGGAGCGCGTCGTGGAGTTCCTGCTGGTGCCTTATTTCGGCGCCTGCATTCACGTGCCGCCGCCGCCGTCGAACCAGATCGTCCACGCCACCAGCGAGCCAGGGGTAAAGGTAGAGCAACTCTATCAACCGTTCTGGATCGAAGGTCCGTTGCGCGTCGAGCCAGCCAGCAGCGAGCTGGCCGAAGCGGGCTACAGCATGCAGGCGCAGCGTATCTTTCCCTACGACCTGCCCTGAACGGCGGGCGTGGCTCAGTTGGTGCGGGCGACCTGACGCTCGCGCTCGAAGCTCAGCTCACTCTCCGCCCACTCACGCCAGGCGCGCACCTGGCGCCGCTCGGCCCCGGCACGTTCAGCCTTGCGCAGCGCCTCAAGGCCGGCCTGCCAATGGGCCTGCTCGAGTTCGAGCTGGGCCAGATTCATCCACAGCTTCGCCTGGCCGCTCCGGGCCGCCAGCTCGCGGTACAGTTCCGCCGCTGTGCTGCGCTCGCGCGCCTGCCACCAGAGCTGCGCCAGCCTCTCGCGGCGGGCCGCGCTTCCTTGCAACAGACCGGCGTCGAGCATGCCGTCCAGCAGTCGTGCGGCTTGCCAGGGTTGACCGGCTGCGGCGGCCAGCAGCACCAGGTTGTCCAGCTCCGCCTCGCTGAAGCGCAGGCCCTTGGCGTAGGCGGTGCGCAGCGTGGCCAACGCCCGCTCGTCGGCGCCGGCCAGTTGCTGCAGCCCGGCCAACTGGCGCCAGCTACGCGGCTGGTCTGGGTGGCGCAACAGCAGCTGGCGCTGCCAACGCTCGGCCGCCGAGTAACGCTTGAGCTCGGCGTTGCCGGCCACCAGCAGCTGCAGCCAGACGTCCTCTGCGCGCGGATTGGCCGCCACATAACGTTCGGCCAGGGGCAGCGCCTTGGCATGCTGGCCGAGCCCCTGGTACGCCTGCACGAGCATGCGCAGGATATCGGCATCCTGCTGGTCCGCTCCCTTCAACAGGCTGACGACGCGGGCGAAGTCGCCTTCGGCGAGGTACAGGCGCGCCAGGTTGGCGCGTTCGGCGGCGAGTGTCTGCTCGTCGAGCTTGCCGCTGGCCAGCGCCTTGTCGAGCCACCGCACGGCGTCGGCGGTATCGCCCTGCGCCCAGGCCAGGTAGCCAAGGCTGCGCCAGACCAGGGCCTGCTCGATGCTGCCAGGCTTGGCCCCGGCGCCCTGCAGCGCCTTTCGCGCAGCGCCATAGTCACCCCTCTGCTGAGCGCTTTGCGCCTCTTGCAGAGCGCTGTATACGCCAGGTGCAATGCTTTGCGCCGCCTGGGCGGCACTGGCGAAGGAAAGGATCAACACGAGCAGCAGACGAGGCATCTCAGCGTTCTCCTTGCAGGCGGAAGTGCAGGGTTTTCACGGCTTCGCGCGAAACCGCCACGCCGTTCTCGGTGCGTGGAGCAAAGCGCCAGCGAGCCGCCGCCCGGCGCGCCTCGCGGTCGAAGACGTTGCGCGGCGAAGCCTCCAGCACGCGGATGTTTTCCACCCGGCCGGAGGGGGAAATGGTGAAGGCCAGCTTGATATGCCCTTCGATCCCGCGTTGCCGGGCTCGGTAGGGATATTCGGGACGAACATCGTTGAGCGGCACCACCTCTTGTTCCGGCCCGCCCGGCTGCCCGCCCGCCTCGGCGGCGGCAGCGGCGGCGGGTGCCGTGGCAGCTGGCGCAGGGGCCGCAGCGGCGCTCAGGCCGCTCAAGCTCGGCGCCGGTGCCGCGGCGACCGACACACCGGCATCGATGTTCGGCAGATCGAGATCGAGCTTTGGCAGATTGGCCGCCGGCGTCGCCATGCTCGGCGTCGGTGGCGTCGGCGGCTGCGGCGTCTTGGGTTGTGGCGGCTGTGGCGCCTGCTGGCGCGTGCGCGTCGCGGCGTCCTGGTTGCGCCCATCCATGCGGACGAAGTTGGCGACTGCGACGGGCTCGTCGCTGACTTCGCTGCGCGGCGGCGAGACCATGCTCAGCATGAGTGCGAACAGCAATACGGTGACCACACAGGCCGCCAGCAGCGAAAAGCCGGCGCGGCTCAAGCCCTGGCGCATTACCGCGCTCCCGTGCTGGCCGCCAGCGCCACGTCGCGGACCCCGGCCTGTCGCGCCTGATCCATGACCTGCACCACCAGGCCGGTGCGTGCATCCTGGTCGGCCTGCACCACGACCGCACCATCGGGCTGATCGACGCGCATGCGCTCGACATGGGCGCGCACGCTGCGCACGTCGATCTGCTGCTTGTCGATCCAGATCTGGCCGTCGGCGGTCACGGCGATGAGGATGTTGCCCTTGTCCTGGGCGCTGGCAGTATCGGCCTGCGGGCGCTGCACCTCGACGCCGGACTCCTTGACGAAGGAGCTGGTGACGATGAAGAAGATCAGCATGATGAAGACCACATCGAGCATCGGCGTGAGGTCGATGCCGGTGTCTTCGTCTTGCTGGTAATGATGGCGACGCATACGCATCAACAACTCCTCAATCGTGACGCAGCTGGTCGGCCAGCCGGTCGAGCGACAGCCGGGCGATACGCTCGAGGCGCGCCAGGCTGAACAGTCCAGTGATGGCCAGCACCATGCCAGCCATGGTCGGCAGGGTGGCTTGCCAGACGCCAGCGGCCATGCCGCGCGGGTTGCCGGTACCGTTGAGCGACAGCACATCGAACACGGCGATCATCCCGGTCACGGTGCCGAGCAGGCCGAGCAGCGGGTAGAGCGCCACCAGCGCCTTGCTCAGGCGCAGCGGCCCGGCCAGTTGCTGCTGAGCCTGCGCCAGCCAGGCGCTGCGTACCGCGCGCTGCCAGGTGCCGGGCTCGCTGGCCAACCGGGCCCAGGCCTGGCGGCGGGCGTCGACCCAGCGAGGGAACACCCGGCGCATGTACCAGAGGCGCTCGAACACCAGTGTCCAGTACAGCACGCAGAGCACCGCCAGCGCCCACATGACGACCCCACCGGCGGCCATGAAGTCGAGCAGCAGATGACCGCTGTCGACCAGCCGCAGCCAGAGCCCGTGCATATCAGTCACGACGAGGCGTTCCCGACAAGTGCAGCGCGATCAGGCCCGCGCTCTGCTGTTCGAGGAGCTGGATCAGCGCCTTGCTGCGACTGGCCAGCAGCGCGTGCAGGAAAAGCAGCGGGATGGCCACCACCAGGCCCATCACGGTGGTTACCAGCGCCTGCGAGATGCCATCGGCCATCAGCCGCGAATCACCGCCACCGCTCTGGGTGATGGCCTGGAAGGTGACGATCATGCCCGTCACGGTGCCCAAGAGACCAAGCAAGGGCGCAACAGCCGTCAGCAACTTGAGCAGCGGCTGGCCGCGCTCCAGCGGCGGCGTTTCCTGCAGGATCGCCTCGTCGAGCTTGAGCTCCAGGGTCTCCAGGTCCGCAAGCTGCGGCTTCGGCCCGAGCACACCAATGATGCGGCCGAGCGGATTGTCGTCGCGCGGCCGCTCGAGCTCGCGCATCTGGCTGGCGACCTTGCGGCCGACGCCACTGAGATAGACCATTCGCCAGCCCGCCAGGCACAGGCCGAGCACACCCAATGCGACAATGACCCAGCCGACCAGCCCGCCCTGCTGCAGGCGCGCCCAGAAATCCGGCTCGCGCTGCAACTGCGCCAGCAGCGTGCCGCGGCTCGGGTCGATCGGTAGCACACCCAGTGCCTCATCGCTGCGCAGATAGTCTTCGACTTCGCCCATGCCGGAAGGCTGCCGAGCCGGTGCCAGCAACTGACCGGCATCGGCGTCGTAGCGCAGGAAGTCATCCTGGCCGAAGGCCGAGAATGTGCCGACGCGCAGCACCGGCTGTTCGCTGCGCTGGCCGTCGGCCCCAACCACCGGGAGGCTGACCTGCTCGACCCGGCCGCTGGCAGCCAGGTCCTCCAACAGCGTCATCCAGAACGCATCCAGATCCTCGGCCGAGGGCAGCGTGCGGCTCTCGGCGAGCCCTCGCAGTTGCGCCAGGCGCTCGGGATATTGGGCATTGAGAAGGCTGTCCTGCCACTGTCCGGCAATGTCGCCGGCGCTCTGGCGGACCACACCGAACAGCTCGCCCAGATGACCGACGCGCTGGGCCAGCAACTTCTCCTGCTCGGCAAGCAGCGCTTCCTGCCGGTCGAACTCGGCCTTGAGCCGTGCGGCCTCGGCCTGCTGCTCGGCCAGCGCCGCCTTGGCCTGCGCCAGCAGACGGGCCTGTTCGCCGCGGTCACGCACGAAAGCCTGCTCGCGCGCCTGCATGGCGCTCGCTTCGGCGGCCCGCTCACTGCGGATGCGCTCAAGCAACTGATCGGGATTCAGCGGCTCGGCGGCATTCACCAGTACCGGCGCCAGCAGCAGCGCCAGCAGAGAAAACAGACGACTCATTGCGCACTCTCCCGACCGAGGGTTTTCACCGGCAATTCCAGGTAAGCCGGGGCCTGCTGCTGACGCGCGATGGCGATCGCCTGGGTCAGCGGGCGCCGTGCGCTGCCGTCGAGCACCTCCCAGCTGCGGGTCGCCGGATTCCACCAGCCGCTCTCATGAGCATCCAGGGTCTGGTAATAGAGCATCACGCGGCCCAGGCGCAGAAACTCGACACTGCGCGAACCGCCCTCGACCGGCAGCTCGCCGCGCCAGGCCTCGAGGGTGCGGCCGTAATCGCTCTCGATCTGATACGCCTCGAGAATGCGACGGTACTTTTCCGCCAGGCTGACATCGGCACGTGGCAGCAACTCCTCGAGCTGTGCCAGACGGTCGGCCCGCTCGTCCGGCAGGAACGGCAGATCCGCCTCGATGAACTGCCCCAGCACCTCCACCATGCGACTCATCTGCGGCGTCACGGCCTCCTGAGTGCGCTCGATGCCCTGTAGCTGCCTTTCGTAGCCTTCGAGCTCCTTTTGCTGCGCCGCCGTCAGCTCACGCATCTGCGCGTTGTAAGCCTTCAGGGCCTCGGCCTGCTGCACGGCACTGCGATAGTCGGTAAGCATCTGGCGGGTGGCATCGTCGAGCTGCTCGATGCGCGCCTGGGACGAGGCTGCCTCCTCGGACAGACGCTCACTCTCTTCGAGCGCCGCATCGAGTGGAGCAGCCACCAGCGGCGCAGCGAACTGCACGCAACAGGGCAGCACGGCAACCGCCAGCAGGCGGGGAAGGACGGACGACATGGGGAATCCTTGCTAGGAGAACTTAACTCAAAGAAGAACCATTATCATTAGTAAATTGATCTAAAGCAAGCAGGGCAAAAGGTCGCAGCAAAGGCCCCCGTTTTCATTGAGCCAAGTCAAAAAGCCCCAATCGGCCACACCTACCATTGCCCCATCGAATTACGCACACATGGAGCAAGCATTATGCGCAAGACCCTGTTCACCGCTTCCGCGCTGGCCCTGGCGCTGGCCGCCCCCTTCGCCCAGGCCTTCGAGGCCGGGGACATCATCGTTCGCGCTGGTGCGATTACGGTTGATCCGCGTGAGGATAGTGGCAACCTGAAATTTGACGGTGCCGGTGCTGGCGGAACCAGCGCCACGCTGGACAGCGACACCCAGCTCGGCCTGAATTTCGCGTATATGCTGACCAACCAAGTCGGTATCGAACTACTGGCGGCTACCCCGTTCAGCCATGAAGTTGGAGTGAAGGGCGTAAGCAATGCCGTCGGCATCCCCGGATTGGACGGCAAGCTGGGTGACATCAAGCACCTGCCACCGACCTTGAGCGTCGTCTACTATCCGCTGGACAGCAAGGCTGCATTCCAGCCCTATTTGGGCGTCGGCATCAACTACACCACGTTCTTCCAAGAGGACCTGAGCAGCGCGCGCAAAGCTCAGGGCTTCAGCAGCCTGGAACTCGATGACTCCTGGGGCCTAGCCTTCCAGGTTGGCGCAGATTACATGCTGACCGAGAACGTCATGCTCAACGCCCAGGTGCGTTATATCGACATTGATACTGAGGCAACCGTGAAAGGCCCAACTGCCCTCGGAGTAACCAAGACCAAGGTCGACGTAGACGTCGACCCGATGGTTTACATGGTCGGCCTCGGCTACAAGTTCTGACGAAACCGGCATCCGCCGCATCGCAGACAAGAAAAAGGCGCCGATCGGCGCCTTTTTCGTTTCCTGAACTTACAGTCCCAGCAACCGGACTAGCCCTTCGCGCATCCCCGTCGGCGGCTCCGGCAGGCGATAGCGCTGCAGCAGCCGGGTATTGTTCGCCCGGGAGTGGCGGATATCCCCCGGACGCGGCGCCTGATAGGTGACCGCGGGCAGCCCGCCGAGCACGTCACCAATCGCTTCGAGCAATTGGTTCAGCGAGGTCGCGCGGCTCAGCCCGACATTCACCGCGCCTTCCACTGCCTCGGATGACTCCAGCGCCTGCACCAGCACCTCGACCAGATCGCCGACATAGACGAAGTCACGGGTCTGCTCACCATCACCGAATACAACAATCGGCAAGCCCTTCTGCGCACGCTCGGTGAAAATGCTGATGACCCCGGAGTACGGCGAAGACGGATCCTGGCGCGGCCCGAAGATGTTGAAGAAGCGGAAAACCACCGGTTCCAGGCTATGCTGGCGGCGGTAGAAGTCCAGATAGTGCTCACTGGCCAGCTTGTCCGCGGCATAGGGCGTCAGCGGTGCCTTCGGCGTGTCCTCGTCAATGGCTTCGCCCTCGCCGTTGTTGCCATATACCGCTGCGCTGGACGCGAACAGCACCCTGCGTACGCCCTCGGCGCGCATCGCTTCGCAGACATTCAGCGTGCCAATCAGGTTGCTCTGGTGCGTGCCCAGCGGATCGTCTACCGACGCCTGGACCGACGCTACCGCAGCGAGATGCACCACCGCACGACACCCCTGCAGCGCCTGGCGAACGCAGGCGGCATCTGCCACGTCGCCGACGATCAGCTCCAGCCGGGAGTCATCCGGCAGATTGCTGCGCTTTCCGGTCGACAGATTATCCAGCACCCGCACCGCATAACCGCGCGCGAGCAAGGCATCGACCAGATTGGAGCCGATGAAACCGGCCCCGCCGGTAATCAGGACAGGACGTTCAGCCATGACGGTAATAGCGCTCCAGCAGCGGCGCCAAGCCGGCACGCCACGCGCGCGGCTTGATTCCGAAGGTATTGAATATCTTCTTGCAGGCGAGCACGCCGTGCTGGGGTTCGTCGTCGGCATCCTCGCAAGCGGCATGGGCTGCCGGCTGCAGGACGTCGGCCGTCAGCTGGCGGTAGCGACTGGCTTCGGCAAGCAGAGCCTGACCGACCAGCAGCGGCGTCGAGGCTTCATGGCCGCCGTAATGATAGGTCCCCCACAACGGCGCCTGGCAGTCGAGCTGCTTGAGCACGGCGAGGATGACCCTCGCGGCATCATCCACCGGCGTCGGATTTCCGCGCCGGTCATCGGCGAGCCGGATCGCCGCACCGCTTTCCAGACGCTTGAGGAACCGCCCGAGCAAGCCATCGCTGCTGTCGTCGAGCAACCAGCCGAAGCGCAACAGCACGTGCCTTGGGCAAAGCGAGCGCACGCTCTGCTCGAACTGCCAGAGCGACTGGCCGCGGACATCCAGCGGCGCGACTTCGTCCTTCTCGCTGTAGGCGGTCGTGCGCGCGCCGTCGAAGACGCGATAGCTGGAGGGCTGCAGAAGAATGAAGTCATGATGCTGACAGAGTTCGGCAAGACGCTCGACCGAGCGCGCCTGAGCAGCCAACGCGGCGTCGCTCGCCTGCCCGCTCTGGAACCAGTCGTAGTAATAGGCGAGGTTGACCACCGCATCCGGTCGGTTGTCGTCCAGCAGCTGGGTCAGGCTCGCCGCATCCCAACCGTGCGCTGGCGGCCGCGGTGCGAGAAAGCCGATGTCCTCTTCGGCCCCCAGACGGATGAGCGCCTGCCCGAGGGCATTGCCTCCACCCAACAGCAACAGGCGCATTCGCATCAAGCAGACCTAGAACGGGATGTCATCATCGAAGCTGTCATAGTCCGGCGCAGGCTGCGGAGCTGCCTGGCGCTGCGGCTGGGCCTGCTGGCGCGGAGCCTGCTGGGGCTCACGCTGCGGCCGCGGCTGGCGCGGCGCGTCGTCGGAGGAGCCGCCGCGGCTGCCGAGCAACTGCATGGTGCCGTTCATGTCCACCACGATTTCGGTGGTGTAGCGCTTGACGCCGTCCTTTTCCCATTCACGGGTCTGCAGGCGGCCCTCGATGTAGCACTGCGAACCCTTGCGCAGGTACTCGCCGGCGATCTCGGCGACTTTGCCGAACAGCACGACACGGTGCCATTCGGTGCGTTCCTGGAGCTGGCCGGTCTGCTTGTCCTTCCAGCTGTCGGTGGTTGCAAGCGTGATGTTGGTCACCGCGTTGCCATTGGGCAGATAGCGGGTCTCGGGATCACCGCCCACGTTGCCGATCAAGATGACCTTATTCACCCCTCTGGCCATGGGTAACTCCTTCGGAAAAGAAATGTTTCAAGGGGCCCCAACGCATTCCGCCCGGGCGGGGGAACAGAGACCAGTGATCGCGAATGTTACCTTACCGCCCTGCCCCGGCCAACCAAGAAGCCGGAAGCAGCCAGCATTCCGGCCACTCCGTTCGATGGCGACGATGCCTCAGGCGACCAGCCGCTCGAGCGCCTGGCGGTCGACCTGCTGGCTGTCCACCTTGACGTAGGCCGCCGCCTCGTCGGCAACGATGAGCACATCGGCGACACCCTGCAGCGCCAGGAGCCGGGCCTCGAGCTCGCTGTCGGTCAGCGCCCGCTCGGACAACGGCAACCGCAGGCTGGTCACGTAAGGCGGCTCGCGCATGCCCAGCGCGACCGCCAGCCAGAGCGCACAGAGCACTGCACAACCGATGAACACGGTGCTCAGCCCGCCATGCTGGTAGAACCAGCCGCCGAGCACGCCCCCCAGCCCAGCCCCGAGGAACTGGCTGGTCGAATACACGCCCATCGCCGTGCCCTTGCCCCCCGCCGGGGCGACCTTGCTGATCAGCGATGGCAAGGATGCCTCGAGCAGGTTGAACGCGATGAAGAAGGCGACCATTCCGGCAACCAGCGTCCACAGTCGGTCGCCGAACAGCCAGAAGAACAGTTCGCACAGCAGCAGGCCGGCCACCGCCCCCAGCACGACACGCCGCATGCGGCGCTTCTTTTCGCCATAGATGATGAACGGCACCATGCCGAAGAAACCGACCAGCAACGCCGTCAGATAGACCCACCAATGCTGCTCACGGGGCAGGCCACCCTGCTCCACCAGCGCCAATGGCAGGGCGACGAAGCTGGCCATCAGCACGGCATGCAGGGCGAGAATGGCGAAATCCAGCCGCAGCAGCTCCGGGTGCCGCAGCGTGGCGCCCAAGGCCTGGCGGGCGACGCCCGATTCGCGATGGCGAATGTGCGCCTGCGGGCGCGGCAGAAAGACAACGATCAGCGCGCCGAGCACCGCCAGCGCCGCCGTGGTCCAGAACAGTCCGGAGAGACCGAACGCCCGGGTCAGCAGCGGGCCGATGACCATCGCCACGGCGAATGACAGGCCGATGCTCATGCCGATCATGGCCATCGCCTTCGTACGATGCTGTTCACGGGTGAGATCCGACAGCAGCGCCATTACCGCTGCCGAGATCGCGCCAGCCCCTTGCAGCACACGCCCGAGGATGACGCCACCTATGCTGTCGGACATAGCCGCGACGGCCGCACCGACGGCGAATATCAGCAGGCCGAAGTAGATGATCGGCAGGCGCCCGATGCGGTCTGAAAGCACGCCGAACGGAATTTGCAGCACCGCCTGGGTCAAACCATAGGCACCGATGGCAAAACCGATGAGGGCGGGCGTGGCATCCTTGAGCTCCATGCCGTAGGTCGCCAGGACCGGCAACACCATGAACATGCCGAGCATACGGAACGCGAACACCAGCGCGAGGCCGACGGCAGCACGGGTTTCGCTGGCGCTCATGCGCTCGCTGTACGGATCCGGCATGGGAAAGTATCTCGCTAGTTGAACCGGCGGCGATTCTAGCAGCCATCCCCGACTCGTCACAGGCGCGCGCTTTGCCGCGCCTTTCGCCTCGGCCTTATACTTTCGGGCTTTCGCCCGCCATGCGAGGCTGTTTTGGACAAGATCCTGATTCGTGGGGCGCGCACCCACAACCTGAAGAACATCGACCTGACCCTGCCACGTGACAAGCTGATCGTGATCACCGGCCTGTCAGGCTCGGGCAAATCATCGCTCGCCTTCGACACGCTCTACGCCGAGGGGCAGCGCCGTTACGTCGAATCGCTGTCGGCCTACGCTCGTCAGTTCCTGTCGATGATGGAGAAGCCCGACGTCGACACTATCGAAGGGCTGTCGCCGGCGATTTCCATCGAGCAGAAGTCCACCTCGCACAACCCCCGCTCGACGGTTGGCACCATCACCGAGATCTACGATTACCTGCGTTTGCTCTATGCACGGGTGGGCACGCCACGCTGTCCGGATCATGACATTCCGCTCGAAGCCCAGACCGTGAGCCAGATGGTCGACCAGGTTCTGGCATTGCCGGAGGGACGCAAGCTGATGCTGCTCGCGCCGGTGATCCGTGAGCGCAAGGGAGAGCATCTCGCCGTATTCGACGAGCTACGTGCGCAAGGCTTCGTAAGGGCGCGGGTCAATGGCAAGCTCCATGAACTGGACGAACTGCCCAAGCTCGACAAGCAGAAGAAACACACCATCGAGGTCGTGGTCGATCGCTTCAAGGTGCGCGCCGACCTGCAGCAGCGCCTGGCCGAATCCTTCGAGACGGCGTTGAAGCTGGCCGACGGCATCGCCCTGGTCGCCTCGATGGAAGACGATGGCGCCGAAGACCTGATCTTCTCCGCCCGCTTCGCCTGCCCGATCTGTGGTCACTCGATCAGCGAGCTCGAGCCCAAGCTGTTCTCCTTCAACAACCCGGCCGGCGCCTGCCCGACCTGTGATGGTTTGGGCGTCAAGCAGTTCTTCGACGCCAAGCGCCTGGTCAATGGCGAGCTGACGCTGGCCGAAGGCGCGATCCGTGGTTGGGACAGGCGCAACGTCTATTACTTCCAGATGCTCGGCTCGCTCGCCTCGCATTATGGCTTCAGCCTGGACGAGCCCTTCGACTCGCTGCCGGCCGAACATCAGAAGGTCGTGCTACGCGGCAGCGGCCGGGAGAACGTCGAATTCCGCTACCTGAACGACCGGGGCGACATCGTTCGCCGCTCACACCCCTTCGAGGGAATCCTGCCGAACCTCGAGCGACGCTATCGCGAAACCGAGTCCAACTCGGTGCGCGAAGAGCTGGCCAAGTACCTCAGCACCCAGCCTTGTCCAGACTGCCGGGGCACGCGGCTGCGCCGTGAAGCCAGGCATGTCTGGGTCGGCGACAAGACACTGCCGGCAGTCACCGCGCTGCCGGTCGGCGACGCGTGCGATTACTTCGGCACCCTTTCGCTCAGTGGGCGCCGCGGCGAAATCGCCGACAAGATTCTCAAGGAGATACGCGAGCGCCTGCAATTCCTGGTCAATGTCGGCCTCGACTACCTGACCCTGGATCGTAGCGCCGACACGCTGTCCGGCGGTGAAGCCCAGCGCATCCGCCTGGCCAGCCAGATCGGCGCCGGCCTGGTAGGCGTGATGTACATTCTCGACGAACCGTCCATCGGGCTGCACCAGCGCGACAACGAACGCCTGCTCGGCACGCTCACCCATCTGCGAAACCTTGGCAACACGGTCATCGTCGTCGAACACGATGAGGATGCCATTCGACTCGCCGACTACGTCGTCGACATCGGCCCCGGAGCCGGCGTTCACGGCGGAAGGGTCGTCGCCCAGGGCACGCCAGCCGAGGTGATGAACCATCCGGATTCGTTGACCGGCAAGTATCTCTCCGGCCGCGAACACATCCGCTACCCCGCTGAGCGTACGCCACGCGACGCCAAGCGCCTGCTCAAGCTCAAGGGCGCGCGAGGCAACAACCTGCAGGGGGTCGACCTGGAGATTCCGGTCGGCCTGCTGACCTGCATTACCGGTGTTTCCGGTTCCGGCAAATCGACACTGATCAACAACACGCTCTTTCCGATCGCCGCCAGCGCGCTGAATGGCGCAACCACACTGGAAGTCGCCCCCTACGACAGCTTCGATGGCCTGCAGCACCTGGACAAGGTCGTCGATATCGACCAGAGCCCGATCGGCCGCACGCCGCGCTCCAATCCTGCGACCTACACCGGCCTGTTCACGCCGATCCGTGAACTGTTTGCCGGCGTGCCGGAGGCCCGCGCACGCGGCTACGGTCCTGGCCGTTTTTCCTTCAACGTCAAGGGCGGACGCTGCGAAGCCTGCCAGGGCGACGGCGTGATCAAGGTGGAGATGCATTTCCTGCCCGACATCTACGTGCCATGCGATGTCTGCAAGGGCAAGCGCTACAACCGCGAAACCCTGGAGGTGAAGTACAAGGGCAAGAGCATCACCGAGGTGCTCGACATGACCATCGAGGAAGCGCGCGAGTTCTTCGATGCGGTACCGGCGGTGGCGCGCAAGCTGCAGACGCTGATCGATGTCGGCCTGTCGTACATCAAGCTCGGCCAGAGCGCGACAACGTTGTCCGGCGGCGAGGCGCAGCGCGTCAAGCTGTCACGCGAGCTGTCCAAGCGAGACACCGGCAAGACGCTGTATATTCTCGACGAGCCGACCACCGGCCTGCATTTCGCCGACATCCAGCAGCTGCTCGATGTGCTGCACCGTCTGCGCGATCATGGCAATACCGTGGTCGTCATCGAGCACAACCTGGACGTGATCAAGACTGCGGACTGGCTGGTCGACCTCGGCCCCGAAGGCGGCTCCAAGGGCGGGCAGATCATCGCCAACGGCACTCCGAAGGATGTCGCGGCGATGCCGCAGTCGCATACCGGACACTTCCTCAAACCGCTACTGGAGCGCGATCGGGCACGCACCCGATAACGCGGCTCGGCGCATAAAAAAGCCCGCAGCACGCTGCGGGCTTTTTTTGTTCCTCAGCGTCTTAGGCCAGCGCCTCCGCCAGCGGCAGGTCAACGGCCTTGGCGATACCCGCACCATAGGCCGGATCGGCCAGGTAGCAGTGCTTGATGTGGCGCAGCTTGATATGCCGCTCCACGCCCTGCATCGCCCGGGCGGTGTTATCGAACAGACGCTGCTGCTCGTCGGCCTTCATCAGTCGGAACAGATCACCCGGCTGCGTGAAGTAATCGGCGTCGTCCGCACGGTAGTCGTAGCGATCGGCTGCCCCGCCGAGCGCCAGTGGCGGCTCGCTGAAGTCAGGTTGCTGCTGCCATTCGCCGTAGGTGTTGGGCTCGTAGTGCAGGCGGCCACCGTGGTTGCCATCTACCCGCATCGCGCCATCCCGGTGATAACTGTGCACGGGGCAGCGCGGCGCATTAACCGGAATCTGGTGATGGTTGACGCCCAGTCGGTAACGCTGCGCATCACCGTAGGAGAACAGGCGGCCCTGCAGCATGCGATCCGGCGAGAAACTGATGCCGGGCACCACATTGGCCGGAGTGAATGCCGCCTGCTCGACGTCCTGGAAATAGTTGTCCGGATTGCGGTTGAGCTCGTAGTAGCCGACCTCGATCAGCGGATAGTCCTTCTTCGACCAGACCTTGGTCAGATCGAACGGATGGAACCGATAAGACACAGCTTCGGCTTCCGGCATGATCTGCACGTACATGGTCCAGCGCGGATATTCGCCCCGCTCGATCGCCTCGAACAGATCACGCTGCGAACTTTCGCGATCATTGGCGACAATTGCCGCAGCCTCGGCGTCGGTCAGATTCTTGATGCCCTGCTGGGTCTTGAAGTGGAACTTGACCCAGTAGCGCTGATTGTCGGCGCTGATGAAGCTGTAGGTGTGCGAACCGAAGCCGTGCATGTGCCGATAGGACGCCGGAATACCGCGATCGCCCATGACGTATGTGATCTGATGCAGTGCCTCGGGCAGGCCCGTCCAGAAATCCCAGTTATTGTTCGCACTGCGCATGTTGGTGCGCGGGTCACGCTTGACCGCATGGTTGAGGTCGGGGAATTTCAGCGGATCGCGGAAGAAAAACACCGGGGTGTTGTTGCCCACCATGTCCCAGTTGCCCTGCTCGGTGTAGAACTTCAGCGCGTAACCGCGGATATCCCGCTCGGCATCAGCCGCGCCACGCTCACCGGCCACAGTGGAGAACCGGGCAAACAACGGTGTGCGCTTACCAACCTCCGAGAAGATTGCCGCCTTGGTGTAGCGAGTAATGTCGTGAGTCACGACGAACTCGCCGAAGGCACCCGAGCCCTTGGCGTGCATTCGCCGCTCGGGAATCACTTCGCGATCGAAGTGAGCGAGCTTTTCGAGGAACCAGACATCCTGCAGAAGCATTGGCCCGCGGCGCCCGGCGGTAAGCGAATTCTGGTTATCCCATACAGGGGCACCGGCAACGGTCGTTAATTTGGGTTTATCGGTCATGGCTGCATCTCCTTGGCGGATTTCAAACATCCAGAAGCGGTATGGCACCGGCTGGTTAAGATCCATCATAGGGAACCAGCGAAACGTCGACTAATGATGACGGTCAACGCGTTCGATAGAGCAAATCTTTCAAGCATAAAAAAACCGAGTCCAAGGACTCGGTTTTTCTGATAACGCCGAAGCGTTACTCGGCGGCTTCAACCTCACCGGCGACCGGACGGTCAACCAGTTCGACGTAAGCCATCGGAGCGTTGTCGCCAGCGCGGAACCCGCACTTGAGGATACGCAGATAGCCGCCCTGACGGGTGGCGTAACGCTTGCCCAGATCGTTGAACAGCTTGCCTACGGCAGCCTTCGAACGAGTACGGTCGAAAGCCAGACGACGGTTGGCGACGCTGTCTTCCTTAGCCAGGGTGATCAGCGGCTCGGCAACGCGACGCAGTTCCTTGGCCTTGGGCAGGGTGGTCTTGATCAGTTCGTGCTCGAACAGCGACACCGCCATGTTCTGGAACA
>ERZ1673962.167-NODE-167-length-55299-cov-144.308613_pt1 | contig 55299 bp, 59 predicted proteins | sample MGYA00580188_ERZ1673962 | MGnify/ENA primary metagenome ERZ1673962 (study PRJEB41334, sample SAMN05608104) | rock metagenome | biome: terrestrial subsurface; feature: shale formation; material: shale | place: USA: Pennsylvania ... | reverse complement strand
ACCCCTGTTACCGCCGTGAAAGGGCGGTGTCCTAGGCCACTAGACGAAGGGGACGCTGCCCGGAAACAACAACTTTCTTCCGGCTTGCAGCTTTTCACGCTGTGCTTCACGCTGCAAGTGGCGCGCATTCTAGGGATGAGTCGCAAGGTCGTCAAGCGTCAGCTAAAACTTTTTCAATCAATGGCTTCACCCCCCTGCATCGCGCTATCAGGTTGCCATCCAACGCACTACACTCAGGAAAAACCACCACCCAAAGAGGTGCGCCTAGTGTCTCCTGTTCTGATTGCAGGATTGGTCCTTGCCGGCCTGTTCATACTGATTCTGATTGGCTTCATCAACCAGGTCGTAGAGAAAAACAATCTGGAGAAGGCGCGCGCGCGGGCCGAGCTCAACAATCGCATGCGACGTTGCGCCGATCTTTCCGAGTCTTTCCCTGGCCAGATGATGACACCCGCACTCAAGCTGATGCTGACTCGACTTGAGCTTCATGTGGGCGAGCGCTTGCTGGCGCTGGAAAAGAAAAACCAGAACCTGGCCGCTCGCCTCGATTCATTGCGCGCCATGGTCGCTTTGGGCGATTCGATCCCCGTATCGAACACGCCTGTGAAGATTCTTGCCGAAGCCCAGGCCAAGGCTGTTCGCCTCCTGCTCGAAGACCTGCACGCACAAGCAATCTGGGCCAACAAGCAAGGTCAGCTGGATACTGCTTCGGCCAAGCACTGGGTAGGCGAAATCCAGCGCATGATGGTGATATTACATATCGAGTACTTCAACAACCTCGGCAGACAGGCCCTGCAGCAGGGCAATGCGCACAAGGCACGTCTGGCTTTCGAGCGGGGCATCCAACATGTGCGCAAGCAGCCCGACAAGGCCAGCTTTCAGTCACAGCTCAAACAGCTTGAAGCCCATTACGCCCACGCCAGCCAGCTCGAACAAACGCAGCAGAAGCCCCTCCTTGAAGAAACCAGCGAGCTGGCCGAAGGTCTGAAGGATCTTGAAAGCGAAGACGACTGGAAGAAGAACAACATCTACTGAGAGAGTGTTTACAAAGGTAGCGAGCGAAGATCAGGCAAGGCGAGATCAGCCGAGAAAGCGGAATGTACGGCTGTACATGAGCATTTGATTCGCTACGTTCACCCCTTCGGGGCCGCGCTGAAGCGCGTTCAGCCTCTGACTGTGAGGCTGATCTCAACGCAGCATGGTCGAGCGCAGTAGCTTGTAAACACCCCCCCTGAGCCACTCCCGGAGAACCGCATGTCCCTAACCCTGTTTGGCGCTCAGCTGTCACCCTTCGTGCGCAAGGTACGCCTGTGCCTGCTGGAAAAATCGCTGGATTACCGACTTGAAGTGGTCATGCCGTTCACGCCACCGGAGTGGTATCTGCAATTGAACCCCCTCGGACGCATTCCGGCACTCAAGGACGATGAGCTTTGCCTGGCCGATTCCAGCGTGATCTGTCAGTACCTGGAAGAAGCCTACGAAAGCACTACTCGTCTGTACGGCGCTGATGCGACACAGCGCGCCCAGATACGCTGGCTGGAAAAATATGCCGACTATGAACTGGCGCCGCTGACGACCTTCGTCATCTTTCGCAATCGCATCCTCAAACCCAGCATGGGTCACTCCTGCAATGAAGACGGCGTGCAGGCGGCGCTGAACGAAAAGCTGCCGCCGCACTTCGACTACCTTGAGCGGCAGCTGGGACAGAACGACTATTTCGTCGGCTCGCAGTTGTCACTGGCCGACATTGCCATCGTTTGTCAGCTGATCAACATGGAACACGGTGGAGAGCAGGTCGATTCAAGCCGCTGGCCAGCCCTGGCAGCGCATTTCAACCGAATTAAGACACTCACCTCGGTTACCAGTCTGCTGCCGGAAGAGCAGCGCATGAATGCCAAACTCAGCGAGATGGGCAAAAGGATGCAGCAGCCTGGCTGAATCAGCGCATTGGGGTTACTGCAACAGACGAATGCCTACCCACTGTCGCGCAAACTGATAGGCACAGCGTCCGTTGCGGTTGCCCCGTGCGGTAGCCCAGCGGATTGCATCCTTCTCCAGCGTTTCGTCCCATTCCCAACCAAGCCCTGCCTGCCCGGCCAGCGAGCCGACCCAGTGGCGCACCACGTTCAGGTAATGCTCCTGGCTGAAGGGATAGAACGACAGCCAGAGACCGAAGCGGTCGGACAGGGCGATCTTGTCTTCCACTGCCTCGTTTGGATGCAGCTCGCCATCGATCATTTGCCAGTTTTCGTTATCGCTCTGACGCTCCGGCACCAGATGCCGGCGATTGGAAGTTGCATACAACAATACATTTTCGGGCGCACGCTCCAGGGAGCCATCCAGCACGCTTTTCAGCACCCGGTAATCGCCTTCACCTGCCTCGAAAGACAGGTCGTCACAGAACACCACAAAGTAATGCGGCAGCCCGACGAGCGCATCGACCACCTTCGGCAAATCGGCCAGATGGTCACGCTCGATCTCGATCAGACGCAAACCCGCCGACGCATGCTCGGCCAGCAAGGCGCGAATCAGAGAGGACTTGCCGGTGCCACGCGCACCCCAAAGCAGCACGTGATTGGCCGGCAGCCCGGCAACGAACTGCCTGGTATTGCTCGACAGGCGCTCACGCTGCCGGTCGATGCCGATCAGGTCCTCCAGGCGCAGGTCCAGCGTCACCTCAAGCGCCTGCAGATAACCTCCCTGCCCTTCCCGGTGCCAGCGCGCAGCCAGGCTTTGCGTCCAGTCCAGCGCGAAGCGCGGAGCTGGCAGCAAGGGCTCCAGCCTGGCCATCAGCGTTTCGGCACGCTGCAAGAAGGCTTTCAGCTCGACTTCCATTCATTTATCCCAAGACTTTCAATGACAAAACAAGCGAACTCCAGAGCATGCCTAGACAGCAGCATTGGCAGCCGAAGCGACAGACCTACAAATGGGCCTCAATGGATTGCGCCAAGGCTTCCGGTGCTGTTCGCGAAGCGAAGCGCTCGACGGAGCGCCCCTCATCGGCAATCAGAAACTTGGTGAAATTCCACTTGATCGCCTTGCTGCCCAGCAGTCCCGGCGCGCGCTTCTTCAGTTGCACGAACAAGGGATGGGCATCACCGCCATTCACCTGGATCTTGGCGAACAGCGGAAAACTGACGCCATAGTTGCGCTCGCAGAAGGTGGCAATCTGCTGCTCATCACCCGGCTCCTGCCCGCCAAACTGATCACAGGGGAACCCGAGTACGACCAGCCCTTGCGCCCCGTAGCGCTTCCACAGCGCTTCCAGCCCCTTGTATTGATGTGTGAATCCGCATTGACTGGCCGTATTGACCACCAGCAGCACCCTGGCATCGAATTCGGCCAGTGTTTTCTCCTGACCATCAATTGTCTGGCAGGGAATATCAAAAAGCGGATCGCGCATCTGTAGAACCCCGTTAAGTGCGTGCTGGCCGCTCAGACATCGCGCGGCTTGTGAGTGAGGGAAGCCGAGTTGATGCAGTAGCGCAGACCGGTCGGTGCCGGACCATCGGGAAAAACATGCCCCAGATGGGCGTCACAGCGGGAACATTTGACCTCGATGCGATGCATGCCATGACTGAAGTCATCGACGCTGGCGATGGCGCGCTCGCTGACCGGCTGGAAATAGCTCGGCCAGCCGCAGCCGGAACTGAATTTGGCGCCCGAGTCGAACAGCGGCTCATCACAACAGACGCAGTGGTAAATGCCTGGCGTCCTGGTGTCATTGTATTGGCCTGTGAATGGCCGTTCCGTCGCACCCAGCCGGCAGACTTGAAACTGCTCATCCGAAAGCTCGGCACGCCAGGTTTCGAGGGGTTTCTCAAGCTTTTCCATCGGTACACCTCGTGAACTCAAAAAAGGCGGATCTGTACCTTTTCCGGTGATCGGGCCGCACGTATCATGCATCGTTCTCAGACGCCTAGTCTGGCAGTGGAGTTTCAGACTGCCAAGGCGCCAGGTTCACGTCTAACGTTGCCAGCCTTCTGGCATGGCACGTCCTTACTTCGGGACATTCAGGATCATGCAGGTCAGCAAATCGAACAAGCTCGCCAATGTCTGCTACGACATTCGCGGGCCAGTGCTCAAGCACGCCAAACGCCTGGAAGAGGAAGGCCATCGCATCCTCAAGCTGAATATCGGCAACCCGGCGCCGTTCGGTTTCGAAGCCCCGGAGGAAATTCTTCAGGACGTAATCCGCAACCTGCCGACCGCCCAAGGCTACAGCGACTCCAAGGGCCTGTTCAGCGCACGCAAGGCCATCATGCAGTACTACCAGCAGAAGCAGGTAGAAGGCGTGACCATCGAAGACATCTATCTCGGCAACGGAGTATCCGAGCTGATCGTGATGTCCATGCAGGCGCTGCTCAACAATGGCGACGAGGTGCTGATTCCTGCCCCGGATTATCCGCTATGGACTGCCGCCGTCAGCCTGGCCGGCGGCAAGCCGGTGCACTACCTGTGCGACGAGCAGGCCAACTGGTGGCCCGACCTGGACGACATCAAGGCCAAGATCACACCCAACACCAAGGCCCTGGTGCTGATCAACCCGAACAACCCCACCGGCGCGGTCTACTCGAAAGAAGTGCTGGAAGGTATGGTCGAGCTGGCACGCCAGCATAATCTGGTGCTGTTCTCAGATGAGATCTACGACAAGATCCTCTACGACGGTGCCGTGCATATCTGTACCGCCTCCCTGGCGCCGGACGTGCTTTGCCTGACCTTCAATGGTCTGTCCAAGTCCTACCGGGTTGCCGGCTTCCGCTCCGGCTGGGTCGTCATCACCGGGCCGAAGCACAAGGCCAAAAGTTATATCGAAGGCATTGATATCCTGGCAAATATGCGCCTGTGCGCCAACGTGCCGGCGCAGCATGCGATCCAGACGGCACTGGGAGGCTACCAGAGCATCAACGACTTGGTGCTACCGCCAGGACGCCTGCTCGAGCAGCGCAACCGCACCTGGGAACTGCTCAACGACATCCCTGGCGTCAGCTGCGTGAAGCCAATGGGGGCGCTGTATGCCTTCCCGCGCATCGACCCGAAGGTCTGCCCGATCCACAACGACGAAAAGTTCGTACTCGACCTGCTGCTCTCCGAAAAGCTGCTGATTGTCCAGGGCACTGCCTTCAACTGGCCCTGGCCTGACCACTTCCGGGTTGTCACATTGCCCCGAGTGGATGATCTGGAGCAGGCCATCGGTCGCATCGGCAACTTCCTTGGCTCTTACAGTCAGTAACTGGCAGGAATCCGCGGGGCAATGACACAGGCGACATAGCTTGAAATAGTCGCCTGGTTGAATCGCGCCGACCCGCACCTTATATAGCCTAACGTTCTCACTGTTTCCTTGGAGTTTGCCGCAACATGATGCGCATTTTCTTGTTCCTGGCCACCAACCTTGCCGTACTGGTCGTCGCAGGCATCACCCTGAAGCTGCTCGGGGTTGACCGCTTCACCGGCCAGAACCACGGTAGCCTGCTGGTCTTCTGCGCCGTGTTCGGCTTCGCTGGATCGCTGGTATCGCTGTTCATCTCCAAATGGATGGCGAAGATGAGTACCCGCACAGAGATCATCAGCCAGCCGCGCACGCGCCATGAGCAGTGGCTGCTGCAGACTGTCGAGCAGCTTTCTCGCGATGCCGGCATCAAGATGCCGGAGGTCGGTATCTTCCCCGCCTACGAAGCCAACGCCTTCGCCACCGGCTGGAACAAGAACGATGCCCTGGTCGCCGTTAGCCAGGGCTTGCTCGAGCGTTTCTCTCCGGATGAAGTTAAGGCCGTACTGGCCCATGAAATCGGCCACGTAGCCAACGGTGACATGGTCACACTGGCGCTGATTCAGGGCGTGGTGAACACTTTTGTGATGTTCTTCGCGCGTATCTTCGGCAACTTCGTCGACAAGGCAATCCTGAAGAATGAGGATGGCCACGGCATCGGCTACTTCGTCGCCACCATCTTCGCCGAGCTGGTACTGGGCATTCTCGCCAGCATTGTCGTCATGTGGTTCTCGCGCAAACGCGAATTCCGCGCAGACGAAGCCGGCGCCCAACTGGCCGGTACCGGCGCAATGATTGCCGCATTACAGCGCCTGCGCGCCGAACAGGGCGTACCGGTTGACATGCCCGACACCCTCAAGGCATTCAGCATCAACGGCTCGCTGCGCAATGGCCTGGCCGGGCTGCTGATGACCCACCCGCCACTGGAAGCCCGTATCGAAGCCCTGCGCCAACGCGGTTGATCGACGACATGAAAAAGCCCAGCCTGATCAGGCTGGGCTTTTTCATGGCTACACAAACGGGTGAACGAGGTACTAGCGCCGTATCAGCCGATAGCAGTTCTGATCCATTCGCCTCAGACCGCGCTGCAGGAATTTATCATCAAGGGCGCTCGCCCGCTCCAACAGCGAAATATCCCAGCCATCGCCCAGAGACGCCTGAATCTCCGCATCGCTTACCGCAAAAGGCGGGCCTTCCATCTGCGCCTGCTCGTAGTCCAGCACCACCAGCAAGCCGGTGCAGCCCGAGGCTAGGATACTCGACAGATGTTCGGTATAACGCTGCCGCATCGACGCCGGCAAGGCTATCAGCGCTGCCCGGTCATATAGCCCCTCGCATCCGGCAACATCCTCGGCTGTCAGCGCAAAGAAATCGCCGCAGTGAACCTCCAGCACGCCGGAACGATAGATCTTGAACCCACTCCGCTGCTCGATCTGGACAGGTAAATTCTGCTCGACGAAGAAGTCCTCGACAGCCTTCTCACTCAACTCGACGCCCAGCACCTCGAAACCCTGCTCAACCAGCCAGACCAGGTCCAGACTTTTGCCGCAGAGTGGCAGCAGCACCTTCGTTCCGACCGCCAGCTGCAACCCAGGCCAGTGACGACGCAGCAAGGGGTTAACCTCGCGCAGATGAAAGCCTATTTCGTTTTGCGCCCAACGGCGGTGCCAAAACGCTTCGTCCATAATCAGATCCTTGCAGCCCATACTCGCCGGAGATTATCAGAGTCGCCTGCGGCGCCGCTCACTCGCCGGACAGCATGGCCTCGATATCCATGCCAGCATCACGCATCTGCGCCAGCTTGTAGCGCAGGGTGCGCGCACTGATGCCCAGGCGATCAGCCGTCTCCTTGCGGCGCCCACGCTCGCTGCGCAGGGTTTCGAGAATCAGCTCGAACTCCCGTCGACGAAGGTCGTCACCAAGGCCACCACTGCCATCCGAATGAACCGGCGCAACGAACTCCTGCTCCACCGGGAACGCAGGTACGGCGCCACTACCTGTCGACGAAGCAAAGCCTACCGCTGCGCTCAGGCACAGATCCTCTGGGCGAATCAACCCGCCTTGTTGCAGAATTAGAGCGCGTTGAATAGCGTTGTCCAACTCGCGAACATTACCGGGCCAGGCGTGCCTGAGCAGGTATTGCCGCGCCTCACTCGTCAGCCTCGCGACAGGCTGGCGCATCTTGGCTGCGTGGCTTGCCAATAACTGTTCGGCCAGCGGTACGATGTCCGCCGGGCGATCGCGCAGGGGCGCCCACGCGAGCGGAAACACCGAAACGCGATAGAACAGGTCTTCACGAAAGCGCCCGCTGCGCACTTCCTCGGCCAGGTCACGGTTGGTGGTGGCAATGATGCGGATATCCAGCGCCACCGGCTTGCGCGCACCGACACGTTCAACCTCGCGCTCCTGCAACACACGCAGCAGCTTGGCCTGCAGTGCCAGCGGCATTTCGGAAATTTCATCGAGCAGCAGGGTGCCACCTTCTGCCAGCTCGAACTTGCCCGGCTGACTGGCGATCGCGCCGGTAAACGCTCCTTTCTCATGGCCGAACAATGTGGCCTCGAGCATATTGTCCGGGATCGCCGCACAGTTGATCGCCACGAAGGGCTTGCTGGCGCGGCGTGATTGCAGATGGATGTAGCGCGCCAGCACTTCCTTGCCGGTGCCCGACTCACCGGATATCAGCACCGTGGAGTCACTTTGTGCCACGCGAGCAGCCAGTGCCAGCAACTGAAGGCTGGTGGCCTCTTCGGCGACAGGCCCTTTCGCGTCCGGGCTACCGGGTTGGCCACAGGCATGCCGCGCGATCAGTTCAAGCAATACTTTCGGCTCGAAAGGTTTGACCAGATAGTCTACCGCACCCTGACGCATCGCCTCGACAGCCCGCTCGACCGCGCCGTAGGCCGTCATCAGCAAGACCGGCAGCTGCGGGTAGCGCTGGCGTATAAACACCTGCAGCGCATGACCATCCATGCCCGGCATGTTCACATCACTGATAACCAGCCCAAAGACATTCACTTGCAGCGCCAGTACCGCAGACTCCGCGCTGTCGACCGCCTCATAGTCAAAGCCTGCGAGCTCCAGCGTGTCGCTCAGAGCTTCACGCAAGGCGCGGTCATCCTCAACCAGCAAAAGTCTCACAGTCATCGGACCTGCTCCGTCAGCAACGGCAAACGCAGGGTGGCGCAGGTGCCCCGGCCTGGCCGTGAGCGCAATGTCAGCGTGCCCGAGTGAGCGCGGGCGATGGATTTGACCACAGCCACTCCCAAACCGGTGCCAGTCGCTCTGGTCGTGAAAAAAGGCTCGCCGAGTCGCGCCAGGGTCACCGCATCGATGCCGACACCCTGGTCGCTGATGCTGATATGCATGACCGAATCCCGTGCATATAGATGTATTTTCAGACGCGCATGATCAGCGCTGGCCTGCAGTGCATTTTCGATCAGATTGAGCAGCGCCCCGACCAGCGTGTCGCGATTGCACAGCAACACACCCTCCCGCACATCGCATTGCCAGCGAACCTCGGCGCCCTGCAAGCGAACCTCGGATGCAGCGCGCAAGGCCGCCAGCAATTGCGCTGGAGTCAGACGGTTCTCAAGGGGCAGATCACCGCGAGCGAACACCAGCATGTCGCGAACCTGATGTTCCAGCTCATTCAAACGATCCTTCAGACGGCCAGCAAAACGCTGCTGCTGCTCATTGCTTAGGCCACCCTGCTCCAGATGGCTGGCATACAGCAGGGCTGAAGACAGGGGCGTGCGGATCTGATGCGCCAACGAGGCCACCATGCGTCCCAGTGATGACAGGCGCTCATGACGTGCCAATTGCTCCTGCAAACGTCGTGTTTCAGTCAGATCCGTCAACAAGACCAACTGCCCCGGTTCGCCATTCAATGAGCGGGTGGCAATCGACACACGGCGACCATCCTTCAGGGAAACCTCATGCCCATCGTCCTTGCGCGGCGCAAAGCTGCGTGCAATCACCTCGCGCCACAATTGCCTTTCGAGAGGCTCACCGAGCAAGTCAAGGGCCACCGGATTGGCTTCGCGAACGACCCCTTGACCATCAATCACAATGACACCGCCGGGCAGCAGATCCAGCAGGCTTTGCAGACGATTGGCCAGACGCTCCTTTTCGTCGAACTCCCGCAGGTGCTGAGCGCTGGCTTCGGCAAGCTGTCCTTTGAGTTCGGACATGCGGGCCTGCAACAACTCTTGCGAGCCTTCCAGGCGTCCCGAAAGATGAGAGAAACGTTCGAGCGATTGCTCAAGCTCGGCGCTGACGCAAGCTTCGGCAGAACGGGGAATGACAGAGGGAGAAAACACTGAAGTCACTGGCACCATGTCCGTCAAAAGATGGTCGGTCAGTGTCAGGGAGCAAGGATCATGCCCGGCAATTGATTAATGACGGTGAGATAACCGCGCCACTTTTGAGCAGCGCGGCAAATACCTTACTCCTCAGCTTCCTCGTCACGGCGATTCATGCCGTACTTGCGCATCTTTTCTACAAGAGTCGTCCGGCGAATGCGCAGGCGTTCCGCAGCTCGCGCCACAACGCCGCCAGCGTCATCCAGCGCCTGCTGGATAAGACCCTGCTCGAGGTTGGCCAGATAATCCTTCAGATCAAGCCCTTCCGTAGGCAGCATAGCTTGCGCATCGCTGATCACGACGGGCGCATTGATCGCCGCACGCTCTTCCATTTCTGTATGCAGACTGGCGGCATACTGCTCGTCGTCATCGTCGACATGGCGAAATTTCTTCGGCAGCTCCATCACGCCGATCACCCCGTAAGGATGCATGATGGCCATGCGCTCGACGAGATTGGCCAACTCCCGCACGTTACCTGGCCAGTCGTGCCGACACAGGGACATGATGGCTGCAGAGTTGAAACGGATCGAGCCGCGCTTTTCGTGCTCCATGCGCGAAATAAGCTCATTCATCAGCAGCGGTATATCTTCTATGCGCTCGCGCAGTGGTGCCATTTCAATGGGAAATACATTGAGCCGGTAGTAAAGATCCTCGCGGAAAGTGCCTTCCACGATCATCTTTTCCAAGTCTTTGTGGGTTGCCGCAATAATTCGCACATCGGCGTTCTGCGTACGATTGCTGCCTATCCGCTCGAAGGTACGCTCCTGCAATACGCGCAACAACTTGACCTGCATTGGCAAGGGCATGTCGCCGATTTCATCGAGAAAGAGCGTACCGCCCTCAGCCAGCTCGAAACGACCGGCACGGGAGGTGATAGCCCCGGTAAAGGCACCTTTCTCGTGGCCGAACAGCTCGCTTTCCAGCAGCTCAGCCGGGATCGCGCCACAGTTGACCGGAACGAAGGGGCCGTTGCGGCGCTTGGAATGGTAATGAAGGTTTCTGGCGACCACTTCCTTGCCGGTACCGGATTCGCCAAGGATCAGTACGCTCGCCTCGGTATCGGCGACCTGCTGCATCATCTGCCGGACATGCTGCACGGCACGGCTGGTGCCTACCAAGCTGCGAAACAGGTTGGTCTCGCGCTGACGTCCACGCGCCCGGGCCTGGTCATATACTTCGCGATAAACCTGCGCACGGTGCAAGGAGTCGAGCAACTTGTTATAGCTGGGAGGCATCTCGAGGCTGGCCAGCACTTGTCGGCGAACATCTTCCGGCCAGTCAGTCGGAACAGGCTCACCAATCAATAGCAGCGGCAGATTCTCATCCCACTTGCCGAGCTGCTTGAGCAGCTCGGCCACACCACCTTTTGTCGAAACGGCACCGAGCATGACCCCAAGTACAGCTCGGCTCGACTCAAGCGAACCCACCACTTCCCGCCAGTCATCACTGGTACAGGCCAGATGATCTTCGCCTAGAAAATTGAGGATAACCGCCAAATCACGCCGACGATCCTTGTCGTCGTCTATCAACAAAATCTTGGTTTCACGCCACATCTTGTTTATAGGCTCTAGAGGCTGGGAAGAAATACTGAATGCGCATCGAGAGAAACGAGGCGTCACCGGCAGATAGCCACTAGTTAATTAAAAAAATCGCGCGGAGTCAAATTTATGACGTGATTTAGCGACTAAAGAACAACCTTCTTTTGCTTGGTTACTTGCCGGCCACCCCGCAACAGGCAGGGAGGCGGCACGAGGCAACTAAACAGTCTTAAATAAAGGATGCAGGACGTTGAAAGCTTTTCAACGAAAAAGCCTGCTCGATAGGCAAAATTTGAAGAAAGATGGAATCACTGAGAATCCATAGAGCGCGACAAAAGAGGCGAATGAAAATTAAAGGAAAGCGGCTGCTGAAACTGACGAGCGGCGAAGTTTGAAACAGGATAATTCATCGCATCAACCAAACAGTTTATAAACTTTAGCCCGATGTTGAGAGTGATTGATATGGATCAACTCTCCCTTCACGCGACTCTGCTCTGCCTTGCAGGCGCCCACCAACTCGCGATAAATAATGGTCAGCTCTTGCAGATGTCGACGGATCGCCGACTCATCTTCGCGGGGCTCGTTCATTGCGGCTTCGACAACCTGGCGACACTGGGTATCCAGAACACTGATTGCAGTCCAGTCCTGCTGCACCATCGCGTCGCGCAGTGCGATACCGGTTTCTTCGAGACGCTTGACTGATGCATTCATGAATCCGCTCCGTTCGCAGCCGGGCCCTTGCAGCCTGATGATTGGCACCCTCTTGCGTGCCTGATGACTGTATCGGCAATTGCTAACAGCTCTTTAGCGGGCCGTTGTAAAACCTGCTGCGACTTAAACGATACGCCGGGCTCAACACGCGAAGACGAAGGCTACGGACGAACCAAGGTCTGTAATGATCAATACAACTGCCGAAGCCCGGGTGGCACGCTGGGTACGGCTACCGGGTCCCACGGTCCATCCGGACGTCCTGCGCTATACCAGTCACCATCCCAGCGGTAGTAAAGGCGTTCGCGGTAGTACAGATTCCGCCCTTCCACGACATAGACATTTAACCGGTTGTCCCAGTGCGCCGCAGCATGCGGCGGCGGCGCGTAGCGCGGATGGCTTTTTTGCGTGGCGGGAGGATGCGGAGCGGAAGGTACGCGCACGGGTGGCGGTTTGATGGCAGGCTCTCGAGGCACATCCGTTGCAGGCGGGACCGGCCTGGGGGCCGGCTCGGAGCGCTGATAGGGACTACCGGCGCAGGCTGCCAGCAGTAACGCCAGCATCACTGCAACGCCTGCCTTGAGCAGACTCTCAGCCTGCCTGAAAACCAAATCTGTCATCACGCGCCTCTCGCTCGCCCCGCAGGCAGACCGTTGAAAACGCAATCAAAACAGGCAAGACAGGGTGCAACGACCAGCGGGAGTAACAGCCGATGGCTGGGCCCGAGGGCGAGTGCAACGAGTCAAAACAGGCGAGAATGCGGACCGGCTCGCGATCGAACCGGGTGATCCAGATGAGCAGCGCTCACTTCGTTTACCCTGCGGGTCGCGCTAAAGCGCGCTAGCCGCAAGGGACATTCCAAGCCTGTTTTGACGCAGTATTGCCAACGCAGATAGTGTTTCGATGATCTGTACGCGATCAGGGCGTTTCAGGTTGATCTATGGTCAGCTGGACCGCACCCTCACCACCCAGCTCCAGGGGTTCGCTGCTACCCTGCCACTCGCCACGCGTTGCATCGCCATCTCTGGATATGCGCGCGAACAGCCTGACCTGCTCGAAGTTGGACAACCGAAGCTGCGGAGTCATTGCATCGGCATCGCTCAAACTGACAGTCGCGGGGAGATCACTAACATTAAGACGTTTGACCGCCAACGGCATGGCCGGTCCTGAAACCGCTCGAGCGAATACGAATACCGCATCATCGGGCCGCACCTTCTCGGTCAGCGCATCACCGAGACGAACTTCGACGCTCAGGCTCGCAGCCCCAGTAGCCTCTTCAACAGGCTTGTCGGCACTGGCGGGCTGACCAAGCCGCTCACGGGCCTGGGCAATACCGCCCTGAATGGCCTCGCGCGAAGGATCTTCGGGCGGCAGCGTGGCCACCAGGCGCTCCCAGAAGCCGGCAGCCTCCTCGAAGCGTCCGTCTTCAAAAGCTGCAATGCCCAACAGACCGAGACTCGTCACTTCATGCGGATCAGCTTTCAGCGCCTCGTCGGTGAGTTGTTGAATCTCATCGGTCCATTGGCGATCACCGGCAAAATACAGTGCCTGCGCCCACTGCCCGAGCAGCTCCGGCGCACGCCCAGCCAGCTCGACGAGCTGCGCATAGGCGGCAGCAGCGTCAGCCGGACGTTCCTGATTCATGTAGGTACGAGCCAGGAAATACCATGCTTCGGTAGACTCGGGCTGCGCCTTGACCGCACGCTCGAGCCGCGCCGTCATCTCTTCCATGGTCTTGGGCTGCTCGATGAACTCGCGTGTCAACTCCAGCTTGTCGCTGGCCCCCCAGTGCATGTACATGCCATACCCGAACAGCGGCACCAGTATCGCGGCAATCAGCGGAATGGTGCGACCCAGGCTACTGCTACGCCGCACTTCGGCACCTTCAGTGTCGTCGAGCAACTCGCGCGCGGCATCGGCGCGCCCTTCCTCAAACTGTTCCGGCGCGAGTGTGCCGGCAGCCTGCTGGCTGGCCAGCTCGCCGAGCCTTTCTTCGTACAGCGCAACATTGAGCGCTGTCCTGTCTTCCTCTGCCTGTACCCGACGGCCCCGCAGCACGGGAAGCAGAAGGAATGCCAGAGCAGCCAACAGCAGCAACCCGGCTCCTATCCAGAAATCGATCATGGTTCTTTTTTATCCAGCAACGTGGCGAGGCGTTCGCGTTCTGCCTCGGAAAGGGTGTTGTGTGCATCGCTATCCGTCCCGCGGCGACGCCGCATCAGGATCAGTGCGAGCACGCCGAAGCCAACCACCAGCAAGGCTATCGGGCCGTACCAGAGCAACAGCGTCTTGATGTTGACCGGTGGCTTGTAGCGCACGAAATCCCCATAGCGCGCGACCAGATAGTCAACGATCTGTTCGTTGCTCTGCCCTTCTTCGAGCATGCGGAAGATTTCACGCCGCAAATCCATGGCGATGGGTGCATTGGAGTCGGCAATGTTCTGGTTCTGGCATTTTGGGCAGCGGAGTTCTTCGACCAGGGTCCGGTAACGCTCGCGCTCGGCCTCGCTCTGGAACTCGTAGGCATCAATTGCCGCCTGCGCGCCGCCAATCATGCACAGGGCCAGCAAAAACCCCTGGATCAGCTGCTTCATTGGTCTACCAGCTCCTGATAGAGCGCCGCGAGCTGTTCACGCCACACGCGCTGGTCGATGGCCCCGACGTACTTGTGGCGAATGACGCCATCCTTGTCGATCAGGAAGGTTTCCGGAGCACCGTAGACGCCGAGGTTGATCCCCAGACTGCCCTGTGGGTCTTCAACGTTGAGCCGGTAGGGGTTGCCCAGCTCATTCAGCCAGCGACGTGCAGCCTCGCTGTCATCCTTGTAGTTGACCCCATAAACGACCACGCCCTGACTCGCCAGCTGGTTGAGCATCTCATGCTCGGCGCGACAGGTAGGACACCAGGTCGCCCAGACATTCACCAGCGCTGCCTCGCCCTTGAAGTCCTCGGCGCTCAGCATACGGTCCGGGTCTTCCAGCGAAGGCAGGGAAAACGCGGGCAGCGGCTTGTCGATCAGTGCCGACGGCAGCTCCGACGGGTCCAGAAACAGACCGCGATAAAGAAATACTGCAACCATCAGGAAGATCGCCAACGGCAGCAGCATCAATAGTCTTTTCATTCTCAGGCTCCTTGCTGGGCCAGTCCAAGGGCCTCGCGGACGCGAGTCTTGACCTTCACGCGATAACGCCGGTCGCAGGCAGAGAGGACACCACCGACGGACATAAGCAACGCACCCAGCCAGATCCAGCGCACGAAGGGTTTGATATGCACCCTAACTGCCCAGGCGCCATCTTCCAGCGGTTCGCCGAGGGCTACATAGAGGTCACGGGTAAGGCCCGGATCAATCCCGGCTTCGGTCATGGGCATCTGCTGCACGGTATACAGCCGCTTCTCGGGATGCAGGGTGGTGATCTGCTTGTCACCGTCGAACACACGGATGGTGCCTTTGTCCGAGGTGAAATTGGGCCCTTCGAAGTGTGTGGCGCCTTCGAAAACGAAGCTGTAGCCGCCCAACTCCAGCGACTCACCCGGTGCCAGACGCAAATCGCGCTCGGAACTGTTCTGGCTCACAAGCACCACACCGATGGCGCACACCGCCAGACCCAGATGCGCAGTCTGCATGCCCCAATAACTCGGCGCCAGGCTGCGGATGCCCTTGAGAAGACCCTTGTGGCGGGTCTTGTCGAACACATCACGCACGCCGGCCGACACGACCCAGGCAGCCAACATGCACACGGCAACCACCGCCCAGTGGAAATCCCCGAGCAGCATCGAACCCAGCCCACCCAGCACGGCACTGGTGATCAGCACCGGGATCAGCATGCTCAGCAGCCATTTCACCGGCGTGTCTTTCCAGCGCACCAGGATGCCCACGCCCAGGGCCAGCATCATGGCAGCCACCAGTGGCAGGAACATCGCATTGAAGTAAGGAGGCCCAACGGACAGCTTGGTGTCGGACAAAGCGTCGAGCAGCAGTGGATACAAAGTACCCAGCAAAATCATGGCGGTAGCGACCACCAGCAGCAGGTTATTGACCAGCAACAGGGTTTCGCGGGACCAGAGACCAAAGCCAATCCGGCTTTTCACCACCGGCGCGCGCAAGGCGAACAGGGTCAGCGAACCGCCCACCACCAGCAACAGGAAGGCCAGAATGAAAACGCCGCGCTCCGGATCGGTGGCAAAAGCATGCACCGAGGTCAGTACACCAGAGCGGACGAGGAAGGTACCCAGCAGGCTGAGCGAGAATGCGGCAATCGCCAACAATACTGTCCAACTCTTGAATACGCCACGCTTCTCCGTCACGGCCAGCGAATGAATCAACGCCGTACCGACCAGCCAAGGCATGAAGGATGCGTTTTCAACCGGGTCCCAGAACCACCAGCCACCCCAGCCCAGCTCGTAATAGGCCCACCAGGAGCCCAGCGCAATACCCGCGCCGAGGAAGGCCCAGGCGACCAGCGTCCAAGGCCGCGACCAGCGTGCCCAGGCGGCATCCAGACGACCACCCAGCAAGGCGGCGATGGCGAAGGAGAAGGCCACCGAGAAACCGACATAGCCCATGTAGAGCATCGGCGGATGCACAATCAGACCGAAGTCCTGCAACAGCGGATTGAGGTCGCGCCCGTCCATCGGTGCTTGCGGCAGATAGCGCTCAAAAGGGTTGGAGGTAACGATCAGGAACAACAGGAAACCAATGCTGATCAAGCCCATGATGCCCAGTACCCGCGCCAGCATGTCCTCGGGCAGCTGGCGAGAGAAAATCGCCACGGCGAAGGTCCAGCCGGCCAGGATAAAGGCCCAGAGCAGCAGCGAGCCTTCATGAGCACCCCATACGGCACTGAACTTGTAGTACCAGGGCAACGCACTGTTGGAGTTGTTCGCGACATAGGCGACGGAGAAATCATCGACCATGAACGCGTAGGTAAGACAGATGAAGGAAAAGCCGAGGAAGGCAAACTGCCCCCAGGCAGCCGGCTGCGCCAGACTCATCCACTGATGATCACCGCGCCAGGCACCAATCAGCGGCAGCGTACCCTGCACAACGGCCAGGCACAGCGCCAGAATCATGGCCAAATGGCCGAGCTCGGGAATCATTTCGCATACTCCTGCTTATCACCTTCGTAGTGCTTCATCATCCCGCTCTGCTCCAGCGCCTGGGTGACTTCCGGCGGCATATAGTTTTCATCGTGCTTGGCCAGCACTTCGTCGGCGACCAGCACGCCATCGGCGTTGACCCGCCCCAGCGCAACGATGCCCTGCCCTTCGCGGAACAGATCCGGAAGAATGCCCTGATAGCGGATGGTTACTGTCGCGTTATTGTCCGTGACCCTGAAGGAAACGGTTAGCGAGTCCTTGCTGCGTGTCACCGAACCATCTTCCACCAGCCCCCCGGCGCGGATTCGAGTGCCTTCCGGCGCTTCACCGGCAGCAATCTGAGTCGGCGTGTAGAAAAGGTTGATGTTCTCTCGCAAGGCAGACAGAGCCAGCGTTACCGCGACGCCCACGCCAGCCAGAATGGCCAGCACGATGAACAGACGCTTCTTGCGCACAGGATTCACTTCATTTCCTCCCGGCGCAGACGACGCGCCTCATCTTGCAGATATCGCCGGCGTGCCAGCAGCGGCAACGCCACGTTCAGAACCAGGACAGCCAGACTGATACCGTAGGATGTCCAGACGTACAAACCATGGTTGCCCATGGCAATGAAATCGGAAAATGTCGAGAAATTCATGATGCCTTACCTACCAGCGCCTTCACCTCGGCCTTGACCCAGCTGCTGCGCGATTCACGACGCAGCACTTCCAGGCGCATGCGCATCAGCAGCACCCACGTGAAAAAGCAGTAAAAGCCCAGAACCATGACCAGCAGTGGCAACCACATCTCGACCGGCATCGCAGGTTTTTCGGTAACCGTGAAGGTCGCGGGCTGATGAAGGGTGTTCCACCACTCCACCGAATATTTGATGATCGGAATATTCACCACACCGACGATGGAAAGCACTGCGCAGGCCTTTGCAGCGCTGTCGCGATTGCTGATGGCCTGTCCCAGGGCAATGATGCCGAAGTACAGAAACAGCAGAATCAGCATGGACGTCAGACGGGCATCCCAGACCCACCAGGCGCCCCAGGTCGGCTTGCCCCATACCGCCCCGGTCAGCAGCGCAATAAAGGTCATCCAGGCTCCGATGGGCGCGGCCTGTTGCAATGCAACATCCGCCAGCTTCATCTTCCAGACCAGACCGACCAGGCCAGCGACTGCCAGCATCACATAGATCGACTGCGCCAGGAATGCAGCAGGCACATGAATGTAGATGATCCGGAAACTGTTGCCCTGCTGGTAGTCCTGCGGCGCAAAGGCCAGTCCCCAGACCGTGCCCACTGCAAGTAGCACCAGCGCCGCCCAGCCAAGCCAGGGCATCCAGCGGCTGCTGATCCCGTAGAACCATTTGGGCGAACCCAGCTTGTGGAACCATGTCCAGTTCATAGCACCTGCCTCACATCCACTACGCATTCCGATACTGCCCCGAAATCAGACAGACGCCACTTGTTCGCGATCAGTAAATGCGTCGTTGTCCAGACCGTCCGTCCCGCTTCGGGAAGAGCTGAAGCCCTATCGAATAGATTCATCGTGCATCCATCATTCGCCAACACTGATTTTCAGGCCGGCTGCTATTGCAAAGGGTGTAAGGGTGACAGCCAGGGCAGTCAGGCTGGAAAGCCATAATAGATGGCCCACCGCCGGCAACCCCTGCAAAGCCGCCTGCAGCGCGCCACTTCCCAGGATGAGTACAGGGATGTACAGCGGAAGAATCAGCAAGGCCAGCAACAGGCCACCGCGCTTGAGGCCGACGGTCAACGCCGCACCAACCGCGCCAAGCAGACTGAGTACCGGCGTGCCCAGCAGCAGAGAAATCAGCAAAACCGGCAGCGCGCTCATCGGCATACCCAGCATCAATCCCAGCAGCGGCGCCAACAGAACCAGCGCCAGGCCGGAAAAGGCCCAGTGTGCCAGCACTTTGGCAAGCACCAGAAGTGCCAGCGGATGTGGCGAAACGACCCACTGTTCGAGCGAGCCGTCTTCAAAGTCGCTGCGAAACAGCCCGTCCAGCGAGAGCAGGACAGCCAGCAACGCCGCCACCCAGATCAGACCCGGCGAAATGGTTTGCAGCAATTGCGACTCCGGCCCGACCGCCAACGGAAACAGCGCGATGACGATGGCGAAGAACACCAGCGGGTTGGCAAGCTCTGCGGGGCGACGAAACAGCAGGCGGGTTTCGCGGGCCAACAACAAGGTGAAGACGTTACTCATGCGGCGCGCTGCCCCAGGTCGATTTCACGAAAGCCGGCCGGCTTTTCAGTAAGCGAATGATGAGTGGTCAGCACAACCATCCCGCCCTGCTCGCAATGTGTGGCAAGGTGTTGCTCCAGTTGCGCAACGCCATACTTGTCGAGCGCAGTGAAGGGTTCATCGAGAATCCACAGCGGCGGAGGCGAAAGATATAACCTCGCAAGACCCACGCGGCGTTGCTGACCGGCAGACAGCGTGTGGCAGGGAACGTCCTCGAACCCCTTGAGCCCAACCGCATCCAGCGCCTGCCAAATGGCTTCGCGAGTTGCCGGCTGGTGCAATGCACAGAGCCACAAGAGATTTTCCTCAGCCGTAAGCAGGCCCTTGATGCCCGCCGCATGGCCGATCCAGAGAAGATTGCGCGCCAGTTCATCACGCTGGCTTTCAAGGTTGCGGCCATTAAGCCTCACTTCGCCTGCAGTGGGTTGCATCAGGCCTGATAACAGCCGCAACAGACTGGTCTTGCCACTGCCATTGGGGCCGGCGATCTGCACCATTTCGCCTTGTGCAATCTGCAGGTCCAGCCTTTCGAACAACAGACGCCAGTCCCGTTCGCAGGAAAGCGCCACAGCTTCTAGAAAGGGACTGGACACGCTATGGACACCTCAAGATGAAAAGGGCGTAGCCGCTACAATGAGAGACACGCCGGGCGGGCCGAATTATACATGCCGCGCCTTGGGGCCGAAGAACACAAAGTCGAAAGGTTGTAAGAGCATTTAAGTAAAAATGACCGAGATCAAAAGCACCCAGGCAATTCCACCGGCCAATCCGTCCCGCTCGGCGGCAGGTCCTGCCGAACTGGCACTGAAGATGCTGCAGCCCATGCAGGGGCTGCTGACGGCTGGGGAAAGTGCCGAGGCCGAAGTCATCAAGATCAAGGAAGCGCTCCAGGCCTTTCAGCTGACGCTACGCCTGACGCTCGGCAATGGCCGGCAGGCAACAGTCGAAGCCGCCAGCAACAAGGCCGTCGCACCAGGCGCGGCCCTGTTCGTCACCGCTGCTTCCGATACCCGTCTGATGGCTGTATTACAGCCTGGCAGTCGACAACCACTCGGCAGCATCGATCTCGGCCAGCTTCCCGTAGGCACGATCGTTCAGGGCAAGGTCACCGCCAGCCAGCAGACCCAGCAAGCTGGCCAGACCGTATTCAAGCTGGTGATCAGCCTGCTCAACTCTCCACTGGCCGGGCAGAAGCTGAATATCGAGTCGAGCCTGCCGCTGGCGCCGGGTAGCCTGATCACTGCGCGCGTACAGGGCGATCAGTCGATGGTATTCATGCCGCTGAGCGGTCGCCTCGATCAACTGGTACTGGGCCAGCATCTCGGCGCGCAGAACAGTCGCCAGGGCTCGCTTGAAGGCCTGTTCAGCACCTTGACCAAAGGCGCCGCCCTGCCCGAAGGCTTGCGCGGCGCAGCCGAGCGCCTGCTCGGCCTGATTCCCGAAATGCAGCAACTGGGTGACGCCAAAACCCTGGCTCAGGCCCTGGCCAAGAGCGGTATCTTCCTTGAAGCACGCCTGCTTAGCGGGCAAACAGACAGCCTCCCCACGGACATGAAGGCCGCCCTGCTGCGTCTGGTAGCGCAGCTGCCGGGCCTGCCGGGCAGCGGGCCACTCGCAGCGGCCCAGACAGCTGCAACACTTGGCCAGGCACTCCCGGCATTCGCACGTAGTGCCCTCGGCGCGCTCGGACAACCGAATGCGCGCCAGCTCGCACAAAGTTTTCCCCTGCCGAGCCGGCTCCTGCTCAATGCCGATGGCGAAGCGGACCTGGAACTCATGTTGAAACTCGCTGCGGCAGCGATATCACGATTGCAGACCCACCAGCTATCCAGCCTCGCACAAACCCAGACCGGCCCCGACGGCACGCAGGTAACGACCTGGCAGATCGAAGTGCCGATGCGCGATACGCGCGACATCGTTCCGCTGCAGGTCAAGCTGCAGCGAGAGGAGGAATCCAGGCAAAACGGCAAGGAAAAAGGCGAAACCCTGTGGAAGGTGGAACTGGCATTCGACGTTGCCCCTCTGGGGCCCCTGCAGGTTCAGGCACAACTGATCAGTGGCAGCCTGTCGAGCCAAATCTGGGCCGAGCGCGGAGATACCGCCCGCTTGATATCTAATGAACTCGACTACCTCCGCCAGCGCCTGCTAAACGCCGGACTGAGTGTCGGCGAGCTGGCCTGCAGTCAGGGTGCGCCGCCCCAGGGGCCTCGCACAGCTGTCGATCAACGCTTCGTGGATGAAACCGCATGACAACCAAGACCCCGCGCCAGGCCATTGCGCTCACCTATGACGGCATCAGCGCACCCAGCCTTTCGGCCAAGGGCGACGATGAACTGGCCGAGGCCATACTGGCCATTGCCCGCGAGCATGAAGTGCCGATCTACGAAAATGCTGAATTGGTCAGACTGCTGGCACGCCTGGAACTGGGCGATGCCATTCCCGAGGCGCTGTATCGAACCATCGCCGAGATCATCGCCTTCGCCTGGTATCTGAAAGGTAAATGCCCGCCGGGCTTTGCCGAACAACAGGCCGCATCGATGCTGCCCCTGCTCGACGCGCCGAAGCCCTGAGTCGAGTCAGTCGGGCTTGCGCCGCGCCTGGTGTAGCTTGCTCATCAATTCGGCTTCGGACTGGGACAGCCCGCAGGATTGCGTCAGATCATCAACGCTGGCACCCATTCCAACCAGTTTGGCGGCCTGGGAAAAGGAAAAGTTGTTCGGATCACGCTGTTCGAGCTGGGTAATCCGGTCGGGCAGCGGCGTGACCAGGCGCGACAGCTCGCTCAACTCCTGCCCCATATGCACGCTGCCGTCCAGAAAAGTATCCAGGCGAGCACCCAGCTCCTTGATTCGGCGGTCACGAATGGCATCGTTACGCGCCTGCAACTGGGCCTGCTGTCGCTGGCGCCGAAACAGCCAGACGCATAACCCCAGCAGCGCAACGCAACACAGGGCAAGCGCGACGACTGACGCGACCAGCGAGGCAATCAGCATGTATCAGATGCTCTCAAGTTCCGCCCATTCTTCTTCATTCATCAGTTTTTCAAGCTCGACCAGAATCAGCAGCTCATTGTTCTTGTTGCAAACGCCCTGAATGAACTTCGCCGATTCGTCGTTACCGACATTGGGCGCGGTTTCAATCTCCGACTGCCGCAGATAGACCACTTCGGCAACGCTGTCGACCAGAATGCCGATTACCTGCCGATCCGCCTCGATGATGACGACGCGGGTATTGTCCGTAATCGGCGCAGTCTGCAGACCAAAGCGCTGGCGCGTGTCGATGACCGTCACCACATTGCCACGCAGGTTGATGATGCCCAGAACATAGCTGGGCGCACCCGGCACCGGGGCAATCTCGGTATAGCGCAACACTTCCTGAACCTGCATCACATTGATGCCATAGGTCTCATTATCCAGACGGAAGGTCACCCATTGCAGGACTGGATCGTCGGAACCCTGCGCGGAAGTCATCTTCATAGCCCCACCTCTTGTTGTACCGCTGTGGCGGTCGATTCTATCGATTACCCAGGTCGCGTGCGCATACCCGGCTTATTCATTTTTCTATGAAGGAACGCCCTTCAGATGCCGCGTCGCGCCGCTGGCAATCAGCTCCGCTAGCGCGGCCACATCCAGCAAGGCGCACATATGGTCGATCACCGTCCCTGCCAGCCAGGGCCGCTGAGTACGCTGCGAGCGCCACTTGACCTCGCTCGGGTCCAGGCGAATCGAGCGACTGACCTGATGCACAGCCAGCCCCCACTCATAACCCTGGACCGATATCACATACTGCAAGCCCTGCCGAAAATCGTCGCGGTAGCGATCCGCCATCACCCAGCGAGCCGTGTCCAGCACCTTCAGGTTGCCTGCCTGGCTTGGCAGGATACCGAGAAACCAGTCGGGCTGACCGAACAGTGGCGTCAGTTCCTGCCCCGTGAGCGGGTAAATCGAACCGAGACTGATCAGCGGCACCGCCAGCGTCAGACCGGCAACATCGAACAGCAGGCACTCGAACGGCGCTTCACCCCACTCCGGCTGACTGCCCTTGTGTGGTGGCAAGCCGCCCGCCATCAGCCCTGCAGCCTCTAGCGTGGCGACAGGTTCGACCAGAACCGGCGGCGCCGCTAGCGGAAGCTCGGGTTCAAGCGTCAGCAGGGCAACAGGCTCGGCCATCCGGGCAACCGGCTGCGGGATTTCAGCTTGCAGGGGTGCAACCACCCGCTGCCTGTCGCGCAACTGCTCTTCAAGCACCGCCGCCTGGAACTCGTCATGACTGACGGCATCGGCCAATTCCAGGCTGGCATCGAGCAGCAGTTCATCGAGGTAGGACTGCAGCGCCTGTTGCGACCGGTTTTCTTTAAGAAGGGTACGACTCATGAAACCCACTCGCGCGAACCAACTAGGAAGGCTATCGGCTGCTCATCCACTGAACTTGAACCTGCTGGATGACGCGTCATCAGGCCACCTGTGGAGAGGTTTGTGCCACCAGTAACGCCTTGAGCAACGAACGATAGGCGAGCACCGCACGGCTGCTTGAATCATGCTGCGAGGGTGTGACGCCTGCAAGGCTGGCATCACGCAGGCGCGTGTCGACAGGTATGAACGCCTGCCACAGGTTGGCCTGATAGCCATTGCGCAATACTTTCAGTGTATTCATGGAGGCCTGCGTGCGACGGTCGAACATGGTCGGCACTATCGTGTAGGGCAGCGCCTGCTTGCGCGAACGGTTGATCATGGCAATGGTACTGACCATTCGCTCCAGGCCCTTGATCGCGAGAAACTCGGTCTGCACCGGAATAATCAGCTGCTGGCTGGCTGCCAGCGCATTGACCATCAGGACACCGAGCAATGGCGGACTGTCAATGATGGCGTAATCGAAATCCTGCCAGAGCTGAGAAAGGCTCTTTGCTATCACAAGCCCCAAACCGCTCTGGCCGGGCGCCTGGCGCTCCAGGGTCGCCAGCACGGTGCTGGACGGCAGCAATGAAATCCGTTCATGACTGGTCGGTAGCAGCAATTGCCAGGGCAATCCCTCGGGAACCGTGCCCTGATGCTGAAACAGGTCGAACACACTGTGATCAAGGTTGTCAGGATCATGGCCGAAATAACTGGTCATCGATCCGTGGGGATCGAGATCCAGCACCACGACTCGCTTGCCGGCATCGGCCAGCAATCCGGCGAGGGCAATGGATGTGGTGGTCTTACCCACTCCGCCTTTTTGGTTGGCGACAGCCCAGACTCTCATAACTCTCTTTCCATCCGGCTCGAATCAGAGCGTGAATATGCCACGACGACACGGGTGACGAAGTTTTGACAACATCATCCCATTGCCTCTATTTGACTCGAAGGAAAAGCACTTTATGTGCCAGACCCCAGGGTCTGTTGACGTTTCGCTGCAAGCCGTGCTGCTACGCTACTGCCGCTGCTCAACGGGTCGAGCAGTCTCGCCGCGCGAGCCGGCATCGGCGCGTCGAACATCGAGATTACGTGAAATAACCAGGACTACCCGCCGATTACGCGCCCTGCCCTCCAGTGTTTCGTTGCCCGCAATAGGCTGGAATTCACCGTAACCCACTGCCGCCAGCCGTGACGGAGCTACCCCATCGGCGGCCAGCATCCGCACCACACTACCGGCGCGGGCAGCGGACAGCTCCCAGTTGGTGGGGAATTTATCCGTACTGATCGGCAGGTTATCGGTAAACCCTTCAACCCGAACCGGATTATCGAAAGGTGCCAGGATCCTGGCGACTTTCTCCAGCAGTTCAAAGGCATGGTCGTTGGGCAAGGCATCGCCGCTGGGAAACAGCAGGCTCGAGTTCAACTCGATCTCCACCCACATCTCGTTTCCACGCAGGGTCAGCTGATTCGAACCGATCAGATCGGCAAAGGCCTCACGCATGCTGCGCATGATGCTTTCCAGCGGGTCGATGGCCTGCGACGGTTCGTCGACCTGAGAAAGATTCGGCTGGGTGGTGCGAGGCCGCTCTTCTCCAACCGGAATCGGCTTGACGGCTCGGTCCGGCTGATTAAACACGCCGACCAGAGAGTCCGAAAGAATCTTGTACTTGCCCTCGTTAAGCGAGGATATCGAATACATGACCACAAAAAACGCGAACAGCAGCGTGATGAAGTCGGCATAGGAAACCAGCCAGCGCTCGTGATTCTCCGGTTCTTCCTGGTGTCTACGGCGGGCCATACTCAGGCCTTTTGAAAAGCAGGAAAGGGAGCAACTGCAACAGCGAGGAGACGCGCCGACGTAGACCCGACCCCATGTTCCATCATGGCCGGCCTGCTATCGATCACTGTCATACGCGTGCTTCCTGGACGCAGGATGTACGCCTCTGGCCTTGAGCCGTTCAATCGATGAAGCCTTGCAGTTTCATTTCTATCGAGCGGGGGTTTTCACCCTCGGCAATCGACAGAACACCTTCGAGCAGCAACTCACGGTAGGTGGTCTGCTTCTGCACGATGCTCTTGAGTTTGTAGCCAATCGGCAACACCAGCAGGTTGGCAAAGGCGACGCCATAGATGGTCGCCACGAAAGCCACTGCAATGCCGCTGCCCAGCTGACTGGGATCGGCCAGATTGCCCATGACGTGGATCAGCCCCATAACAGCACCGATGATGCCAACGGTGGGCGAATAGCCGCCCATGCTCTCGAATACCTTGGCCGCACGGATATCCCGGGTTTCCTGGGTATACATGTCAACTTCGAGAATGCTGCGAATCACTTCAGGTTCGGCACCATCGACCAGCAACTGCAAACCTTTGCGGGCATAGGGGTCCGGCTCGGTTTCGGCAACCGGCTCGAGGCCCAGCAGGCCCTCCTTGCGAGCGGTAGTGCTCCAGCTCGTGACCAGGCTGATGCCCCTGAGCATGTCGACACGAGGCGGGAAGAAAATCCAGCCAATGATCGACATTGCCCGCATGAAAACCGCCATGGGCGTCTGCAACAGCACAGCCCCGAGGGTTCCGCCCAGCACAATCAGTGCCGCCGGCCCATTGAGCAATGCGGAGATGTGCCCACCCTCGAGAAAATTCCCGCCGACAATGGCGACGAACGCAAGAACCAGCCCGATAAGGCTGAGCACGTCCATCAGATGCACGCCTCACTCAGGTGACGACCAATGTCATCAAGTGCGTAGACGGCATCGCTGAGGTTCGCCTTGGCCACGGCCATGGGCATCCCATAGATCACGCAGCTGGCCTCATCCTGTGACCAGACCTGGCTGCCGCATTGCTTGAGCATGCGCGCGCCCTCCCGACCGTCGGCCCCCATACCGGTGAGGACTACCGCCAGAACCTTGTCGTTGAATGCCTTGGCCGCAGAACCGAAGGTCACATCAACACAGGGCCGATAGTTGAGTCGCTCATCACCCGGCAGAATGCGCACAGCGCCACGCCCGTCTACCATCATCTGCTTGCCGCCGGGTGCCAGCAGCGCCAGACCGGGCCGCAGCAGATCGCCATCTTCAGCTTCCTTGACGCGAATATTGCAGAGCTTGTCCAGACGCTCGGCGAAAGCCTTGGTAAAGGCGGCGGGCATGTGCTGAATCAGCACGATAGGCGCAGGGAATCCCGACGGCAGCTGGGTCAGTACCCGCTGCAGCGCCACGGGACCGCCAGTGGAGGTCCCGATAGCAACCAACCGATAGGCCTTGCGCCGTGGCGCAGGTGATGCCGGAGCCTGTGCAGCCACTGACGCGCTGCGTTGCGTGTTGAAAGCGGGTGCAGCTGGCGCCGTTGCTGTACGGCCAACCGGCGCTGGCGCTCGAGGACTTGGAGTGCTGCCGTAATGTCGATTGCTGCGCGAGATGGTGTGCACCTTCTCGCAGAGCATCTGCTTGACCTTGTCCGGGTTGCGCGAAATATCCTCGAAATTCTTCGGCAGGAAATCCACTGCCCCGGCGTCCAGCGCATCCAGCGTGACGCGCGCGCCTTCATGGGTAAGTGATGAGAACATCAGCACCGGTGTCGGGCAGCGCTGCATGATCTGCCGCACCGCAGAGATACCGTCCATTGTCGGCATTTCATAGTCCATGGTGATGACGTCGGGCTTTAGCGCCAGCGTCTGCTCAATCGCCTCACGCCCGTTGGTGGCGGTGCCGATCACCTGGATATTCGGGTCTGAAGAGAGGATTTCCGATACCCGACGCCGAAAGAAGCCGGAATCGTCCACTACCAGGACCTTGACTGCCATAAAACACTCCTAGCGGCAGCGCTCCACACAGGGAGCGCTGCCCAACTGATCAGATCCTGCGTGCGTAACGCTTGAGCATGCTTGGAACATCAAGGATCAGGGCTATCCGACCGTCGCCTGTAATGGTCGCCCCGGACATTCCTGGCGTGCCTTGCAGCATCTTGCCCAGTGGCTTGATCACCACTTCTTCCTGCCCTACCAGTTGGTCGACGACGAAGCCGATGCTCTGGTTGCCGACACTCAGAATTACCACATGCCCCTCGCGCTGCTCTTCCTGCTGCGCGCCCTGTACCAGCCAGCGCTTGAGATAAAAGAGTGGCAGCGCCTTGTCGCGTACGATGACCACTTCCTGGCCGTCGACGACATTGGTGCGGGACAGATCGAGATGAAAGATTTCGTTGACGTTGACCAGCGGAAACGCGAATGCCTGGTTGCCCAGCATCACCATCAGGGTCGGCATGATCGCCAATGTCAGCGGCACTTTGATTACTACGCGCGAGCCCTGGCCCTTGGCGGAGAAGACATTGACCGTGCCGTTGAGCTGGGAAATCTTGGTCTTGACCACATCCATGCCGACACCACGACCGGATACGTCGGATATCTCCGTCTTGGTCGAGAAACCCGCCGCGAAGATCAGGTTGTAGCACTCAAGGTCGCTCAGCCGCTCGGCTGCATCCTTGTCCAGCATGCCCTTCTCAACAGCCTTGGCACGCAGAATGTTGGCATCCATACCTTTGCCGTCGTCACTGATGATCAGCAGGATGTGATCGCCCTCCTGCTCCGCGGACAACACCACCTTGCCCATGCGCGGCTTGCCCGCAGCCTCACGCTCTTCGGGCATCTCGATGCCATGGTCGACCGCGTTGCGCACCAGGTGCACCAGCGGATCGGCCAGAGCTTCGACAAGGTTCTTGTCCAGATCGGTTTCTTCACCGATCAGCTCAAGGTTGATTTCTTTCTTGAGGTTGCGCGCCATATCGCGGATCAGGCGCGGGAAACGACCGAATGCCTTTTTGATCGGCTGCATACGGGTTTTCATCACCGCGCTTTGCAGGTCACCGGTGACCACGTCGAGGTTGGACACGGCCTTGGACATGGCCTCATCGCCGCTGTCAGCGCCCAGCCTTACCAGGCGGTTACGCACAAGCACCAGCTCCCCGACCATGTTCATGATCTCGTCGAGCCGCGCCGTATCGACGCGCACCGTCGTTTCGGCTTCACTGGCCGGCTTGTCTGCCGCAGCAGCCTTTGCAGGTGCAGCAGCCTTGACGGGTGCGGCTATCGGCTTCGCTGCTGCAGCCTTCGGCACGACGGCCGGCTTGGCAGGGGCGGGCGGTGGAGCTGACGCGACCACCTCCGCTTCGAACTTGCCTTTGCCATGCAACTGATCGAGCAAGGCTTCAAATTCATCATCGGTGATGTGCTCGCCGCCGCTTGCAGCGGGCGCCACCTTGATATCGGCGCCTGCCGGCTTCGGCTCAGCGGCAGCAGGCGCTTCGGTGAACCGGCCCTTGCCGTGGAGCTGATCAAGCAACGACTCAAACTCGGCGTCGGTGATCTCGTCGCTGGCAGGCGCCTCGCTAGCCTTGGGCGCAGAGGCAATCTGCGCGGCGCCGGAGTCGACAGTGAACTGCCCATGGCCATGCAGCTGATCCAGCAGCGACTCGAACTCGGCGTCGGTAATTTCATCACCAGAGGCGCCTGAGGCAGCGACAGCCGAATCATCCAGCGCACCGAGCAACTGTTCAAATTCGTGATCTGCGGTTGCAGCTTCCGGCTCTGGCTCGACAGCCGGGGAATCCATGCTGGCAGGCTCCGCCAGTCGTGCCAGTGCAGCCAGCAGCTCGGGTGAGGCCGGCGTCACTTCAGTGCGCTCACGCACCTGATTGAACATGGCATTGACGGCGTCCAGCGCTTGCAGCACGACATCCATCAATTCCGGCTCGACGCGGCGCTCGCCCTTGCGCAGGATGTCGAAAACGTTTTCAGCGACGTGACAGCACTCAACCAGCTCATGCAGCTGGAGAAAACCGGCACCGCCTTTTACCGTGTGAAAGCCGCGAAAAATCGCATTGAGCAAGGCGGCGTCATCCGGGCTGCTTTCCAGCTCCACCAACTGCTCTGACAATAGTTCGAGAATCTCGCCGGCCTCTACCAGGAAGTCCTGGAGGATTTCTTCATCGGCGTCGAAGCTCATATTCACATCCCCTAAAAGCCCAGGCTCGAAAGCAGGTCGTCGACATCATCCTGACCGGACACGACATCCTCTCGTATATCGGCATGCATCTGCGGACCTTCACCGTTGGAAGGTTCTTTTTCTCTTTTTTTCCGTTCCTGCTCCAGGCGCATCGCGTCGCAGTCATGCCGGATACCGGCCATGCGATCGACCTGTCCGGCCATCAGCACAAGATTGAGCAGGTTGCTTTCAAGCTCGCTGACCAGCCGAGTGACACGCTTGATCACCTGCCCTGTCAGGTCCTGGAAGTCCTGAGCCAGCATGATTTCGCTGAGATTCTGTGAAAGCTGGCTGCCGTCGTTCATGGAGCGCTGAAGAAACGAGTCGACTCGACGGACAAGCTCCCTGAACTCTTCGGCGTTCATTTCCCGCCGCATGAAGCGCTGCCAGTCGGCAGTCAGACTCTGGGCTTCGTAACTGACGTAGTTCACCAGGGGCGTCGACTCTTCCACCAAGTCCATGGTGCGATTGGCCGCCTTTTCGGTCATCGTCACCACATAGGAAAGGCGATCAGTCGCATCGGTGATCGGCGATGGATCACCTCCCGTAGCACTGGTATCCATCTCGAGCTTGACGATGGCGTTATGCAGCTCGCGCGTGAGCTTGCCAACCTCCTGATAGAGGCCGTTATTGCGCATCTGGTTAAGCTCATTGAGCATCTGCGCCGTCTCATCGAGCCGGCCTTGCTGCAGGCTCTCGAGCAATTGAGGCGCACGGGCCCGCAGAGTTGCTTCGAACTCCACAAAGCTTTGATCTGCTTGCGTCATAGTCCCCTCGCGGCGATGCTTCAGCCGTTGACGCGCTCGAAGATCTTCTCGATCTTCTCCTTGAGCACCTGAGCCGTGAATGGCTTGACCACATAGCCGTTAACCCCGGCCTGCGCAGCTTCGATAATCTGGTCGCGCTTGGCTTCGGCAGTGACCATCAGGACCGGCAGATGCTTGAGACGCTCATCGGCGCGCACATGACGCAACAGGTCGATGCCGCTCATGCCGGGCATGTTCCAATCGGTCACGAGGAAGTCGAAGCTGCCACTCTTGAGCATGGGCAACGCGGTGGTGCCGTCGTCTGCCTCGGCAGTATTGGTGAAGCCCAGATCGCGCAAGAGGTTCTTGATGATCCGTCTCATCGTCGAGAAATCGTCAACGATGAGGATTTTCATGTTCTTGTCCAAGTACACCTCCGTAAATCCCGAAATCCCCAAAGCCCTGCTCACGGCTTCCTGCAGGCCTCATGAATAAAGCCTGTAGAAAGCGGCCTCGAATGCTTTTTCTGCAAACCGGTGTCAGCGCGCGCGCCACTCGCATAGGCGAGCACGCAAACGCGCCGCGCATTGACTGTGCAACTGGCTCACCCGCGACTCGCTGACCCCCAGAACCTGGCCGATCTCCTTCAAGTTCAACTCTTCGTCGTAGTACAGCGAAAGCACCAGCTTTTCACGTTCCGGCAGGTTACTGATGGCCTCGGCCAGAGCCTGCTGAAAACGCTCGTCTTCGAGATCACGAAATGGCTCAGGATGCGCACTGGCAGCATCCTCACCGAACTCTCCGTGCTCGCCTTCCTGCAGCAGATCATCAAAACTGAACAGGCGGCTGCCCAGAGTGTCGCCCAGAATGCCGTAGTACTCATCCAGACTCAATTCAAGTTCGGCCGCAACCTCATGATCTTTAGCGTCGCGGCCTGTTTTCGCCTCAATGGTCCGAATCGCCTCACTGACCATGCGCGAGTTGCGGTGCACCGAACGCGGCGCCCAGTCACCTTTGCGCACCTCATCAAGCATGGCTCCGCGAATACGAATACCGGCATAGGTTTCGAAACTCGCGCCTTTTCCGGAATCGTACTTTTTCGATGCTTCAAGCAAACCAATCATGCCAGCCTGCAGCAGGTCATCCACCTGCACACTTGCCGGTAATCGCGCCAGCAAGTGATAGGCAATACGCTTGACCAACGGCGCGTACTGATCGATGAGCTGGTATTGCGAATCTTTTGCCTGAGCCTTGCTGTAATACATACCCAATCCAGCCACTGTCATTCGTGAGTGTCTGCGGCGGGCCTGACAAGGCGCTCCACAAAGAACTCCAGGTGGCCGCGCGGAGTTGCCGGCAGCGGCCAGGTATCCACTTTCTGAGCGATGGCCTTGAACGCCAGCGAAGACTTTGCCCGAGGGTAAGCCTCATAGACGGCGCGCTGCTTCTGGACGGCCTTGCGCACGGACTCATCGTAAGGCACCGCGCCCACATACTGTAAGGCCACGTCGAGGAAGCGCTCGGTGACCTTGGCCAGCTTGGCAAACAGATTGCGACCTTCCTGAGGTGCATGTGCCATGTTGGCCAGCACCCGGAAACGGCTGATGCCATAGTCACGGTTGAGCAGTTTGATAAGGGCATAGGCATCGGTAATGGACGTCGGCTCGTCCGTTACCACCAGCAACACTTCCTGCGCGGCACGGACGAAGCTCACCACACCATCGCCAATACCGGCGGCAGTGTCGATAATCAGCACGTCAATGTCATCGCCAATGTCGCTGAATGCCTGGATCAGACCCGAGTGCTGCAAGCTGGACAGCTGCACCATGCTCTGGGTCCCGGAAGCTGCAGGCACGATACGTACGCCGCCCGGCCCCTGGATCAGCACATCGCGCAGATCACATTCGCCAGCGATGACATCAGCCAGGGTGCGCTTGGTGGTCAAGCCCAGCAGCACATCGACATTGGCCAGGCCAAGGTCGGCATCGAGCAGCACCACTCTGCGACCGAGATCGGCCAGCGCCAGCGCCAGATTGACCGACACGTTGGTCTTGCCGACGCCCCCCTTGCCGCCAGTCACTGCAATCACCTGTACCGGATGAGTACCCATCTTCACACGCCTATATCTTGCTGGGGCCACAGGGCCATCGATGCGTTCAGCCCGAACGCTTCTTCATTGTCTGTATCACGGTGCGAAGCCTTCATCCGACCTTCCGTGATGATCCGTTGTACAGCCCGGTGAACATGTCGGCCATGGTCTCCTCACTGGGAGACTCGTCCAATTGCAGGCTCACCGCCCGACTGACCAGCTGATGACTGCGAGGTAACTGCAGGTCATCAGGGATTCGTGGGCCATCGGCCAGATAGGCTATCGGCAGATGCTGGCTAATCGTTAGCCCAAGCACATCACCCAGGCTCCCGGCTTCATCCAGTTTAGTCAGGATGCAGCCAGCCAGCCCGCAACGGCGATAGTTGTGCCACGCCGCCTTCAACACCTGGCTCTGGCTGGTTGCCGCCAGCACCAGATAATTCTTCGATTTGATACCCCGATCAGCCAGGGTTTCGAGCTGCATGCGCATCATCGCATCGCCTGCAGGCAGCCCAGCGGTGTCGACAAGAATCAGCCGCTTGCGCGCCAGCGGCTGTAGCGTCTTGCCCAGAGGCTGGCTGGGGTCGATCTGAATGACCGGTACATCGAGGATGCGCCCGAGCGTCCTCAACTGTTCCTGGGCACCGATACGGTAATTGTCCATGCTCGCCAGGGCGATGCTCTGCGGTCCGTACTTGAGCACGTAGCGTGCCGCCAGCTTGGCCAGCGTGGTGGTCTTGCCGGCACCGGCCGGACCGACCAGCGCAATGACACCGCCCTCTTCCAGCGGCTCGACCTTGGTGACCTTGATCGATTGCGCCAGATGCGCCAGCAACATGCGCCAGGCCTGACGCGGCTCGGCCACGGCAGAGACCTTCTCCAGCAGACTCCGCGACAGATCAGCCGGAAGACCGATACGCTGCAGTCGGCGCCAGAGATTTGCCTGCTGCGGACGGCGACTTTGCTCCTGCCCCCAGGCAATGGAACCCAACTGCACTTCGATCAGCTCACGCAGCCCCTGCAACTCGCTGTGCATGGCCTCGACAGCGCGAGAGTCAAGCGAAGCTGTCGGTGCAGAAGGCGCCGATTGAACGGGTGCTGCCGGCTGGTCGTCAAGCAGTTGACGGTCCTTACCGGCCTGTACCCGCGAAGGTGCATTCAACTCGGCATGGGCGGTGGCGATCCGCGCCTGCGTCTTGCGCAGCTCGACCTCAAGCGCCGCGTTCGGCTGCTTGGAGGCGACGGGCTCCATCGGGTAATCGAGCACAGCGGTCAGCTCGACGCCGCCGGCGACACGACGATTGCCGGTAATCACGGCATCAGCGCCCAGCTCGTCACGAATCATCTTCATGGCGATGCGCATGTCGGCTGCGAAGAAACGTTTGACCTGCATGGCCTGTACCCTCGGTTAATTCTGACCCACCGTCGCAACGATGGTGACCTGCTTGTTATCCGGTATTTCCTGGTAAGCCAGGACATGAATGCCGGGTACCGACAGGCGGGCAAATCGCGACAGCATCGCGCGAACCGGACCCGCCACCAGCAAAATCGCCGGTTTTCCCAACATTTCCTGACGCTGTGCTGCATCTACCAGTGACCGCTGCAACTTTTCGGCCATTCCCGGCTCCAGCAGAATACCGTCGTCGGCACCCTGCCCAGCCTTCTGAAGACTATTGAGCAATATCTGTTCCAACCTGGGTTCCAGAGTGATCACAGGCAGCTGCGGCTCTAGTCCCACAACGTTTTGCACGATTGCACGGGAAAGCGCGACCCGTACCGCTGCCACCATTGCGGCGGGATCTTGACTCTTGGCGGCGACATTGGCGATGGCCTCGGCAATGGTGCGGATATCGCGCACCGGAACCTGTTCCTGCAGCAGCGCCTGCAGCACCTTGAGCAGCGTCGAAAGGGAAATCATCCCTGGCACCAGTTCCTCGGCCAGTTTGGGCGAGCTCTTGGCCAGCAACTGCATCAGTTGCTGCACTTCCTCATGCCCCAGCAGTTCATGGGCATGCTTGTGCAGGACCTGGTTCAGGTGAGTAGCGATCACGGTACTGACATCGACCACCGTGTAGCCGAGCGACTGCGCCTGGTCACGCTGACCGGCCTCGATCCACACCGCCTCCAGACCGAACGCCGGGTCCTTGGCTGCGATGCCGTTGAGCGGGCCAAATACCTGTCCGGGATTGATTGCCAGCTCGCGATCGGGATAGACCTCGGCCTCGGCCAGGCTTACGCCCATCAGCGTTAGCCGATAGGCATTGGGCAGCAGGTCGAGGTTGTCGCGAATGTGTACCGAGGGCATCAGGAAGCCGAGGTCCTGGGAAAGCTTCTTGCGCACGCCCTTGATCCTGGCCAGCAACTGACCGCCCTGGTTGCGATCCACCAGCGGGATCAGGCGATAACCGACCTCCAGCCCAACCATGTCCACCGGCGTTACATCATCCCAGCCGAGCTCCCTGGTTTCCGCAGAGCGCTGGGCCGGCAACAGCTCCTGCTGTTTCTGCACTTCCTGCTCGGCCTGCTGCTTGACCTGATTCTTCCGATGCCAGATCCAGTACGCCCCCGCTGCGGCTACTGCACCCAGACCGAGAAACGACATGTGTGGCATGCCCGGAACCAGGCCCATGGCAATCATCAGCCCTGCAGCCACCGCAAGCGCCTTGGGCGAGGCGAACATCTGCCGGTTGACCTGCTGCCCCATGTCTTCGGAACTGGTGACCCGGGTGACCATGATTGCCGCTGCAGTAGACAGCAGCAGCGAGGGAATCTGCGCCACCAGGCCGTCACCGATGGTCAGCAGCGCGTAAATCTGCCCGGCCTCGGAGAAGCTCAGGCCGTGCTGGAGCATGCCGATACCCATACCGCCAAGCAGGTTGATGAACAGGATCAGCAGGCCGGCAATGGCGTCACCACGAACGAACTTGCTGGCACCGTCCATGGAGCCGTAGAAATCGGCTTCCGATGAAACCTCGACGCGCCTCTTCTTGGCTTCTTCCTGATCGATCAGACCGGAGTTCAGATCGGCATCGATGGCCATCTGTTTGCCCGGCATGGCATCAAGGGTAAAGCGGGCACTCACTTCGGAAATACGCCCGGCACCCTTGGTCACCACGACAAAGTTGATGATCATCAGAATCGCGAAGACCACGATACCTACGACGTAATTACCGCCGATCACCACATTGCCGAAGGCTTCGATCACATGACCGGCAGAGGTGCCACCTTCATGCCCATGAATCAGCACAACTCGCGTAGAAGCGACGTTCAGCGCCAGGCGCAACAGCGTGGCGACCAGCAGCACGGTTGGAAAGACGGCGAAATCAAGCGGTCGCAATGCATAGACGCTAACCAGCAGCACGACGATGGACAGCGCGATATTGAAGGTGAACAGCACGTCCAGCAGGAACGGCGGTACCGGCAGCATCATCATGCCGAGCATCACCAACAGCAGCAGCGGCACGCCGAGATTGCCTCGACCAGCCCCCGCCAGACCATTGCCTATCCGGACGAATTGCGCTCGATCCAACTTGAACCCCAGTAAAGCAGAACAAAGAATTGACGCAAAACGCGCCCTGCTCCGGCTATAGCAAGAAGGGGTCCAACTTGCTGGCAGCGATCGAACCGAGCCAACCCCGGACAGTCTCAACTCCAGGGCCGTCGGAAGACTTCAACTACACTGCCCTGCCGGCAGCAGTTGCCGCTCATCTCACTTCACAGGAGTCTTGCCATGAAACAGTGGTTTATCGCGGCACTCGCCAGCTGCACGGCGCTGGCGCTGCAGGCTGAAACGCTCAACGTGCCGATCAACGCCGTATCGACCCAAGGGGTCGGCGAGTCGCTCGGCAATGTCAAGATCGAAACCAGTCAGTACGGGCTGATTTTTCATCCTGAACTGTCCGGTCTCGACGCCGGCATCCACGGCTTCCATCTGCATGCCAAGGGCAGCTGCGAGCCCGCCGAAATCGATGGCAAAACCACCCCGGCAGGTGCAGCAGGCGGGCATTGGGACCCGCAAAACAGCGGCAAGCATGGTGAACCCTGGGGCGAAGGTCACCTGGGCGACCTACCGGCGCTGATGGTCGATGCCCAGGGCAAGGCCAACCAGCCGGTCCTGGCGCCCCGACTTCAGAGTCTCGGCGATATCAAGGGCCTGGCGATCATGGTGCACCAGGGCGGTGACAACCATGCCGACCACCCCGCCCCACTCGGCGGTGGCGGCGCACGGATTGCCTGCGGGGTCATCGAATAACAGCAGTAGGGCGGGCGCAACCCGCCGAACAGAGGTTGGCTTCGGCCATGATCGGCGGGTTGCACCCGCCCTACGTTTCGTCCCGACGCAGATCCGGCGGAATCGGCAGATTGCTCAGCGGCTCGGGACGCTTGCCCTTGCCGGCGCGGTACTGCCGCAACTGATAGACATAAGCCAGCACCTGCGCAACCGCCAGATAAAGACCGGCCGGGATTTCCTGCTCCAGTTCTGTGGAGTAATAGACCGCCCGCGCCAGCGCGGGCGATTCGAGCACAGTCACCTGATGCTCCTGAGCGATCTCGCGAATCTTCAGGGCAACGAAGTCGCCACCCTTGGCCACCAGCTTCGGCGCGCCACCCTTGCCGCCGTCATATTTGAGCGCCACGGCAAAGTGAGTCGGGTTGGTGATCACCACATCAGCCTCGGGCACGGCCTGCATCATGCGCCGCTGGGCAGCCTCGCGCTGCAGCTGTCGAATCCGCGATTTGACCTCGGGCTTGCCCTCGGCGTCCTTGTATTCGTCCTTGACCTCCTGCTTGGTCATCATCAGCTTCTGCTTGTTGTCCCAGAGCTGGAAGGGAATATCCACTGCGGCGATCAGGATCAGCCCACAGGCCATCCACAATGCACACCAGCCAACAATTTCCGCGCTATGAGCGATGGCCAGTTCCAGCGGCTGCTTGGCGATGGACAGCAAGTCATCCTGATAGGCATTGAGCACCAGCAGCCCCACCGTCAGCACCACCAGGAATTTGCCGAGCGCCTTGAGCAGCTCCACCAGCGCCTTGGCCGAGAACATTCGCTTGAGGCCCGCGCCGGGATTCATTCGGCTGAACTTCGGCGCCATAGACTTCGCTGAAAACAGCCAGCCACCCAGCGAAATCGGACCGACGATGGAGACGATCAGCAACACGATGAGCAGTGGCTTGATCGCCTCCAGTGCAATCATGCCGCTGCTCATCAGCAACCTGACCATCGAGCTTTCATCCAGCAATACTTCGCGGCTGAGATCGAAACTGCCCTGCATCATCATCATCAGGCTGCTGGCCAGGCCAGCACCGGAGGCCAGCAGACCACCGATCCCACCCAGGGTAACGGCCACCGTGTTGAGTTCACGGGAACGCGCAAGCTGTCCTTTCTCACGGGATTCACGCAGCCGTTTGGCCGTGGGTTCCTCGCTTTTGTCGGTGCCGTTTTCGTTCTCAGCCATACACGGCCTCCCGGCGAATTGAAGAAGACAGCCGCATCAGCGCAACCCAATCAGCTCGCGCAACATCGCAAGCGCCTCACTGACGAAAGTCTGGTACTGCGCCAGGATATCGCTCATGCCGAGCCAGACGATGACCAGGCCCAGCACCAGCGTCAGCGGAAAACCAATAGAGAAAATGTTCAGCTGAGGTGCAGCCCTGGTCATCAGGCCGAAGGCGAGGTTGATCACCAGCAGCGCGGTAATGGCCGGCAGCACCAGCAACAGGCCGGCACCCAGCACCCAGCCGAGCTTGCCCGCCACTTCCCAGAAATGATTGGTGCCGACCAGCCAACCGCCAATGGGCAGGGTGACGAAGCTCTCGGTCAGGATTTCCAGCACCACCAGATGGCCATTCATGGCCAGGAACAGCAGGATCACCAGCATATTGAAGAACTGCCCGAGCACCGGCACCGAGACACCATTGGCCGGGTCGACCATCGAGGCGAAGCCAAGGCCCATCTGCATGGCCAGCATCTGCCCGGACACGATGAAGACCTGAAAGAACAGTTGCAGCACGAAACCCAGCATTACCCCGATGAGAATCTGTTCGGCGATCAGCATCAGTGCCTGCCCACTCAGTGCCTCCACCACTGGCACGGCGGGTAAGCCCGGCACCAGCACCACGGCAATGGCGACCGCCAGATACAGGCGCACCCGCATCGGCACCAGCTGGGTACCAATGATCGGCATGCTCATCAGCAGCGCCGCAATGCGAAACAGCGGCAGCAGAAACTGCCCTACCCAGGCGCCGATCTGCGCATCGCTCAGGGCAAACATCAGCCGATGATCAACGGAATGTTCTGGATCAGGTTCTCGGTGTACTCCATCAACGTGCGCACCAGCCAGGGTCCCGTCCAGATCAGAGTCATCAGCATGATCAGCAAGCGCGGCAGAAAGCTCAGGGTTTGTTCGTTGATCTGGGTGGCGGCCTGAAACATCGCCACCAGCAGCCCCACCAGAAGACTCGGCATTACCAGCACACCGACGATCATGGCGGTCATCCACAACCCACCGCGAAACAGATCGATCGCAACTTCGGGTGTCATCGGCGTACTCCCAAGCAGGCCGTTGAAAAATGTAGGCGAGGCAGGCAAGACAAGGCGAAAACAGGCGAGGACGCGGAGTTTAGTGGCCTAAATGAGCAGGCCGAGCCTGTTTTCAACGCAGTATTGCCAATGCAGGTAGTTTTTCAACGGCCTGCTAAAGTGTTCCGAAACTTCCAGCGAGCGTGCCAATGATCAGTCCCCAGCCGTCAACCAGCACGAACAGCATGATTTTGAACGGCAACGAAATGATCAGCGGCGACAGCATCATCATGCCCATCGCCATCAGCACACTGGCCACCACCATGTCGATGATCAGGAAGGGGATGAAGATCATGAAGCCGATCTGGAACGCCGTTTTCAGCTCGGAGGTGACGAAGGCCGGCACCAGAATGGTCAGCGGTGTGGCTTCAGGCGTCTGGATATCGGTGCGCCGGGACATTCGCACGAACAGCGCCAGATCGCTCTCACGGGTTTGGGCCAGCATGAAGCCCTTGAGCGGCACTTCGGCGCGGGCAATCGCCTCCTGGGCCGACAGCTGCTCATTCAGATAAGGCTGCACCGCCTCGGCGTTTATCCGCTCGAATATCGGCGCCATGATGAACAGGGTGAGGAAGATCGTCAGGCCCACAAGGATCTGGTTCGATGGCGTCTGTTGCAGGCCCAGCGCCTGACGCAGGATGGAGAAGACGATGATGATGCGGGTAAAGCTGGTCATCAGCATGACGAATGCCGGGATGAAGCTCAGCGCCGTCATGATCAGCAGGATCTGCAGGCTGACCGAGTATTCCTGCTGCCCCTCGCCATCGGTGCTCAGGGTGATCGCCGGGATCGACAGGGGGTTGTTGCCCTGGGTAATCAGCGAGCCGACATCCTGGGCCACGGCGAGCGGCGCGATCAGCACCAGCATGATCGCCAGCAACAATCGAAGCATCAGGGCTTGTCCTTTTGATCCCGGCCAAGCAGCTCCATGAGGCGCTGGGCGAATTCCGGGTTGGCGGGTTCGGCGTCCGGCAGATGTACCGGCTCTTCAAGTACATGCAAGGGCGTAATACGACCGGCGCTCAAGCCAAGCAGTATCTGCTCGCTGCCGACCTGCACCAGCAACAGGCGCTCACGCGGGCCGAGGGCATGACTGGAAATCAGCTTGATGGCTTGATTGCTACGCGGGTTGAACTGCTGCATCCGTCGCAACACCCATGCCAGCAGAAAGATCAAACCGATGACCAGCAACAAACCCAGCAGCAGCTGGGTCATCTGTCCGCCCATATCGACGCCGCTCATATTCGCCGATGGCTCGGCGGCCATGACCGGCAGGGCCAGCAGCAGTGTGAGAAAGGCCGGAACCCGCATCTCAGCGCAACTTCTTGATGCGTTCGCTCGGGCTGATCACGTCAGTGAGACGGATGCCAAACTTCTCGTTCACCACCACCACCTCACCATGGGCGATCAGGGTACCGTTGACCAGCACGTCCAGCGGCTCACCGGCCAGCCGATCAAGCTCGACGACCGAACCCTGGTTGAGCTGCAGCAGGTTGCGGATGCTGATTTCCGTGCTACCGACTTCCATGGAAATCGACACCGGGATATCAAGAATCACGTCCAGATTCGGCCCCTCGAGCCCGGTCGGATTCGCGTTCATCTTGGGGCTGCTGCCAAACTCCTCCAACGGTGCACGCGGCGGTGCTGCAGCCGCCGGAGCCGCTGCCGGCCCCTGATTCAGCAACGCATCGATATCGTCCTGATTGGCATCACCCGCCTCGGCCAGTGCCGAAGCCCATTCATCGGCAAGCGCCTGCTCATCAGCGGATGTGTTTTCGTGTTCGTCTGCCATCGCAAATCCTCGACCGGCTGGTAATGGTTAAGGCCTGAATCAGCGTGATCGCATCACGGATTCCAGCACCTGCAGGGCCAGGTTGCCCTTGTGCGCGCCGAGCTTGACCTTGAAGGCCGGCATGCCATTGGCGCGCAGGATCATGTCTTCGGGCATTTCCACCGGGATAACGTCACCCGGTTGCATATTGAGGATGTCACGCAGCTTGAGCTGGCGCCGCACGACGGTGGCACCAAGCGGTACGCTGACGTCAAGAACATCCTCGCGCAGGGCCTTGGACCAACGCTCGTCCTGGTCGCTGACATCCGACTGGAAACCGGCATCGAGCATCTCTCGGATCGGTTCGATCATCGAATACGGCATGGTCACATGCAGATCGCCGCCCCCACTGTCGAGCTCGATATGAAAAGTCGAAACGACCACCACTTCACTGGGGCTGACGATATTGGCCAGCGCCGGATTCACTTCCGAATGCACATACTCGAAATTGACGTCCAGCACCGCATGCCAGGCTTCCTTCAAATCGACGAATGCCTGCTCCAGCACCATGCGTACGACGCGTAGTTCAGTAGGCGTGAATTCGCGACCTTCGATCTTGGCGTGACGACCATCACCGCCGAAAAAATTGTCCACCAGCTTGAACACCAGCTTGGCGTCGAGAATGAACAGGGATGTCCCGCGCAGCGGCTTGATTTTCACCAGGTTGAGACTGGTCGGTACGTACAGTGAATGCACGTACTCGCCGAACTTCATCACCTGCACGCCGCCGACCGAAACATCCGCCGAACGGCGCAGCAGGTTGAACATGCTGATACGCGTATAGCGGGCGAAGCGCTCGTTGACCATTTCCAGCGTGGGCATGCGACCACGGACGATGCGGTCCTGACTGGTCAGGTCGTAGCTCTTGATGCTGCCCGGCTCGGCATCGCCTTCGGTATCGACCAGACCATCGTCGACCCCATGCAGGAGTGCGTCGATCTCGTCTTGCGAGAGCAGGTCTTGAACAGCCATCTGCGGGGCCCCTATTGAAGTACGAAGTTGGTGAACAGCACTTGCTCAATGGCCAGTTTGCCGATTTCCTTCTGGGCCAGCTCCTGAACGCTGGCGGTAGCCTGCTGGCGCAGCATCTCCTGCCCTACCGGAGTGGCCAGCGAAGCAAACTCCTGACTGGAAAACAGCATGACCAGTTGATTGCGCAACAGGGGCATGTGTTCCTTCAACGCATCCAGCGCCGCCTGATCACGCGACATCAGGGCCACGCTGACCTGCATGTAGCGCTGGCGACCCCCGTTGTTGCTGAAATTGACCACGAACGCCGGCATCAGTACTTCATAGATCGCAGCCTGACGCTGAGGTGCCGCCTGGGTAGCCGCCGCATCCGGATTGGCCGGCTCACCCCTGTTCATGAAGTACAGCGTACTGCCCACCGACAGCCCAACGGCCATCAACAGGCCGAGCACGACCAGTACGATCAGCTTGAGTTTGCGCTTGCCATCTGCCGGAGCCGCCGCAGCGGGACTCGCTATATCCGGGGGTCCCTGTGTCTTAGCCATGCCAAATATCCGTCATCACGCGTGAATTCACTTCATGAAGTGAGTTGGGAGCAACTGCTGTGCCAAAGTATCGATCAGTGGGGATGCACAGTAAATGATTCGACTGCCTGCAGAAGCCCTGAAGAAAGAACCGCGCATTATCCCCGTAAAACAAAAACCGGGCACCAACAGCCTGTTGGTGCCCGGTTTTTTGTGAATCGCAAAGGCGTCAGGCGTAGTAATCGACCAGGCCGCGTCTATCTCCGACAGAACCGCCGATGACCTCCATAGCCCCCTGAACCACCTCGCTTTCATCGCCGTCCAACCCGACAAGCGCGCCGCGCCCTTCACGCGAACCGGCATCGCCTTCGCCCTGTCGGCCATGTGCAGACTGGTCCGAGACGTTCACATCCATGCTCATGCCCTGCTGCGCAAACATGTCGCGCAAGCGCTGCATCTGCCCTTCAAGCGCGTCACGAACACCGGCGTGAGGGCTGAGGAAGGTCACCTGGCTGTGCTCCTTGCTCATGTCGATGCGAATTTCCATGCGCCCCAGCTCGGCCGGATCAAGCTGGATCTCCGCCGACTTGAGATTCTGACTCGAGAGCCACATCACCCGATCAACCACCGCCTCGCTCAGGCCGGGATGCTGCATCTGCAGCGGCTGCCCCGGAACCAGTACCGGACGCTGCTGTACCTGCTGCAAATTCTGCTGAGTCATCGCCTGAGTCAGGGCGTTGAGCCGGTCGGGCGCCGCATCAGCCGTGCTGCTGCGGCTCTCCTTCGCCATGGGCTGCTGATCGAGCAGCTCGGCAGCCTCCTCTTCAAGCGAAAACGTCTCACCGTCTTCATTAACCATCTGGCTCGAAAGCATCTTTGCAGAAACGTATGTTTCAGCTTCCGTACCAGCCTCAGCTTCTACCGAGCCTTGTGCAGCCACCCCCTTCTGCGCTGCTGTCTGAACATCGATCAGCGGACGCTGTGGCAGTAACGATTCCTCGGTTTCCAGCGTGGCATCCGTTGCCGCCATTGGCACCAGGCCCTGCGGCAATGCTGTCAGGAACTCGCCACTTGGCGCCGATGGCATCTCATCCACACCTTCGGCTTGCCCACCCATCCCAAGTAACAGCAACGGATCGAGCTCAGCTTCAGTGTCCTGCTCCCCCCCTTCGGACACCGGCAACTCGTTGCCAGCCTCGGCGAGGGACGGCGACTGAGCGCCGCTTTCCTCGGCAGCTTTGTCTACCGGCTTGTCTTTGCCGGATGCATCACGCGTGGCAGTGGCAGCGCCACCCTGACGCTCCACCGGCTTGCCCTGGCGCTCCCTGGCATAGACCTCGGAAAAGCTGGAAGAGTCGTCCCGACCGGCTTGCGAGGCATCCCTGGAAGAGGTGCTCGCAGTCCTGGCGACCGTTGCCGGCGCCTTGATGTTGAGCATTAAATCAGGAGAAACGGCCATGGAAATTTCCGCTCAAAGTAAAAAGTTGAATTGCGTGAACCAACATCAAGCAAACTCCGGGCCACTCACCCAGAGATACCAGAGCACCGTCTCTTAGACAGGCCCGCAGAAACGCTGGCGCTCGGCACGGTAGAGAATCCGCACGATGGCGAATTCACGTTCGATTTGCTCGATCAGCGCAGAAGCCTCTTCAAGCTCGCCGCTCTGCGCAAGCGCTTCCAGATCGTGGCAACGCTCCGCCAGCAGGGTGGCACCCATGTTGCTGCAACTGCCCTTGAAACTGTGCGCAGCCTGACGGAGGCGCTCTGCTTCGCCACTCCCACAGGCCACCTGCAGCAACCGCAGCCGCTCCTCGGAATCGCTAAGAAAGGTATCCAGCAACTGCGGGTACTCAGCCTCCATCACCTGCTGCAGTGCCTGCAAGACAGCAATATCCAGATGATCGGCCACAACTGCTCCCGGTTGAAACTTGGTAACCGCCACTTCGAGCCACCCATATCGTCAACTATTTGACAAACAGCAATAATCCGTCACAGGAACACTCATTCCTGCCTGGAACGCCCGGCCAGACGCTGTGAAAACTCGTCAAGCAGCTTCTGCTCTCGCTTGTCGGCCGCTGTTCTTGCCTCTTGCAGATAACGCTCGACCAGCTTGCGCAAGCCATCAAGCCTGGCACGGCGCTGCTGCCATTGCTGGCGCAGCTTGTCCAGATTGGCCTGATGCCAGTCCACACTGCGCTGCTGCTGGCCGATGGCCGATTCGAGCTGCGAGAGAAAGCGCTGATAGTTGACCAGCCACTGACCGGATACACCCTGACTGCCCTGCGTCATCCATTGCTGCTGGTAATCAGTAAAATACTGGCGCAGCTCACCCAGCTTGGCTTCTGCCTGGGAAAGCTGCATCTGCCCCTGACCGAACAGACGTGCCGCCTCATGTTCGGCGCGCTCGGCCATATCGATCACCGGCGCCAGGCGTGCCGCTCGACTCGCAGGCAAGGATTAACCGCCTGACCGGGGATTGAACACGGTAGCCAGCATGGCTTCACTCTGCGCCAGGTGCTCAGCCTCATCGAGCCCCTGGCGCAGATAACCGACCATCTCCGCTTGGCGAGCAATAGCCAGGTCGGTTTCGGGGTCGCCACCTGGCACATAGGCGCCAACACTGATCAGATCGCGGCTTTGCTGGTAGCGCGACCAGAGTTGCTTGAAGCGCTGCGAATGGCGCACATGTTCGGCGCTGACCACTTGCGGCATCACCCGACTGATGGAGGCTTCGATATCGATGGCCGGGTAGTGACCTTCCTCGGCCAGGCGACGAGACAGCACAATATGACCATCAAGCACACCACGCGCGGCGTCGGCGATGGGGTCCTGCTGATCATCACCTTCCGACAGAACCGTGTAGAAGGCCGTGATCGAACCACCGCCCTCTTCGGCGTTGCCGGCGCGTTCCACCAGACTCGGCAGCTTGGCGAACACGGAGGGCGGATACCCCTTGGTCGCTGGCGGCTCGCCAATGGCCAGGGCGATTTCACGCTGGGCCTGGGCAAACCGTGTCAGCGAATCCATCAACAGCAGCACATTCTTGCCCTTGTCGCGAAAATACTCGGCGATGCGGGTGCAGTACATGGCCGCGCGCAGGCGCATCAACGGCGCTTCATCAGCCGGCGAAGCGACGACCACTGAGCGCTTGATACTCTCCTCGGTAAGGATGTTCTCGATGAACTCCTTGACCTCACGACCCCGCTCGCCGATCAGCCCGACAACGATGATGTCGGCCTCGGTGAAGCGGGTCATCATGCCCAGCAACACCGATTTACCGACGCCGGTGCCTGCAAACAGGCCGAGACGCTGGCCGCGCCCGACCGTGAGCAAACCATTGATGCTGCGAATGCCCACGTCCAGCGGCTCACTGATGGGGTGACGTTTGAGCGGGTTGATGACCGGACCATCCATTGGCACCCAGTCCTCGGCCTTCATCCCACCCTTGCCATCCAGCGCCCGTCCGGCACCGTCAAGCACCCGCCCCAGCATCGACATGCCCATGGGCAGGCGCCCGGTATTGGCCAGCGGCACCACGCGAGCACCCGGTGCGATACCGGCCAGACTGCCGACCGGCATCAGGTAAAGCTTGTCGCCGGAGAAACCCATCACTTCAGCTTCGACCTGGGTAGGCTGGTAACTGTCCTGGTTGATCACCAGACAGCGGCTACCGACAGCTGCGCGCAACCCTTCGGCCTCAAGAGTCAGGCCGACCATACGCAACAGCCGACCCTCAAGGATCGGCTGGCTGGGCAATTTGATCGCCTCGCCGTAAATCTCGAGGCGCCTGGCGAAACTGACCCGTTCAAGGCGCATCGGAGCCCTCCACCGCCGAATCCAGATCCAGATGCAGGTCCGCCTCGGGTGGGCTGGTAGCGTTCTCGCGCTGCTGCTCGAACAGCTGCTTGATGGCTTGCGCCAGCCGCGTTTCGATACTGGCGTCGATACGACTGTGTTCGGTTTCGATCCGGCAGCCACCGGGCAGCAGGTCTGCGTCCTCGACGATCTTCCAGCTCTCCTCGTGGCGCTCACGCAGCCCCTTGATCAACTCGAAGTCCTGCGGATTGATATAAATACGGATATTGCCGGCCCCCATGGGCAGCAATTTAAGGGCTTCGCGCAAGACCTGGTGAAGCTGACTGGAATCGATCAGCAGGTCACGCTGGATGACCTCGCGGGCCAATTGGCTGACCAGCGTGACCATGGCGTGTTCAAGATTGCGATCCTGCTCGGCAATGGGATCGAGGAGTTGTGTCATTACCCGCTCAAGGCTGTCGAGCCGGGGCGCCAGGGCCGCTTCAGCCTCCTGCCGGGCCTTGAGCTGACCGGCATGAAAACCATCCTTTTCGCCGGTACTGAAACCCTCGTTGTAGGCTTCCTGACGAATCGCCTCCAGCTCATCGAGGGTCAGCGGCTTGACCTCCTCGACAGGCACATCTTCGCTGCGGGAAAGCTCTTCGGCGTCAACCGGCTCGTCCTCGACAGAAGGCGGAGGTTCCTGGCCCGGCTCGTCAAAACTCGGCAGGGCCCAGCGATCGAAGACGTTGATGTCCTTCGCACGAATGACGTCGCTGGGGTTTTCCCTGGACATGGTTTAGATCATCTCTTCGCCGCCCTTGCCACCGAGCACGATTTCTCCGGCTTCGGCCATGCGGCGGGCAATGGTGAGGATTTCCTTCTGGGCGCTCTCGACTTCACTGATGCGGACCGGCCCCTTGGCTTCCAGGTCGTCACGCAACAATTCGCCAGCACGCTTGGACATGTTCTTGAACACCTTCTCCTTGATCGCCTCGTCGGCACCCTTGAGCGCCATCACCAGCACCTCGGAGGATACTTCACGCAGCAGCGTCTGAATGCCCCGGTCATCGACGTCGGCCAGGTTGTCGAAGACGAACATCAGATCTTCAATCTGTGCCGAGAGGTCTTCATCGATGTCACGAATGGCGTCCATCAACTGGCCTTCGACCGAACTGTCGAGGTAGTTCATGATGTCGGCGGCGCGCTTCACGCCGCCCAAAGTAGCCCGGCTGGTGTTGGAGTTGCCGGAAAATTGCTTCTCGAGAATCTGGTTGAGTTCCTTCAAGGCCGCCGGCTGCACGGTATTGAGCGAGGACACGCGCAGGACGATATCCAGCCGCGCCTTGTGATCGAAATGCGACAGCACCTCACCGGCCTGATCCGGATCGAGGTAGGCCACGACGATGGCCTGGATCTGCGGGTGCTCGTAGCGAATCACGTCGGCGACCGCGCGCGGCTCCATCCACTTGAGGCTGTCCAGACCGCTGGTATTGCCGCCCAGCAGGATCCGGTCGATCAGGCCGCCGGCCTTGTCTTCGCCCAGCGCCTGGGTAAGCATCTTGCGGATATAACCATCGGAACCCACGCCGAGACTGGTCTGATCGCCGACGATCTCAACAAACTCGCTCATCACCCGCTCGACCTGATCGCGATGGATGTTGCGCATTTGCGCCATCGCCGTGCCCACGCGCTGTACTTCCTTGGGGCCGAGGTGGCGCAGCACCTGCGCGGCATCGGCTTCGCCAAGGGACAGCAGCAGGATTGCGGCCTTGTCGACCTTGTTCAGCTTGGTGGCAATACGGGCATCACTCATCGGCGTTGATCCACTCTTTGACGACCTGGGCCACCCGGCCCGGGTCCTCGGCTACCAGATTCTTGATGGCATTCAGTTGCGCATCGTATCCCTCGCTCGGGCTCGGCAGCATGATGCTCTGCGGACCGCTCAGGCTGACCCGGTCGCTGGACAGCGCACCCTCGGCGTCCATATCGCCCAGCTCGGCGTCACCACCAACCGGCTGCAATTCCTTGCCCTTGCCGGCATGGGTCAGGCCTTTAAGTACCGGGCGCAGTACGCCGAACACCAGCACCAGGATGAACAGCACGCCGAGCACCTGTTTGACGATGTCCCAGAACCAGGGCTGCGAGTAGAACGGCGGCTCTTCAAAGGCTTCGCCGAAGGAGTCAGGCGCAAAGGGCGCGTTGATCACACTGACGCTGTCGCCACGGCTGGCATCGAAGCCCACGGCATCCTGCACCAGACGGGTGAAGCGCGCCAATTCTTCGGCGGTTCGCGGCACCCGTGTCGTTTGTCCGTCAGCGGCAATCACAACCTGGTCATCCAGCACCACGGCAACCGACAGGCGGCGCAGGCGACCCTGCTGCTGCTTGGTGTAGCTGATGGAGCGATCCAGCTCATAGTTGCGCGTCGATTGCTCGCGCTTGTCTGCCGGATAAGGCGCCAGCATCGGCTGCCCGGTCACAGGGTCCATGACCTGCTGGCCATTGGCGTCCAGCAGCGGCTGCCCGGGCGCAATGGCGCCGGCGGCGGCCTGCCCGGCCAAGGCATTTTCCGGCGCTGCGGCGGGGCCGGGTGGCTGGTTGCTCAATGCCCCTGGCACGCCCTGCGGGCCGAGGCTGCTCTGGCGCTGCTCATTGACGCTTTGCTCGCTGCGCAGCGCCGGCTGATCAGGGTTGAAGGTTTCCGAGGTTGACTCGACTGCGCTGAAGTCCACATCGGCGGACACTTCGGCCTTGTAGCGGCCACTGCCCAACACGGGCTGCAGGATATTGTGCACGCGCTGGGTGTAGAGGCTTTCCATGCGGCGACTGTAATCGAACTGCTTGCCGGCCATGCTCAGCTCGGTCAGCTCCTGCTGGTCGGATAGCAGGTTGCCCTTCTGGTCCACCACGGTGATCTGGGACTTGTGCAGCTCCGGCACGCTGGTTGCCACCAGGTTGATGATCGCCATGACCTGGCTCGGCTCAAGGCTGCGTCCCGGATAGAGTTCCACCAGTACCGAGGCGCTGGGCTTGCGTTCGTCGCGAACGAACACCGAACTTTTCGGAATGGCCAGGTGCACACGCGCACCCTTGACGTTGTTCAGGCTGGACACGGTACGCCCCAGCTCACCTTCCAGGCCCCGGCGATAACGCGTGGCTTCCATGAACTGACTGGTGCCGAGCCCCTGCTCACGGTCAAGAATTTCAAAACCAATGTTGCTGTCAGCAGGCGCGATCCCAGCGCTGGCCAGCCGCAGTCGTGCACGGGCGAGATCGCCCGCCTTGACCAGCAAGGCGCCGGAAGTGGGCTCTACGGTATAGGTGATATCGGCTGCCGCAAGGGTTTCCATGACCTGGTTGGCATCCATGCCGGCGAGACTGCCGAGCAGCGGACGATAATCCGGCTGCTGCGACCAGAGCACCACGGCAAAGCCAATGGCGACACTCGCAGCCAGCCCGACGAGCAGGCCGATCTGCCGCAGCATCGACATCTCGGAAAGATTTTCCAGGAAGGACAGGCCAAGCAGAGGCTTCTTCGGCTCACCCGAATCAACCGTCACTGGAACCTTGCCAAGCGCGTCAGCCATTGTTCAACCCTGCCTCAAACCGGCATCTGCATGATGTCTTGATAGGCCTGGACCAGCTTATTACGAACCTGTGTCATGGCCTGAAAGGAAACGCTGGCCTTTTGCGAAGCGATCATGACATCCGTCAGATCGATACCGCCCTGCCCCATCTCGAAGGCAGTAGCCAGCTGATTGGAGGCTTGCTGGGTTTCACTCACTTTATTGACCGCCTGCCCGAGCATCTCGGAAAAGCTCGGCGCACCGACCTCCGGCACTGCAGGCTCCGGCCTGGAACGCGCCATGGCATCAGTCTGCATGGCCCGCATTTCCAGCATCAATCGATTGAATTCAACACCTTGACTCATTGCTTCCTCCAACAGCTGCGGTTTTTTTGACGCATCGCAGCGAGCACGTTCGTAATAGCAACATCAATGCCAGTCCTGGAACGAAGCCACATGGAGCTCGTCGGCAAATCCACGCAGTCCCTTCTGCTGCTCCCTGACGCAGGAACCGTCTTGGCGATTTACCAGCTGTAATGCCCGTCACGCTGCCGGCTGTATGGTGACGCGAGCCATCCGACCCCTTAGGCTAAAGCGCAAATAAAACCAACAAGGACAACCATGCCGGACACCGCTCGCTTGCTCTCCCGCCCACTCACCGACAGCTCGCCCTCGACGATAGTCGCCGGTTTCATCGCCATGCTTACCGGCTACACCAGCTCGCTGGTGCTGATGTTTCAGGCAGGCCAGGCCGCCGGACTCAGCAGTGGCGAGATTTCATCCTGGATCTGGTCACTGTCCATTGGCATGGCGATTTGCAGCATTGGCCTTTCATTGCGCTATCGAACCCCCGTGGTCATTGCCTGGTCGACACCCGGCGCGGCACTGCTGATCAGCAGCCTGCCCGGCGTTCCCTATGGCGAGGCCATCGGCGCCTTTATCTTCGCCTCCGCATTGATTGCCCTGTGCGGGCTGACCGGCAGCTTTGAACGCCTGATGCGTCGGGTTCCGGCGTCACTCGCGGCGGCCCTCCTGGCCGGCGTACTGTTCAACATCGGTATCGAGATTTTCCGTGCCGTTGAAGTACAGCCCTTGTTGGTCCTGGGGATGTTCTTCGGTTACCTGCTGGCCAAGCGCCTGCTGCCACGTTACGCAGTGCTCACCGCACTGGTTGTCGGCTGCGCGCTGGCCGGTGGGCTGGGTCTGCTGGACTTCAGGCAGCTGAGTCTGGAAATTGCAGTACCGGTGTGGACGACTCCGGCACTGTCGTTCGCGGCCATTTTCAGCATCGGCATCCCGCTGTTCGTGATTGCCATGGCGTCGCAGAACATGCCGGGGCTTGCAGTACTGCGCGCGGAAGGCTATCAGGTGCCGGCCTCGCCGCTGATTTCCATCACCGGCATCGCCTCGGTGCTGCTTGCGCCATTCGGCTCCCATGGCATTCATCTGGCGGCCATCACCATGGCCATCTGCAGCGGCCCGGAAGCGCATCCAGACCCTTCCAGGCGGTATACCGCTGCGGTCTGGTGCGGGCTGTTCTATGGCATTGCCGGTATTTTCGGGGCGACGCTGGCAGCCCTGTTCGCGTCCTTTCCGGCGGCACTGGTGCTATCCATCGCCGCGCTGGCCCTGCTGGGGTCGATCGGCAGCGGCCTGACCCAGGCCATGCACCTGCCACGCGAGCGCGAAGCGGCGCTGATCACCTTCATGGTTACTGCATCGGGCCTGACACTGTTCGGCATCGGCTCCGCACTATGGGGGCTGGTCGCCGGCGTACTGACACTCTGGATCCTCAATGGCCACAAAACTGCGGAGTAAGGCTGGCAACGTTCGTATACCGCTATCACTTGGGCGGATACCTTGACATTCCAGCCTTCCGGCTTTGCTTGCGTGGCGGTTCCCGGACGGCTAAACCAAGGGTTTGTACTCAGCAGAGGTTTCCATGAGCCAGATCAACCGCCAGTTCCTGTTGGCCAAGCGCCCCGTCGGCGCGCCTAGCCGCGATACGTTTGAATTCGTCGAAAAGCCGCTGGATGAGCCCGGCCCTAACCAGATTCTGGTCCAGGTGGAATACCTGTCGCTGGACCCGGCAATGCGCGGCTGGATGAACGACGCCAAATCCTATATTCCGCCCGTCGGCATCGGTGAAGTCATGCGTGCGCTGGGTGTAGGCAAAGTGATCGCATCCAGGCATCCAGGCTATGCCGAAGGCGACTACGTCAACGGCCCGCTGGGCGTGCAGGCGTTCTTCCTCGGCGAACCCAAGGGTTTCTACAAGGTCGACCCGAACCAGGCGCCACTGCCACGCTACCTTTCCGCCCTGGGCATGACCGGCATGACCGCCTACTTTGCCCTGCTGGCCGTGGGTGAGCCCAAGGCAGGCGAAACCGTTGTTATTTCGGGAGCGGCGGGCGCTGTGGGCAGCGTTGCCGGACAAATCGCCCGAATCAAGGGTTGCCGTGTGGTGGGTATCGCCGGCGGCGCAGACAAGTGCCGTTTCCTCACCGAGAAACTCGGCTTCGACGCGGCCATCGACTACAAGAGCGAAGACGTGGCTGCGGGCCTCAAGCGCGAGTGCCCCAAAGGCGTCGACATCTATTTCGACAATGTCGGCGGCGACATACTCGACGCCGTGCTGACCCGTCTCAGCGTGGGCGCCCGCGTGGTGATCTGCGGCGCGATCAGCCAGTACAACAACAAGGAAGCGGTCAAGGGGCCGGCGAACTACCTGTCGCTGCTGGTCAACCGTGCGCGCATGCAGGGCATGGTGGTCACCGATTACGTTTCACGCTACCCGGAGGCCATGAAGGACATGGCCGGCTGGCTGCAAAGCGGCGAGCTGAAGAGCAAGGAGGATATCGTCGAAGGACTGGAAACCTTCCCCGAGACGCTGATGAAGCTCTTCACCGGCGGCAATTTCGGCAAGCTGGTGCTGAAGGTCTGATCCACTCTTTCGCGTCTGTAGGGCTGAATTTATTCAGCCGCGAATGCGCAAACCGAATAAATTCGGCCCTACGAGCCGTACGGCGTGAACGCTATGACAGGGAAACAGACTCCAGCTCGGCCACCACAGCGGCCAATGCCTGGGCCGGATTGGCAGCCTGGGCGATGGGACGACCGATGACCAGATAATCCGAGCCAGACGCCATCGCCTCGGTCGGCGTCAGGATGCGCCGCTGATCATCCGCGGCGCTGCCGGCTGGCCGGATGCCGGGCGTTATCAGCTGCAACTGCGCAAACCGCTCTTTCAGCGGCTGCGCTTCCAGCGCTGAACACACCAGCCCGTCCAGTCCCGCCTGCGCGGCCAGCCCTGCCAGGCGCAGAACCTGCTGCTGCGGCGCGAGATCCAGACCGATATCGGCAAGATCCGCCTGCTCCATGCTGGTCAGCACCGTCACACCAATCAGCAAAGGCTTAGTGCCATCCGTCTTGTCCAGCGTCTCGCGGCAAGCCGTCATCATCCGCAGGCCGCCCGAGCAATGTACGTTGACCATCCACACACCCAGTTCTGCCGCAGCCTTGACGGCCATCGCGGTGGTATTGGGAATGTCATGGAATTTCAGATCCAGAAACACCTCGAAGCCCTTGGCTTGCAGGGCTTCGACCACCTGCGGACCGCAGCGGGTGAACAGCTCCTTGCCAACCTTGACCCGACAGAGTGTCGGATCAAGCTGTCCGGCCAGCGCCAGCGCGGCATCACGGGAAGGAAAATCGAGCGCAACGATGATGGGCGTCTGGCAGGTCATGGCGAAATCCTTGAGAAAATTCGGCGCGTATTGTCGCAGAAAACAACGTTTTAAACCTCGCCGCCGGACGTCCCCATAGCCAACCGGAGGTGACGCTACCCCTGCCACGACGTAAGGTGACAGGTACCACCTTCCCGTGTTCAGGAGAGAAAAATGCCTTGGTATATCTGGTTACTGCTGGCCCTGGTGCTCGGCACTATCGTCGGCGGGTTGCTGATGTTGCGCGCCGGCGCCCGCAAGATTCCCCTGACCGAAGAACAGAAGCAGCGTATCGCCCGGCGCAACGCCGAAGCGGACGCCGAGGATGCACGAAACAGGTAGTACTCAGGCCGCCTGACGGCAGAGCTGCACAGCGAGTTCGCCCAGCGTCTTCAGCGCCCGCTCCGCCTCGATCGTCCACGGCAGTGCGCAATTGAGCCTCACGCAGTGGTTGAACTGCTCGGTATTGCTGAAGATCAGGCCCGGCGCGATGCTGATGCCCTTCTCCAAGGCCAGCGCATGCAGGTCCTTGGTATTGATCCGGGCCGGCAGGCTGACCCAGAGAATGAAGCCCCCGGTGGGGCGCGTCATCTGGGTGCCTTGCGGAAAATAGCGCTGTACCGCCAATTGAAAAGCGCTGAGATTCTTGCGGTATTCCTGCCGGATGGAACGCAGGTGACGGTCATAGCCGCCATTTTCCAGATAGGCCGCAACGCCCATCTGGGTGACGCTACAGGCCGAGTGGGTGCTGAAGGTCTGCAACCGCTGGATCTCTTCGCGATAGCGTCCGGGAAGGATCCAGCCGATGCGCACGCCCGGTGAAATCGTCTTGGAAAAGCTTGAACAATAGATCACCCGTCCCTCTTGATCATTGGCCTTGAGCGCCCTGATCGGACCCTGATCGAACATCAGCTCGCCATAGATATCGTCTTCAACGATCTGAATATCAAAACGTGCCGCCAGCTTGAGCAACTGCTTCTGTCGCACGTCAGGCATGCTGCCGCCCAGCGGATTGCTCAGGCGCGCCGTCAGCACCAGCGCCTTGATCGGCCACTGACTGGCAGCCAGTTGCAAGGCATCGAGGCTTAGGCCGGTATCCGGGTCACAGGGAATCTCGATAACCTTCAGCCCAAGCAGATCAGCCAGTTGCAACAGCCCGTAGTAGCTGGGCGACTCGGCTGCGATCAGGTCTCCAGGGCGGGTCAGCACACGCAACGACATCTGCAGCGCATCGACACAGCCATGGGTGATCACCACTTCATCCGGCCCGACCACCACGCCGGCATCGCGCATGCGAATCGCCACCTGCCGGCGCAGCGGTTCGTAGCCGGGGCTGAACATATAGCTGAAGGCCCGCTGGCTCTGGAAGCGGGTGACCTTGGCCAGTTGCTGATGCAGCGCCCGCACCGGCAGGTAATCGACGTGGGGCACCGCCGCGCCAAAAGGAATCAGGCCGTCACGACGCGACTCGCTGAGCACCTGGTTGATGATGCTGCCACGGGTTACCAACGCGGGACGCTCAACCAGAGCGATGTCCGGCGTCGGCGCGGTCAGGGCCGGCGTGTGGTGGACATAGAAGCCGGACTGCGGCCGCGCGCGGATCATCCCCTGATCTTCGAGATTGGCGTAAGCCTGCAACACGGTGGCGTGACTGACGTTCAGCTGCTGGCTTAGTTTGCGTACCGAGGGCACGCGCTCGCCTGGTAGATAGACACCCTGCCGAATATCCTCGGCAAGCTGATGTGCGATGCGTGCGGATTCCACGCCATTCGGACACTCAGCCCACGCTGATCCGGACACCTGTT